>Ga0224508_10002301_pt1 | contig 16374 bp, 17 predicted proteins | sample SF_Jan12_sed_USG_4_FD_170157 | JGI IMG/M metagenome (GOLD analysis project Ga0224508, IMG submission 170157) | Sediment microbial communities from San Francisco Bay, California, United States - SF_Jan12_sed_USGS_21 | ecosystem: Environmental > Aquatic > Marine > Sediment | place: USA... | reverse complement strand
CGTCTGCTGACGCGGCCGTTCGTTCTCGTCTCGGCGGCGAATCTGGCGAACGGTCTGGCGTTCAACCTCTTTCTCCATCTGCCCGGATACCTGACCGACCTTGGAGCGAGCGAAGTCGACGTCGGGTTCATCGTCGGGGTCGCCGCCATCGCCTCCATCCTCATCAGGCCAGCCGTTGGCAAAGCAATGGACACCAGAGGAAGGCGCTCGGTCATCATCGCGGGCAATGTGCTCAGCGTGTTCGCGGTTCTTCTCTATCTCACGGTCAGCACGATCGGGCCTTGGGTGTACATAGTCCGCGTCATACACGGGCTATCCGAGGCCATCCTCTTCAGCGCTCTGTTCACATATGGGGCAGATGTCGTGCCACCAAGCAGGCTCACCGAAGGACTCGCCATCTTCGGCACCTCGGGGCTGCTGCCTATCGCTCTTGGCGGGCTGATCGGCGACTTCATCCTCGGTTTCTCTGACTTCACAACCCTCTTCTGGGTGTCTTTCGGCTTTGCCGTGATATCGCTCATGCTCTCGCTGCCGCTGCCGGAGCCGGACCTCGATGGAGACGGGTCGGAACGGCAAGGCTTTGTGAGCGCCATGCTCCAAAAGGACCTGGCACCCCTGTGGTGGCTTACCGGCATCTTCGCATTCGCGCTGACGGCATATTTCACCTTCCTCAAGACCTTCGTTGACGAAACCGGCATCGGGAGCCTCGGACTGTTCTTCTCGACCTATGTCTCGATGGCGATCGCGGTTCGACTGACTCTGGCGTGGCTTCCAGAGCGCGTCGGTCCCAAGCGGGTGCTCTACCCGTCGATCAGCCTCCTCGTTGCCGGGTTGGTCGTGCTGTCGGTCGCAACGGGCTCTGGTCATGTCGCGATCGCGGGCCTGATGTGTGGTGTGGGACACGGCTTCGGGTTCCCGATCCTCTACGGATTCGTGATTCGCCGCGCCGGGGTGCGAGACAGGGGCTCGGCCGTAGCCATCTTCACCTCGCTATTCGACGTTGGGATCCTCGTCGGAGGTCCAATCCTTGGGGCCGTGATCGCGATCAGCGGCTACACAGCCATGTTCCTCGTAGCCGGGGCCTCGCTCGTAATCGGTCTCGTGGTGTTCGCCATTTGGGACCACGGAGTCATGCGGCGCGGCTCGTCGATGCTGGAGCGCCCGGTGCCATCGCACCACCTTTAGCCGCCGTAATGTGACCGCATGGCGGTATTTCCGATAAGGAAGTTTGGCGACCCGGTGCTGAGCCTCAAGGCTGAGGCGGTTGACGGGGTCGACGACGCTATCCGCCACCTCGTTGAGGACATGTTGGAGACCATGTACGAGGCCCCAGGGGTTGGCCTGGCAGCGCCTCAGATCGGCGTTGCCAAAGCTGTCATGGTGTTCGATGCCGGAGATGGTCCCTTCGCTGTCATCAACCCCGCGATCGTGGAAACGTCTGGGGAGTGGACCTTCGAGGAAGGATGTCTTTCGGTTCCGAATCGCTTCTGGTCGATCTCGCGTGCGGGTTTCGCCAGGGTCCGCGGACTCGACGCCGACGGCAAGCCGGTCGAGCACGCAGGCGATGAGTTACTGGGAAGGGTTCTGCAACACGAGGTCGACCATCTCGATGGGACGCTTCTGCTTGCTCGTCTCTCGCGGCGAGAACGTCGCCAGGCGATGCGGGACCTGCGCGAGGAAGCGATGGGGCTATGACCTCGGCGGTCTTTCTTGGGACGCCGGACGCGGCGGTACCGACACTGCAGACCCTGTCGCGCCTGGCAGATGTCATAGGCGTCGTCACTCAACCCGATCGAGCTCGTGGTCGCTCGGCAAGGCTGCAACCGCCGCCGGTTAAGCGGGCTGGGGACGATCTTGGGCTCGCGATCCACCAGCCATCGAAGATGACTGACGTGGTGGAGTTGGCGTCGCAGGCGGACGTCGGCGTGCTGGTGGCGTTCGGTCGCATCATCCCTCGACCGCTGCTCGAGGCACCTCGCCTTGGCATGGTGAATGTTCACTTCTCTCTACTGCCGAGATGGCGGGGCGCAGCCCCCGTGCAGCGGGCGATTCTGAGTGGCGACCAGCGGACCGGAGTGACCTTGATGCAGATGGACGCTGGTCTCGACACCGGTCCGGTTCTTGCGGAATGCCAGACTCCGATCGGAGCGGCCGAGAGTGCCGGCGAGCTGACGGATCGACTTGCTTTGCTTGGCGCCGACCAACTTGCGGCTTCATTCGGCGACCTCATCGCAGGAAGGCTGGAGCCGGTGGCCCAGGACGAGGAGGCCGCGACCGGGGCCCCGAGCTTCTCAGCGGATGACGCTCGCATCGATCTCGAAGCCGACGGTGAGTCCGTTCTCCGAACCGTCCGTGCATTCTCGCCCCAGCCTGGGGCGTGGGGGTCCCTGGATGGAGAGCGGTTCAAGATCCTGGCCGCACGCAGCATCGCCGCTACTGCCGAGGCCGGGGAGGTGCGAGAGCTCGATGGCGTCGTTGCCCTCGGCACTACAACGACCGCGTTGGAACTCGTCTCGGTTCAGCCGGCCGGCAAGCCGGCGATGGACGCCGGCGCCTGGTTCAACGGCCGCAGGAGGGAGCCGGCAAGGCTCAGGTGATGACGATGTCGTCGAGCCCCTGCTCGGGCTCGGGATACGACATGTCGAGTCCGCCAAGCGTGTCGATGAGGACGCGCGATATCACCAGATTGCGATACCACTTCCTGTTGGCGGGTATCACGTACCACGGCGCGTAGGCCGTCGACGTCTTGCCGAGAGCCGCCTCGTATGCCTCCATGAAATCGGGCCACAGTTCTCGATCATCGAGATCGCCGGCTCGGAACTTCCAGCGGCTTTCGGGCTCGTCGAGTCGAGCCTGGAATCGCTCCTTCTGTTCGTCGAGGTCTATGTGGAGGTAGAACTTGACGATGGTGGTTCCCTCATCGGCGAGCAATCGCTCGAACTCGTTGATGTGGTCGTAGCGTCGGGACCACTGTTCCTCGGGAACGATGTCGTGTACACGCACCACGAGCACGTCCTCGTAGTGGCTGCGATTGAAGATGACGATCTCTCCGGCGGCGGGGGTGTGATCATGAACCCGCCACAGGTAGTCGTGTGCGAGTTCCTCAGGCGTCGGCTTCTTGAACCCGGCGACCTTTACCCCTTGCGGGTTTACCCCACGAAAGACGTGGCGGATGGTGCCATCCTTGCCTCCCGAGTCCATCGCCTGCAGGACAACGAGGACTTTGTGTTTGCTCTCGGCCCACAACAGCCGCTGCAGCTCGGCTAGTTGCTCGCGCAGCTCTCGGAGGGCGGCCTTGGACTCCTTCTTGCCGGCGGGGAAGAGCTGGTTGTCGTTGGGATCCCAGGCCGACAGGTCGACCGCAGAGCCTGGCGTAACTCGGTAGCGGTCGGTTTCCATCACCACCCAGGTTAGGCGGACCCCTCTACACTGCTCACGCCGTGTCGCCAAAGATCGCACCATCAATCCTGGCGGCCGACTTCGCCCACCTCGCCTCTGAAGTGGCAGCGGTGAACGAACACGCCGACCTCCTCCATGTTGACATCATGGATGGTCACTTCGTGCCGAACCTGTCCCTGGGAATCCCCATCGTCAGAGCCCTGCGCCGCCACTCAGAGCTTCCTTTCGATTGCCATCTGATGACGACCAACCCCGCTGCCTACCTTCCCGAGCTGGCCGACGCCGGCGCCACCATCGTCACCATGCACATAGAGGCGGTCCCTGATCCGACGGCAGCCGCCACGATGTCCCGGGACCTCGACCTGGGGTTCGGGCTCGTTATCAACCCAGGTACGCCGTTCGGCGCTGTTCGTCCCTTCGTCGAGCTATGCGATCTAGTAGTTGTCATGTCCGTCGAGCCTGGGCACGGCGGACAGGCCTTCATCGACGAGGTTCTGCCTGAGGTTCAGGCAGCCAGGAATTTCATTGACTCCGAAGGATTGACTGCCGATATAGAGATCGACGGTGGAATAACCCCCGAGACCGCTCCGCGAGCTCGATCCGCGGGCGCCGACGTTTTCGTCGCCGGCACATCCGTGTTCGCAGCGGAGGACAGGGGAGCTGCCATTGTCCAGCTGCGGAACGCCATTACATGAACGCCAAGATCCTCATAATCGACGACGACAAGGACATTCTTCAGTTCGTCCGCATGAACCTCGAACTCGAGGGTCTTGTCGTTGCGACGGCCGAGGGTGGCCAAGCTGGTCTCGACGCAGCAAAGGAGTCGCCGCCAGACCTGGTCCTGCTCGACGTCATGATGCCCGAGATGGATGGGCTCACGGTGCTACGCCGGCTCCGAACCAGCCCGCCAACGATGAACGTGCCGGTGATCCTGCTCACAGCCAAGGCGCTGGCCGAGGACAGGCTGGCCGGACTCGAGCTGGGCGCAGACGACTACATCACCAAGCCATTCGATCTCGACGAGTTGATCGCTCGAGTGAAGACCGTGCTGCGCCGGGCACAGGCCATGCGGGACCTATCCCCACTGACCGGCCTGCCCGGCAACTTCCGCATCTCCCGAGAGCTGGAAAGGCGGGTTACGAGCGGCGAGCCGTTCGCCCTCGTGCACGTCGACCTGGATAACTTCAAGGCGTTCAACGACCATTACGGGTTCATGCGTGGCGACGGAGTGATCAAGTTCTCGGCGCATGTTCTGCTCGAGGTGGCCGAGGAGAGCACAGACCCTGAGGTGTTCGTAGGTCACGTCGGTGGCGACGACTTCATCTGCATGGTGCATCCAGATCACGTTGAAGAGCTGTGCAAAGAGGTCTGTCGCAAATACGACGACGGCATCCTCGACTTCTATGACACTGCGGATGCGCTGCAAGGCTTCATCGAAGTAACCGACCGCAGGGGAGAGCGCCACGCCTTCCCGATCGGCTCGATCTCGATGGGCGTCGCCGCCAACACGTATCGCGATCTGGCCTCGGAGTGGGAGGCCTCGGCCATCGCCTCCGAGATGAAGGAATTCGCCAAGCGCGAACCGGGTTCGTCCTATCGAATCGACCGCCGCACCACGATCTAGGATCTGGTGCCGACGCCGAGAGCCCGGATGAGAGGACGTGGCTTCCTCGTCGCTCGCGGCCTTGTGGAGGAAAAATCGAAGCGATGATGCGACGAGCGATGAGGCTGGCGGCTTCCCGTCGCCCCCACCCCAACCCTGCCGTTGGTGCAGTCGTGCTCGACCCAACCGGCGCCGTTGTGGGGGAGGGATGCCACGAGGGGCCGGGGAACCCCCACGCCGAAGTGGTTGCACTGGCGTTGGCCGGAGACCGTGCCAGAGGTGGGACCATCGTCGTCACCCTCGAGCCGTGCGCACATCACGGCAGGACTCCTCCGTGCACCGATGCCATCATCGAAGCGGGAGTCACCAGGATCGTGGTCGGCGCCGGCGATCCCGACGACCAGGTAGCAGGCCGTGGCTTCGCCGCGCTCAACGCCGCCGGCATCACGGTTGAGAGCGGGGTGCTGGCCCAGGAGGTAGAGGAGACCGACCCCGGCTACTTCCACCACCGCCGGACTGGGTTACCGCTGATGCGCCTCAAGGTCGCGCTGACTCTCGATGGCCAAGCGGCGGCCGTCGACGGAACGTCGCAGTGGATCACCGGTGCGGAGGCGAGGGAAGATGGGCATCGGCTTCGTGCCGGCGCCGATGCCGTAATGATCGGAGCTGGGACGCTGCTCGCCGATGATCCGAAGCTGACAGTGCGGCTCGACGACCACGATGGTTTTCAGCCAACGCCGGTCGTGATAATCGGCGATAGGAGCGTGCCCCCCACCTCGGCGGTCTTGGCGCGAGAGCCGATTCTCTATACCACCCGTCCGATCGACACCCCGGCCGAGGTTGTCGTCGTTCCGATGGGCCATGGCGGCGTCGATCTGCTAGCCGTCGCCAAGGATCTCGCAGGGCGCGGCCTCTTGAGTGTTCTCGTCGAGGGCGGTCCGACACTGGCCGGCTCGCTCATGGACGCCGGGCTGGTGTCGGTAGCAACGTTCTACTTCGGAGCGATGCTGGCAGCAGGGCAAGGACAGCCGCCCATCGGGGGTCCCTGGCGCACTCTGGCCGACTCGCGCTCCGTTGCGATCGAGGGCACCACATCGCTGGGTTCTGATCTCCGAGTAGATTTGAGGGTGACAAGCTGATGTTCGAGATCTTCTCAGCAGCGGCGCCTTATCGAGGCGCCGAGTCAAACGCGTAGAGAGGGCCGGTGAGATGAACACGATCCCCGAGGCCATCGCCGCGATCGCCGCCGGCCGATTCGTTGTCGTAGTTGACGACGCCGATCGGGAGAACGAGGCGGACCTCATCTTGGCTGCCGAGAAAGCAACCGCCGAGAACATCGCCTTCATGGTCAAACACACAAGTGGGTTGATCTGCGCCCCCGCCGCTCCTGAGAGGATCGATGCCCTGGGACTTCCTCTGATGGTCGAGGGCAACGTCGAGTCGCACGACACGGCCTTCACGGTGTCCGTCGACTACAGAGGGAATACGACAACAGGGATCTCTGCAGCCGACCGAGCGGCAACCTTGAGAGCTCTGGCCGATCCGGGAACCCAGGCGGACGACTTGGCGCGCCCAGGACACATCTTCCCGCTGCGGTACTGCGAAGGGGGAGTGCTGGTGCGGCCGGGACACACGGAGGCTGCGGTCGACCTGGCGGTGGCGGCGGGCCTCGCTCCAGTCGGCGTCGTGTGTGAGCTGGTTGCCCCCGACGGATCGATGGCCAAGGGCGCCGACATCGAACGATTCGTTGCCGAGCATCACTTGCCGATGATCAGCATCGCCGACCTCATCGCCTACCGGCTCGCCGTGGGCGATGAAGCGCCGATCCCGATCAAGCGAATGATGGTGGAGGCTGCGGCGACGGCACGCTTTCCCACTCGCCACGGCGAGTTCCAGATCGTCGGGTATGAAGCCGGGGACAATGAGCTAGTCGCGCTCATCATGGGCGATGTCGCAACAGAAGGCGTCATGGTTCGGGTGCACTCCGAGTGTGTCACCGGAGACGCCCTGGGAAGCTTGCGCTGCGACTGCCGCGATCAGCTGCACGAAGCCATGGACAGGATCGCAGAAGAGGGGACCGGCGTGGTTCTCTACATGCGGGGGCACGAGGGGCGCGGCATCGGACTCCTTCCCAAGCTGGCGGCGTACGCGCTGCAGGATCAAGGACTGGACACTGTCGAGGCCAACGAGGAGCTCGGACTCCCCGCCGACGGGCGCGACTACGCCGCGGCGGCTGCGGTGCTGAGGGACTTGGGTGTGCTGTCCGTGAGGCTCCTCACCAACAACCCGGCGAAGCAGTTGGCATTGGAGTCGAGGGGAGTCCCAGTGAAGGAGCGCCTTCCGATGCGATCCGTATCGACCACTGACAACGAGCGATACCTGGCAACGAAGGTCTCGAAGATGGGGCATCTGATCGAAGATTCTCCGTAGGACGCTGCAACCTGACGGCCGAGTCCGTCGCGATCAGTGTTGCGCTCGATGGAGTGGCTGCGAATCCGTATACTCACCGACGGTGAAAGTGGGAGGATGCTCCCCACCCGGCCACTTCTGGTGAGCTGCGGTCGAACTGCAAGCAGCAGGGTTTTCGCCTTGCTGCTTTCTTACGCCACGAGAGGAGACTCGACATAGCGAACGCCCCGCGCGTGAACGACAAGATCCGTGCCACCGAGGTACGCCTGGTTGGGCCAGATGGATCGCAGGTCGGCATCAAGACGAGAGACGAAGCCCTGTGGTTGGCACGACAGTTGGACATGGACCTTGTCGAGGTTGCACCAGATGCGGCTCCACCCGTGTGCCGGATCATGGACTTCGGCAAACACAAGTATGAGCAGTCCGTTCGAGACCGCGAGGCACGCAAGAAGTCGACGAAGACGGTCATCAAGGAAGTGAAGTTCCGCCCCAAGATCGACGTGCATGATTACGAGACCAAGAAGAGGCGGGTCGAGGAGTTCTTGGGCGACCGAGACAAGGTGAAGGTGACGATGATGTTCCGCGGTCGAGAGGTGTCCCACCCCGAGTTGGGGCGAGATCTTCTGACCCGCTTGGCAGAGGACGTCTCCGAGTTCGGTGCGGTCGAGACGCCCCCCAAGCTCGAGGGGCGCAACATGACGATGTTGCTCGTTCCCACCAGGAAGAATGGTTGACGAAATGCCGAAACAGAAGACACACCGCGGTGCTGCCAAGAGGTACAAGGCGACGGGAACGGGCAAGTTCCGGCGTCGCAAGTCCTGGCGTGGTCACAATCGCCACAAGAAGACCTCGACGCGTTGGCGTCGCGCGCAAGGCGATGTCGACGTGCACCCAGCCGACCGCAAGCGCGTCCGTCGACTGATGGGCCGATAGGAGGACCGCATGGCAAGAGTCAAACGTTCAGTCGCTGGTCGCAAGAAGCGGCGCAAGGTCCTCGAACAGGCCAAGGGTTATACGGGGGCGCGGAGCAGGCGCTATCGCACAGCGCGTGAGCAGGTTCTCGGAGCCGGGGTTGACTCATATGCGCACCGCAAGGCGCGCAAGGGTGACTTCCGCAAGCTGTGGATCACGCGCATCAATGCCGCTGCCAGGACCCACGGCGTCTCCTATTCCCAGTTCATAGCGGGCCTCAAGGCGGCGGAGATCGAGGTTGACCGCAAGATGCTGGCGGACATCGCCGTGAATGACCCCAAGGCTTTCGGCGAACTGGTCAAGACCGCCAAGGGAGCTGCGAAGAGCTGACTGAGGTCATCTCCTCCACAGCGAACAAGCGGGTTGTGGCTGCGGCGAAGCTGCAGGATCGCAAGGCTCGCATCGATGCCGGACGCACTCTGCTCGAAGGTCCTCACCTGCTACAGGCAGCCCTGGATGCCGGCGTCGCTGTCGACGTCATATTCGCACTCGAGGACACCGAGCTAGCGGCTACCGACGTCGAGGTGCTGCGGGTGGCACCCCAGGTTCTGGCGAAGTTGGCAAGTACCGAGCATCCGCGGGGCCCCGTTGCGGTGTTCCAACCTCGGCCGCTGGCTCCCGGCGACGGCCATGCGCTGGTCTTGTGGGCGCTCGCCGATCCCGGCAACGTCGGCACCCTCATTCGCACGGCTGCAGCCTTCGCCCTCGATGTCGTCACGGTTCGAGGCACTGCCGATGTCTGGTCTCCGAAGGTGTTGCGGGCGGCCGCTGGAGCCCACTTCACCGTCGGATTCGACGAGACCGAGACCGTCGCGGATCTGAAGGATGCGGGCTATCGCGTTATCGCCTCGGTGGCGTCTGGTGGAGCGTGGCCCGACGAGATTCAGGTGAGGGGACAGTCGGCCCTTCTCATCGGCAATGAGGCGCACGGGCTCCCGGCGGAGGTCTCCGCCGATGCCGACGTTCGGGTGTCGATCCCCATGCCAGGAGGCACCGAAAGCTTCAACGCCGGCGTCGCAGGCTCGATCCTGGCCTACACCTTGTTCGGTTCATAGATGCGACGGCCGGTATCGTTCACTCCGTGTCACCCCCTACAGCCCTTTGACCGTTTATCGGGAAAGAGGCCCGGTGCGTGCACTGAACAACGCACGATCCGCCACCCGAGGCCCGGAGCAAGAGCTCCGGGTTTTTGAATGAACCAAGATCTCCAAGAACAACTCGCCGACCTAGCCGTCACAGGAGGAGAGCGGATCAACGCCGCCGCCGACCTCGACGAGCTCGCCGCCGTCGAGGCAGAGACCATCGGCAAGCGGTCGCTGGTCTCTGAGGCTCGACGCTCGCTGGGTGCGGTTGACGAGCAAGAAAGACCGGCCCTGGGACGGTTGATCAATGAGGTGTCGGAGGCCCTGAGGGGGAAGATCGTGGCCAAACGCCTTCACCTCGAGACGGAGGCCGACGCCGAGCGTCTTGCCACCGAGGCGCTCGATGTCACGCTGCCGGGGCGGGTCCCGCTACGCGGATCTCATCATCTCATCACAACCGCCCTCGAGGAGATAACCGATATCTTCGTGTCGATGGGCTACGACGTTGCGGCAGGACCCGAAGCCGAGACCAGCTGGTACAACTTCACCGCTCTCAACATCGGGCCGGACCATCCGGCTCGAGCTGAAACCGACACGATCTACCTCGACTACGGACGGCCAGGGGAGGTGTTGCTGCGCACGCACACCTCTCCGATGCAGGCGCGTTACATGCAAGAGAATCCTCCCCCCGTGTACGTCGTCGTCCCTGGCCGAGTCTTCCGTCAGGAGGACGTAGACCCAACGCATAGTCCCGTCTTCCATCAGCTCGAGGGGCTGGCCGTGGCCGATGGCATCACTTTCGGAGACCTGCGCGGAACGCTGGAAACGTTCGCCAAGCGCTACTTCGGCAAAGAACGCAGCGTCCGCTTCCTTCCCAGCTATTTCCCATTCACAGAGCCGTCGGCGGAAATGCTCGTTTCGTGCTTCGCGTGCGACGGAAGTGGCTGCCGAGTCTGTTCCAACGAGGGCTGGATCGAGATGCTGGGATGCGGCATGGTGCACCCGGCCGTGTTCGAGGCTGTCGGCTACGACCCCGGAGCGGTCACCGGCTTTGCCTTCGGTCTTGGCGTCGACAGGTTCGCAATGGTGCGCCACGGCCTGACCGACCTTCGCCACCTCTTCGGGGGCGATATCCGAGTGCTGGAGCAGTTCCGATGAAGCTCACATTGAACTGGCTTCGCGAGTTCGTTGACCTCCCCGAGGAGCCAAGCGAGATCGCAGCGGCGCTGGCAAGCCTCGGCTTCAAGGCGGAGTCCATCGAGAACTTGCCACTCGAGTTCTCGGGAGTCATGGTGGCCAAGGCGACTGAGGTCCGGCCCCACCCAGACGCCGATCGGATTCGGATCGTCGATATCGAGACTGGGTCCGCCGATGTAACCGTCGTCTGCGGCGCCTGGAACTTCGAGGCCGGAGCAGTCGTCGCTTACGCGCCCCCCGGGTCGGTTCTAGCCGGTGGTCTTGCCGTTGGAGAGAAGGCGATCAGGGGAATCAACTCCCCGGGCATGATCGCCTCCGAGCGAGAACTGGGCCTGAGCGACGAGCACGCGGGGATCCTGGTACTGGACGATGCGACGCCGCTCGGCAGCGACCTTGCCGACCTCGTCGGGCTACCCGATGTCGCCTTCGATCTCGAGGTAAACGCCAACCGTCCCGACTGCATGTCTGTTGTCGGGATCGCCAGGGAGCTAGCCGCATTCTTTGGGCGCGAGCTTCGCTATGAGGAGATCGAGCTTCCCGCAGAAGCCGGCGGGCCCTCGGTGACCGTCGGGGATGGCTGTGGGCGTTTCGTGGCACGCCGGGTTCACGGCATCACCATTGGCAGTTCACCCCTTGCAGTCCAGACCCGGCTCCGAGCGGCCGGCGTGAGGCCTATCAGCAATGTTGTCGACGCGACCAACTATGCGATGCTGGAGCTTGGCCATCCGACGCATGTCTTCGATGCAGACGCGCTCGGCGACACCATCGTGGTCCGTCTCGCCAATCCTGGAGAGACGCTGCGAACGCTCGATGGCGTCGATCGGACGCTGGACGCTGCGGACATCGTCGTCGCAGACGCCACAACTGCCAGAGCGATTGGCGGTGTCATGGGGGGAGAGGACTCCGAGGTCGGACCGGCCACCACCGATGTCATCGTGGAGGCTGCCTACTTCCACCCGGGCTCGGTCATGCGAACGGCGACCCGCCATGGATTGCGGTCGGAGGCGTCCGCCCGCTTTCAACGAGGCATGGATCCGAACGCAGCGCGCCGCGCCGCCGACCGAGTGGCGCAGCTGCTTGTGGCCAATGCCGGTGGCACCGCCGGCGGACTAACGGATGCTTACCCGACTCCGGTAGCACCGCAGCAGATCGATCTGACGCTTTCTGAGATCGAAAGAGTGACGGGAAAGGGCTTCTCGGCTGACGAAGTTCGAGCGATCCTGGAGCCCCTCGGGTTCGAATTAGGCGGGAGCGAGCCGCTGCGCGTCACAGTTCCGACTCGGCGCGTCGACGTGAGCCGGGAGATCGACTTCGTCGAGGAAGTTGCCCGATTCCATGGCTACGACAACTTCGGATCGCGAGCCGCCGTCGGGCCTGGCTATGGCCTTCCTGTTGCCGAGCGGCGCTATCGGCGATTGCGGGAGTCAATGGTGAGCGCCGGCTACTTCGAGACGACGAGTTTCAGCTTCATCGGACAGGTGGACCTCGATGGCCTTGGGCTGCCACCAGACGATGCCAGACGCAGCGGCATACGGGTCACCAATCCGCTGCGAGCCGAGGAGAGCGTGATGCGCACCACACTGCTGCCGGGCCTCCTCAAGGCGGCAGCAGGAAACCTCAGCAGGCGCATCGACAGCGTCGCGCTCTTCGAGACGGGCAAGGTCTTCCTTCCCGGAGACGAGATTCCTGATCAGCCTGAGAGCCTCGGCTTCGTCGCTGTCGGACTCACCGATGAGGGCTGGTTCGGCGAAGGACGTCATCGCGACGTGATGGACGCCATGGGAGTTGTGCAACGCCTGGCAACGGACATGGGTGTGCCGGATCTCGAGCTTCAGGCAGCGTCGCCGCCGGCGATGCACCCAGGTCGGACCGCCGAGGTGCTGGTCGCGGGCGAAGTGATCGGAGTCATCGGAGAGCTGCATCCCCGAGTCGCCGCTGCGTTCGACATCGAGGGGCGGGTCGCGGCAGGCGAACTACGTATCGATGCGCTCCTTCGAGAGCAGCCCGCCTTCATCGTTACCGAGGCGAGTCCGTATCCGCCGGTGATATTCGATCTGGCCTTCGATCTGCCCGACGCTGCCGTCGCGGCGAGCGTGCTAGCGACAGCCCTCTCGGCCGCCCCCGAACTCATTGAAAGGATCGACTTGTTCGATGTGTTCCGCGGTGCACCGCTGGAAGATGGGAGAAAGTCACTAGCGATGCGCGTCATCATGCGGGCCGTCGACAGGACGCTTACCGATGACGAGGTGACGCCTGCACGCGAGGCGATGTCCGACAAGGTGGCTGCTGTCCACGATGGGAGGCTGAGATCGGGATGAGCGACTTTCTTGGAGTAGCGGATCTGACCCCGGAGGGTCTCACAGCGGTGCTCGAAAGAGCTGCGGATGTCAAGTCGAATCCGGCAGCCGTCGCCGGCGCGCTCGCCGGTCGCAGCATCGGGCTCTTCTTCGAGAAGCCTTCGGCCCGTACCCGGATTTCGACGGAAGTCGGGTCGTCACAGCTCGGGATGACCCCGGTCGTCCTCAAGGCCGACGAGATCGGCCTAGGGAAGCGGGAGGCCGTCTCCGACGTCGGAGCGGTATTCGATCGCTATCTCGATTTCCTCGCGCTGCGCGTCTTCAACCACGAGCACCTGGTCGCGATCGCCAACGCTGCAGACGCTCCCGTCATCAACCTGCTCTCAGACATCGAGCACCCATGCCAGGCCCTGGCCGACCTACAGACGGTCGCTGAGCACCGACCTCTGGCTGGGGCGACTATCACCTTCGTTGGCGACGGCAACAACGTCGCGCACTCACTGCTCGTTGGCGGTGCCATGGTTGGGGCAACCGTGAGAGTGGCGACGCCACCCGGCTATGAGCCGGACGAGGCCATCGTGGCGCGAGCTCAGCAATATGCGGGCTCCATCGAGGTGACCAACGACGTAAGGGCGGCGGTAGCAGGTGCCGACGTCGTCTACACCGACGTCTGGGCCTCCATGGGTCAAGAGGACGAGGCTGCGGCTCGCCGGCAGCTCTTCAGCGACTATCGGGTCGACGGCGATCTGTTCGCAGGCGCCGCCGGCGATGCCATCTTCCTCCATTGCCTCCCTGCTCATCGCGGAGACGAGGCGACCGACGATGTCCTTGATCACGAGCGCTCCATGATCCTCGACCAGGCCGAGAATCGCCTCCACTCCTTCAAAGCGTTGGTCCTCGCTCTCGCAGAGTGAGTTCGCTTCGGGCCATCCTCGAGGGCCCGGTTCTCGAAGCGGCACCCGCCTTGCTCGGGCGGCGCCTGCGATCGCGCATAGGGGGAGTCATCACAGAGGTGGCCATCAGTGAGGTTGAGGCCTACGACGGCGCCAACGACCCGGCGAGTCATGCGTTTCGGGGGCCCACCCCGCGGAATCTGACGATGTTCGGCAAACCGGGCGGGCTGTACGTCTATCGCTCATATGGCATCCATTGGTGTATGAACATTGTCGTCGGCGAAGAGGGGAGAGCTGCCGCCGTTCTGCTGCGCGGCGGCGTTCCGACTGTTGGGGCCGAGGAGATGGTGCGGCGGCGAGGACGGGAGGACCACCTGACGGACGGTCCAGGGAACCTATGTCAGGCACTGGGAGTCACCGGTGAGCACGACGGAGAACAGGTCCTGGGAAGAGGAGTGATCAGCCTGAGGAAGGGCACGACACCGGCCGAGATCGAGCGGACCGCCCGCATCGGGATCAGCAAGGCAACCGAGAGTCAGTGGCGCTTCGTTGCCGCAGTGGCTACGTGATGGCGGCAACCAACAGGGCTTGATACGTGACCAACACACCCATTGCCACCGAGGCGATGACGAGTAGAGAAAGAGCGGCCCGGTAGCGCCGCATCAGCCACAATCCTCCAACGACGAAGGCGCTCAGGCCGAGCTTCACGGCGGTGGCAAGGGCGAAATCCGACTCGAACAGGGCTGCCATGAAGGGGTTCACCTCAACGGCTCCGGCGTCGAGAGCGATCCGAGTCAGATTGAGGTCTGCGATGTTGAGGGTAAGCAACAGCGTCGCCAGAAGCACGACCAGGTTGCTGTTGTCGCGTATCGCTTCGAGTCCGCCCAGATAGCGTTTCAGGATTGGCCCCCGCGGGGTGCGCCGAGGGAAGCCATGTCTGCGGTCCGGGTAGCGGACGGAGATGAGCGCTCTTCGACGCTCCCCAATCCTGCGATCGACCATGAGGAGACCCTAATTGATATCGATGGCTACGGAGCGCGTTCCTTTCGCTCGAACCTCTGAAAGCGGTTACATAAAGGGTGGCGTCCGGATTGCCGATACTTACCTCGACGCGTCGGGACCAGCCCAACGCAAGAATCATCGAGGAAAAGGCATTAGGCATGATGAATTCGACCCAACTCCGAAGCCGGCGCTTCCACGTCGTCATCGGCCTCATTTCGCTGCTGTTCGTGTCCGTACTAGTGGTGCGGACCTCGGTTTCGGCGTTCTCGTCCACTGCTGACAACAACGGCAACCAATGGACCGCCGGCGATGTCATCCTCGAGGACGACGATTCGGGTGCTGTGATGTTCACCGTCGGCGACATGAAGCCAGGCGATAGCGACACGCACTGCATCGAGGTCACCTACAAGGGCTCCCTTGACGCCAACGTCAAGATGCACGGGTCGTTGACCCCAACGCTCGGAGACGGACTCGACGACTTTCTCAACCTGACTGTGCGCCGAGGTACTCCAGGCAACTTCGCCGACTGTGGTGCTTTCGTGAGCTCCGAGGTCGTCTACAACGGGACGATCGATGGGTTTGTGCTCGATCATCCGGACTTCGATAACGGAGCTGGCACCTGGGCCCCCACCGGTGGAACGCCCGATGATCCGATGACCTACGAGTTCGTGGTGACGCTGCAGGACGCCAATGGCGCTCAAGGCCTTACCACGATCGCAAACTTCTCCTGGGAAGCCCAGAACACCTAGAAGGGCTCGGGGTCAACAAAGGCGGAATGGAATACGCCAGGGTCTTGCCCCATAGGACGCCGGGGGTGGTCACGAGGTGGTCGCCCTCAGTGACACACGTCCTGGCGGCCCTCTATGTCTACACGTTGATCTGGCTTGTGCTGTGGGCAGTCATTGCCTCAGTAGCCATGGGCTGGAATCCGGTGCTCATCACTTCAGGCTCGATGGAGCCGTTGGTTCGTCGAGGTGACATCGTCATCGCGGAGTCGTTCGATGGTTCCGACCTTGGTCCGGGCCAAGTGATCACGTTCACCGGTATCGACAATTCCCTCGTTACCCACAGGATCGCGTCGGTATCTGCTGACGGCACCTTCGTGACAAAGGGCGACGCCAATCCGTCCGTCGACTCGACGCCCCGTACGCCGGCAGACATCGTCGGAACTCCCCGGTTGCTTGTCAGCACCGTTGGCATTCCTCTGCTGTGGATCCATGAAGGTGACTACGTCAAATTCGCCGTTTGGCTGGCAGTGACCGTTGCGGCAGTCCTTTACGTGTTCCGTCCCCACAGATTCCCTGACGATGAGGAGCGGTGGATGGAAGACGATTCGTCTGACACGGTGGTTCCGGCACTCGGCCGTGCCGCGGTCATCATCGGCGTGGTCTTGGCATGGACCGCGGGTGTATCGCCTTCGACATCCGCCTACTCCTCGACCACCGACAACACCGGCAGCTCCTTCGTGGCCTCGGAATGGGAGGCTCTCGTCTCCCTGGCAGGGGGAGGGGTCCACGCCT
>Ga0224508_10002300_pt1 | contig 16380 bp, 17 predicted proteins | sample SF_Jan12_sed_USG_4_FD_170157 | JGI IMG/M metagenome (GOLD analysis project Ga0224508, IMG submission 170157) | Sediment microbial communities from San Francisco Bay, California, United States - SF_Jan12_sed_USGS_21 | ecosystem: Environmental > Aquatic > Marine > Sediment | place: USA... | reverse complement strand
CCCAAGATCATTGCGCTCACTGACAACGCGAAGGTGCGTGAGATAGTAGAGGAAGCTCGCTAGCGTCGACTTCGACGCGAGCGTCAGGGTCGGCATTCTGGCAGACCCTGGACTCACCCCAGCAGCTCAACGTTTCCAGCGCCCGACCAGGACATACTCCTGAATCGGTCCTCGGCCAGGCGCTGTCCCTTCTGGCCCTAACGGGCCGCGGTCACGCCCTCGGCGTTGGCGGTCCGGAACTGTAACCGCACCACCTTGTTCGTCCGGTTGTACGGCGCCCAGATGGTCGGCGGATCCGTCCGGTTGTCCACCTGCACGTGGCGGATCTCGGTGCCAAGCGTGGGCAGCCGATACTCTGTGAACCGCTCTGTCTCGGGATCGAACTTGGTGAGCGCGTCATGGTTCATCGTGGTGATCCAAGCGTTACCGTTCTTGTCCACCGCCGTCGCATACGGCGAGGCGTACGGCGTGGGGAGCTCATACTCGCTGACCTCACCGGTTTGCGTGTCGATCCGAGCCAGCCGGTCGGCCGTGTACAACGCCGTCCACACGACGTCGGCATTCGGGTCGGCCGCGTTGCGACGCGGCGCCTTGTGGTGCGGCGGCGCGGCGTTCTGGTTCGCGCGGATGTTCCGTCGCCGGTCCCGATCGACCTCGGTGGCCTCCGCGAGGTCCAGCGGGTCCAGATAGACCACGGTCATATCCCTGGTGGCGGTGTCCAGCTTGACGACGCGATCGAGCCCTGGTTGGGTAAACCAGGGGTTGTCGTCGCGATCGATGGTCACCCCGTAGGTGCCCCAGTTGCCGCAGTCGGCGCCACACACCAGGTCGCTCTCAACCGGGGGTGCCTCGTAATGGGTGTACCGGCCCGTAGCTGGGTCCAGCGTAATCACGCCGTTCAGGGAGGTGGCCCAGGGATTCCCGTTGGAGTCGACGTCCAGCGTCCCGCCGACCCTAGCGGTCATCTCCGCTGGGCGCTCGAACAGTTGGAGCTCGCCCGTGTTGGCATCGAGCATGACGAAGTTGCCTTCGCCTGTTGCCCAGACCTTGTCGGTGTGATCGACCACGACACTGTGCGTGCCGACCGTCTTGTTCTCGTGATCCGCGATGGCGTAGTTGGTGACCTCGCCGGTCCGCGGGTCCAGCTGCGCCAAGGTCCGCTCGGGCACCATGTCGTCGGCCATCCAGACCATGCCCTGCGAGTCGAGCCACACGTCGTGGGCGGCGCGCCCGATGAACCGCGAAGGCGTGCCCATGGACCAGTCGCTGCCGTTGTCGAAGTGGTTGGGTTGGTCGGTGCGCGGCAGATCGTACTCGGTGATGACGACCTGGGTCGCCTCGCCGGTCGGACGGGGCAGCAGCTTGGGCGCCAGCTCCGTGTCGCCGCGGCTTCGCCCGAGGTACGCCGCCAATTCGTTGCGGTAGGCGAGAATCATGCCGTTGCCCGGCCGCTCCTCGGTCGGGACCATGGCGGGCGGGGGCACGCCCGAGCTCGGGTAAACCGACATCAGGTCGACCAGGATGCCCCACCCACGCTCATCCCACCGATTCTGCAGGGGATAGCTGGCCGTGTGGCACCCGGTACAGTTGGTCTTGAAGGAACGCACCATCCGCTTGTCGTCCGGCGTGCTCTGCGGCAGGCTGGCGAGGTACTCGACCCCGGACATCTGCTTCACTATCTGGTGCACATCCTCGAGCGGCATCAAAGCGAAGTCGCTTTCTACCTCGTCGCGTGACAGCTCGGCCGTGGTCCGCCCAGCCTCGAAGCCCTTCGCCTGCGCCCACACGGCGTACTGCCCGGCGTCGAGCGTCGGGAAGAAGTAATCGCCCTCGCCGTCGGTGAAGACCGAGGTCGTGAAGCTCTTGTCCGACGCTCGTGCTGACACGATCACGCCTTCCATCGGGCTCCCATCGGCGCCCGTGACCTTGCCCGCGATGGTGGCGCCGTTGGCCGTTTGCCCCGGGGCGGTCCACAGTCCCGCCACGACGATGAGGGCTCCCAGCGTCAGTACCAGTGATTTGCGTTTTGACACAGCACTCTCCTTCGGTTAGAGCGTCTTCAGATACGCCATCAATTCATCGAATTCTTCTGGGTTAAAGCTGTACCGGAACCCCGGCATCATCAGGGAACCCTGCTGAATGTACGCCCGCACGAACTGCTCCCGCTCGGGGGATGTGTCCTCGAGCACGCCAGCCAGGGGCACCGCCATGGGTTGATATGTATTGTCCTTGACGATACGTCCCATGTGGCAAATCGAACACCGCTGATAGAACCAGGCCTCTCCGCGTTCCGTTTGCGTCCAGCTGGCTGCCGGCCCCTGCGCATAACCGAGCCCGCCGCCCAGCGCCACCAACCCAATGCCTACCACGACTGCGCGTGTCACCGTCATGACATCCCCTTCTTCTTTTTCGTCTTCATCACGTTCATCGGTCTCAACTGATCCAGCCCATGCAGAGAGCCAGCGTTACCACCGGCTTCTCCGAAGCTTGGGGGGCGCGCCCAGTATGACCTCCACGGCGTTGTTCCCCTCCCAGACCGCGCTCTCCCATTGCTCGTAATTGTCGTCCATGCGCCCATGGTTCACCAGCAGCTTCCAGGGTCTCGCGTACACCTTGGGATCCTCGATCGTGACCTCGTAGTCAATCCGGTCCGGGTTGACGAACGTCCAACGTTCGACCAGGTGCAGGGCGTCGCTATGGAAGCTCCCCACAATATCCAACCAGGTGTGCTCGTTGAGGTTGGTTACGTCGACGACGAGCGTGTTGCCTTCCCAGTGGCCGCGCGAATCCCCCATCCAGAGCTTGATGTCCGACCCGATGTGCGGACTCCCGTCGAGCGGTATGACGCGATAGGTGTGGTTGTACTCGTTGATCATGATCACCTGGCCCGGCGGTTGCAGGATCTTCATCGCCCCGCGATAGTTGATGCGCGGCAGGCCGTCCAGAAATCCGCGGGAGACCGGGTCGATGTACTCGATCTTCGAGGGTCCCCAGTGTTCGTCGAAGAGGAACTGGGCTCGCTCAGCGGCCCACGGCTGATACGGAATCTTCCCGTCCGGCGGGTCTATGATCGGTCGACCCGTGGCCGCGGTCTGCCCCGTGATGCCGATGTGCGTCTCGCGGTCGGCTGTACCTTCCTGAATGCTGTAGGTTGTAATGCGGTTCTGCTGACTCCAATGGCCTCGGATGTCCGGCTGACCGTCCGGGGTGCGCGGTGGATCCCAAGTGTGCGCCTCCGGCGGTGTCGGCAGCGGCGCCTGGCCGGCAACCGGGGTCGCCCCCAGTGACAAGACCGCCAAGACCGCGACGATTGCAATGATCGAACTGGAGAACCGAGTGCTCACCGTGAATCCTCCTTTCGTGACTGGGCCGCCTGAGCTCCTCAAGGAGACCAGGTCAGCCATTGTCTCACGCAAACTGGCCACGACGCCGTCCCGCCGGTGGGAATCGCGCGTACTCATTCGACGGCCCGGAAGAGATCGTCGAAGGCATAGCATTCGTATTCCAACAGGCGAAAATTCTCTTCCTTGTGACGATAAAAGAGCAGGCTCATCGTCCACGGTCTCGTGAAGACCTTCGAGTCCTCGACCGTGACCTCATACCTGATCGTATCGGCATCGACGAACGAGTAGCGTTCAACCAGATGTAAGGCATCACTATGGAAGTTCCCAGCCTGGTCGAACCACGTCCGCTCGTCGAAGTGAGTCACGTCGACGACCAGCGTATCGCCATCCCAGTGCCCCCGCGAGTCGCCCATCCACCAATCGATATGGCCCTCCGGATGCGGGGTCCCATCCATGAAGATGTGGCGAACGGCGTGGACGTACTCGAAGAGGATTGCCGTGTAGGTTGGAGTCTGAACGATCTGGAAGGGGAAGGGCATGTACATGATTCGCGGCACGCCCGGAAGATAGCACTGGCCATTCGGGTCTGCGGTCTCCCGGTTTTCGAAGTTTTCCTGCTTTTGCGCCAGCGCCCACGGCTGGTACGGGATCTCGTTCCCCTCGACCACGCCTTGCCCGGCCGGCACGTTCACATCCGCATGGTGGTCCTGGATGTTCCACGCCGCGCTGCTCATGACCTGCCAAAACCCCGAGAAGTTGGGTTTACCGTCCGCTCCGCGTGGCACCGTCTGCGCCTGCGCCGCTGGCACAAGGGCAGAGGCGGCCACCAGCACCGTCAGCCCTGTCGTCCAACCGCTCACCAGACGCTTCACCTGCATCTCCGCCCGATAACCGTCATCGCCTGCGTCGTTTCAGCTCGAGAGAGTATACGACGAAGCGCAGAAACTCGCTGCCACCCTGGGCCCGGGCCGGTAGTGGCTCTGGTCTAGGCGCTTGGTATCGGCGCTACGGGCGCCGTACTTTGCCAGCCCACGCGCTCTGCCAGCGTTATACTGCCCCTATGTGTGGCATCAGACCTCCCTTCCGGGAGAGCAGCGACGGTAACTTGCTGATATTCCTATTCGCTTGCAGCGGAGGAGCCATCCTTGGAGCTTTAGCCGTCGTCGGACCCACACTGGTGCTGGAATCGGTTCTGTCTGAGTCGATTCTCGCCTGGGCGCAAACGACCGGTGTCTGGTTCGGCATGGGGGCGGGAGCCAGTTGGATGGGGAGGACAGCCTTCGTGGAGTTCTTCCGCCGGAAGGCGTAGAGGGAGTCTCACTCCCGGAGGCGTAGGCTTCGGATGCCTTAACCCGTCGTTCCAAACACCCCCGGAGCTGTCTACGAGCATGATCCCAAGAATGCCGCCTACTGCTCTCCCCGTGGGCGATGGGGGACGCCGAAAGCAGTTATTCGAAGACACGTCCCCCAAAGAAATCTGAATGCCCGCTTCGAGTATAGAGCGGACGTTCGGAATCTCGTGTGAAAATCTCTCTGAACGGCAGCTTTGCGGACATTCGGCTGAGCCCGAATCTTCCTTTCCCGAATATCCGGTCTACAGCCCAAACCGTTCATTCAGGACCTTACCTATCGATCTCGGGTTGTGGGGATCTGATCTGCATCGAGCCTTTCCCTCGGACGTCCCGCACTGTAGCGACAGGTCGGTGATCGTCCGCTCGGCGTTACCCGCTCAAACGAAGTCGAGCAGCCCCAGGCCATAAGCTGTACCGAACCTTCCCTAAGCTAGGCAATCGGGTCCGGCGCATGGCTCTGGCCGATCCCATCTGTCAGCGACTGATGAGCGCCCCCGGCGTGGGTTTTGTTATGGCACTGACATTCAAGGCCGCCCTCACGCTTCAGGCGCTCGCGAACCGTGGCCGCTCACCTCGGCCTCACCCCCAGGCGTTTCCAGTCAGGGGAGATGGGCAACCCAGGTCGCATCTCTAGAGCCGGTGATCCCCAGGTCCGGGCCACCCTCTACACCGCCGCCCACCCCTTGATGACCCGCAGCACCCAGTACTCCTCTTTGAGGGTATCTGACTGCGGAGAGAAGCGTGACCCACGCCGGAGACACCAACTAAAGAATGCCAAAAACTTGGGAGCTTGACATCAAGGCCCGATTAGAGAAGCGGACATTCACGCGCGCTGAGATGCCCACAAACCAAGAACTCCTCTAGGCGCCCAACGAGCAGTTTCGGCCAGCGAGCACCACCTTGAATGCCCGCTTGGCGAAAAGAGTCTCAGTGGTTACGTAAAAACCAGATTTCAATCCGTCAATATTTAGGCGTATAAGAGGCATAACGAGAAGAAAAAGGATTAGGCTTATGTTTAAACCCCTTGTTTTTACCGCACTTTTCCTCGGACTGTCCATAATGGGGTGTAGTAGCAAGAGAAGTCCAGCCACACAGTCTAGCCCTTCGACCCAGGCAGTAACGCCGCCACCCCCCGGAACGCCGCCACCCCCCGGAACGGCGCCACCCCCCGGAACGGCGGCAGATGTCGCGGGCACATGGTTTAGCCGGACTGTGAACAACGCAGTCAATTGCGGCTTGGACGTATTCATTGATGCGCAGGCGATCGTCATTACGCAAAACGACGGTGCCATTGAGCTCTTGGTGTCTACCGGGGACATGTTCTCCGGAACAGTTAATGGGGACATCATCGAGTGGACGGGCAGTTATGATGAGCGTGGTGGCACAACGACCTTCACAGCTTTAAGCGCCACGGTTTCCGGTAATTCAGCGTCCGGAAATGCGGCGTGGACCTGGACGGACGGAACCGACTCCTGCAACGGCACGATGGAGATCACCGCAAGCCGGGATTGGGGCGAAGCGGAGGCTGGCGGAAACAGCTGGCCACTCACTGCGGAGAAGATCGAATTTACCGACGGTGTCGCTTTTATTACCGGCGCTGCGTCGAGAGTAGACGATATAGACTACTATTCATTTGTACTTGATGCCGATGCGGCCGTCCAGGCTGAGCTATCTCACTTCGATTTGCAGACAAGCGATCTTGATCTGCACATACTTGATGAGAACTTCAGCGAGGTCGCTCTCTCGAACAGTGCCGATGCTTTCGAGAAAGTCGACGTCCAACTACAGGCAGGGGTTACCTACTATATTGGTATGTTACCCAACGTAAGACCTAGAACCGCGCCGTACAATCTCAGCATTGACATGAACTGAGAGGATTGTGTAGCCGACTCTTTAGACGGTGGGGGAAGAGGCTGGGTGATCGCAGACCCTTGCGGCCTGAAAAGGAGGGGGCTCTGAGGCTTGCATCATGTGACAACAGAAACTCGGTTCTGCGGCGGAGGAGTAGACTTTTCGGTGGACGCCCTGAGAAAAAATTAAATACAGAGGGCAGCAGAGGTTCAGGTGGGAAGCGCGCCCATCGCAACAGGGGCACATCGTGGTGAATGGTATCCGGTTCACGTGGCAGCGTGACGGTGCTGTCGTAACCGTCACTAACTCCCTTTACGGACGCACCCAGCACGCGATTGGGGCCGGGAGCGTCCAAGACGATCTCGTCCGTCATCTAGCGTTAGAACTCCTATGTCAGGGTCCACGAAAGGCCAGTGACTTGTTCCCTGCCATGGCGACCGACGTTAAGAGCAGGTTTCTATCCTAGCCAAAAGCGGTCATTCATTAACGGTTAATAGAGGCATCTCCTGGCTGTCGATATCCCGTGCACGCTCGAACGCCGGGATTGGCATCCCGGTCCTAACCTGCTCCAGCCAAAACACGCCGTCGTACGGCACACTGTTCCCTCTCGTCGACGCAAAATCGACGTCTCCGTCGCCGTCCATGTCCAAAGGCACAAACTGATCGAACATGCCACGTTTGCGCCGCGAAATGTCCTGTCGCACCCATTCGCTAGACCCGTCGCCTGGATTAGCAAACCAAGCCAGGCGACCCAGCGGATCAGCTTCGGTAACGTCACTGTCCCGATCCCGGGGGCCGCGACTGTATCCACCCGCTAGCACGTCTGAGTCGCCATCGTCGTCGATGTCCGCTGCAACAAATCCTACGAGTTGATCAGGTGCGAACGTGCCAATTGCGTGTAACTGCCACGTCTCACCAGCATTCGTCGGTTGTTCGAGCCAAACGAGGTGCTGAAAGAACTCGTTAGTTACGATGTCGAGCCGACCATCTCCGCTGAGGTCAACGAAGTCCATGTTGAATCCGGTTATACCGAATCGCTCAATGCCCGTATCACGACTGGGAGGACCGAACGTTCCTGATATATCGATCCTATGTTCGATAAACGTGACTGTGCTGGCGGTAACGTTCTCGAACCACATGATGCGGCTTTCGACCACAGAGCCGCCCACCACGTCTATATCACCATCGCCATCCAAGTCCACGGGTTGTGAATTGATCGGCCACACGACACGGGTAAGCTCATGTTCAATCCAAGACGCGTCATCGAGCGGATCGCCTGCCAGCTCAAACCAGGAAATAGTATTTAGCGTCTCGGCATCTCCGGTCTGCTCCCCCTTATTGGCCGTTACGACTTCTGGCTGGCCATCGTCGTCGAAATCAGCGAGAAAAACTCGGATGAATGATCCGCGACCGGTCGCGATCGACGGGATGTGGCGTCGCCACCGCTCGGTCTTGATCCCGTCGCCCGGGTTCTCGAAATAGATTAAGTGCGCCAGTTCTACGGCTGCGATCACGTCCGGGTAACCGTCACCGTTCATGTCTCCGATCGCTACGTCCTCCGCGGCGCCGGCCTCGCGACCCTCGGCCAGCGTAACCGACTCCCAACGATCCGGGTCATCGGTCCCAAACGATATCCTGATATGGCCATCCGCTACGCCGTCGTATTCGATGTCAGATTCATGAACCGACACGATGTCGCGGTAGCCGTCTAGATCTAGGTCCGCCACCGCCAGCCCGTCACTCCCAGCAAGCTGCACCCCGCTGATCGATGCATCATCGATGAGGTGCTCCCGCCAGGAGACGTACCGTCCGTCAGCGGCTCTCGCCTTCGTGGGCTGATCGCCCAATCCAACGTCAGGGTCCGTCGGCTCAACAGAGTGACAGGCCGCCACGGCGAGTACGCCGACAACAGCTCCTATTCGACCGCGTTGACCGAGCACGAGCTTCTTCAAAACACATCCCCCAGGAAAGGATGCCATCGGGGCTACCCCATATTTCGTCGACCCCAATATTACCGAGTTCAGGCCGAGAGTTGGTCTCAAATCAGCTGAAGCACTGGCCGGCTCGAGCGGCTGTTGGGAATGTCCGCTTTTCCCCAATGCGGTCATTCGGAATCGTCACCTAGGCCACAGTCCGGAATGTCCGCTTTCGGCCAGATATAGCGGTCATTGCCTCAAGCTCTCTTGCGGTTCCGGAGACCAGCCAGGCACGGAGATTCTTCTTGGACTATCAGCCGAACCGGCGTCTCCCCACATCTCAGTGATTTCGGCGGTGGCCCACACGCTGAATCCTGGTGTGAGAACGCCTACCGAGTCCCAGAAAGCAAACGTATCGCGCGCTTCCAGATTCCCAAAATACGCCGGAAACGCCCGAGCATTCCTAAGCCAATAGGCCTCGTCAAGGCGTCCTTCTTCAAACTGCAGATAGGCTTCTTCGGTTAACCTGACAATCGCGCCGAGATATCCTCGGTAGATCCATCTCTCAGCTACTGAAAGCATTTGTCCGCTTGTAGCTTTCTCGACGATCTGCGCAAGCTCCGGGCTCTCGGTGCGCGCGAGCATGTGCTGCTCGCCCCGGCTGGCCAATGACTGTCTATTGGACGACCGGATTGCTTCCGTGTTTTCTCTGATCTCGACGATAACGAACACCAGAGTCACAACGATGGCAACGCCGCTCACAATTTCAGCGAGATTAGCCCAGTCAGATAGCTTCTGATTCACTCACTGTCCCCCAGACTTGCTGCAACATGCATGTTAGCGGTCGACGACAGTCGGCTTTCGGCCAATTCCGGTCGTCAGATGCCAATGCGGTGACGCTAGCGAAGAATCTCATTTTCGACAAATTCAACAAATGCTTCCGGTCCAATCGGACGATAGTCGGCCCACGCAAATTCTAAAGTTTCGAAGGTACGTCGCTTCCCAGGAATTCCGAACTCCTCCAGAGTGATTCTTCCGCGCTGCAATTCAATGAATTCGTACTCGATAGTAAAGAAAATCGCCCGGGCGAGAAGGTCCATCCTGAACTGCTCTGTGGGACCAAGTTGATCACCTGAGAGAAGCCTAACTACGATATCTGCCAACTCTCCATCGGTAGCAAGCAGTCGCTGTGCTTCTATACGCTCATGGTAGTAGTTGTATCGCGACTGCGCCGAAAGCTGTTGGTTATTCTGATTTAGCTCGAAGGCGAGAAATGCGATTCCAGCAATCACCCCCAAATTGGCGAGTATCGAAATCGTCTGACCGAAATCAATTTTCTTCATTTTTTCTTCAGCCTAGTTATAGAGTGACTGCTTTTCGGCTCGGACGCGGTCGTCTTTCGTCGATGCTCTAATCGAAAGGCCGATGTCCGCTTTCGGCCAGCTCCTGCCGGTCGCTAGGGTCCGATTCTACCCGGTACCCAGCAGCGGCTCACGGCCACAAGCAGTCGTTCGCGCTCACTCTGTCGGGGGCGCTAGTCGTTCGAGTTCGTCAAACCAGTTCTCAACTACGACGATTAGTCCCACCCACCGCCCGGAGCGTACGCAGAGTCCGCGAGAGTCTGGGCTACACCGCCCAATACTCGAACACGCTTAAGCTTATGATCTGTGCTATCACTGTAGAACGCGACCCATTCGCTATCGGGAGAGAAGAATGGGTGATGTGCCCCTTCAGTCCCTGCCATTGGGGTGGCGCTCAGCTGGTCCAAGGGTCTCAAAAAAAGCCTATCTACCCCGTCCAATTTCGCGGCATATACGATGAATCTACCGTCTGGTGAGACAGCTACATGTGCGTCAAGTCCAGTGCTTCCAACTCGTTCGGTAGGGCCCAACACAACCGCCAAGCGCCGCGTTGGGGTCGATGTCGGAGAGACGAATGCACTAGACGCATCCACAGTAACAACGTTTGTTCGTTGCTCGAGAAAATACTGATCGACGACCAAGAATCCGACCGCCAATAAGACCAGCCCGTGGGTAACGTAGTTGAGCCTCTGCCCTGTGGGCTGAGTGGGTACGTCGCCAGTTTCTGCGTCTGAGGTTGCTCTGATGCCTTGGGGTGTTACATCGAATGCCCAGGCAAGAATCACGGCAATAGGGAAACCGACAGCGAATAGAACAATTACGACGGTATCGAACCATTCCGGGAGGTTGAGTGGTTCACCAACGACGTCAATAATCTGTATGACCAACCAGGCGACTACCGCATAGACTGCGGCAACCTGAAAGACCTTGCGTCGTCTGATCTCCCCCAGGAAGCTTGCCATTCTGGCTCCGAGGCCGTTCTTGACGCCCAATTCTACCGATTTAGGGATCTTCAACGTCCGTTAGCGTCCCTTAGAACGAGTCTAAACGTGGAATCCACGAATGACCGCTTTCAACTCCCATAGCCGACGTTCGGGCTCCGCCGAGCCACACGGGCTGAATGACCGCTTTCTGGGAAAAAAGCGGACGTTCGGGGCTCTGGGAAGCAAAGGCTAACGGCCGATCTCGCCGGGAACGGGGAGATTTTGGGGACGATATGGGTAGAATCGGGCGGTAAGAACCGCCAGGGGGAGCCTCGTGTCGTTCTTTGCCGAGATAAAGCGCCGCAAGGTCTTTCAGGTCACTGCGGTCTATGCCGTCGTTTGCTGGCTGATAATTCAAGTCATCGATGTTGTGGGCGAGCCGCTGAGCCTGCCAGGCTGGCTGGATACCGTAGTCATAGTATTGCTGGCGTCGGGATTCCCCATTGCCCTGGTTCTGGCATGGGCGTTTGAGCTAACGCCGCAGGGAATCAGAGCAGCATCTGGCGTCCAGGGAAGCGTCGCTTCTCCTCAGGCACGTGGGCAGAAGTTTACGTACGTGACTCATGGGCTCGTGCTGCTGGCCGTGGGATTTCTCGTCCTGAATCAGTATGGGTTTGTCCCAGGGGCCAGCCGCGGCAGTGATCTCGCGGCTCCACCGCGCCTTGGCCTACTGTCTAACGTGAAACGTTGGGAAATCCCTCTTGGTGCGACCGAGCCGGTTGGGGATACACCATTTCGCGCACACGTTGCGCTGTCGCCGGATGGGCGACAGCTCGTCTACGCGGCGCAAGTCGGAGGGAGGACACAGCTTTATCTCCGTGCTACTGACCAGATTCAGGCGCGACCGATGGAGGGCACGGATGGGGCCCTGTTCCCCACTTTCTCTCCCGACGGCCAGTGGGTAGTGTTTTTCGATGAGGCCGATGGGAAGTTGGAAAGAGTTTCGGTGCGAGGCGGCGTACCCCAAGCCCTCGCTGATATCACTGACATCTCCAGCGGGGCTTCTTGGCTTGACGACGACGTCATCATCTTTGGATCCGGAGACGTCGCTGGAGGAAGAAAGCTATTTCGCATTCCGGCTAACGGCGGCACGGCGGAGCCATTGCTCGAACCGGAACCCGAGACGGGCCACGGCCGTCCTCACGTCTTGCCCGGGGGCAACGCGGTGCTCTTCCAGATTAGGCCGGGTTCCGGAGGATCGGGTCCCGCAAGAGATGGGCAGGTAGCGGTGCTCTCGCTCGAGACGGGCGAGATCCGAACCCTTATCGAGCAAGCGCACACACCGCGATATGCCTCGAGCGGTCATATTCTTTTCGCCCGTGCCGGAGATCTTTGGGCCGTGCCCTTTGATGCGGAAGAACTGGCGGTAACGGGCCGCGAAGTGCCCGTCATCGACGGAGTTGAGCAAAACGGCGACTTCGGTGGTGCGGTCTACGCGATTTCAAACGACGGGTTACTGATTTACGGACCCGGTACTGATGTTACCGGCGAGAACATCGTCAGCTTGGTGTGGGTCGACCGGGACGGTCGAGAGGAGCCGCTCGACGCTGAACCTCGCGCTTACTCTCACATGAACCTGTCGCCCGACGGTCGGCGTCTTGCGGTCAGGATCAATGAGGGAGGAAACGAGGATATATGGGTTCTCGACATCAGTCGCGGGACACCCATTCGACTTACGCTGAGTCCAGGCAATGAAATCAGCCCCCTCTGGACCGCTGACAGTGAGCGCGTGGTATTCGGTTCGCGCGACACGGGGGGATTGCATTGGAGAGTCGCTGACGGCACTGAGCAGGCCCAGCGCCTACTGACTGGTGATACGGATCTTTGGCCTATGTTCGTTTCTCCGGAAAGCGACCAGCTTTTTTACTTGCAGTTCGGAGAGTTGGATTGGGACATTCACGTTCTATCCTTGCAGGGAGAAGCTTCGTCACATCCGTTCTTGGAGTTGGAGGGTGCGCAAATCTTTGCAAGTCTCTCCCCAGATGGTAGGTGGTTGGCGTATGCATCAGACGAGACAGGACGGCTCGAGATCCACGTTCAATCTTTTCCGGATTTGCAGGACAAGTGGACGGTGTCGCGGAACGGCGGGGTCGATCCCGTATGGGGACCGGATGGGAGTGAACTGTTCTTTCGGACTGCGGATGCGCTAATGGCGGTTAATATCGAGACCGATCCGACATTCTCCTTCGACAGTCCAAGAGTTTTATTCAGGCAGAACGAATATCTGTGGGGTAACTTCCGGAGCTATGCCGCGTCACTTGACGGTCAGCGCTTTTTGATGTCAAAGATTGCTGAGCCGGCAGACAGGACGGGTCTCATCGTCGTCGACAATTGGTTCGAGGAACTTGCCCGCCTCGCACCTTCCGCACAGTGACGTCAGCGGCTGGTATTGGCCGGAAGCAGCCGTTCGTTGAGCGAGACGTAGGCCGTTTGAACTACTGGTCGAAAACTGCGTTTTCCGATCCATCGACGGATGGGAAGTCTGAATGAATCTAGCTCAGATAACTGTACTTGCAGAGTTGTTAGCGGCGGCGGGAGTCATTGCCTCCCTTATATTCGTGGCCTTCGAAATCCGGAAGAATACGGCCCAGACGAGACAGGCCAACTGGGGAAACGTAGCGGATCGGTTTAACGCTGTATACGCCCAAACGGATGACATGGAGTTGGCTAAGTTGGTTGTCAAAGGACGACAAAGCTATCAGGATTTATCGGAGGCTGAGAAACTGGCTTTCGGACATTATCTTGAGCAGCTATGCATAGCCATACAGGCACTGCTAGTTCATGGAGAAAACCTAGCTCATGGCCGAGAGGCAATGTTGGGACTAGCGAAAAAACATCTGGCATTTCATCTAGGGTTTCCGGGCTCCAGAGAATGGTACGAAGAATTTGACAAACAACGGGGATATCCGCCCGCAATGCGGGAGTTCGTTAGAGAGGCTATTCAGTAGGCAGACGGAAGTATCGAATGACCGCTTTCGGGAAAAGCTGACGTTCGGAAAAGACAGACGTGGGGTTTCGCGAACGACCGCTCTTGGCCGGAAGCTGCCGTTCGAAACCTAATAGCGGGAGAGTGCAGGCTACTTGCTACGCCGCAGCTGTCGGGCTGAGCGACATGAGAACGAGTTTCCCTAGCCGAGTCGACCGGTAACCGTCCTCATCGTCATTAGTTCCAAAGGCGCTGGCCACAAGATGCAGTTCTTTAAGCTTATCGAGAGTCTGCTGTGTCTGGGACGCGCGTATACCTAGAGCAGCCGCGATATCACTCGCGGTAACTAAGTAACCCGGTGACAATTCCGCACTGAATCGAAGCACTGCTACCTCTAGCTGATTGAGCGCCAGCTCCTCAAGCTCAACCTCCTGCGACATATCAGGTCTGACCAACCGCATTCGATCCTTGAGCCCATGGACTCGGCAAGCCGTCCACGTTCTTATGATCCGCGCTCCCCGCAGTGTTTCTCGGTAGACACGCCTGATATATGAGGTCAGTACTCTGTCCAGGTTACGAACAATGCCGTAGCCCACCCCTATCGAGAGAACCGAACCAATCCAGATTACGGCTGAGAGGAAACCAGACAGGACTCCCTGGTAATCAACAGGGCTCAACTCCAGAAATTTCGCTACGGCCGGTGCGCCGCTTATCAAGGTTGACAAGATGTAATCGCCGGGCGCGAAGAACCCATGGTAACACCAGAGGCCCACGTCACTCAGAGTCAACTGACCATCGGCATTGATATCCTTCGTCAAGAACTGCCAGCGTCCCGCGTTGTCCTCATCCATGACGCCCACCTCACTAGGTGACATAGAACCATTGATCAGAAACGTCAGTTCTCCAACCCTTGTTCCCGTTGGTAAATAGGCTTACGCCATAACTCCTCAACCACGGCTTTGCATGTCCTCAAACTCGTGTAGCTGCCATTGCCGACGAACCGGATATCTTGAGGTTTCGCAGCCAGACCTTTGCCGTCACCATGGATGACCTGCACGAGATCCAGATCGAGTCCTTTCCAATGGCTTGGAGGTATTCTGCTCAGACTTTTGGAAGACTCACTCGCACCCCATACCGGTAAATCGCCACACAGCGCTCGTTGGAGAATCTGGTTCTTGGCCCTCGACACGGACGGAATTAGGTTTGGCTCCGCCACCGGATCGCGCGTCTCGCCCCAGTTGCCGAAGGCAACAAAATAGATCGCTGATAACAGGTCAGCATCCTCACCCGCTTGAATGCTAGCTATTTGATACCAAGATGCGAGGCCCCAGACGATGAGGCTGAATCCCATCATTCCAATGCCGGCGGTGATCCAATTTTGCTCTGGCCAAAGGAACCAAATGGCGGTGGCCGCCAGAGCGAGCCCAATCCCAGCCAGTGCTTTGTGCTGTTCTCGCATCGCATAAGAATACTTGGACCGGTCTTCGCCAGCCCCGCTTTTCCTTTGTGACGGAGTTCACATTTTTCGCATAGCATGACGAAGCCCAAGGTCTCTAGGATTGCAGGCGGACGAAAGCCCACTGGGCTCGCTAGACCGTAACAGCAGCGAATGCTGAAATCGCGCTAGAGCGCAGTTATGTTATGGCTCTCGCGACCTGAATGACCGCTTTCGCGTACAAAGCGGACGTTCGGAAAACGGATATTTGAGCCGGGCTGAACGGCAGCTTTTGGCTGCCGAAAGCGGACGTTCGGAATCTAGTCTGAAATACCTTTTTGAACGGCAGCTAACGGCCGCTTCCTGTCGTTGAGCGCAGCGCTGCAAAATGGCCGCAGTCCGACAAGCTATGGGATACTAAAACGGTTGCAAAACGGTTACGTTCGGAGAGATTGCTCTTTACTAAGATCGTAAGCGCCTGATTTCAAAAGCCGCCCCGATAGCTCAGCTGGATAGAGCGTCCGCCTCCTAAGCGGAAGGTCGCAGGTTCGAATCCTGCTCGGGGCGCCAGACTAACCCTCTGATGCGTGGTTCCAATGGGGGAAAAGGCTGGGTGATCGCAGACCCCTGCGGCCTGAAAAGAAGGGGGCGGCATCGTCTGCCGGACCAATCAAGGATTTCTGAAACGACCGACGAGCCGCTGAAGGGATTCCGAAAATGTCGGCGTTCTCCCCAGCTCGTCCTTAAGCCTCCCAAGCCAAGAACCCCACGCAGCCCCTATTGCTACGTACACTAGCAGCAGGAGAATCGCCCAGAAAAGCAATGGCTGAATCCAGCTCAGATCAAATTCAGATATTGACTCCATAAGGCGATTATAGCGGGTCATGACTGCGGAGTTTGGCCTCACAGGACTCTACCCTGCGGGCCAACAACGGTGGCCTAATTGAGTGTCTATCTTGAGCTTTTTCGGCAGAATGTGTCATTGTGATGTCCCGGACAGACGGGCCACGCTGACTTGAGTACAAGATAAAGCGGTCGGGGGATATTCAATGAGAGCCATAACGACCTTGCTTATTGCCCTATTGGCCCTAACGACGGCAGGTGCGCAAGACCCGCAGACTGCAATTGTGCGCTTTGTAGGGCCGGTCGACCAAGGTTCAATAGATCGACTACTACAGCTTGTGGATCAAGAGATCCAAGATGGGACCGAGC
>Ga0224508_10002299_pt1 | contig 16384 bp, 17 predicted proteins | sample SF_Jan12_sed_USG_4_FD_170157 | JGI IMG/M metagenome (GOLD analysis project Ga0224508, IMG submission 170157) | Sediment microbial communities from San Francisco Bay, California, United States - SF_Jan12_sed_USGS_21 | ecosystem: Environmental > Aquatic > Marine > Sediment | place: USA... | reverse complement strand
GTCCGCCGGGCGATCCAGGCGCCGGCCAAGCAGATTGCCGAGAACGCGGGCGCCGACGGCGCCGTGGTTGCCGGCAAGATCCTGGAGAAGGCCGACGCCAACTGGGGCTACGACGCCCAAACCGGCGAGTACTGCGACCTGGTCAAGGGCGGCATCATCGACCCGGCGAAGGTCGTGCGCACGGCGCTGCAGGACGCGGCGTCGGTGGCGGGCCTGCTGATCACCACCGAAGCGATGGTCGCCGAGAAGCCGGAGCCGAAGGGCGAAGGCGGCGGCGGCATGCCCGACATGGGCGGCATGGGTGGCATGGGCGGTATGGGCGGCATGGGCATGTAGTCCAACCGCAGCCAATGCTGTAAGAAGGGCCGCACCTCTCGTGCGGCCCTTTTTCTATGCACCGATGATAGGATCGAAGATGCGCCCTGATCCCGACCGCGTTGCCGCCCTGCTTCGTGAAACGGCGGAGGCCGATATCCTGCCCCGTTTCAGAACACTGGCGGACGATCAGGTGATGGAGAAGAAGCCGGGCGATTTGGTGACCGTCGCGGATATCGAGGCCGAACGCCGTCTGACCGCGTCGTTGAGCGCCCTGGTGCCGGGCTCGATCGTCGTCGGTGAAGAGGCGGTGCATCGGGATGCGTCGGTACTCCAGCGGTTCGAGGACGATGGTCCGCTTTGGATAATCGATCCGGTCGACGGCACGCAGAATTTCGTCGACGGCCGGACGCCGTTTGTCATTATCGTCGCCTTCGTCCTGGGTGGTGAGACGCGTGGCGCCTGGATCCACGATCCCGTTGGCGACGAGACCGCCATCGCGATGGAGGGCGAGGGGGCATGGCTCGGCGAAACCCGGTTGCGCGTCTCCCCCGGCGCCGCGATTAATGAGATGACCGGACTGATCAATTCCAACGCCTATGGACGCCCCCACCGCGATCTCGTGCGATCAAAGAAAGAAGCGTTCGGCGAAGTCATACGCTATCGTTGCGCCGGCCACGCCTACACTCGGCTTGCCGCCGGCGACAATCATTTTTCGATCTATAACCGGCTTTGGTCCTGGGACCATGCGGCCGGCATCCTGCTTCATCGCGAAGCCGGCGGGTACAGCGCGCGGGTTGACGGAAAACCCTATCGCGCGGGAGAGCGGGTCGAAGGGCTGCTCTCCGCGCCGAGCCGGGAGTGCTGGACACAAATCCACGAATTTCTCAAACCCGATTGAGGGGGCTGGCGCGCAACGCTACACTGCGCCCGCCGCCGGGTGTGGGCCGAATGCCCCGTGCAAATCGAAAAAAATACTTACAGGGAGAAAATCAATATGACCAAAGTTGCGTTCGTTGGACTCGGCGTCATGGGGTACCACATGGCCGGGCATCTCAAAAAAGCCGGGCATGACGTAACCGTCTACAACCGCACGGCGGCCAAGGCGCAAAAATGGGTCAAGAAATTCAAAGGCGCCGCAAAACGCACACCGCGCGACGCGGCCAAAGGCGCCGATATCGTCTTTACCTGCGTCGGCAATGACGACGATTTGCGGAGCGTCGTGCTTGGCGGCAAGGGCGTCTTTGCGGGCATGACCAAGGGGGCCATTCTGGTCGACAACACGACGGCATCCGCCGAAGTTGCGCGCGAACTGGCCGCCACGGGCAAGAAACAAGGGGTCGGCTTCATCGACGCGCCGGTTTCGGGCGGCGAGGCGGGAGCGGTGAATGGCGCGCTCACCGTCATGTGCGGCGGACAGAAAAGCACGTTCAAGAAAGCGGAGCCGGTGATCGACTGCTACGCGCAAAAGGTGACGCTAATCGGACCGACCGGTGCGGGCCAGCTCACCAAGATGGTCAACCAGATCTGCATCGCGGGGCTGGTGCAGGGGCTATCCGAAGGCGTCAATTTCGGGCTCCAGGCCGGTCTCGACATGGAAAAAGTCATCGACACCATCTCGAAGGGCGCCGCCGGTTCCTGGCAAATGGAAAACCGGGCGCCGACCATGTGCAAGGGTGAGTTCGAATTCGGCTTCGCGGTCAACTGGATGCGCAAGGATCTGGGAATAGCGCTGGACGAGGCGAACAAGAACGGCGCACGCCTGCCGGTCGCCGCGCTGATCGACCAGTTCTACGCCACGGTGCAGGCCCGCGGCGGCGGCCGCTGGGACACGTCCAGCCTGGTTCATTTGCTGATGAAGGAATAGCGCGAGATTCCCAGAAAAATGCCGGTATTCGGTGCGTGGATACCGCTAGATTGCAAAATTTTCGTATTATTTACAGAATGTTAAATGCGCGTGCGCTATTGCGTGAGGTTCCCTTTGGCAAGAGCGCGTGGTGCCTCCATGAGTATGGACCCTTCCGATTCCCAGCGGACCGAACCGTCGGCCAGAACGCCCGCATCGCAGCTGCTCTGGTTCGTCTTTGCAATTCTGATCGTGGTTCTCCTGTTCAATGTCGTCCTTGTCGGTTCGGAGTTCTTTCTCCATTCCGGCCAAGCGGAGGCCAGCGGCAAAAAGTCCATTGAAACGGCCAAGTTCATCAACCGGCTCTGGAATCAGATCTGGACCTTCGCAATGCCGCTGCTGCAGCTTTCGGTGCTGCTGGTGATCATCCTGTGGTTTGTCCGCGCGATTGGCTTCGATTTTAAAAAGTCGCTGCAGGGATGGAAGCCCGACATGCCGGCGCTCATCACCCTGCTGGTCGTCGGCAGCTTTTGTCTCGCGATGCTTGCCGGCGTGCGGAGCTACTCGAACATGCAGATGCTGGTGATGGTCGTGGTTGGGTTCTACTTCGGCAGCCAGGTCGGCAAGAGCCGGCGCAACGACGACGATCGCCAACAGTAAAGCCGCCCATTCAGCGCTCTTCCGCCTTCACGGCCTGCCAGCGTTGCTCCATTTCGTCGAGCGAGGCGTCGGCAATCGTCTTGCCTTGGCCCTGGAACGTCGCTTCCATCGACCGGAACCGGCGTTCGAATTTTGCGTTGGCGCCGCGCAGTGCTGCCTCCGGATCGATCTTGAAATGGCGTGCCAGATTGGCGGCGCAGAACAGTAGGTCGCCGATTTCGTCCTCCATTCGGCCGTGACCGCCGCCCGCGGCGATAACCTCCTTAATTTCGCCGATCTCCTCGTCGATTTTGTCGAAGATTTGTGCCGCCTCGGGCCAATCAAAGCCGACCCGGGCCGCGCGCTTGGTCAATTTCTCCGCCCGCATGAGCGCGGGCAGGTTGCGCGGAACGCCGTCGAGAACGCCGGTTTCCTGACCATCGGCGTTGGCCTTGGCGGCCCGTTCGGCGGCTTTCTGTGCCTCCCAATTGGCGGTCTGCACATCGGCATTCGCGACGGTTTCCGCGCCAAATACATGGGGATGCCGGCGGATCATCTTGTCCGCAATGGTCCGCGCGACGTCCTCGAAGTCGAAGACGCATTCTTCCTCGGCCATGCGGGCGTGGTAGGCGACTTGCAGCAACAAGTCGCCGAGTTCTTCTTTCAACGCGGCCATATCCGACTGTTCGATCGCGTCGGCGACTTCATAGGCCTCCTCGATTGTGTAGGGCGCTATGGTCTCAAATGTCTGCTCAATATCCCACGGACAACCGGATTGCGGATCGCGCAGGCGGGCCATCACTTGGATCAGACGGTCGGTTTCGTTGCTCATGCGAGGGGTGCCCGGTTGGTTCAGTCACAGTATGTTTGACCCGTATCGACGCAGAACTTACCATCCCAGGCGACCTCCCCAACAGCTTTCCGGGACATTGAAATGCGCAATTTGGAACTTCCCGGCCGCTCGCCGGTTCGTGCGCTGAACGGCATGGCGGCGACGTCGCATCCGCTGTCGACCATGACGGCGATCAAGGTCTTGCAGGAAGGCGGCAACGCCATGGACGCGGCCGTTGCGGCCTGTGCCGTCCAATGCGTCGTTGAACCCCAATCGACCGGTATCGGCGGCGATTGCTTCATGCTGTTCGCGCCGGGCGGCGAAGACAAAATTCTCGCTTTTAACGGGTCCGGCCGGGCGCCCGCCGGCGCCGATCCCGACTGGTACGTCAAGCAGGGCATCACCAAGATCGACCAGCATACGCCGCATGCGGTCACCGTGCCGGGCGCGATCGACGCTTGGTCCCGTCTTATCGCCGATCACGGCACCAAGGATCTCGGTGAATTGCTGCAGCCGGCGATCCGGTTTGCCCGCGACGGCTATCCGGTGACATCGCGGGTTTCGGTCGACTGGGCGTCCAATATCGAAACGCTGAGCCACGACCCGAGCAGCCGCTCTGTTTTCCTGTTTGACGGCAAGACGTTGCCCGAGGGCAAAGTGCACCGCCAAACGAAGTTGGCGGCAACCCTGCAACGGATCGCCGAACAGGGCAGGGATGGTTTCTATACCGGCCCGGTCGCCGACGATCTGGTGTCGCGGCTTCAGGAAGTCGGCGGCCATCATACCCTCGCGGATTTTGCCGCGGCCCAGGGCGAGTATGTTACGCCGGTCAGGACCGAGTATCGCGGCAACACCGTGTATGAATGTCCGCCCAACGGCCAAGGCATCGTCGCGCTGGAAATCCTCAATATTCTATCGGGTTACGATATGGCGTCGATGGACCCGCTGTCCGCCGAACGTCTGCATCTCGAGATCGAGGCGGCGCGGCTTGCCTATGGCGACCGGGATACGGTGGTGGCCGATCCGGACCGGGCACAGGTGCCGATCGACTGGATGTTGTCGGACGACCATGCCACCGAGCTGCGCGACGCCATCATCGCGGATCGGGCGATGCAGGATATCCCGCCGTCGGTCCTGCCGGCGCATCACGATACGGTCTATCTGTGCGTGGTTGACAAGGATCGCAACGCGGTCAGCTTCATCAATTCGCTGTTTTCCGCCTTCGGCAGCGGCATCATGGGGCCGGAATCGGGCGTCATGCTGCAGAACCGCGGCTGCGGTTTTGTCGTGGAGCCGGGGCATCCGAATTGCATCGGCCCCAACAAGCGGCCGTTGCACACGATCATTCCGGGGATGGTCGCGCGGGACGGCCGCGCCGTGATGCCGTTCGGCGTCATGGGCGGACAATACCAGGCGATCGGCCATGCGCATGTCCTGTCGAACATCTTCGATTATGACATGGATGTTCAGGAGGCAATTGATTTTCCACGCTTTCTGTCGACCCCGAGCAGCCGGGGCGTCGACGTGGAATGCGGCGTACCGGCATCGGTGGCGGATCGGCTGCGGGACTTCGGGCACGATGTCGAAGCGCCGGCCAAACCGATCGGCGGTGGACAGGCGATCCAGATCGACTGGGCCGAAGGCACGCTTGCCGGCGGTTCGGACCCGCGCAAGGACGGCTGCGCCCTCGGATATTGAACGGGCCGCACCGTGACTCAGGGCAGGCGACGCAGTAGAAGAGACGGACGCGGGGGTGCAAGGCCGCCGCGGTTCCGAGGGACTACGGCGGCGCGGACGCCCGCCGCCCAATAGACGGAAGGCAGCGATGGCCACCACCCGGTCGCAGAACAAATGGCGCGGCAAGAACCGCTTCGTTAAATCGCAGCTCAACGTGATGGCGCGCAAACTGGTGCATCAGGATCTGGATGAAATCGCGAAACGTTTCGAATTACGCGGGAAGGGCGAGGCAGTGGGATTTTCCTCGTTCGTCACCAAGGGGTTGATGCAATACGCCGACCACAATCAAGAGGCCAGCCGGTTGCTGGAGTTGTTTGCCGAGGCCTATGATCGTGATCGAGATCTTTACACCTAACCAACTATTCATCATTAAATCAACGAGTTAAGGAGAGGCACCCGCGCATGAGCGAGAACGCATTGGATTGGCCCGCCGACGTGCACAAGACGTTGCGCGATGAAGGCATCACACAAGTATGCCAAGTGCCCGACGCCGGACATAAACGGCTGATCGAATTGTGTCAGGCGGATAACGACGTTTCGATGACCACCATGACCACCGAGGAAGAAGGCATCTACATGCTTGCCGGATCCTGGCTCGGCGGATGTAAGGGCGTGATGCTGTTGCAAAGCAGCGGCGTGGGAAACATCATCAATGCGTTGGCGATGCCGAACACCTGCCGCATTCCGTTGTTGATGATCATCACCATGCGGGGCGAATACGGCGAGTTCAATTCCTGGCAGGTACCGATGGGCCAGGGCGCGCCGGCGAGCCTTGAAGCGATGGGCGTTCGGTTGCACCGGGTCGACGCGGCCGAGGATATTGCACCTGCGGTCAAGGCGGCCGCGCGGTTGGCCTTTGACGGCCAACAGATGGTCGCCGTGCTTCTCTCGCAAAAGGTGCTGGGCTTCAAGGATTTCCGGGAGTTGGCGAAATGAATCAATTGCACAGAAGAGACCTGGTGAGCGGCCTTCTTGGCGAGCGCGACGACAATTTGCTGGTCGTCGCCGGTCTCGGGTCATCCTGCTGGGATGTCAGCAATGCGGGCGACCGGCCGGAGAATTTCTATGTCTGGGGCGCCATGGGCGGCGCGACGATGATCGGTTTCGGCGTCGCCAAGGCGCAGCCGGAGAAACGCGTCCTGGTGATAACCGGCGATGGCGACATGCTGATGGGCATGGGCTCGTTCGCCAGCATTGCGAATGATCCGGTGACCAATCTTGCGGTCCTGGTGCTCGACAACAGCGCCTATGGCGAAACCGGCGGCCAGCCAACCCATACGACAGGAGCGACCGACCTGGCCGGGATTGCCAAGGCGTCGGGCATCGCCACGACCGCGACGATTACCAAGGAATCGGAACTGGATGAGCTCAAGGAGTTGACCTTGCAGGCGCCGGGGCCGGTGGTGGTTGTCGCCAAGATCATTCACGAGCCGCTGAAATTCGATCTGCCGTCCAACAATGGGCCGTACCTCAAGGATCGATTCCGGGTTGCGTTGATGGGCGACGCGATCGCTTAACACACCGGCGGGGTAGGCTCGATCTTGAGATGGAATTTGGATTTGGGGAACCCGGGTGTGGCACCCTGAATTCATGATATGAATGTCGCATAATGTATATTATGGAAAATATCGAATATGCATTTTAAGCAGTCTTTCCAATAGAACGAGACCATTAGCGGTTCGGTAACCACGTCCATGTACCGTCACTCGCGTCGCGGATACCTCCGTCCGCGACTTAGAATGATGAGGTCGTAGAATGTCCCGACTCCTATTCGCCGTTGTTCTGGCAGCCGCGCTCGCCGGTTGTTCGACGCCGGAAGTCCGCCTCTCGGATCACAAGGATACCGTGAACCTGCGCGGTCAATCCGTGACTATCGTCAACGAAGACGCTCCCAGCTTCGGCGCACTCACGGCTGATAAGGCCATGTTCGCGGTCGTGGGTGCGGTTGCGGCGCATGAAAAAGGTCGACAGATCATTGCCGAGAATAAGGTCGAGGATCCGTCGCGGCGCATCGAGCGAAAGCTGGCGCACTATCTGCGCCGGCATTATCACACCAAGGCCAACCCGAAGGTGCTGGACTTTGCCCAGAAAGACAAACCCGACGATCTCGGCGCCTGGGCCAAATCCAACAACACCGGTGGTATCATCGTCGATGTCGAGACCCGAGGCTGGGGTTTTAATTATTTCCCCACCACCTGGTCGCGCTATCGCGTCGGCTACTCCGGCCTGGTTCGCATTACCGATACGAAAACCGGAAAGATATTCGTACAATACATGTGTCATGTCGGCGGCCCCGAAAAAGCCGAAGTTGCACCGACCTATGATGAAATGATGGGCAACCAGGCGGCACATCTCAAGAAGCTCCTGAAAGAACGCGCCGATAAATGTATCGATCAGATAAAGTCGAAGGTGCTGTGACGGACGGATCGCCGTTAAGGGTCCGCCGGGGCGGCAAATTATGGCTGCTCCGGCGCACTCGTTTTCTATGACATTCTATGGCGCACGCGCGCGCCGAATCTTCCATCTATGGCGAGCAGCCCGGCGCCAATCAAACTCATCCCCAGCAAGTGGAACCATTCCAGGCGTTCGCCGAGAAAGAATGCGCCGAGCGAAATGGCGCTGACCGGAATGAGAAACGTCACCAGCAATAAATTGGTCGCGCCGGCGGTTGCGAGAATGCGGAAATACAGGATGTAGGCCAGCGCCGTCGACAACAGCGCGAGCCCGGCAACCGCACCGAATGCCGCGGCATCCGGCACTGGCATTGACCAGGGTTGTTCGACAAGTAGAGCCACCGGCAACAACAGGACTGCGGAGACCGTCAATTGGCCGGTCGCGGTCTGCACCGGTGTCACATCGAGGCGATGAAACCGGCGGCCGAAGATTCCGGCAAGCGCATAAGATAGCGCGCCGCCGAGGACGGCCAATTGCGCGAAACCGTCGGCCTGTGCGCAATACAGCGTATCGATTCCGATCAGGATGACAACACCGGAAAAACCCAGGGCCACGCCGAGGCTCCGTCCGCCTGTTAACTTTTCATCGACCGTGAACCAGTGTGCGGCCAGCACCGTGAAGATCGGCGTCGTGGCATTGAGGATCGAGGCCAGGCCGCCGCCGATCTGCGTCTGGCCCCAGACAATCAGGCAGAAGGGGATCAAATCGTTCAGGCACCCCATGGCGGCGAAATTTCGCCAGAGAGTGCCATCCCATGGCATTCTTCGACCGAAAAAAAACGAGAACACTGTTCAAAGCAATTGCCGCAAGTCCGACGCGCAACAGGACGATCGTCAGCGGCGGCAAACTATCAACGATCAGATCGACGAAAAAGAACGATCCGCCCCAGAGAATCGATAAGGAAAGCAATAGAAACCACTCCAGCGGTCCCATTGCCCGGTTGATCGTGACGGCCATGTCGGCTCCCCCATCAAAATAGGTGGCTGGAGTGCATCATCGGTGCGGCCGTTGAAGTGGGCCACCCGATTGTTGCGATCAGAACGGGATACGATGGGCATAGAGTGAGAGGTCCCCCTACCCCTCCTCCACCACCATCCCATCATAAGCGGGCTCCACGCCCACCGGCAGATCCGCGCACAGCGTCGCGTAGTCCATGTCCGTGCCCATATGGGTCAGCACCGCGCGGGCCGGTTTGACGCGGGCGATGTAGCCGAGCGTCCGCTCGAGGTGCGTGTGCGTGGGATGCGGCGTGCGCCGGAAACTATCGACGATCCAGGTCTCGACACCCGCCAGGACGTCGAACGCCGCATCGTCCAGCTCGACGAAGTCGGTCGAATACGCCATCGAGCCGAACCGGAACCCGAGGGTCTTGGAAAATCCGTGGTTTTGCTCGAACGGCACGATGGAGACGCCGCCCACGGCGAACGGCCCGTCGATCGTGTGCGGCGTCAGCTTCGGTTTGTAATAGCCCGTGTTCGGCCGCAACGCCTCGAAGACATAGCCGAACCGCCGATCCAGCGACGCCAATGTTTCGGCACTGCCGAAAGCCGGCAAATCCGCGTTCATGGCCATGTTGACCGAGCGCATGTCGTCGATGCCGTGGCAATGATCCGCATGCGCATGGGTGTAGAGCACCGCATCGAGCCGGCTGACACCGGCGGCCATGAGTTGGGCACGGCAATCCGGCGTGGTGTCGATCAGTACGATCGTGTCGTCGTGTTCGACCAGAATGGACGAGCGGAGCCGCCGATTGCGCGGCTCATCCGGGTCGCAAACGCCCCAATGGCCGCCCAGCGCGGGCACACCGATCGACGGGCCGCAGCCCAAGACGGTGACCTTCATTTTGAAGAAGGCCGATCTACAGAATTGAAAAGATGAAAGAAATTATCAGTCGTTGCCACCGCCAATACATCCGGCTCCAGGCCTATCAATTCCGCCAGCCGTGCCGCCGTGTGGACCACATAGGCCGGCTCGTTACGCTTCCCGCGGTTGGGCATCGGCGCCAGATAGGGGGCGTCGGTCTCTACCAGCAGACGGTCGAGCGGAAGCCCCCTCACCGTCTCGCGCAATTCGTCGGCCTTCTTGAAGGTCAGGATGCCAGAGAGCGAAATGTAAAAGCCGATTTCAACAGCCCGCTCCGCCAGTTGCCGGCTGGTGCTGAAGCAATGAATGACGCCGCGAAACGGCCCCTTGGCATACTCCTCCTCCAGAATGCCGGCGGTGTCGTCGTCGGCGTCGCGGGTGTGGACGATCAGCGGCAATCCGGTCGCTCGGGCGGCGGCGATATGGGCGCGGAAACTGCGGCGCTGATCCTCGCGCGGGCTGTTGTCATAGAAATAGTCGAGGCCGGTCTCGCCGATGCCGGCGACCCGGGACGCGCGTGCCAGCTCAATCAACGTCGCGGCGGTGACGGCATCCTCCGTCGCCACGTTATGAGGATGAATGCCGACGCTGCACCAGACATCGTCGTAGGTGCCGGCGATATCCGTTACGAGATTGAATTCGCTGATCTTGGTGCAAATCGTCAGCATCCGCCCAATGCCCGCGCGGCGGGCGCGGTCGACCACGTCGTCGAGGTCGCCATCCTGCGCGAGATAGTCGAGATGACAATGGCTGTCGACCAGCATCGCCTAGCTGTCTTCTTCTTCGACAAAGCGGGGAAAGACGGGGTTTGGCTTCGGCAACGGCGTTCCGGGAACGAGCGCTGAGTCCAGCGCGTCGAAGCTTCGAGCGTCGTCCGGCACGGCAATCTGGTCGAGGATTCGCGCGGCGGATTGCGGCATGAACGGCTGCACCAGAATTCCCAGCCGGCGGATCGTCTCGGCCAGGACATAGAGCACCGTCGCCATCCTCGGTGGATCGCTTTTGCGCAACTCCCACGGTGCCTGGGCATCGACATAGCGGTTGGCGGCCGAAATGACTTCCCACAGCGTGATCAACGCGGTGTGGAACTGCTGTACGTCGAACGCCGCGCGGCATTTCTCCAGCAGCCCGGCGGCCTGGTCGAGCAACGCCTCGTCGTCCGGCGTCAGGGCGCCCGGTTCCGGCGTTTTGCCATCGCAGTTCTTGGCGGTCATCGACAACACCCGCTGGCACAAATTGCCGAGATCGTTGGCGAGGTCGCTGTTGATGCGGTTGATCATGGCCTGATCGGAGAAGTCGCCATCATTGCCGAACGGCACCTCGCGCAACAGAAAATACCGGACAGGATCGAGTCCGTATTTTTCTACCAGTTCGAAAGGGTCGATCACGTTACCCACCGACTTGGATATCTTTTCTCCCTCGTTGGTCCACCATCCATGCGCGAACACGCGTTTCGGCGGCGCGATGCCCGCGGCCATGAGGAACGCCGGCCAATAGACCGCGTGGAAGCGCAGGATATCCTTACCCACCATGTGAAGATCGGCCGGCCAATATGTCTCGAAGCTCTTGCTTCCCGTGTCCGGATAGCCCGCTGCGGTGATGTAGTTGGTGAGCGCATCAAGCCACACATACATGATGTGTGCCTCATCTCCCGGTACCGGAATACCCCATTTGAAGGTCGTGCGCGAAATCGACAGGTCCTTCAGGCCGCCTTTGACGAAACTGGTTACTTCATTGTGGCGCGACTTGGGTGCGACGGAGTCTGGATTGGACTCGTAGAACTCGAGCAACGCATCCTGCCAGTCCGACAGGCGGAAGAAATAACTCGGTTCCTCTACCCATTCGACCTCTGCACCGGATGGCGCCAACTTGCGTCCGTCTGGACCTTCCTCCAATTCACCTTCGGCGTAGAACGCCTCGTCGCGCACCGCGTACCAGCCGGCGTACTTACCGAGATAGATGTTGTCCTGACCCTTTGGCGACTTATTCGCCGCAATGGCCTGCCAAATCGCCTGGCTGGAGTTAATGTGTCGAGCCTCGGTCGTGCGAATAAAGTCGTCGTTGCTGAAATTCATGGTCGCGGCAAGATTTCGGAAATTGCCTGATATTTTGTCGGTGAAGCTTTGTGGATCGACGCCAGCGTCGGCAGCGGCCTTTTCGACCTTTTGGCCGTGCTCATCCGTGCCGGTCAGGAACAGGACGTCGTGGCCATCAAGCCGCTTGAACCGCGCGAGCACATCACAAGCGAGTGTGGTGTAGGCGTGACCAATATGCGGTTCGTCATTGACGTAGTAGATCGGCGTCGTGACGTAATAGCTAATTCCGCCAGCCATGGTCGTTGTCTCCGAGCGGGTGTCCGTCAGCGGGCCCGCGCTTGGCCACCGTCCAGGATTGCCGCAATTGTCAGAAAGGCGTTCACAACCGCCTGTTTCCGGTCGAGATTCGCGCTATCAGCCTGCTCGAGCAAGCGGGTGACCTTTTCCCATACCTCAAGCCATTGTTCAAGCGGCGCCAGGCTCAGCAGGCGCTCCTTGATGCGGGATTCGTCGGCGACCACCTCGGCCTGCGGGGTCGCCTGCGCGGCCGAGACGATCAACCGGGCCAGCCATCGCCCGATCAGGTCGCGCAGCGTCGCGAAGCTATCGGTTGCCGCGCCGCGCCGCCCCACGGAGTCGCCGAGCGCCTGGATGCCGGGGATATCCGGCCGGTCGAGCGTGCCCATCAGCCGAACCATGGTGCCGTAGAGGTCGAGTCCCCCGGCCTCGGCGAGTGCGATCGCATCGCCGATACTACCTTCGCCCAAGGCGGCAAGCGCCGAGCGGTCTTCGACGGACAAATCGGGGCGGTATTCCTCGAGCAACTCGAGGACGACCGAGTCCTTCAAGGGCTCCAGAAACAATTGGCTACAGCGCGAGCGAATGGTCGGCAGCAGCCGGCCCGGCGCGTTGCAGGTCAGGAGAAACAGCGCCATCGGCGGCGGCTCTTCCAAGCTTTTCAGGAGGGCGTTTTGCGCATTCGGGTTCAGGGCGTCCGCCGGATCGACGAGGATGATGCGCCACCCGCCCTCGGCCGAGGTCATGTTCGTAAACCGGATCGCCTTGCGCACCTGCGAAACCACGATTTGCTGGGTCGGGCGGCCGGTATCGGGATGGGGCATGCCCGGCTCCAAGACCCGCAAATCGGCGTGGCCGCGCGCGGAAATGCGCTGTGCCACCGGGTTCTCGGCCGGTATCGCCAGCGAGTCGACCGGCGGCAACGCGTCGCCGAACAGGCCGTCGTCCTGTTTCCCGACGCCGTTCAGGACGAATCGCGCGAATCGGTAGGCGAGCGTCGCCTTGCCGATGCCGCGCGGCCCGGAAATCAACCAGGCATGCGGCAACCGGCCGGATTGTACCGCCTCCAGCAGGCGCGATTCCGCCGCCGCATGGCCGCGCAACCTGAAACGGTTCCGCGGATGGAGCGGATCGTCTTCTTCGTCGTCGGTGGTTCGGGCCATGGGATCGTCTGCTCTACAGAGTATCGATGCTTAAACGCCGGGCAACTTCACCCAGTATAGCCGCATGGACCGCATCGGCGTCCTTTTTGGCGTCGATCACCGCGCACCGGTCCGGATCGTGTTGGGCAATCTCCAGAAATCCCCGGCGCAACCGCTCATGAAAATCGATTTCCATCCGCTCATACCGGTTCTGGCCGTCGCCATCGCGCGCCCGCGCCCGTGCGAGGCCCTCCGAAACGGGCAGGTCGAGGATCAATGTCAGGTCGGGATCGAAATCGCCCAGCGCCAAGCGGTGCGCCGTGGCCACCGTTTCCCGGCCAAGGTTAAAACCATACCCTTGATAGGCCATGGTCGAATCGGCGAAGCGGTCGCACAGCACCCAGTGCCCCTGTTCAAGCGCCGGCCGGATGGTTGATGTCACGTGGTCCCGGCGTGCGGCGATATGCAGAAACAGCTCGCTTTCCGCGTCCCACCGGTCAACCGCGCCCGTCACAAGCAGGTCACGGATTAACTCGGCGCCCGGCGAGCCGCCCGGTTCGCGGGTCTTGAGCACTGCATAGCCGGCGGACGTCATCGCATCCGCAAGACGGTTGAGCTGCGTTGACTTTCCGGCCCCCTCGCCGCCTTCGAACGTAATGAAGCGCCCCGGTCCGCCTTCAACCATCGCCGTGTTCGAGCGTCAGTCGCCCGGCCCCCATATGAGATATCCCACCGCCGCCTGCAGCCGACCGAATGCCCCCAGCGAGCCGACATCGGCGCCCGCGATTAGGGGCCGTTCGATGGGTTGGAGATCCGGCGCGGTGACCACGAGCCGACCGATCTCCATGCCTTTTTTGATCGGCGCCGGCACCGGCTCGTCTAGCCTGGCGATGACCTTGAGCTTCCGGCGTGCGCTGCGTTTCATCACCACCACCAGATCCCGTGAGATCTGCAGTGGCACTGTTTCAGCGCTGCCGAGCCAGACCCGGGCGTTGGTTACCTTTTCCGCCGCCGCGAGCAAGGGATAGCTGTTGAATTCGCGGTAGCTCCAATCGATCAGGCGCTCGGCCTCACGGCTGCGTTCCCGAACCGATTTCATGCCATGCGCCACCAGCACCACGCGACGCTTGCCCCGTTTGACCGATGCTGCGACGCCGTATCCGCTGCGTTCCGTATGACCGGTCTTGAGCCCGTCGGCGCCGATGTTTTTGTATAAGAGCGGGTTGCGGTTGCCTTGCTTGATGCCGTTATAGGTAAAGGACGTTTCCGCATAATGATGAAAATAATCGGGAAAATCCCGGATGGTCGCCACCGCCAAAGTGGCGAGATCACGCGCGGTGGTAACATGCTGCTTGTCTGGCCAGCCGGACGAATTGCGGAACGTCGTATTGGCCATCCCCAATTCGCGCGCCTTCTTGGTCATCAGCTCGGCGAACGCCGCTTCGCTTCCCGCCAATCCTTCCGCGACGGTGATTGACGCGTCGTTGCCCGACTGGACGACGATGCCGCGGATCAGGTCCTCGACCTTGATCCGCTTGCCAACTTCGATGAACATTTTCGATCCGGGTTTCTTCCAGGCCTTCTTGCTGACAAGCAGCGTGTCCTCGAGGGACAGGTTGCCGTTTTTCAACTGTTCGAACAGGAGGTAGACGGTCATCATCTTGGTCATCGATGCCGGTTCCATCGGCGCGTCCGCGGCCTTGGCGAACAATTCGGTTCCGGTATCGTAGTCGACGATGATGACTTGCTTGGCCTTGGTCTCGAACGCCGCCGCGGTAAATGCGACTGGCGCAAACCCGATGATTGCGGCGATAATCAGCAAAAAGTGCTTGATCCTGAAGCGCATCCCTACCCTTTCCTCAACCAACCCATGAATTCGATGGCCGTGTGTCCGATCCGAAGACAACGACACTCACGGGCGTTACATGACGGTCGATTGTGGCCAAAATTTGGGAAATCCTCCGGCCGTGGTCAATCAACCACGATGCGCGCCTGCGGTATACCCGACGCCACCACCCGGGCCAGCAGATGGTCGGCATCGCCAATGGACGCGACCGGACCGAGCCGCACGCGGAACAGCCGGGCCTCCGCCGTGTCGATCTGGCGGATCGTCGTTGGCGCTATGGTCTGCAACAGCGCTTTGACACGGTTGGCGTTGGCAAATTCCGAAAATGCACCGGCCTGTACGAATACCTGCGGGTCCTTCTCGAGCGGTACCGTCATCACCTGACCATCGACCTTCGCCAGTCTCGCCGGCGTGCGTTGGACCGGCGGCGTCGGCTTTGCGATCGCTGCGACCGCGTGATTCGGCGTCGGTGGATACGCCTCGCGAACGCCCGGCGGGGCTTCAAGCTGCCTACTGGTCACGGCCACCCGGGGCGCGGTTTTGGGCACCGGATGCGTATCGGCAACGCGCGTCGGCGCACCGGTAAGTCCCATCGCAATGCGCTGGCTCTCCCGCGGCAATATCTCAACCCGCACGAGGGCGGTTCCCTGACGCTCGAATCCCAGTAATTGAGCGGCGCTGCGTGACAGGTCGATTATTCGGCCGGAGCTGAAAGGGCCGCGATCGTTCACGCGTACATTGATGACACGGCCATTGCCCAAATTGGTCACCCGCACCATGCTCGGCAGCGGCAATGTCTTATGGGCGGCGCTGACGGCGTTCATGTCGAAGGTTTCGCCGTTGGCCGTCGGCTTCCCGTGAAAATCCTTGCCGTACCATGACGCAACGCCGGTTTCATCGTAACGGTAGTCGACTTTCGGCGTGTACCATTCGCCGCCCACTTGATACGGCGAGCCAATTTTGTAGCGGCCTTTCGAGGGGTCGCCCGAGATGCGCTTGACGGAGCCGGCCAGGAACTCGGTTTCCGCGCAGCCGCTGATCGCGATTGCAACGGAGAGCAGCACGGCGCAGCCGACATGCCGGTGGATGGGCTGGCACCGCATTCTGTTGTGGGTCTCTTTCGTCATAACCACTTCATGTTGGGTCACTGTCCGGTTTATATCCATTGAGTTTCGATGCTGCAATGAGAAGGTTAGCCACCCCGCAACTGGTCCAGCAGGTCGGTGCTGGGAAAGCCGTCGGCCGGCAGCCGCTTGGTTTTCTGAAACGCCCGAATCGCCGACCGGGTGAGCGGTCCGACAACGCCATCGGGTGTTCCGACCCGGTACCCTTGCGCACCGAGAAGGCCCTGCATTTCCTTGATCATGTCCCGGCTTA
>Ga0224508_10002298_pt1 | contig 16391 bp, 29 predicted proteins | sample SF_Jan12_sed_USG_4_FD_170157 | JGI IMG/M metagenome (GOLD analysis project Ga0224508, IMG submission 170157) | Sediment microbial communities from San Francisco Bay, California, United States - SF_Jan12_sed_USGS_21 | ecosystem: Environmental > Aquatic > Marine > Sediment | place: USA... | reverse complement strand
AGATGGTAATGCCGGGTGACAACGTGAAGATGGAAGTGCAGCTGATCGCACCGATTGCGATGGAAGACGGCCTGCGATTCGCGATCCGCGAAGGCGGACGTACCGTGGGTGCCGGTGTCGTATCCAAAATACTTGAGTAATTAAAATGGCAACTAATCAAAATATCCGTATCCGCCTGAAGGCTTTCGATCATCGTCTGATCGACCGTAGCGCGGCTGAAATCGTTGAAACTGCGCGACGCACCGGCGCGCGCGTCAAGGGTCCCATTCCCCTGCCGACGCGTAAAGAGCGTTTCACTATCCTGATTTCACCTCACGTGAACAAGGATGCGCGCGACCAGTACGAGATCAGAACGCATAAGCGCCTGATGGATATCGTCGACCCTACCGACAAGACCGTGGACGCGCTGATGAAGCTCGACCTGGCCGCCGGTGTCGACGTGCAAATCAAGCTTAACTGACAAAAGGCACCGTTTCTGACATCCGCCGGAAACCGGGACTTTTGTCATCCCGGAAGTTGCCTTAGCAACTATCCGGGGTCTTGCAAAGATTGCGCGATATTGCGCGGGAATGACGTCATCTCCGGACCCGGGGATTGAAAAGAATAAAAAGGGACGCTTCCCTTTTTACCCAAAATAAAGGGTAGCGTCCCCTTTTATCGATCAGGCAAAAAAGATGCCAGTTTTTTGGCTAAACGCTTAACTTCCGGATACTTATCTGGTATAGTGCGCGCCCTCGCGGCCCGATACGGATTTCCTGTATCGGGCCGCGCGTTCGAAAACTGAACGAAAAATCGCATGGCCAAAGTCATCCGATACTCGCTGCAAACGGAGTTGCAGACGTTTTTAAAGACAATCAAGTCCTTGAAAACGAAAGAAAAACATAGAAAGTTTATGTTTTTCGTCATTTGAAAATTCGCGGACGAATTAATCAAATGCGACAGCTTATTTATTTTTGAGGTTTAACAAATGTCTCTCGGTTTGGTAGGACGAAAAGTCGGCATGACCCGGGTTTTTTCCGATGAAGGTGTTTCGATCCCGGTAACGGTCATCGAAGTGGAGCCCAATCGGGTCTCGCAGATCAAAACGGTCGAATCCGACGGTTATGTCGCGGTACAGGTAGTTACCGGTTCGCGTCGCGCAAGCCGCGTGACAAAACCGATGGCTGGCCATTATAAGAAGGCGGGTGTCGAAGCCGGCCGTGGCGCCTGGGAATTTCGTCTGGATTCGGTCGAAGAGATCGAGCTTGGATCGGAGTTCAAGGTCGACCTGTTCGAACAGGGCCAGATCGTCGATGTCTCCGGGGTCTCCAAGGGTAAGGGCTTTCAGGGCGGCGTCAAGCGGCACAATTTCAGCATGCAGGATGCCACTCACGGCAACTCGATTTCGCACCGCGCCAACGGTTCCATCGGTCAGAATCAGACTCCGGGACGCGTATTCAAAGGTAAAAAAATGTCGGGCCACATGGGTGCCGAAAACACCACCACGCAAAACCTGGAAGTGGTTCGCGTCGATGCCGAGCGTAACCTGCTGTTGATCAGGGGTGCGGTCCCCGGTGCCAAGAGCGGTAATGTCATTGTTCGTCCGGCGTCCAAGAAATAGGCCCGGGTAGCGAACCCCGGACAATAGAAGATTCAGAGATTTCAAGAAATGGACATAGCGATTCATAACTCGAAGAAGAAGGTATCCGTTTCCGACGATGCTTTTGCCGCCAGCTTTAACGAGACGCTGGTGCACCAACTGGTCGTGTCTTACATGGCCGGTGCTCGCGCCGGTACCAAGGCGCAGAAAAATCGCAGCGCGGTCAGTGGCGGTGGCGCCAAGCCGTGGCGCCAGAAAGGCACCGGTCGTGCCCGCGCCGGCACCATCCGTAGCCCGCTGTGGCGTTCGGGTGGCGTGACTTTCGCCGCGACTCCGCGCGATTTCAGCAAGAAGTTGAACAAGAAAATGTACCGTGTCGGCATGCGTAGCCTGGTATCCGAGCTGGTGCGTCAGGAGCGCCTGCTGCTGATCGACAAGCTTGGTGTCACCGAGCCCAAAACAAAGCAGATGCAGGCCCGCCTGGATGAGCTCGGCGTCGACAACGCGCTGGTGCTGACCGATGGCCTCGATTCGGCCGTTTACCTGGCGGCGCGCAACATTCCGAACATCCAGGTAATGGATATCGCTATCGTCGATCCGGTCAGCCTGATCAAGCAGGATAAAGTGGTCATCGACGAGGCCGCGCTGAAGAAACTCGAGGAGCGCCTGTCATGAACCAGGAAAGAATTTTCCAGATAATCAAAGTCCCGCACATTTCCGAGAAATCGGCGCTGCTCGGCGACGCTGCCAACCAGGCCGTGTTCCAGGTGTCCACCGATGCCAAAAAGGCGGAAATCAAGGAAGCGGTCGAACAATTGTTTAACGTCAAGGTGGCCAATGTGCGCACCGTCAACATGAAGGGCAAGACCAAGCGCATGGGTTTGCGCCGCGGCAAGCGCTCCGACTGGAAAAAGGCGTATGTTTCACTCGAGCAGGGTCATGAAATCGACCTCGCATCCATAGGTGGCTAAGACATGGCACTGATTAAAGCAAAACCAACTTCACCCGGACGCCGTTTCGTCGTCTCGGTTAAAACGCCGGGACTGCACAAGGGCAAGCCCTATGCCGGGCTTCTGGAAAAGAAAGCCAAGACCGGTGGCCGCAACAATGCGGGCCGGATTACATCGCGCCACATGGGCGGCGGACATAAGCAGCGCTACCGCCTGGTCGATTTCAAGCGCAACAAGGATGGCATAGACTCGATCGTCGAGCGTATCGAGTACGATCCAAACCGCAGCGCGCACATCGCGCTGTTGAAGTACATGGACGGCGAGCGCCGATACATTATCGCGCCCAAGGGCGTCAAGGCGGGCGACAAGTTGCGTTCCGGCGAAGACGCCGGTATCAAGAACGGCAACTGCCTGCCGTTGCGCAATATTCCGGTCGGTTCAGTGGTTCACTGCATCGAACTCAAGCCTGGCAAGGGCGCGCAAATGGCGCGTTCGGCGGGCACCTCCGCGCAGTTAGTCGCGCGCGAGGGCGCTTATGCCACGCTGCGCATGCGTAGCGGTGAAATGCGCAAGGTGCTGAGCGATTGTCGCGCCGCCATCGGTGAAGTCGGCAATGGCGAGCACAGCCTGCGTTCACTGGGCAAGGCTGGCGCAACGCGCTGGCGCGGTATTCGTCCGACCGTACGCGGTGTCGCGATGAACCCGGTAGACCACCCGCATGGTGGTGGTGAAGGCCGTACTTCGGGTGGTCGTCACCCGGTATCGCCCTGGGGCACTCCCGCCAAGGGATACAAGACACGTTCGAACAAACGCACCGACCACCTGATCGTGCGTCGTCGGAACAAGAGGTAAACAGTAGATGCCACGTTCACTCCGTAAAGGCCCGTTTATCGACCAGCACCTGATGAAGAAGGTGCTCGATGCGGTTGAAACCAATAACAAACGCCCGATCAAGACCTGGTCGCGTCGTTCCATGGTCGTGCCCGAGATGGTCGGGTTGACGATTGCGATCCATAACGGCCGTCAGCACGTGCCGGTATTGATCAACGAAAACATGGTCGGTCACAAGCTCGGCGAATTTTCGCTGACCCGCACCTATCGCGGCCATATTGTCGATAAGAAAGCGAAGAAAAGGTAAGTCTTATGCAAACCAGTGCCAAACATCGTCACGCAAAGATTTCACCGCAGAAGTGCCGACTGGTCGCCGACCAGGTGCGCGGAATGCCGGTTGAAAAAGCGTTGACCTTGCTGACTTTCAGCAACAAGAAAGCCGCTGTCCTGGTGCGCAAGGTGCTCGAGTCGGCGATTGCCAATGCCGAGCACAACGACGGCGCCGATATCGACGAGCTCAAGGTTTCGTCGATTTATGTGGATCAGGGCCCGGTGATGAAGCGCATGCGCGCTCGCGCCAAGGGTCGTGGCAACCGAATTTTGAAACGCACCAGTCACATCACCGTGACCGTCGCGGATAGCTAGAGAGCCAAACATGGGACAAAAAGTTCATCCAACAGGTTTCCGTCTCGGTATTGCCACCGACTGGACCTCGAAGTGGTACGCGGATAGCGGACAGTTCGCCGATTTTCTCGATGAAGATATGAAGATCCGCGAATTCCTGAAAAAGAAACTGGCGCAGGCAGCGGTAAGCCGTATCCAGATTTCACGTCCGGCCAAGTCGATCGCGGTAACCATTCATACCGCTCGCCCGGGTATCATCATCGGCAAGAAGGGCGAGGACATCGAAAGGCTGCGTATCGAAGTCGCGGCGCTGGTGTCGGTGCACATCAATAATGTCAAGATCAACATCGAAGAGATCCGCAAGCCGGAACTCGACGCACAACTGGTAGCCGAAGGCATAGCTTCACAGCTGGAGCGTCGTGTGATGTTCCGTCGCGCGATGCGTCGCTCGGTGACCAACGCCATGCGGATTGGCGCCGAAGGCATCAAGATCAACGTTTCGGGCCGTTTGAATGGCGCTGAAATCGCACGCAACGAATGGTATCGCGAAGGTCGCGTACCGCTGCACACGCTGCGTGCCGATGTCGATTACGGTTTCGCCGAAGCGCTGACCACCTACGGCATTCTTGGCGTCAAGGTGTGGATTTACAAGGGCGAAGTTTTCGACCTCGAAAGTAAGGACTCGGGCGCCAAGCCGGCGGCAAAGTAAGAGAAATCAGTCATGTTACAGCCTAAAAGAACAAAATTTCGCAAGCAGTTCAAGGGACGCAACCGCGGCCTGGCGACGACCGGTAGCAAGGTCAGCTTTGGCGAATACGGCCTTAAGGCCATCGAGCGCGGCAGAATTACCGCGCGCCAGATCGAAGCCGCGCGACGTGCGATGACTCGTCATATCAAGCGTGGCGGCAAGATCTGGATCCGTGTCTTTCCGGACGTGCCGGTTTCGAAGAAGCCGCTGGAAGTGCGTATGGGTAAGGGTAAGGGCAACGTCGAGTACTGGGTTTGCAAGATCCAGCCGGGTCGTGTGCTCTACGAAATGGAAGGGGTTAACGAAACCATCGCGCGCGAGGCGTTTCGCCTGGCCGCCGCCAAACTTCCGTTCAAGACAACATTTGTTTCCAGGACCGTAATGTAATGAACGCAGCAGAACTACGTCAAAAATCCGAACAGGAACTGCGCGACGAATTGCTGGCCCTGCGCCGCGAGCAGTTCAACCTGCGCATGCAGCGCGGAGTCAATCCGGATGCAGTGCGGAATAACGAGATTACTCGTGTGCGTAAAGATATCGCGCGCGTTAAAACCGTAATGAATGAGAACCGTGGTGGTACAGAGTCATGAGTGAAAAAGTCTTAAGAATCCAGACCGGCTCGGTGGTCAGCGACAAGATGGACAAGTCCGCGGTCGTGCTGATCGAACGCAAGGTAAAGCACCCGATTTACGGCAAGTTCATGAAGAAGTCGACCAAGCTGCACGTGCACGACGAAAACAACGAATGCGGTGTCGGCGATACCGTGCAGATTTCCGAATGCCGCCCGATTTCCAAGACCAAGTCCTGGAAACTGGTAAAGGTTGTCGAGAAAGCAAACTAGAGCGCGCAGGTAGAAAACCATGATTCAAATGCAAACAGTTTTAAACGCCGCGGACAACAGTGGTGCGCGCAAGATGCAATGCATCAAAGTGCTCGGCGGTTCCAAGCGCCGTTATGCCGCGATTGGCGACATCATCAAGGTCAGCATCAAGGATGCGATCCCGCGCGGTAAGGTCAAGAAGGGCGAAGTTTACAATGCCGTAGTCGTGCGCACCGCGCATGGCGTACGCCGCCCCGACGGTTCGGCGATCAAGTTCGACGGCAACGCGGCGGTTATTCTGAATAATAACCTGCAGCCGATCGGTACCCGTATTTTCGGACCTGTAACCCGTGAACTGCGTAGCGAAAGATTCATGAAAATCATTTCGCTGGCGCCGGAAGTGCTTTGAGTCAATCAGGAATAGGGCAATGCAAAAGATTAAAAAAGGTGACGAAGTCATTGTGATCGCGGGCCGCAGCAAGGGTCAGCGCGGTAATGTGCTGAAGCGTCTCGACGATGGCCGCCTGCTGGTGGAAAACGTCAACATGGTGAAGAAACACGTTAAGGGTAATCCGCGCAGCGGGAATGCCGGCGGCATTATCGACCAGGAATCACCGATTCAGATTTCCAACGTGATGCTGTTCAATCCGCATACCCAGAAGGGTGATCGCGTCGGGTTCAGAACCCTGGAAGACGATCGCAAGGTGCGTTACTTCAAGTCCAACGGCGAAGTCGTGGACATTTAGGATTAGGTTATGACCAGATTAGAGCAATTTTACCGCGATACCGTGGCCAAGGGCCTGCAGGAGCAGTTCTCCTACAAGTCGTCTATGGAGATTCCGCGCATTACCAAGGTCACCCTCAACATGGGTGTCGGCGAGGCATCGCAGGACAAGAAGGTTATCGAGCATGCGGTTGAAGACCTGTCGCTGATCGCCGGGCAAAAGCCGGTGGTCACCGTGGCCAAGAAAGCGATCGCGGGTTTCAAGCTGCGTGAAGGCATGACCATTGGCTGCAAGGTAACGCTGCGCCGTGACAAAATGTATGAATTCCTCGATCGCCTGATCCACTTCTCGATTCCGCGAATTCGTGACTTCCGTGGATTGAGCCCCAAGGCCTTCGACGGACAGGGTAACTACAACATGGGAATGAACGAGCAGATCGCCTTCCCTGAAATCGACTATGACAAAATTGACAAGCTGCGTGGTCTGAACATCAGCATTACCACCAGTGCGCGTACCGACGACGAAGGTCGCGCGCTGTTGGCGGCATTTCAATTTCCTTTCAGAGGTTAACGAGGATGGCAAAAAATTCCATGGTACAGCGTGAACTCAAGCGTAGCCGCCTAGTGGCGAAATACGCGGACAAGCGCAACGAGTTGAAGGCGATCATCAAGAGCGCCGACGCCGAATACGACGAAAAGATGGCGGCCGTCGAAAAACTGCAGAAGCTGCCGCGTGATTCCGCCGCGGTGCGCCAGCAAAACCGTTGCCGTATCACCGGAAGACCCCATGGTGTTTACCGTAAATTTGGCCTGTGCCGTAACAAGATCCGCGAAGCCGCCATGCGTGGCGATATTCCGGGTCTGGTTAAGGCCAGCTGGTAAGAGGACAGAAATGAGCTTACAAGATCCGATCGCAGACATGCTGACACGCGTGCGCAACGCGCAAAAGGCACGCAAGGTCAGCGTTGAAATGCCCGCGTCAAAGCAGAAAGCCAGAATTGCGGCTGTGCTCAAGGACGAAGGGTTTATCAGTGATTACAAGGTTTCGGAAGATAGCCTGAAGCAACTGGTTATCGAGCTGAAATACTATCAGGGCAAGCCGGTTATCGAGGAGATGCGACGCATATCCCGTCCTGGCCTGCGAATTTTTAAATCGAAGGATGACTTGCCGTCGATCAACGGTGGCCTCGGTATCGCGATCATTTCGACTTCGAAAGGCGTCATGACCGACTCCCAGGCGCGAGCCGCGGGTCACGGTGGCGAAGTCATCTGTTCGGTGGTGTAGGTTACGAAATGTCCAGAATAGCGAAAAAACCAATCGAATTGCCAAACGGCGTGGAATTCAGCGTCAACGGCCGCGTGGTTTCCGCCAAGGGCCCCAAGGGCAACCTGTCGGTAACCCTGCACGATGCCGTTGAACTGAAACAGGAAGACAATGTCGTAACCCTGTCGCCGAAAGACGATCGCCAGTCTTCACTCGCGGTTACCGGCACCATGCGTTCCGTGGTCAGCAATATCGTCGATGGCGTGGCCAACGGTTTCGAAAAGAAAATGCAGCTGGTCGGCGTTGGTTATCGAGCGCAGGCGCAGGGCAAGCAGCTCAACCTGTCGCTGGGCCTTTCTCACCCGGTTAACTACCAGGTGCCGGAAGGTATCGAAATCGAAACCCCGGCGGCGACCGAAATCGTCGTACGTGGCTGCGACAAGCAAAAGGTGGGTCAGGTTTGCGCGGAAATTCGCGCCTATCGGCCGCCGGAGCCTTACAAGGGTAAGGGTATCAGATACGCGGACGAGCAGATCGTACGCAAAGAAGCGAAGAAGAAGTAGGCACTATGGATAAGAAACAGTCCCGAATCAGGCGTTCACGCCGCGCGCGTGCCAGGATTGCAGAGCTGGGCGTTAATCGCCTCAGCGTGCACCGCACTCCGCGCCATACATACGCACAGGTATTCTCCGGCGAGACCGGCAAGGTGATTGCCTCGGCATCGACGCTTTCGGCGGATGTCAAAAAGGCGGTCAAGTACCCGGGCAATATCGATGCGGCCGCGGCGGTTGGCAAGCTGATCGCTGAAAGGGCGAGGGCCGCCGGCGTCGAAACGGTTGCCTTCGACCGTTCGGGTTTTAAGTATCACGGCAGAGTCAAGGCATTGGCCGACTCGGCGCGTGAAAACGGTTTGAAATTTTAAGCGCGGTTAGTCGGGAGACTCTAATGGCAGAACCCAGAAATTCACAGGCTGGCGACGATTTGATGGAAAAGCTGGTCGCGGTTAATCGCGTGGCCAAGGTTGTCAAAGGCGGACGTCAGTTCGGTTTTACCGCGTTGACCGTGGTCGGCGACGGTAACGGCAAGGTCGGTTTCGGATACGGCAAGGCGCGCGAAGTGCCGCTGGCGATCCAGAAGGCGATGGAAAAGGCCCGTTCCAACATGATTACGGTTTCGATCAGGAATGGAACCCTGCAGTATCCGCTGAACGCGCGTCATGGCGCGGCCAAGGTTTACATGCAGCCGGCTTCCGAAGGTACCGGCGTAATCGCGGGCGGTGCGATGCGCGCCGTGTTCGAAGCGGTTGGCGTGCACAACGTACTGGCCAAGTGTAATGGCTCGCGTAATCCGATTAACCTGGTGCGCGCCACCATTAACGGATTGAAAGATATGAAAGCTCCCGAAGAGATTGCCGCCAAGCGTGGCAAGACCGTGGAAGAAATTACGGGTTAAGGTAATGGCTGACGAAGAAAAGACAGTTAAAACAGCAGCAAAGAAAACGGCTGTAAAAAAGGCAGCGACCAAGAAGGCTGCGGCGAAAAAGGCAGTCGCCAAAAAGGCGGCGCCCAAGGCTGCGGCGAAGAAAGCTGCGCCTGAAAAAGAAGCCGCGCCGAAGGCGGCAGCGAAAAAGGCCGCGCCTGAAAAAGCGCCCGCTAAAAAAGCGGATTCCGGCGTCAAGAAGCTTAGCGTGACGCTGGTGCGTAGCAAAAATGGTCGTCTCAAGTCGCACAAGGCCTGTGTCGCCGGATTGGGACTGCGTCGCATGCACCAGACGGTGCAGGTGATCGATACGCCGGAAAACCGCGGCATGATCAACAAGGTTCAGTATATGCTGAGCGTCGAGGAAGTCTGATGCATCTGAATAGTTTAAAACCCGCCAGGGGTTCAACCAAAGCGCCCAAGCGTGTCGGCCGCGGTACCGGTTCCGGTCTCGGCAAGACTGCCGGTCGTGGTCACAAGGGTCAGAAATCGCGCACCGGCGGTAGCGTGCGTGCCGGTTTCGAAGGCGGTCAAATGCCATTGCAGATGCGCCTGCCCAAGTTCGGCTTTACTTCACGCAAGTCGCGCTTTTCGGCCGAGGTTCGCTTGAGTGAAATCGAAACCTCGGGTCTTGACGAGGTCAACCTGAAGGCCTTGCAGGAGGCCAACCTGGTACCGGCGCAAACGCGCAAGGCGAAGATCATCCTGTCGGGTGAACTCAAGCGCAAAGTCAGCGTTGATGCGACTGTTGCGGTCACCAAAGGTGCGCGCGCGGCGATCGAATCCGCCGGCGGCAAGGTAGCATAGGTTAGTCGTGGCCGGTCCTTCCGCTCAACAGTTAGCAGGCAGCCTGTCGTCAGGCGGCTTGAGCGAACTGCGCAAGCGCATATTTTTCGTCGTTATCGCGCTGATTATTTTCCGTATCGGTACCTTTATCCCGGTGCCTGGAATCGACATTAATGTCATGCGCGAGATTTTCGAGCAGCAGCGTACCGGCATACTCGGAATGTTCAACATGTTTTCCGGCGGCGCGCTGGAACGCATGTCGATTTTTGCGCTCGGCGTCATGCCTTATATCTCGGCCTCGATCATCATGCAGTTGCTGACCGTGGCCGTGCCTTACCTCGAGCAGTTGAAGAAGGAGGGCGAGTCCGGCCGTCGCAAGATCACTCAGTACACGCGTTACGGTACGGTGGCGCTAGCGACCTTCCAGTCGATCGGTATTTCGATCGCGCTGTCCGGCCAGAGCGGCGGTGGCGGCGCGGCGCTGGTGGTCAATCCCGGGCCGTCGTTTATATTTACCGCGGCGGTGACGCTGGTGACCGGCACCATGTTCCTGATGTGGCTCGGCGAACAGATTACCGAACGCGGCATCGGTAACGGTATTTCGATCCTGATTTTTGCCGGTATCGTTGCCGGCCTACCGTCGGCAATCGGCGGCACCTTTGAGCTGGTGCGTACCGGCGAACTGAATTCGCTGGTTATCCTGGCGCTGTTCGTGGGCGCGCTCGCGGTTACCTATTTCGTCGTCTTCGTCGAGCGCGGGCAACGCCGGATTACGGTGAACTATGCCAAGCGCCAGCAGGGACGCAAGATGTACGCGGCGCAGAGCAGTCATTTGCCGCTGAAACTGAATATGGCGGGCGTTATCCCGCCGATCTTCGCTTCCAGCATCATCCTGTTCCCGGCCACGCTGGGCAGCTGGTTCGGCCAGGCCGAAGGCATGCGCTGGCTGCAGGATATTTCCGCGACGCTGTCGCCGGGGCAACCGCTTTACGTGATGTTTTACGCCGCCGCGATTATTTTCTTTTGTTTTTTCTACACCGCGCTGGTGTTCAATTCGAAAGATACCGCGGAGAATCTGAAAAAGTCCGGTGCCTTTATCCCCGGAATTCGTCCGGGTAACCAGACCGCCAACTATATCGACGGCGTCATGTCTCGCCTGACACTGGTTGGTGCGATGTACATCACCGCGGTATGTTTGCTGCCGGAGTTTCTGATTCTGTTCTGGAATGTGCCCTTTTACTTTGGCGGCACATCCTTGTTGATCATCGTCGTCGTGGTGATGGATTTCATGTCGCAGGTGCAGGCGCACATGATGAACCGTCAGTACGAGGGATTGATGAAGAAGTCGAATTTTAAGGGGTATGGCGGCGCCGGCGTGGTGCGCTAGACCCGGGATTAAGGTAAGGACATGAAGGTAAGAGCTTCAGTTAAGAAAATGTGCAAGAACTGCAAGGTAATTCGCCGTAACGGTTCGGTGCGCGTCATTTGTAAAGACCCTCGGCACAAGCAGCGTCAGGGTTAGGTTTAGTTATTGAATTTTGGGCGGCCGACAGCTAGAATCTGCGCCCATTTTGGCCGAACGGCTTAGGAGATAGGGTTTTTATGGCTCGTATTGCAGGTGTAAATATACCGGATAACAAGCATACCGTGATTGCTTTGCAGTCAATTTTCGGCATTGGCGCCACGCGCTCGGCCGAGATCTGCGAGGCCACCGGTATCGATCCCGCGACCAAGGTGCGCGAGCTCTCCGAGGAGCAGCTCGAAGCGATCCGCGCACGCATCGACGGTTTTACCACCGAAGGCGATCTGCGGCGTGAAATTTCGATGAACATCAAGCGTTTGATGGACCTCGGAACCAATCGCGGTATTCGTCATCGTCGCGGCTTGCCGGTGCGCGGGCAGCGTACCAAAACCAATGCGCGTACCCGCAAGGGACCGCGCCGTCCGCTCAAGCGTTAGGCCAGGAATTACAGGTAATATCAATGGTAGATAAATCACGTACCAAGAAGAAAACGAAGCGCGTCGTCTCTGACGGCGTGGCGCATATACACGCGACCTTCAACAACACCATCGTCACCATCAGCGATCGCCAGGGCAATGCCCTGACCTGGGCGACGGCCGGTGGCTCGGGATTTCGCGGTTCGCGCAAGTCGACCCCGTTCGCGGCGCAGGTAGCCGCCGAGCGTGCCGGTCAGGCGGCCCAGGAAATGGGCATGAAGAATCTCGAAGTCATGGTCAAGGGACCGGGACCGGGACGCGATTCGGCGGTACGTGCGCTGAACGCCATCGGGTTCAAGATTTCGCGCATCGACGACGTGACGCCAATTCCGCACAACGGATGTCGTCCGCCGAAAAAGCGTCGCGTATAGGCAGGATAAAAAATGGCAAAATACATCGGACCAAAATGTAAATTGATGCGTCGCGAAGGTGCAGACCTGAGTCTGAAATCTTCACGCCGCGCGGTCGACACCAAATGCAAGATCGATAATCCGCCAGGCATGCACGGCGCGGGCACGCGTAAGCCGCGCCAATCTGATTACGGTTTGCAGCTGCGTGAAAAGCAGAAGCTGCGTCGTATTTACGGCATTCTCGAGCGTCAGTTCCGCAACTACTACAAGGAAGCCTCGCGAATCAAGGGTTCAACCGGCGAAAACCTGCTGCAGTTGCTGGAAGCGCGGCTCGATAACGTGGTTTATCGCATGGGCTTTGGTTCCACCCGCGCGGAAGCCAGGCAGCTGGTCAATCACAAGGCGATCATGGTTAACGGCAAGACGGTTAACATTCCCTCTTACGTGGTAACAGCGGACGATGTCGTCAGCGTGCGTGAGAAATCTCGCAAGCAGGCGCGTATCGCCGAAGCGCTCGCGCTCGCGGAACAGGTCGGATTCCCGGACTGGGTCGACGTCAACCAGACCAAGTTCGAGGGGACATTCAAGGCGCTGCCGGAACGCAGCGAATTGCCGCCGGATATCAACGAACAGTTAGTCGTTGAACTTTACTCTAAATAATTAGTGGATGTTATGTCTAAAATGTACTCTGATTTACTGAAGCCGAAGCACGTCAAAGTCGAAGAACAGCAGACTTATCACGCCAAGGTTTCAATCGAGCCCCTGGAGCGCGGTTTCGGTCATACGCTCGGTAACGCGCTAAGACGGATTCTGCTGTCTTCGGTGCGCGGCTGCGCGATCGTTGATTGCCGCATCGAGGGTGTGTTGCACGAATACACCACCATCGACGGTGTGCAGGAAGACGTAATTGATATCCTGCTCAACTTAAAGGGCGTCGGTATCATTATGCATGCCAAGGACGAAGCAACGCTGACCATTTCCAAGAAAGGTCCCGGTGTTGTTACCGCCGGCGATATCCAGCTCGATCACGATATCGAGATCGTCGATCCCGACTATGTCATCGCGACCCTGACCAAGGGGATCGATTTCGATATGTCGCTGCACGTCATGAAAGGCCGCGGTTACCAGCCGGCGAACACCCGCCAGACTTCGGAAGAGGACGCGGCGCTGGGTCATTTGCAGCTCGACGCCTCTTTCTCGCCGGTGCGTAAGATCGCCTATAGCGTCGAAGCCGCGCGTGTCGAACAGCGTACCGACCTGGATAAACTGATAATCGATATCGAAACCAACGGCACCATCGATCCGGAAGAGGCGATTCGCATTGCCGGTAGCATCCTCAAGGATCAGCTGTCGGTATTCGTAAACCTCGAAGGTTCCGAGGAAGAAACCGAGACCGAGCCGGAGTCGCATATCGATCCGATCCTGTTGCGCCCGGTCGACGACCTCGAACTGACCGTGCGTTCGGCCAACTGCCTGAAGGCGGAAAACATTTACTACATCGGCGATTTGATTCAACGTACCGAAGTCGAATTGCTGAAAACCCCGAATCTGGGTAAGAAGTCCCTGACCGAAATCAAGGACGTGCTGGCATCCTATAGCCTGTCGCTGGGGATGCGCCTCGAAAACTGGCCACCCGCCAGCATCGAGAATGACAGCAAGTTAGCAAGCTAAGAGGTTCAGACCATGCGTCATCGTAATAGTGGGCGGCAACTCAACCGCAACAGTTCTCATCGCAAGGCGATGTTCAGAAACATGGCGGCATCTTTGTTCGATCATGAAGTGATCCGGACTACCGTGCCCAAGGCCAAGGAACTGCGTCGGGTCGCCGAGCCGCTGATTACACTGGCCAAGGAAGACAGCGTCGCCAACCGCCGCGTGGCTTTCAGCCGGATTCGCGACAAGGCCGCGGTGGGCAAGTTGTTCGCCGACCTTGGACCGCGTTACAAGGAGCGTCCAGGTGGTTACATGCGAATCCTGAAGTGCGGTTACCGCCCGGGTGACAAGGCGCCGATGGCCTATGTCGAACTGGTCGACCGTCCCGACGCGGATTACGACGACGAATAGTCCGAAATTGCGATCATCGTGTAAAAAAGCCAGCTTTTAATGCTGGTTTTTTTACGACTGCTGCCTGGGTAAATCGATCGAATACCGTTCGCCGTCAAGCAGGGGTCAGGTCGCCCACCCTGCGACCCGAGGATCGTCGTCGATTATCCTCGCTGTCGGAAAGAAATTCACCCAGTCTGCCCAGCTCGATACGCCGATCGCCACCGCTGCGCCGATCGTCGAGGAAAACGTAATGACAGCGGCAGTCGCGTTCGCTGCAATTCGGCAGCGGCAGTTCCGGTGCTTCCCGGGAAAGAAAGACCTGGCCCTTCAGATCGGCAACCTGCCTGCAGGCGATCAATCCGGGACGAACCTTGACGGAACGCCACCTGGTGTCGAGATTTTCATCGGAGGTATCGGCATTCGCTTTTTTTTTGAACTGGGTGACGACGCTGGCGCCATAGTCATAGGGCTTGAACAGCAGGATCACCACGGCCACCAGGGTGCACATCAAAACGAAACCAAAGATTATCTCGGTCATCGCGGCCCACCCTTTGAATTCAGCAGGTCCGGGTTGTCCTGTTTACAAAACGCAGATATTAATTTTTTTGTCATTGTTCAGACCGCGATGGACCGGGCGTTGTCAGTATTAAGCCGCCTGAGTCGGTACAGGCTGGCGTCTGCTGACGGCCTCTTATACAGTCATTGCATCGAGGCGCCGTGCCTGCCTGTCTTCCCCCGACGGCGTACTCCGTTACTTCAGCGACCATCATTACAGAAGCAATGCCCGGATTGCATCACCCATATGGGTTAAAAAACGTCCAAAGCCTCCGGGCTGAAGCGCGCTTCAGTCCGGAATGGCGCCGGGGGTTGGCAAACCCGGCTCAATAGACGTTTAACAGCCGCTGGTACATTTCCCCTTGTGATCGAATGACATGGTGCGACCGCTCAGCGGGACATGGACTTTCGCCCTGGCGAGGCTTGAGAACAGGGCCAGTCGGGTGCCTTCGATCATTTTTCCGCCCGATGTCGATGGCTGATTGGCGTGCGAAGCAATTATCGAAGCGGGTTTTATCAGTTTGTTTACTACCCAGGCCGCTTCTTCGGGTCCGGTGGTAAACGTATCGCCGATATTCATCACCACCAGTTTTGCCGCGTAGTGATCGCGCACCACGGTTTCCTGCTCGGCGGTAATGCCGGTATCGCCGGATAGATAAGCCGACAATCCATTCGAAAAGGTCAGCACGTAGCCGGTGGGCGGTCCCGCGTAGGCGGTCAGGCCCGCTGCATTGAGCAAATCGCCGAGTTGGCCACCAATCATGGGACCGGATATGCCGTTGGAATGCACCGCGGGTACGGTGGTGATGGTGACGCCGCCGACCTTGCGCGAGGCGCCGAAGCGAACCAGTTGCGAGTTTTTCGGGTCGCCGCCCAGGGCCTTCAGTTTGGCCGCGAAAAACTTCGGCATTTCGCTACCGGTAACTATTTTTGCGCCCTTGGCGTGGGCGATAGCGGCGGCATTGGTCGCGGGTAGCGATTTGACCGGGAACTGGGTGGATTTGCAATCGCCGTCGCCCACCGCTGCGATGTGCTTGTCGCCAACGTGGTCGCCATGCATGTGACTGACCAGCACCGCGTCGATATTGCCCAGGCGCGAATCGTCAGCTCCTGCGACGGTGCGGCCCGGATCGTACAGCAGCCGGGTGCCGTCCGGGTCTTCGAATATCAACGCCCGGTCGAGCTGGCAGAATTCGCCCTGCTGGCTGCCGAGCGGCGTGATTTTTACCTCCGCGGCCGAGGCCGGCGCGCTTGCCAACGCGGCTGTCGCGATGATTGCCATGAGGCCGATTAATGCTCCGGGTTTTGTCATTGAAATATCCTCCGTGCTGGTTATTACTGATTGATACGCGCCAGGCCCATGGGCCGATTAGCGTTGAAATCGGCCTGGCGATCGCGCTCCTGTTAGAGCTGCACTAGCCCGCCTGTCCGCAATTCTAACGAATCAGGTCGAGAATTTCATCGCGGCGCTGCTCCATCAGCGATTGATCGGCTCGCGACTCGACGTTCATGCGCAACAGCGGCTCGGTGTTGGAGGCGCGCAGATTGAAGCGCCAGTCGCCGAAATCCATGCCGATGCCGTCGGTGCGATCGATTTCGTGTGGCAGGCCGGCGAAGTGCGCATATACCCTGTCCAT
>Ga0224508_10002297_pt1 | contig 16392 bp, 14 predicted proteins | sample SF_Jan12_sed_USG_4_FD_170157 | JGI IMG/M metagenome (GOLD analysis project Ga0224508, IMG submission 170157) | Sediment microbial communities from San Francisco Bay, California, United States - SF_Jan12_sed_USGS_21 | ecosystem: Environmental > Aquatic > Marine > Sediment | place: USA... | reverse complement strand
CCTCTTGACGAGATCCGCCGAACCCTCCGGAACCGCGAAACAGATTGAATGCTCCGAGCTACCTTGTGAGATCAGCGTCACCGAGATGTCGGCCTCCCGGAGCGCGCCGAACAGGCGGTCCGCGGTCCCGGGCACGCCGATCATGCCGGCGCCTTCGAGATTCACCAGCGCGACGCCATCTATCCCGGTCACCCCCTTGATCAGGGTATCCCGCTCTGCGGGGGCCGCGGTAATCCGGGTGCCCGGATGCTCCGGACTGAAAGTTCCCCGGATGCGGATGGGGATTCCGTGAGCGACCGCCGGCGCCATGGTCTGCGGGTGAATGACCTTGGCGCCGAAGTAGGCGAGCTCCATCGCCTCGTTGTAGGAGATCTCGTCGATGACCGTTGCCTCGGGGACCCGCCGCGGGTCGCCGCTCATCACGCCGTCCACATCGGTCCAGATATGCACCGCATCGGCTCCCAGGAGGGCTCCGAATATGGAGGCGGAGTAGTCGCTGCCGTTGCGCCCGAGCGTCGCCTGCACGCCGTCTGGATGACGCGCGATATAGCCGGTTATGACCACGATTCCGTCGAAGTCGACCGGCAGCGCGTCCTCGAGATTGGCCCGCGTCCGTTCCCACAGGACGATGGGCCCCATCTCGCCCGCCTCCACGACCAGGACGTCACGGGCATCGAGACACCGGACCTCCTGGTCGAGATCCTCGCGGTCCCGCAGCAAGGCCGAAAGCAACCTTGCCGACCACAACTCACCGAATCCGGAGACCATGTCCCGGCTGCGGTGCGAAGCCGCTTTGACCAGCGAGAGCGCCTTCAACACGCTGTCGATGTCATCGAGCTCCGCCTCGAACTGTGTCAGGAAAGCCGTCGCCTCCCCCGGGGACAGGAGCTCGGTAACGATCCCCTCGTAACGTTTCCGCAGCGCCGCCAGCGCGTCCTCGACAGGCTGTTGTCCGGAGGCACGCTCGATAAGCCCGAAGAGCACATCGGTCACCCCACCGACGGCGGAAACCACGACGGCGCAGTTGCCCGCAGGCTGGCTCAGGACAATATCCGCCACTCGCCGAAAGCATTCGGCGTTAGCGAGACTCGTCCCTCCGAATTTATGAACCGTCCAACTCACCGCCAGCCTCTGGTCAATGCCCGAGTCACGCAACCCGGAGCGGGGGGCGAGAATAGCAAAACTGGTCCGCCTATTGCGCCTGGTCACGGAATGATGGCGCCGTGACGGGTACGTCCGGTCACCGGTACGGAACGAAATGCAGACCCGAAGCCATGGCTTGACAGCACGCCAGCTCCAACGGCGGATGGACGGATCGTCGCCAGCGTACGCCTGAAAGCCGGACCGGGGACGGCAGATGACGGCAACCCCTTGTTCCAGCACGTGATCCATGTCCTCGACCGGTGACCCGAAACAGCGGAGAATCCCGGGATTGCTCACACGGACGGGAGCGATGAGACAGATGCGGATTCGACAATATCCGGTCAGCGTCACCCACGCCGGGAAGCGCTACGAGGGACACTACCACCTGGACGGGGACGATCTGGTCGTTTCGGCGCCCGGCCTGGGTGAGAAGACGGTCGACGCGTCGTTGCTCAACCACTCCATGGATGAGTCGGCGATGAAGCTCGCCAGGCTGATTTTCAGGGAGTTGCTCAGAGAGGCCTTGAAAGACCCGAACGCCGCGGAGATGCCGGCCGCCCAGGGTTCGACGACCCGGCTCACTGTCTGCGGATCGACGACTCAGATCTCTCTGTGAGCGCCGCGACCCCCGGCGCGTGCCTCACCGCGCGGCAGCAATCTCACTTCTCATCCGGCTGATAGTGGACGTGTAGTCGTCGGCACCGAAGATGGCCGAGCCCGCGACGAAGGTATCCGCGCCGGCCTGAGCGATCCGCCCGATGTTGTCGATCTTCACCCCGCCGTCCACCTCGAGCCGGATCGACTCCCCGGATTCGTCGATGAGGCGTCTGGCCACGGCCAGCTTGTCCAGCGTGGCGTCGATGAAGCGCTGCCCGCCGAACCCCGGGTTCACGGACATCAGCAGAATCATGTCGACCTTGTCCATCACGTGCTGGAGCCAGTCGAGCGGCGTGGCCGGGTTGAAGACCAGGCCGCTGCGGCAGCCGGAATCCCGAATGAGCTGCAGGGTTCGATCGGGGTGATGGCTGGCTTCAGGATGGAAGCTGATGTAGCTGGCGCCCGCAGCCGCGAAATCCTCGACCAGCCGATCCACGGGGGTCACCATCAGATGCACGTCGATGGGCGCCGTAGTTCCGTGCTTGCGCAGCGCCTCGCAAACCATCGGCCCGATCGTCAGGTTCGGCACGTAGTGGTTGTCCATGACGTCGAAATGAACCAGGTCCGCGCCTGCGTCGAGCACAGCATCCACCTCCTCGCCCAGGCGTGCGAAGTCCGCGGATAGGATCGATGGAGCGATCCAGTCATCGCTCATAGCGCCACCAAAGAGAACCCTGAATGCCCGAGCGCTATTCTGCCCGTCGGCTGCGCGATGCGCCAGAAACGGGTCAAACGCGGTCTCGGGGTCCGCGGCGGCCCGGCGCGTTTCTCAGCAGTACCGGTCGCCCGCGGACTCCGCCGCCTCAAAAAACGGAATCGACCTGCCCGGGCACTCGCACGACCGAGTCACCCGATCGACCGGGCGATTGTCTCAGCCCTCCGCACGTCGACGCACGGCGGCCGGCGAATCAGGCCGCAGAAGCACGCTCAGCATGACGACCAGACACATCATGCCCGCAACCAGGAGGTAAGCACCCTGATAGCCCGCTATATCCTCCTGGCGGGACGCCGCGAAGCCGCCCACCGCGGCGGCGCCGGTGATGCGCCCGATGCTCAGGAAGAGCGTCAACAGGCCCTGCCCGGCCCCTCGCTGATCCTCCGGCGTCTCCCGGATCACGACGTAGCGCAACGGCGCGCCCAGCAGCGCAGAGAGACCGACGCCCGCCAGAGCCCCGGCAACGTAGAAGGTGACCGTGCTCAGTTGCGGCAGGCCGAGCACAACCAGCCCGCTCACCACGAGCAGCAAGCCGGACTGGATGATCTGCTTGGCGCCTCGACGCGCCAGCAACAGGCCCGCCAGCGGCGCCCCAACGATCATGGAGGCCACCAGGGGCAGGAGCATGAAGCTCGCCGTGGACTCCTCGACGCCCAGGCCCGCGACCGCCAGGGCGGGCAGGAACACCATTCCGGCCTCGGCCAGACCGGTGCCGATGGCAACGACGCCGACCAGCTTCAACTCCCTGGATGCCAGGAGATCGGGGTGCAGCACGGGGTCGGCGGCTCGTTTCTCGGCTGCCCAGAAGAGCGGCCCGGCGGCCGCCGCGACGATCAGCAGCGTCAGGATCCGCGGCGAGGTTACGCTGGTGGTGAACGCACCGACATCGATCTCGCTGACTCCCGACGCCAACGCCAGCAGCGTGATGCTGAGCAGAACGGTGCCCAGCGCATCGAACGGTCGCTGGTTCGCCGGCCTCGCCGCTGGGAGAAGCCGGGCGGCCTGCCAGAAAACGATCGCAGCCACCGGCAGATTCACAAGAAACAGCCATTGCCAGCCCCAGTGGAGCAGGACGCCCCCCAGCAGCGGGCCCAATAGAAACGCGAGCCCGAAGACCGCCCCGATCAGCCCCAGCGCCGGCCCACGCCGTTCCGGTGGAAACGTGTCCCCGATGACCGCGCTCGCGACCGGAAAGATGCCGCCCGCGCCCAACGCCTGTATCGCGCGCCCCGTCAGGAGGACCCAGAAGCTCGGTGAGAGGGCAACGACCACGGATCCCACGACGAACAGCGTGATATCCAGAAGGTAGATATCCCTTCGGCCGTAGCGGTCGGACAGCTTGGCCATCAACGGAGCGCTCAGCAGGCCGAACAGGATGTAGATGTTGAAGACCCAGGACAGCCCCCTGCCACCGACCTGGAAGTCAGCCTCGATGGCCGGCAGCGCCGGCCCCACGATGGCGATGTCCAGCGCGCCCATGAGCACGCCGGCGAAGAGCACCCCGAGGAGCCGCCAGCGGGCCCGCTCAGCGGTAAAAAACGCGGCGGCCATGCCAGCCCCTAGGGAGCGGTCATCAACAGGGCCCTCATCGCGTCCTCGAACAGCGCTTCACCGGAGGGGTGGCCGTCATAGACCTTGAGTAGCGGGATCGCCGTGCGAGCCAGCACCCGCAACGAGTAGCTCGCGCTCCCGTTGCGCAGCAGATTGGCCTTCTCGGCCTTGATGAGCACGCCCAGCAGGGCCTCGTTCAGCCCCTGGTGCTGGGACTCGAAATGCTTGAAAGCGGACGGATCCACGGCGGGTATCAGCAGCAGGCCCTCCCGGTGGGTCCGCCACAGATCCAGATAGACCCGGAATACGCCCTCGAGCGCGGCCCTGGCGGGACGTGTCTCCAGGGCCCGTACTGCGGCGGTCCCTTTCTGAAAAATAGGATTAAGTAGTTCCTCTACTAGACTATATTTACTGGAAAAAAATCCATAGAAGGTTGCTCGGGAAACGTCGGCCTCCGCCAGCAGCTCTTCCACGCTCACCGTGGCAATTCCACGCGCCGCAAACTGCCTGGCGCCTGCCTCCAGCAGCGCCTCGCGCATCCGATGTCGCCGCCGGGCAACCCGCCCGCTGTGCGCGAGCGGTTTTCCGCGACCTGCCGGTTGGATCGAGCTCATCGCGTAATCATACACGCTTATATGAGTTCGTACAGTGGTGTTTACGACGGCCGCGGCAGTCCACAGACGTCTATATGGTGAGCGCGTGCGCTCGACTCCCCGAGTACGCGAATACCCTCGTCGATCTGATAGTCCAGATGCCCCACCGGACAGCCGAGCGCGTCTGCGAATCGACTGAGAGCGGTTGCGATTTCGGAGCCGGGCGGGAGCTCGACCTGAAACCGTTCTCCCGCGGGGCCCCAAACCTTCAATGACAGGGTTTCAGCCATAGGACTATCTCGTTCTATCGATCTACCCTAGCGAGGCGTCCGGCACAATGAAAGATGTCCAACTTGTAATTCGATCGAACCTGCATTCGGCCCTCGCCTGCTGCACAATTCACGAGGCGTCGAACTCCGACGGAGTCCGGCGATTCCGCTATGTCCACTGACACAGGGTGAACTTTTGCGTCACCGCTTGGGGATCTTCAAGACCGCGCTCACCGTACTCGGATCTCTGATCTGTGGCGTCGCCACCGCGCAGGATCCACAGCCCGCCGGCGCGCGAATGAAGACCATGGACATCGTGCGGATCGACACCGCACCGGTGATCGATGGAGTGCTGGACGACGCCGTCTGGTCTCAGGCAACGCTTGTCGACGATATGCACCAGATAGAGCCCGTGGAGTACACGGAGCCCACTCAAGGGACCCGTGTCTTCATCTACTACGATAACGAGGCGCTGTACGTGGGCGCACAATTGCTCGACTCCGAACCCGAGGCGATGGTGGCAAATATCCTGCGACAGGGGGAGCAATTCTGGAGCGACGAGCTCTTCGCAGTAATCATCGACACCTTCAACGACAAGCGCAACGGCTATCGATTTCAGGTCAATCCCCATGGTCTGCGGATGCAGGGCATCTATGAGAACACGACCGGATCGAACTTCGACTGGAATGGCATCTGGCGAGCGGCCGCCACCCAGGATGACGAAGGCTGGACCGCCGAGTTGGCCATCCCCTTCAAGACGCTGTCATTCAACCCCGACAACGACACCTGGGGCATCAACTTCGAGAGAAACATCAGCCGGGGGGAGGAAAGCATCGGCTGGGTATCACGTAACCAGGCCGTCAATCCGAGCGTTGCCGGGGTCGCCGTGGGTTTCGAAGGCCTGGAGCTCGGGAGGGGTCTCGACATCGTGCCGTCTGTCGTACTGAACGGCCAGAAAACCTACGATCCCTCTGCGAGCGAAACCGACACCGAGCCATCGCTGGATATCTACTACAAGCTCACACCCTCGTTGAACGCCGCGCTGACCTTCAATACAGATTTCTCGGCAGCGGAAGTGGACGATCGTCAGGTCGAATTCACGCGATTCAACCTCTTCTTTCCAGAGAAACGGGACTTTTTTCTCAGGGACTCCGACATCTTCCAGTTCGGTCGCATTGGGGACCTCGGCGATTTTGGCGCGGGGGGCAGGGATACGTTCTCGCGGCCGGATCTCGAGAGCGGCCAGCCCTTTTTCTCCCGTCGAATCGGGCTGAGCGCGACCGGCCAGCCGGTCGACCTGGACATGGGCGGCAAGCTGGCCGGCCGCGTGGGGAATTGGAACCTGGGCGCTCTGGCCATTCAGCAGGACGAGTTCGGTGCAGTGGACTCCACGGATATTTTCGTCGGGCGGGTCGCGGCCAATATCCTGGAGGAGTCGACCATCGGCATGATCATGACCGACGGGGACCCGCGCTCGAACCTGGATAACTCAATGGTCGGCGTAGATTTTCGTTACTCGAACACGCGCCTGCCCGGCGGGCGGGTACTGGAAACCGATGCCTGGTACCAGCAGTCCGACACGGAGGGGGTCGAGGAGAACGAGAGAGCCTACGGCTTTCGAATCAGGTCGCCGAACACGACCGGCTTGCGTGGAAGCCTCGGCATCAAGGAGATCGAGGCGAACTTCTTCCCGGCGCTGGGCTTCGTCAACCGCTCGGGGGTAAGGGACCACGTCTTCAAGCTCGGTTACACGCACCGACCGCGAGAAGGACGCCTGCGGGCGGTCTACACCGGACTCGACGCCGAGCGTATCGACCTCATCGACGGTGGGCTGCAATCGCAGTTCATGACCCTGCGCGCGCTGGAAATGGAAGATCGTGCACGCAACCGGGGACACTTATATCTCCATGCGACAGAAGAAGTCCTCGCGGAGCCCTTCGTGATCTGGGAGAGGGGCATGGAATCGGTCGTCATTCCCGCCGGCGAGTATTCCTTCGACGAGGCCGAGTTTCAGATAGCCAGTAACACGACGAGGCCCTTCTGGGGGGAGCTGAACCTCCGCTCCGGCGACTTCTACGACGGGGAGCGGGAACGCGTCAGCGTCGGCGTCGGATGGCGGCCGTCGACGCATTTTCGCACGACCCTCGATTACACGCTCAACGACGTCACCCTGCCCTACGGCGATTTCACCACACGCCTGGTGCAGTTCAGGACAGACGTCGTCTTCTCGGCGACGGTCTCCTGGGTCACGTTGATTCAGTACGACGACGTCAGCGAGACCATGGGCATCAACGCCCGGGTCCACTGGATCCCGCAAGCGGGCCGGGAGGCGTTTGTGGTCCTCAACCACAACCTGCAGGACTTCGACAGAGACAACCGCTTCAGCTCCGATTCCGCCGATCTGGCACTGAAATTCAACTATACCTTCCGATTCTAACTGCTTGAATCTTCAGGGACTGGCACCCGCAGCGGGAAACTGATTTACTAGGTGCCTCTACAACTGCGGGAATTATCGACACATGGCGGCCATAGGACGAAATGCGCCCTGCCCGTGTGGTAGTGGCATCAAATACAAGAAGTGCTGCGCCCTGAAGAAGGACAAGACATCACTCGGAATGCGGATCGTGGTGGCCGTGGTAGCCCTTTGCCTCCTGGGCGGCCTGGTCGTGTTTCTGACTTCGATTGATGAGTATGACCCCGGCGCCGCGTCCACGGCCGGGCGGGTCTGGTCCGAGGAGCACGGGCACTGGCACTAGCGCCGCCTCGCGAATGCCTAGATTCGCCTGAGCGTCGAGACCGGCGGCTCCCTCACGACCGAGCGGGCGGCAAGCGTGCCGCTGACCCCCACTACCAGGGCGCCTGCCACGAGCCCGGTCAGCCCCAGAAGCGGGCCGGGCAGATACTCGAGCTGAAAGAGCTCCCGGGCCAGGAAGAACCCGAGTATGCCGGCCCCGACCGCCGCCAGTGTGCCCGCCAGCACGCCCAGCGCCGTGAATTCCGCCGCGACACCCTGCAGCACGACGCTCCTACCCGCACCCAGTGTGCGCAGCACGGCGCTCTCGTACATCCGCTCGTCACGGGTCGCCTGTATGGCCGCAAGCAACACCGTCAACCCGGCTGCAAAGGTAAACAGGAACACGTACTGAACGGCGAGGGCCGCCCGGCTCATGGCCCCTCGCACCTGATCGAGCACGGCATCGATATCGATCACTGAGATGCCGGGCAAGGCGGTCGCGAGATCGAGCGCCACCGAACGCTGGTCGGCGCGCAGGTAAAAACTCGTGATGTATGTATGGGCAAACTGATCCATCACCCCTGGATTGACGACCATGAAGAAATTCGGACGGAACGAGTCCCAACTGATGCGCCTCGTGCTGGTTATCCGCACCGTCGTGCTTTGCCCTGCGACGGCGAACGTGAGCTCGTCGCCCAGCGACAGCCCCATGTCGTCCAATTCGTCCCATTCCAGCGAGAGCTGCGGGCGAGAATCGCCGGGCTCCCACCACTGCCCGTCCACGATCTCGTTGTCCGGATTCAGTGACGCCGCCCATGAGACGTTGAGATCATCTCGCAGCTCCTCCTCGGCCCTCTCGTTCTTGGCTTGATACTCGCTCAGCGGGACACCGTTGACATGGCTGATCCGCGCCCGCACCAGCGGGGTGAACTGGGGATTCTCGACACCGTTCGCTGTCAGGACGTCGCTCGCGGCCTGCCGCTCGTCGGGTTGGATGTTGATGACGAAGTGGTTCGCGGCGTTCGCAGGCAGCGTCGACTGCCACTCGGCCATCAACTCAGTACGCACGAGCGTGAGCAGTAACAGCACCATGAGTCCAATGCCGAAGGCCACCACCTGGACACTGCTCTCGCGGCCCCGCCGAGCCACATTGGCGATCCCGTAGCGCCACGCAATGCCCACCCGGCCCCGGAAACGCTGTAGCCCCAGCACCAACAGGCGCCCGGAGAGATACAACATCGCGAAGGTGCCCACCGCACCCACCAGGAGGTAAACGATGAGCTCCAGATCCCCGAAGAGCCAGTACAACATGCCGCTGACTGCTGCAGCCGCAGTGCCGTAGACCGCCACATAACCCAGCGGCGGGGGCTCCAGATCGTGGCGGAGCACCCGGGCGGGGGGGACGCTGCGCAGCTGCAGGAGCGGCGGCAAAGCGAAACCGAGGACCACCGTCAGTGCCGTGATCGGGCCGATGAAGAAACCGCTGAGTGAGGCCGGCGGTAGCTCGGCCTCCACGAGATCATCCAGCAGCAACGTGAGGCCATACTGGGTGAAATATCCGAGCAGTGTGCCCACGACCGCCGCCAGAACGACGAGGACCATGAGCTGAGTGAGCGTGAGCCTCAGCACATCCCAATGTCCTGCGCCAACACACTTCATCAACGCCACCCCGTCCAGGTGGCGGGCGACGAACCGTCGTGCCGCCATAGCCACGGCGACGCCTCCCAGGAGCACGCTCACGAGCGCGGACAGCGTGAGAAACCGCTCCGCCCGCTCGACGGAGGAACGCACCTCCGGACGCGCATCCCGAATGTCGTCCAGCTCCACTTCGGGACCCATCATCGTCTCGAGAACGCCGCGGAAAGCGTCCACCTGTCCTCGATTGCCCGCGAAGAGCCATTCGTACTCCACGACGCTACCGGGCTGAATCAGTCCCGTCGCGGGCACGTCGGCAACGTTGAGGAGCAGTGTCGGCGCGAGCTCCATGAATCGCCAGCCTTCGTCGGGACGAAACTCCAGCGTCTGCGCGACTCGCAACGTGAGGTCTCCGACCTCCAGCGTAGCGCCGACATCCAGCTGCAGGCGCGCCAGCAGCGACGGCTCGGCCCAGACTTCCCCGGGCTGGGGCACGCCGGTTGCCGGCCGCGGTGTGCCCGCCAGCCGGTCCGCGATCCGGACCTCCCCGCGTAACGGATAGCCGTTGGAAACACCTCGAATATCCGCGAGGGTGCTTGCTCCGCCCGCAATGATGACGCTGCGAAACTGGATGACCTCGGCCGTATCGAGCCCGGCGGCCTGCGCCCTGAGTGGGTAGTCCTCGGCCAGGGGGTAGTTGGACTCCAGGCGCAGGTCGGCGGCCAGTACCTCACCGGCCTGTTGCGTCACCGCCTGCATCACGCGGTCGGTAAAAAGTCCCACCGCGCCCATCGCCGCGACCGCAACGATCAACGCCGCCAGCAACACCGCCGTCTCGCCGGCGCGCCAATCCCGGGCCAACAGGCGAATCGCGAGACCCCAGCGCATGCGACTCATTCTCTTCTCTCCGACATCCCTACCGGGCCAGGGGCCAGATCATACCTGCTGGAGCCCCCGCTCTGCCTGATTATTACGGTTCGTTCAGGATCTCTGGAGAGGAGCTGCGAGCCGAAAAAAAAAGCCCGGTGCGAGACCGGGCTAATTAAGGGGGAAACCATAGGGAGATCGCGTATAAACATAATGAATCCCCAAGTCTCCCGCTGTGACGGGCATCACAGAATTCGCAAGGTCACCGCACTCGCCGGCTGGCTGGTGGGTCCTACTGATAGACGAAGACCGCGCCAGCATCGCGCACGGAATTGTCCGTCTGGTCGCCGTCGATGCCGCCAGCGCCGCCGTCCTCGAGCCTCACCCCCACCGCCACGCTGCGACCGTCACTGCTGAGCGCGACATTGGCCCCGAACTCATCGTAGGTCTCCGAGGCGGGAGCCTTGAGATAAGTCGTGTGGGCCCAGGTGCTTCCGTCGCGCGCCACGAGATACACGGCGCCCGCCTCGTCCGCCAGATCGTCCTGGACGCCGTTCACGCCGCTGGCGCTGCCGTCTTCCAGCGGTGCCCCTACGGCCAGGAGGTTGCCGTCTCGCGTCAGCGATAACCGCGTGCCGAACTGGTCGTACTGGCTCGTATTCGATGCTTTGATATAGGCCTCCTGGTGCCAGGCCCCATCGTCACGAACGAAGATGTAGACGGCGCCCGAGTCCTCGGTCGAGTCGTCGCTCTGGTCTGCTCCCACACCTGCATCGGCGCTGTCCTCATCGAATGCGGCGGCTGCCAGCGTATTCCCATCACCGCTCAGAGCCACCATGGAGAAAGCGTCGTTGCTCGCGGCGTTGGATGCCTTGAGGTAGGACTGCTGCACCCACACCCCGCCCGTGCGCGTGAAGAGGTAGGCCGCACCCGAACCCCTCGCTTCGTTGTCATCAGGTCCGTTCTCTCCGGTCGATGACCCATCCTCGTCCAATGCGCCGACCGCCAGCGTGTTGCCATCGTCGCTCAAAGACACGGACAGGCCGAAAAGGTCCGTTTCCCCGGTGTTGGAAGCCTTCAGATACGCCTCCTGCGCCCACCCGGAGCCGTCTCGAACGAACACGTAGGCGGCACCCGATCCGCCGGCTGAATTGTCGCCGCCATCGCCGTTGACGCCCGTCGCACTGCTGTCCTCGCCTGTCGCACCCACTGCCAGGGTATTTCCATCCGCGCTGATGCTGAGTGCGTACCCGAAGCCGTCACCGTCTTCGGATTCACCGGTATTGGAAGCCTTGAGGTATGCCTGCTGGGACCAGTCGCCGGCCTCTCGGGCGAAAACATAGACAGCCCCGGAGTTCTCCATGGCGTCATTTCGGGCATCGCCATCGATGCCGGTTGCGTCACTGTCCTCGAGATTGGCCGAGACGGCCAACGTGTCTCCGTCATCGCTCAGGGCAACCGAGAAGCCGAATTGATCACCGCTTCCGGCGTTGGACGCTTTGAGATACGCCTGCTGAGCCCAGGAACCGCCTGGCGTACGACCAAACACATAGGCGGCACCCGCGCTTCGCGCCGAGTTGTCGTTCTGGTCGCCATTCACACCGGTGGCGGCGCTGTCCTCCGAACGCGCCCCGACCGCGAGCGTTTGGCCGTCACCGCTGAGCGCCAGCGATACGCCGAACAGGACCGCACTGCCTCCGAATTGATCGTCCACACCGGGATTTGACGCTTTGATATATGTCACCGAAGACAGCGGAGCGGCGTCACTCGAGCAACCCGCTATCCACCCGACTGCAATCAGACAACCCAGGATCCTGATGTTGATTCTGATGCTGATGGGCGCGTGCTCAGTCGCCCACATAAATCTCGTTGCCGTCGGCGTCGAACATCCGCGATTTCTCCGTCAGAGTCATGTAGGGGCCGCCATTCTTCAGGGCGCGACCGGTCATGGTAATGACGTCGCCCACCTGAAACGTCTCCTTGTTCCAGCCCCAGTTGTTCCTGAGACCGTTCGGCGAACCCAGCTCGCCGTGCCACTCCAACAACTCCCCGTTCTCGTCCTCGACAGCGATGATCAGCACCGAATGCGGATTGACGAATTGAAACTCGACGACTGTTCCTCTGACGGTCGTAACCGTCTCGGAGTACCGGCCGGCATCGCCATGATGGGCGACGGCGGGAGCCGAGAGAACCAGGGCACAAACGACCGCTGCAAGCACGCTTCGTGAGTGTTTTCGCATCGCTAGACCTCCTCAATTGCCTGTTACTCTCCCACTGGCACCTGTAACCTGTCAAGAATTCACGGCGCGCCAGCATCGCTGGCTTCGCCTGAGCACAGAACGAGATTTGACCCACTCCCTCACAATCTCCCAGCAGTTCATTCGCTTCGCCCTGGTCGGGGCCGGCGGAACGGCGGGTCATTACCTGGTCCTGCTGACCCTGGTCGAGCTCCGTCTCGCAGCACCCGTGCTGGCCTCAACGATAGGCTTCGTCGTGGGTGCGATCATCAACTATTTCCTGAATCGCCAGTACACATTCCGAAGCTCCGTACCGCACCGAAGCGGACTGCCGAAGTTTCTGACGATCGCGTCCGTGGGCATGGCCTTGAATACCTCTGTGATGGCGCTCATGCGGACGCATTTCGCGCTGCACTACGTCGTCGCTCAGATAGTCGCGACCTGCTCAGTGCTGGTCTGGGCATTTCTTGGCAACCGTGCCTGGACGTTCAATGATGTCCGCCGATGACGGCCCGATGTATTGAAAGTCAGGCAGTTTCCTCGATAATGGGCGGCCTGCGGGGCTACGGCACAGTTTGAGGTATCGTATGCTGACCGATGGCGAGCGAGCGAGGGATCTGATCGTGAAGATGTTAATCGCAGTTATTACTTTGATGGCCGCATTCGCGGCCCGAGCGGATGTCGAGTGGGCTTACCAGGTGGTCGATGAGTCGCTGCTGCCCCAGCAGGACCTCGACATTGACCAGGACACCCTCCGAACGGTTCCCGGCAGCTCGCTACAACGCACCCAGGAACAGATCGACGATCACTGGAACCCACCCGACTGGTTTCCCGACGACCACCACGCCCCCGTGCCCGAAGTGGTAGCCAGGGGCGCCGGACCGAATGTCAGGGCGTGTGCCGCCTGCCATGGTTACACGGGCGCCGGACACCCCGAATCATCTCACCTGGCCGGCTTGACCGTCGGCTATATCACGCGGCAGATGGCCGACTTCAGGAACGCTCTGGGTCGTTCCGCCTCCGGATCAAGCGCTACGCGCACAGATCGTTTCTGGATGAATAGCTTTGAACCCACGGACGAACAGATCCAGGAGGCGGCTGAGTGGTTTGCGGGCCTGGAGGTGATCGACTGGATCGACGAAGTCATCGAGGCGGACACGGTCCCCAGGACGTATATCGGTGACGGCCGGATGCGCCACATCCATCCCGATGGCGGCACCGAGCCGATCAACAATCGGATCATCGAGGTGCCGCAGGATCGGGAGCTCGCCACAGCCCGGCACCCGAATTCCGGCTTCACGGTTTACGCGCCGACCGGCAGCCTGGCGCGGGGAGAGGAGCTCGTGACGACCGGCGCGGATGGCCGGACCATGCAGTGCGCTGTCTGTCACGGCGAGGGCCTCAGCGGCCTGGGCGACGTGCCGAGGCTTGCCGGCATCTCACCGACCTATGTGGTGCGGCAATTGAACGACTTCAAGAACGGAGATCGGGCGGGCACCCTCGCGTCGCTGATGAACCTGGCGGTGGTCAATCTCACGGAGGAGGACATGGTCGCCATCGCGGCCTATCTGGCCAGCCTGGACCCCTGAGCGGGGTCGAGTTCGGACCAGGACGCCGCCTGATCGCAGACCCGACTCAGTTCTCGGATGCGTTCTCGGCCGCGAGTTGCTCGCGAACGCGCGCGACCTCCTCTGCCGTGATCGCACTGGCACCATCACCGAACGCCCGGCGCACATAGGTCAGCACAGCCGCCATCTCCGGGTCGGCCAGGAAATCGAACCGGGCCATCAGAATCTGCGGACCGAAGCCGCCGGTCAACACGTAGCCGATGAGTGCCTCCGTGCCGCCGGTGATCCATGGGCTGGCGATCAGCGGGGGCGTCATCCCCGGAACACCGCCTCCACTGGACATGTGGCAGGCGAGGCAGTCCCGCTCGTAGATCGTGCGGCCGTCGAGCGCAACCGCAGCTGCCTCCGGCGCAAGGCTCAATCCACCGCACGCCGTCACCGCCAGGGCCAGCGCCGACACGAGACCGACGACAACGCCTCGGAGTGACTCAGTCCCCGGTGTATTCGACACGCCAGACACGCCCGCTGACGGTGCTGGAGATATAGAGCTCACCGTCTGGCCCCTGCGCGATACCCGTCGGTCGATGCGTGGCGTCTCCGGGGTCCGCGAGGACGTCGGCGCCTTTGAAGCCGTCGGCAAAAACCTCCCAGTCCGAGCCCGGCATAGCGCCATCGAAGGGCACGAATACGACCTTGTAGCCACCCTGAGGCAGCGGTGCCCTGTTCCAGGAACCGTGGAAAACAACGAATGCACCGTCACGGAAACGGGACGGCAGCTGCTGCCCCGTATAGAACATCATGTCATTGGGTGCCCAGTGTCCCGGGAAGCTGGCGACGGGCTCCTCGTAAAGACCCTCTTCGACCGCCTCTGCCCCATCGCCGCCATACTCCGGCGCCATCATTCGTTTACCCTGGCGGTGATCGTAGTAGGTGAAAGGCCAACCGTAATCGGCATTCTCGCGCAGGACATGCATCTCCTCGGCGGGCAGTTCCGCGCTATCCTCCGCGGTGAAATACTCGGGAAAGAGCGTGAACAGCGCGTCCCGGCCGTGGGTCAGGAAGTAGAGCCTTTGGTGCTCGGTGCTCCACTCCATCGCCATTGCGTTGCGAATCCCCGACGCGAACTGCGAACCGTGAGTTCCCTGCAGCTGATTCGTCGCATCGGCATCGAAACGCCAGACGCCCGCCTGGGTTTCACGCTGGGGACAGGGCCTCTGACCCGGCGAGCCTCGAGTCCGGAACTCCTCCATACATGCGTTTGATGGCGCACCCACGTTCACATAGATGTTGTGCGCGTCGTCGATGGCAAACGTCTTGGCCTCATGGAGGCGTTGTTCGGGGAAGCCGCCGACGACGATCTCCGGCGGAGCGGAAGGCGTCATCTCATCGCCCGCGAAGGCGAACCGATATACCTCTGTCTTGGAGCCGAAGTAGAGGTCACCGTCGTGGAACTGCAGCGCCGTGCCGGGGATGTCCGTTGCGAACCGCTCGATGACATCGGCGACACCGTCTCCATCCGTGTCCCGCATCGCCACGATGCCCATCTCAGCGCCCCTGCCGAGCCGCACGGTCAACGCGTAGTAGACCGTCCCGTTATCGCGCACGGCCAGGTGCCGGCCGTACGCGTCGATATCGGCAAAGACGGTCGCTCGGAAGCCCGTGGGCAGTCGAATGCCGAGCTCTCGATCAATGGGTGCCGAGGTGTCCACCGAATAACGACTGCTGACCTCGCCGGCCAATACCCCGCCGGCCAGGAGACAACTGCCTACCATCAAGCTGAACCCGATAAGACCTTTCTGCATGTCGATCGTCTCCCTTCTCGGATCTCGAAACTATTGTTCTTGGCCCGGGGGCTGATATCGAGCCTGGGTCATCTCTGCGAGTATTGCAATCGCGATTTCCGCTGGGGAACGACCGCCCAGCGGTAATCCAATCGGCCCGTGTATGCGCGCCAGGGCGGCATCATCGAAGCCGCTTGCGCCAAGCCGTTCCAGTCGTTTTTCATGGTTCCTCTTGCTGCCCAACGCACCGATATAGAACGCGTCGGACTCGAGCGCCGCCTGCAGCGCCGGTTCGTCGATCTTGGCGTCATGACTCAGCGTGACCACCGCGCTGCGGGCATCCAGGGACAGTCCAGGCATGACCTCTTGCGGCCACTCGTTGATGATCTCGACGTCGGGAAATCGCTCCGCGGAGGCGAAGGCCGCCCGCGGATCCAACAGCCGCACGTCATAGCCGGCCAGGCGCGCCATGAGTGTCAGCTTCTGGGCGATGTGCACCGCACCCACAATGAGCAGCCGTGGCGGCGGCGAGAGCGTCTGGATCAGGTAGCGCTGCCCCGCTATCTCCGCTGCCTGGGCACCATCCCGAGCGAGAGCCTCCCTCGAGCGGGCCAGCAATTCCCCGGCAATCTCGGTGTCGAC
>Ga0224508_10002296_pt1 | contig 16398 bp, 10 predicted proteins | sample SF_Jan12_sed_USG_4_FD_170157 | JGI IMG/M metagenome (GOLD analysis project Ga0224508, IMG submission 170157) | Sediment microbial communities from San Francisco Bay, California, United States - SF_Jan12_sed_USGS_21 | ecosystem: Environmental > Aquatic > Marine > Sediment | place: USA... | reverse complement strand
GCTGACCCGTCAGCTAAAGGTGCGGTCCGAGCAGCCCGTCGAAGGGTTCCCCGAATGGTGCGCGTCGACGTTGCACCGCGAATTCCAGTTTCTCGTCAGCCACACGGTGCATCACTACGCGCTCATCGTCAGCTTGCTGGGACAGCTGGGGTACGAGCTTGAACCCGAGCATGCCGACTTCGGCGTCGCGCCGTCCACGCTCGCGCACTGGAACGAGGCCGACCAACTGGCCGGATGAAACGCCGCCTCATCGTCGTCCTCGCCGCGTGGCTGGTCCTGCTCGTGGCCTCTCATCTGGTTCGCCTCGCGAGCCCTTCGCAAACGCCAACCCTTGAACCGCCCGACTACTCGGTCGAGACCCCGGCCGTTTACGTCGATGGAAGACGCGGCAAACCGGTGCGGTTGGCTTTTCGCGACCTCGGACCACGGGAGGCCCCGGTCGTTCTGTTGCTCCACGGGAGTCCCGGTTCACGGCTGGACTTTCGCGCGGTCACCTCGGGCCTTGCGGACCGGTATCGCCTGATCGCCCCGGATTTTCCAGGGTTCGGAAAGTCGTCGAAAACCGTTCCGGACTACTCCATCCGCTCGCACGCCGCGTATTGCATCGACTTGCTCGATGACCTCGGCATCGATCGTGCGCATCTCGTGGGGTTCAGCATGGGCGGGGGAGTCGGTCTCGAGATTTATCGCGCGACACCCGAGCGCGTCGATTCGCTGACGCTGCTGTCCGCGATCGGCGTCCAGGAAATCGAGCTGTTCGGCGATTATCGTGTCAATCGACTGGTCCACGGCGTGCAGCTTGCGGGTATCCGCTTGCTCGAGGAAGGCGTGCCGCATTTCGGGCTGTTCGACGACCTCTTTTTCGGTCGCCCCTACGCGCGCAACTTCTACGACACCGATCAGCGTCCGCTACGCGGGATCCTCGAGGGCTTCGATCCGCCGATGCTGATCATTCACGGAGACGCGGACCCGTTGGTTCCCCCCGCCGCGGCACGGGAACACGAACGAATCGTCCCGCAGGCCGAACTGCACATGCTCGAGGACGATCACTTCATGGTCTTCCGGGACGGCCCCGATGTCGCACGGCGCGTGGGCGGATTCCTCGATCGCGTCGAGGTGGGATCCGTTCCAACACGCCGGGACGCCGACGCGGAACGCGTTCGCCGCTCGGCGTCGGCGTTTGATCCTCGCGGCGTCCCTCCGGCACATGGGTTCGCCCTCGTATTGCTGCTGGTCTCCATTGCGATGGCCACCCTGGTCAGCGAGGACCTGACGTGCATCGTCGTGGGCCTACTTGCGGGTCAGGGCCGATTGCCGTTTTTCGCCAGCGTGGTCGCTTGTTGTGTCGGAATTTTCATCGGCGACATGCTGCTGTTTGCCGCTGGGCGCTGGCTCGGCCGGCCGGCTCTCGAACACGCTCCCTTGAAGTGGTTGGTCCGACCCGAGCAGGTCGACCAGTCCTCGCGCTGGCTCAACCGTCGCGGCCCGGTGGTGATCGCGATCAGTCGTTTCGTTCCCGGATTGCGTCTGCCTACTTACTTCGCTGCGGGCGTATTACGGACCAGCGCATGGAAATTCGGCGGCTATTTCGCACTGGCCGTGGCCGTCTGGACGCCGACCCTGGTCGGTATGTCGGCTCTCGTCGGAGAACGGACGTTGGGCTATTTCGAGTTCCTCCAGGAACACCTCCTCGCGGCGCTGCTGCTGCTGGGTTTGTGGATCCTGATCATGGTGCGGTTGATCGTGCCCGCGTTCACGTGGCGCGGACGGCGTCGGCTGCTCGGGTTGTGGCGGCGCTGGACGCAGTGGGAGTTCTGGCCGGCCTGGGTGGTCTACCCGCCCGTCGTCGCCTACGTCCTCTGGCTCGGACTACGATTCAGGAGCCCGTTGCTGTTTACCGCGGCGAATCCGGCGATCGAAGCCTCCGGATTCATCTCGGAATCGAAACAAGCGATTCTGCGGGGCCTGGCGGGATCGCCCGAGTTCGTCGCACGTTTCCTGGCACTACCCGTGGACGAGTCGCTCGATCAACGACTCGCGCGCGTGACCGAGTTTCGAGCGCTTCACGGGCTGGACTACCCGTTGGTGCTCAAGCCCAACGCGGGACAGCGCGGCTCCGGCGTGGCGATCGTGCGTTCCGACGAACAGTTGCGGTCCTACCTGGACGTCGCGGCGTTCGATGTGTTGCTTCAGGAGTACGCACCCGGTGCGGAGTTCGGCGTTTTCTACATCCGCGAGCCCGGCCGCCAACACGGCAGGATCTTTTCGATCACGGAAAAGAAGTTGCCCTTCGTGACCGGCGATGGGTTCTCGACCCTTGAACGCTTGGTCCTTCTCGACCCTCGCGCGGTCGCCATCGCCGATCGCTACATCAAGTTGCTGGGGTCTCGCCGTGACGAGGTCCCGCCCGCCGGGGAACAGGTCCAACTCGTCGAGTTGGGAACGCATTGTCGCGGAGCGATCTTCCTCGATGGGGCAGCGTTCAAGACCGCTGCGCTTGAGCGACGGATCGATGCCATCAGTGCCGGGTTTGAGGGGTTTTTCTTCGGTCGCTACGACCTCTGCGTGAAGGACCCGGAAGCGTTCGCGGCCGGTGAGGGCTTCAAGATCGTCGAGCTCAACGGTGTGACCGCCGAGGCGACGCACATCTACGATCCACGCTATTCGTTGGTGGCGGCCTGGCGAACGTTGTTCCGGCAGTGGCGGCTGGCGTTCGAGATCGGTGAGGCCAACCGCCGTGCGGGCCATGCACCGACCGGGTTTTTCGAAGTCGTGCGGCTGCTCCGAGCTTACCGCGAGACCTCGCGCACCCATCCGGGTTGAGGCTTCCTGTTGCGAACTCAGACGTAGCACGGCAAATTAGCGGGATGAGAGTTCACCGATTTGGCAAAGCGTTTGTGATCCTGGTCGTCGTACTGGGGGGGGCCGGCGCCGTTTCCGCGCAGGCGGCGCCTTCCAGCGACCTCGCGGCGCCCGACGATGTGGCGGCGGTGCCCGAAGATGCCACGCGCACCGAAAGCGGGCTCGCGTGGCGACTGCTCGGCGAGCCCCGCGACCGCATCGAACGGCCAGGGATCCTCGATATGGTCGAGGTGCGCTACACCGGATGGACGACCGATGGCGCGTTGTTCGACTCGACCGAGATCGAGAAAACGTCAAGGAAGTTTCGCGTCGACGGTGTGATCCCCGGTTTCGAGGAGGCCGTTCAGTTGCTCTCCGTCGGGGAGCGCGCTCGTTTCTGGGTCCCGGAAAACCTCGCCTACTCGGGTATCGAGGGGAAGCCCGCGGGCATGTTGGTCTTCGATCTGACGTTGGTCGGGATAACGCGCGGGCCCTCGCGTCCCGAGAATCTCGAAGCTCCACCCGCAGACGCCATCAGGAAGGACTCAGGGCTTGCGTGGATCGTGCTGGAGGAAGGTCCCGCCGGACAGGAAACCCCCGGAGAAGAAGCGACGGTTTTCGTGGAATACAGCACCTGGTCGACCGACGGCAGGTTGCTGGACAGCACGCTGCACCGCGGAGCGGCCCGCTCGTTGACGATGAACCTCATCATCGAAGGGTTTCGGGAGACGTTCAGCACCATGGTGCCCGGTGAGCGGCGCCTGATCTGGATGCCGTCGGCGCTGACCGAGTTCGAGGGACGCAAGGCCGCCGAGGAAACCGTCGTCTTCGACCTCGAGTTGCTCTCGTTCTTGTCCCCGCCGAAGGCACCTCCCAGCGTTTCCGCGATTCCCGATGACGTGGAACGTTCGCTGACCGGTCTCGCCTGGCGCGTCCTCAAGCGGGGCAGCGGAGACGTTCACCCACGCAGCGGAGATACCGTCGAGGTGCTGTATTCGCTATGGACCCGCGACGGTAGCCTCGTCGACTCGTCCTACGCGCACGCCAAGCCGGGACGTTTCGAGCTTAACTCGAGCATGCCGTTCGGTTTCAACGAGGCTCTTTTCGATATGGTCGTCGGTGAAAAACGGATGGTCTGGATCCCCGAAGACCTGGCCTATGCGGGCCAGGAGGGTCGCCCCGAGGGCATGCTCGTCTTCGAACTGGAACTGTCCTCGATCGAACCGGGCGCAAGGCACGAATCCCCGACTCCGCCGTAGGACCCGCACCGTCACACCGCCGTTGTTTCCAGCGCGTCGTCTCTAGAAATCGCATCCGAAGCCGTGTACGGTCTTCACCGAGGGAGGCGCGGTGCGCTGGTTGGTCGGAGATCTGCAAGGTTGCGCCGAACCGTTCGAGCGCCTGTTGAAGGAGATCCGCTTCGATTCGGGCCGCGATGAACTGTGGTGTGTCGGGGATCTGGTCAACCGCGGACCGGACTCCGCCGCGGCGCTACGGCTCTGGAACGACATTGGAGGCCGCGGCATCCTCGGGAACCATGACATCTACGCCTTGCTCGTGGATTCCGGCGCCGTCAAACGCAAGAACGACACAATGGTCGATCTGTTCACGGCAAAAGATCGAGAGATCCTGTTGAAATCGTTGCGACGTTTGCCGGTGCTCGTGCATCTGGCGGCGCCGAACGATGAGGCCGAGGATGTGTGGATCGTGCACGCCGGCCTGTTGCCCGACTGGACCGATCTGGATCGTGTGTCCGCCGTTCTCGATGACGTAGGCCATGACGACACGTGGCTGCGCAGCGATCTGGTTAGCGCCGCGACTCGGGTTCGCTGTTGTACACCCGACGGAGAACTCTCGCGCGAGAGCGGGCCGCCGGAGCGCTGTGTCGAACCCTTTCGGCCCTGGGACAATTACTATCGCGGCGCCACCCGGGTCGTGCATGGCCACTGGGCTCGCCGCGGCCACTATCGCGGTGAACGCACGATGGGCCTCGACTCCGGGTGCGTTTACGGCGGCCCACTCACCGCCTGGTGCCAGGACGAAGACCGCATCGTTCAGGTGCCCGGTCAGAGACAGATCAAGGCAGATCGCATTCCATGAAGATTGCTACCTGGAACGTCAACGCGCTACGCGCACGGCTGAACTTCGTCCTGCATTGGCTCGACGCGCGCCGGCCGGATGTGGTCGGGATCCAGGAACTCAAGCTGAGCGATGAGCAATTCCCTTACGACGAGATTCGTAATGCCGGCTACCATGCGATCGTCCACGGCCAGAAGAGCTGGAATGGCGTTGCCATCCTGAGCCGCGAACCCGCCGAGACCCTGTGCACGGGATTGCCCGGGGCCGGGGACATGGGCTCGCGTCTGGTCAGCGGACGAATCGGCGAGTTGACGTTCACCACCGTTTATGTGCCCAACGGTAAATCGGTCGAGCACGCGGACTACCCGCGCAAGCTGGCCTGGCTGGATCGCCTGGCCGAGCACTTCAAGCAGCACCACGATCCGGATGGAGTCGAGATTCTCTGCGGGGATTTCAACGTCGCCCCCGAACCGATCGACAGCTGGCACGAGGACCCCGCACGGGTCCACCACACGCCAAAGGAACGAGAACGCATCCAGGCCCTCTACGATCTCGGCCTGGTCGACCTGTATCGCGAGACCCATCCGGGCCACCAGATGTTCTCGTGGTGGGACTACCGGGGCGGCTCGTTTCATCGCAACCTGGGTTTGCGGATCGATCTGGTCCTGGGCAGCCCAAAAGTCCGGGAACGGACCCGTTCCATCGAGGTAGATCGGGATTATCGTAAGAAAAAAGACGGTCTGATTGCATCTGACCACGCACCGGTCATATTAGACATAGCAAGATGAGAGAGCAGCCAACATCCGTCGATGGCGTCTGTAACACCGGAGTAGTCTCCGGCGCTCAGGCGAACCCCTCGTCCGCGCCCGATCTGCTGATCGAGGTGCCCCACGGTGCGACCCGGTTCCTGCACTACGAATCGCTTCGCGGTTTGCTGAAGGGCGACTATCCGGACGACCTGATCAAGTTCTTCCACGTCAATACGGATGTCGGTGCACCGGAATCGGCTGTCGCGATCGCGCGTGGACTGCTGGCGTCCCAACCCGAACTCAGGATCCGCATCCTACGTTGCCTCGTACCGCGTACCTTCATCGACTGCAACCGCACACCGGAAGGCTCCGATGGTCCAACAAAGGTCACGGCGCGCGTTCCGCACTACGTCACGCACCCCGCGGACATCGATACGTTGAACGCCTATCACCAGAGCTACGTCGCCCAGGCAGAACGCGCCTATGCCGAGGTTTGCGGTCACGGCGGGCAAGCGCTGATCCTGCACACCTACGCCCCACGCGATGTCGACATCGGTAGTGTCGAGGGGAACATCGTCGAGCAACTGACCGAGGCCTGGCTTCCGAAAAACCGTCGAAAGTGGCCCAAGCGACCGGATGTTGATCTGATCACGACGACACCGGATGGCGAGTCGCTTGCTTGCCAGGATCTGATCGACGGTGTCGGCCGCCACTACAAGTCGATCGGTATCGATGTCTCCGAGAACGAAACTTACAATCTACATCCCGCGACGCTCGGAGAACGGTGGTCCCGGGAGTATCCAGGCCGCGTGCTGTGCGTCGAATTGAACCGCCAGCGCCTGGTCCGGAAATGGGTCCCGCTCGAGCCGCTTGAGGTGCTGCCGAAACGCGTCGAGAAAATGGCCCAGCCGCTGATCGCGGCTCTGGCGGAATCGCTTCAGCCCGTAACCGCCTAAGCAGCCGCCACCGCCAGACTCGCCCTCGCGCGCCACAAGCGGCCGACACTGTCGGAAGCGGATATATTGGGGAGGAGATAGGCGGTCCTCTTCGTGATCTTTCTTCAAACCATGTGGGACGTGCTGCTCGAGTTGGCGCCGTTTCTGCTGCTCGGGATGGCCGTGGCGGGCGTGCTTCACGTTGCCCTACCGCAGCGTTTCGTACGGCTGCAGTTCAACGGTCGTTTCGGCGTGCTCAAGGCGGTGCTGATCGGGGTCCCGTTGCCGCTGTGTTCCTGCGGCGTGATTCCGGCGGGGCTGGGGTTGCGCAAGGACGGCGCGAGCCGTGGCGCCACGGTCGGATTCCTGATCAGTACCCCGCAGACGGGTGTCGATTCGGTTCTCGTGAGTGCTTCGTTTCTTGGCTGGCCGTTCGCCATCTTCAAGGTGCTGGCCGCGGGAGTGACCGGTCTGTTCGGCGGTTGGCTCTCCGGCGTACTCGACGACGACGCGGGGGCCACCGGCCCGGAGGCGACGATCGTCGAGCGATCCGGCGGGGGCCTGCGCGAGATGCTCGACCACGCGCTGGAAATTGTTCGCACGATCTGGCGCTGGCTCGTCGTCGGCATCGCCGTGTCGGCGTTGATCACGGTCTGGGTCCCGCCGGGCCAGTTCGAGTCGCTGGCACAACATGGCCGGATCGTCCCAATGTTGCTGGCGTTGGTCGTGTCGTTGCCGCTCTACGTTTGCGCGACGGCGTCGGTGCCGATCGCGGCCGCCCTGGTCGCGGGAGGTTTCCCACCCGGAGCGGCGTTGGTTTTTCTGATGGCCGGACCGGCCACCAACCTCGCGACGATCGGTGCGATTCGCCGCTACCTGGGTGGACGTACGCTGGCGGCGTACCTCGTAGCGATCGTGGGCGGTAGCGTGGGTCTGGGTATCGCCTTCGATTTCCTGCTCGATGTGACTCCCGCGATGACGGCACCACACGTCCACGGAACCCCGAGTTGGTGGAAGATCGCATCGGCGATCGTACTTGTTCTGCTGCTGACACGGTTCGCCTGGGAGGACCTGCGACGATGGGTCGGCGGTCGTCGGCTCGGCGCGGATCCCGCGGACGCCGTCGTCGAGATCGGTGTGTCGGGGATGACCTGCGACGGCTGCGTCACCAAGCTCGAAACCGCGCTACGCGGCGAACCCGGGGTGACCGGCGTGCGCGTCGCGCTGGATCAGGGCAAGGCCACCGTTTATGGCAACATCGAGACGGAACGACTGCGTCTCGCCATCGAAAGCGCGGGTTTTACACCCTTATAGCTGGAACAGGTACGAGAACTTCACGAACACCTGTTTGGCGTCCTGGTTCAGATTCGTGCCCGTGTTGAGCAACTGGTTGCCCAGCGGATCCAGGACCAACGCGCGGTTACGATGGTTCGTGTTGTAGCCGATATACAGTGCCGTCCAGGGATTGAGCAGGTACGTCGCAAGTAAATCGCCGCCCAGCCGTCGATTTTGTTCCAACCGTGTCAACGCCGGATTCACATCGGTTGCTTCGAACTCGGTAATCGCCCGCAGAGACCACTTGGTCGAGAACTGCCAGTCGAAACGAAAACGACTGATCCCGTTCGAGAGCACGCTCGCGTTGGAGGCCTGATCGGTCAACCGCGTGGCGAAGTAACTGAGCGTCACCCGCGTCGGTACGGTCGGTCGTATCGTGGCGCCGACACGGCCGAACGTTCGATCTACGTTGGAGGGTACCGCGCCGGTCGCGGGGACGAAGTTGATCGTTTCCCCGAGCTCGAATCTTCCGCTGAATTCGACCGCGGAGATGAATCGCGTGCTGAAGTTAAACCCGGTTTCGCCAATATCGAAATCGATGGGCAGCGTGAACACGGGCGGGTTCATCGGATCGATCGGATCGACGAGCGCGTCGAGATCCACGGGGCGCAGCGTGTCGACCCCGCGACGCACAAACACCTGGAAGCTGGTCGATCGCCGGAACTCGAACTCGACATTGGCTTCGGTCCGGTAGTCCAGCCGTTCTCCCCGATGATCCTCGGTGTGTTGCAGGAATACCGCGGGGCTCCAGGTCAGCAGGCGCTTGCCCTGGGGCCGAAACGTGTAGGTCTGCTGGGTATGCAAGTTGCGCAGGTCGGCACGTTCGAGGAAGCCTGTTTGCGTCTCGAAGTCGGGCCCGACTTCTCTGTAATGGATATGGGCCCCGTAGTGTCGGGCGGTGCGATCAAACTGCCAGCTGTAAGCCTCGTCGCTCAACTCGCCGCCGCTGCCGTCGTCGGTTTGCGAGACAACCGCCTGGAACTGCGTGACCCAGTTCTCGTCGATCTTGATCCGCCCATCGGCACTGAGGACACGGTTGTGCAGTCCCGTCAATTCGCGATCGCTGAAAAACAAACCGACGTTCGATTGTTTCCCGACGTCGCGGCTGGCGCGCAGGACCCCGAACACCGCAACCTCGCCACGTAACGGATCGCCGACGTCGACGGACTTACCCGGCGATTCGTCATCGATGATCATCGCGGCGAGCGCGTATTTTCCGATCTTGCCGGTGAGTCGCGCGCCCCCGCGCGGGTCGGCGATGCGCCGCGTAAAGAGCAGGTTGATCGGCATCTGGAAGAAGTTTGCGTTTTCCAGGAAGAAGGGCCGTCTTTCCGGGAAGAAGACTTCAAATCGCTGGTTCACCGTGACCTGGGGCAGATCCGATTCGACCTGGCTAAAATCCGGATTGGCGGTCAGGTCGAGAGCCAGGCGGTCGTCGAGGACGATCTTCGCGTCGATACCGGCGTCGGGATCGAAGCTATCGCTGACCCGCGAGGGATCGCCGATCTGCTCGATCGCTTCGAAGTTGCGCGCCGTCGCGAAGGGAATCAGTTGCGTGTCGGTACGGCCGCCGCCGGAGATCCCGGTCAACCCATCCATCGTTCCGGCCTGGTTCAGCCGTCCTTCGATGCGGGTCGAGATCGGGGGCCAGAACGTCTCTTCGTCGGCGCGTCGTACGTCGCGGGCCAGCACCACGCCCCAGGTCTGCTCCGCGTCGGGTGGAAAACGCAGGCTACGAAACGGGATCGCCATCCACACGACGTAACCCTGATCGGTCAGTTGTCCGCGCGATTGCCACACGGAATCCCACGATGGGTCAAACGAGCGAAACGAACCGGGTCCACCGCGACCTTCCGTCCACAATGCATCGAACTGAACACCCAACGGATTGACGATAAACGAGAAGGCTCGCTGCCGATCCAGGAACGTGTCGAGTTGAATCTCGACGATGTCGTCACCCATCGTGTTTTCACGGCGCGCCATGTGCGCGCGAACCTTGTCCGGCTCGTCGTCGAACGCGATGAACACGACGTAAAGGTTCTTGTCGTCGTAACCGAGATAGGCGTCGGTTCGTTGAGAAGCCGGGGCACCGTCCTCGGGTTCCCGCTGAGTGAATGTATCGACGTGGGCCATCACACGGGTCAGGGCTTGCGGGCCGCGCATGTCGAGGAAATCTTCCAGCCGGGGCGCCTGGTCAAGTTTGGGCAGGGTGATGTGATGGCGGGCGTCGTCCGCGGTCTCGCTCATGCGGCCGAGGGTCGGGGAGGCGATCGTCGCGTACGCGATGGCGGAACAGACCGCGACAATGACGGTACGACGTAGCAACGCGGTCTTCTCCATGGGGAATGGCCGGCGGGCGCCGGGATTATCCTCATCCCTGACCCGGTTGTCCTAGGACCAGGGGTCTTTTTACAACTTTTTGCGGTACGATACCCGGCCCTTGGGGCATTTTTTTGATTGCGACAGTATCGGAGGACGAAACTCACATGGCGGACATGCTGAATGAACCGCACCAGAGGGACCTCGATGCCATCGAGGAAAAGGAATGGCTCGAGTCGCTGGACTACGTCATCAAACACGGTGGTTCGGAGCGGGTCCAGGCCCTCTTGCGTACCTTGCAGCGCCGGGCTTCCGAATTCGGCATCAACCTCCCGTACTCGGCCAACACCCCGTACACCAACACGATTGCGCGCCAGGACCAACCCCGTTTTCCGGGTCAGCGCGCGATCGAGCGACGCATCAAGAGCATCGTGCGCTGGAACGCCATGGCGATGGTCGTACGCGCCAATCGGGGCGAGACCGGGATCGGTGGGCATATCTCGACGTTCGCCTCGGCCGCCAGTCTCTACGAAATCGGATTCAACCACTTCTTCCACGGCAAGGATCATCCGGACGGCGGCGATCAGATCTACTTCCAGGGTCACGCCAGCCCGGGGATCTATGCACGGGCGTTCCTCGAGGGTCGGCTGACCGAGGAACAACTCGAGAATTTTCGCCGCGAGTTGAAACCGGGAGGGGGTCTGCCGTCCTACCCGCACCCCCGATCGATGCCCGATTTCTGGGAGTTCCCCACGGTCTCGATGGGCCTGGGGCCGTTGATGGCGATCTACCAGGCGCGTTTCAACCGCTACCTCGAGGACCGTGGCCTGAAGGAAAAGACCGGCTCGGTGTGGGCCTTCCTCGGCGACGGTGAAACCGATGAACCCGAAAGCCTCGGTTCGATTTCACTCGCGGCGCGCGAGGGGCTCGACAACCTCACGTTCGTGATCAATTGCAACCTGCAGCGGCTGGATGGACCCGTCCGCGGCAACGGCAAGATCATCCAGGAACTCGAAGCCGGATTCCGCGGCGCCGGTTGGAACGTCATCAAGGTGATCTGGGGAGATAGCTGGGATCCGTTGCTGGCCCAGGATGTCGACGGATTACTCGTCAAGCGCATGGAAACCGCCGTCGACGGAGATTACCAGAAGTACACCGTCGAGCCGGGTTCCTACATCCGCGAACACTTCTTCGGCACCGATCCACGTCTGGCCAAGATGGTCGAACACCTCACGGATGAACAACTCAACAAGCTACGCCGTGGCGGGCACGACCCCGAAAAGGTCTACGCGGCCTACAAGGCGGCGATCGATCACGAGGGCGCACCGACCGTCGTGCTGGCCAAGACCGTCAAGGGTTACGGCCTCGGCGAGGCCGGCGAGGGCAAGAACATCACGCACCAGCAGAAGAAGCTGAACGAGGGCGAGCTTCGCGAGTTCCGAGCGCGTTTCGGCATCCCGATCAGCGACGAGGAGGTCGGTGAGGCTCCGTTCTATCGCCCGCCGGAGGACGGACCCGAGATGCGCTACGTCAAGGAACGTCGCGCAGCGCTGGGCGGTCCGGTGCCGTCGCGTGTGGAAAACGCCGAGCCGCTCGTCGTGCCCGGCGATGACGTGTTCGGCGAGTTCCATGACGGTGGCGGGCGCGAGGCATCGACCACGATGGTGCTCGTGCGGTTGCTCTCGAAGTTGCTCAAGGACAAGAACGTCGGTCCGCGGATCGTGCCGATCGTACCCGACGAAGCGCGCACCTTCGGGATGGAATCCTTGTTCCGTCAGGTCGGGATCTACTCGCACGTCGGTCAGCGCTACGAGCCGGTCGATCGCGAAACACTGCTGTACTACAAGGAAGCGACCGATGGTCAGATCCTCGAGGAAGGCATCACCGAGGCCGGTTCGATCTGTTCGTTCATCGCAGCGGGCACGGCCTACGCGACCCACGCGATCAACATGGTTCCGTTCTTCGTCTTCTACTCGATGTTCGGGTTTCAACGCATCGGCGATCTGATCTGGGCCGCCGGGGACATGCGCTGTCGCGGTTTCCTGGCCGGTGCCACGGCCGGTCGTACCACGCTCGCGGGCGAGGGCTTGCAGCATCAGGACGGGCACAGTCACTTGCTGGCCTACACGCATCCCCACGTCGTGGCCTACGATCCCTGCTTTTCTTATGAGATCGCCGAGATCGTCCAGGACGGTTTCCGCCGCATGTACGTCGATCAAGAAAGCATCTGCTACTACCTGACCGTCGAGAACGAGTCCTACCCGATGCCGGCGATGCCCGAGGGTTGCAAGGACGGGATCCTCAAGGGCGCGTATCCGTTCCGCTCGACGTCGAAAAAGAAGGGCGCCAAGCAGATCAAATTGCTCGGCAGCGGCGCGATCATGAACGAGGTCCTGCGCGCGCAGGACTACCTGCACGGTGATTTCGGGATCGAATCCGAAACCTGGTCCGTTACCAGCTACCAGCAACTGTTCCGCAACGGTCTTGCCGTGCGCCGCGACAACCGACTCAACCCGACGCGCAAGGCCAGGACGGCTTACGTCGAGGAATGTTTCGGCGGTCAGCCCGAAGGCTTGACGGTGGCCGCGTCGGATTACATGCGAGCCCTTCCGTTTTCGATCCGTGACTGGATCGCCGGCGATTTCGTCGGTCTGGGCGCGGATGGTTTCGGACGCAGCGAGGGCCGCGGGGCGCTTCGCGACTACTTTGAAGTCGATTGGCGCCACGTCGCCTGGTCGACGCTCGCGGCACTCCACCGCCGTGGCGAGGTCGACAAGAAGCAGTTGGATCAGGCCCGGAAGAAACTCGAGATCGATCCCGACAAGATTTCTTCCGTCGAGAATTCGTGATCGTGGGCGGACCCGTGCAGGAGCTGAAGCTACCCGAGCTCGGTGAAAACATCGAATCGGTCGAAGTGTCTGCCGTGATGGTCGCGGTCGGTGACCAGCTTCAGCGTGATCAACCCGTGATCGAGGTCGAAACGGAAAAGGCCAGCCTCGAGGTCCCGGCGCCGGTGGAGGGCAAGGTGACCGAGTTGCTGGTCTCCAAGGGCGATCAGATCAAGGTCGGGCAAGTTGTGTTGCGGATCGAAGGCGGGTCCGCCGCGACCGAGGTTGCGCCGGCCCAGGCGGCAACTGTGGGCGCCGAACCCGCCGCTCCACCCCCGCTTCTAAGGCAGGACGACGCACCCGTCGTCACGTTCCCCGCCAAGCACAAACCCAAGATCGGTCGCGCGGTTCCTGCCGCGCCGTCGGCCCGCGCCCTGGCGCGCCAACTCGGTGTCGACATCAACGAGGTCCCCGGTCACGGCCCCGGCGGACGGATCAGCCGCGACGACGTCAAGGCGTACGTCAAATCTCTGGTGCAGGGTCGTGTCGCCGGCGCCGCTGTTTCGGGGGCGGCTCAGGAGTTGCCGGACTTTTCTCAGTGGGGTGAGATCGAACGCACCTCCTTGACGAACATCCGTCGAGCGACCGCCGCGCACATGTCCAGCGCCTGGAACACGGTGCCGCACGTCACGCAATTCGATCGTGCGGATATCACGCAACTCGAATCGATGCGAAAACGCTTCAACAAGCGTCCCGAGGCGGCGGGTCGCAAGATGACCGTGACGGCCGTCCTGATCAAGTTGGTGGCGTCGGCGTTGAAACAGTTTCCCAAATTCAATTCCAGCCTGGATCTGGCCGGCGATGCCGTCGTGCACAAGAAGTACGTGCATATCGGGGTCGCGGTCGATACGCCACGAGGTTTGCTGGTGCCGGTGGTTCGTGATGCCGACGTCAAGAATGTCGAACAGATTGCCAGCGAGCTGAACGAAATGGCCGGGCGTGCCCGCGACCGAAAACTAAAGCCCGACGAGATGCGTGGTGGGACGTTCACGATCTCCAATCTCGGCGGACTGGGGACGACCTACTTCTCCCCCATCGTCAACTGGCCCGAGGTCGCGATCCTCGGAGTCGGACGCGCGGAACAAACGGCGATCTGGGTTGACGACCGCTTCCAACCGCGTCTGATCCTCCCGCTTTCGCTTTCCTACGATCACCGTCTAGTCGACGGTGCGGACGCTGCGCGCTTCCTGCGCTGGACGGCCGAGGCGCTCGAGCAACCCAAGCTCTTGCTGCTGAAAGACTGAGCGCGATGGCGGAGTCAACAAAACTGGTCGTGATCGGCGCCGGCCCGGGCGGTTACGCGGCGGCGTTTCTCGCCGCCGACCTCGGTCTGGAAGTCGTGGTTGTCGACCCCGAGGAAAACCCGGGCGGCGTCTGCCTGTACCGTGGCTGCATCCCTTCCAAGGCGTTGTTGCATGTGGCCAAACTGATCGATGAGGCCGGGCACGCGGCCGACTGGGGCGTCGAGTTCGGGGCGCCCAGGATCGATCTGGATCGACTCCGCGGTTTCAAGGACAGGGTCGTTGCCAAGCTGACCGGCGGCCTGGGCCAGCTCACCAAACAACGCAAGATCCGCCACATTCGTGGGACGGCTCGATTCATCGACGCCAACCGGCTCGAGATCGATCTCGTCGAGGGCGCAACCGACACGCTGGATTTCGAGCACGCGATCGTGGCCACGGGTTCGCATCCCTCTCGCATCCCTACTTTCCCGGAAAGCGATCGCATCCTTGATTCGACCAGCGGTCTGGATCTCGAAGACGTTCCCGCGAAGTTGTTGGTCGTCGGTGGCGGCTACATCGGTCTGGAGCTGGGTTCGGTCTACGCCGCGCTCGGTAGCAAGGTCACCGTCGTCGAGATGACCCCGGGTCTGCTCCCCGGGGCCGACAAGGATCTGGTCCGGCCGTTGCACAAGCGTCTGGAGGGTCGCCTCGACGAGATCCTGCTCTCGACCAAGGTCGTCGCCATCGAGGAACAAGAAAAAGGTCTCAAGGTGACGCTCGAGGGTGAAGACATCGAGCAGCCCGAGCGGGTCTTCGACCGCGTTCTCGTTTCCGTCGGTCGACGCCCGAACTCGGCTGGACTCGGCCTGGAAAACACCGCCGCGGCCATCGACGAACAGGGCTTCATCGAGGTCGACGCGCAATGTCGTACGGCGGACCCGCGCGTGTTCGCCATCGGCGATGTCGTCGGTCAGCCGATGCTGGCGCACAAGGCGTCGCACGAGGCGCGTGTTGCCGTGGAAACGGTCGCCGGTCATAAAGTTGCGTTCGAACCGGCGTGCATCCCCGCCGTCGTGTTCACCGACCCTGAAGTCGCCTGGTGCGGTTTGACCGAATCCGAGGCCCGCGAGGCCGGCATCAAGGTGCAGGTCGCGCGCTTCCCCTGGGCGGCTTCGGGTCGCGCCATGACCCTGGACCGCGATGAGGGCTTGACCAAACTGTTGATCGATCCCGAAACCGAAAGGATCCTGGGCGTCGGTCTGGTCGGTCCCGGCGCGGGAGAGTTGATCGCCGAGGGCGTGCTGGCCGTCGAGATGGCCGCGCTGGCGTCGGATCTGAAACTCTCGATCCACCCGCACCCGACCCTGTCCGAGACGATGATGGAAGCGGCCGAGGTGTTCTTTGGTCAGAGCACCCACGTCTATCGGCCAAAACGCTGAGCGTGCATAATCCCCGTGCTCATGTCGCGTTTCGTGCACCTGCTGGACCGTTTGATCGACGCCGGTCTGATCGCCGTCCTGGTTTTCACGCCGCTGGCGTTTGGCGCCGTCGAGGAGTGGGCCCGTGCGCTCGGCCAGATTGCGATCTGGCTGGTTTTTGCGGCCTGGATCTTCAAGGTGATCTGGACGCCAAGGCCGCATGGACGCCGGGCCGCGGCGGGCGCGATTCTTGGCGGGCGCGTGCGCCTCTCGGGGCTTGAACTCCCGGGTCTTCTGTTCGTCGCCGTCTTGTTGCTGCAATTGCTCCCGCTTCCACCGCAGATCGTTCGCGTGGTCAGCCCCAAGACGGCCGAGATCTACTCGATGTCGTTGCCCGGATACGGTCAGCAGGACTCGCCCACATTCGCCGGACTGGCAGGCTGGTTGCAAAGTGACGCGGAGCCGAAAGCCGGTGATGTCGCTGCACTTTCTTCCGATCCGGAGGCGGCCGCTTCGGCGTTCCCGCCCGAGTGGTTCGAGGTGCCCCACAGCGCCTGGCGACCGCTGAGTCTTACGCCTTCGGACACGCGCCGAGCGTTGAGCGTCTTCCT
>Ga0224508_10002295_pt1 | contig 16401 bp, 15 predicted proteins | sample SF_Jan12_sed_USG_4_FD_170157 | JGI IMG/M metagenome (GOLD analysis project Ga0224508, IMG submission 170157) | Sediment microbial communities from San Francisco Bay, California, United States - SF_Jan12_sed_USGS_21 | ecosystem: Environmental > Aquatic > Marine > Sediment | place: USA... | reverse complement strand
TTCCCGAGCCGATTACCTGACCAAGTGCAATGGCGAAAACATCCCAAAAACCAAGGCTCTTTTTTAACTGCACCGAATTTTACTTTCTACAAAAGGTTAAGCGCCGCATCAAAATCAGCGATCAAATCTTCTACGTCTTCAAGCCCTGTAGACACTCTGATCATTCCGTCCCGGATTCCCATTTCAAGTCGCTGCTCAACTGGAATATCAAGAAATGCCATCAATGCCGGAATTTGCGTGGTTGTTCTTACGCCGCCAAGGCTGGCGGAAAAGCAGCTAAGCTCAAGATTATCAAGCACCTTAAGCGCTTCATTACCGTCTTCAACTTCAAAAGTGAGCATACCTCCAAACTTGGGCATCTGTTCTTTGGCAATATGATGTTGAGGATGACTTTCAAGGCCTGGGTACCATACCTGCTTCACCGAGGGATGGTTTTCAAAATAAGCAGCAAGGGTAGCCGCAGAGCGACAGGCTCTTTCCAGCCTAACACTTAAGGTTTGAATACCGCGCCCCAGCATCCAGGCATTAAACGGCGCAAGCGGTGCACCAAGTTTAACCATAGTATTCCAGCGAATTTGCTCGAGAAAATCATCCGGGAGCAATTCCGATTTCATGCATATCGCCCCGCCAATCACATCACTGTGGCCGCCGATAAATTTTGTTGCGCTCTCCACCACAATATCCACGCCAAAATCCAGCGGTCTCATTACATAAGGAGAGGCAAATGTATTATCACACACAACAACAATTCCCCGGTCATGTGCGATCTTCACAATAGGCGCGATAGGCGCCACTTTCATGGACGGGTTGGCGATGGTTTCAAAATATATCACTTTGGTGTTAGGACGGATTGCGGCCTCGATCGCCGCCATGTCCGCCGTATCAACAAAGGTGGTTTCGATATCATAATCCGTTAATCGGTGATCAAGCATCTCATGAGTTGAACTATATGTGGTCCAGTCGCAGACGATGTGATCACCACTTTTGAGAAGGCCAAGAAGCGTTACTGAGATTGCCGCCATGCCGGATGCCGTCGCAAGACAGGCGTCCGCTCCTTCAATGACCATCATTTGATCTTCAAACTGATATTCGCTGGGATTACCGCATCGGCCGTAAATATTTACGTCCTTGCGTGCACCGTCAACAATGCGCTGAAAGATATCGCTATCATATTCAAAACTGGACGCCATCACGATCGGCGGCGTTACAGCTTTGGTCGCTTCATCTGGCGGAATATAGGCTGTTTTACTATCGAAGCGAAGATTGTTACGTTTTTCTTTTTTCATTGATGGCCCCAGTCCGCTGCAAATCTATACCCCCGATCTTGAAACCAATAGACAAGCAATTGCAAGAGAAGCGATGGCAGAAATCACTGTAATGTCTTAACTGCCATAAATATCATAGCCAGAACCCATAATCGGCGTAATAAGACAAATAGACGCTGTTTTGCATCAAGCGCAGAAGTATTGGAAGGTGAATGAACGGATTGCCAAGGCCAACGCATACATAAGAGAATGAACCCAGGCTGTTGGTCATTGCAGTTATAGTCGAATCTTAATGTGCTCAAAAAGGACTGCCATAGTGAAGTCAAAATTTGCAGTACTTGCTTTACTCCAGTGCACCACTAGTTCTCTTGCAGAGTCGCCATGTGACTCTAGGTCATCAAGGTGACTACGCCAAGCGTAGCGGATCTGCTCAGCCTGCGTGACAAAGTCGCGGTGGTCACGGGCGCCTCGCAAGGCATTGGCGCCGGAATCGCACTGCGTCTGGCCGAGGCCGGTGCGACGACAGTCGTCCACTATCGAAGCAATGAGGCTGGTGCGAACGCCGTTGTCGACGAAATTCGTGCTGCAAATGGTGAAGCCATAGCGCTGGGCGCCCGCCTGGAAGATGAGTCGGCTACCAAGGTGTTCATTGACCAAATTAACCACAAGTACAAGTCGATCGATGTCCTGGTAAACAATGCGGGTGTTTTCCCGAACAAGCCATTCCTGGAAATGTCGCTTAAGGATTGGAATGAGATGTTCTCGGCAAACGTCGATACAGCTTTCAACTGTTCGAAATTTGCGGCGGATGCTATGAAAGCGGCAGACGGTGGGACAATCGTGAATGTCGCATCGATATCTGCGTTGTGCCCCGGCGACAACCATAGCCATTACAACAGCAGCAAAGCTGCGATGGTCATGATGACGCGTTCAATGGCGAAAGAACTTGCCCGGCACGGCATTCGCGTTAATGCAGTCTCACCAGGGCTGATTGATAGCGATCGACTACCGCAGGACTGGCCGGAAGGGGTTGCGAGTTGGAAAGAGAATGCACCGCTAGGGGTCTTGGGTCAGGCGAGTGATGTGGCGGACGCGTGCTTGTTTCTGTGCACCGCAGCTTCCCGCTTCATCACAGGCCACAACCTGGTGGTCGATGGCGGCATAATGTCGACCGATTTGTACTGACGGTAAAGACAAGATGAAGCTAACCAGTACTAATTGCCCGTGAGGCTTGGCCATATAACACCAAAGCACTTTTGGTGTGAATCGCGACATAAAACGCGACGCTTGAAGATACTCATCTCATCAAAAACTTATCCGGATTGTTTTTGTTCCGGACCCCGACCTGTTGGTCGTGGTCCAATCAGTTTTCCTGGCGGCAATAGCGAGTGGGAACCACCTGATCCCATTCCGAACTCAGAAGTGAAAACGCTCAGCGCCGATGGTAGTGTGTGGTCTCCCCATGTGAGAGTAGGACACCGCCAGGATTTAATTCGCAAGGCCCCGATCGCATGATCGGGGCCTTTTTTTATTGCGTGCCGTCATGAACATTACGCTGCTCGGTCATCACGATATTGCCAGCCTGTATGCGCTCGATCGCATTATCAGGCAGCTGCCCGAGCATCAACATGCGGTGCTGTTATCGAGTGCTGCGGTAGCGGACTCGAACGATGATTCTCCTCTGGCAGAGCTTGCCGAGGTCGATAAGGGCCTCTGTAGTCGGTTCTTATCGGGAGACCTGGACGGTCCGGTCGTTGCGCCATTAGCCGACGGAGCGGTCGGCTTGCTCGACAAGCCAAATTCCCCGGAAGGACTCGCCGTACTTGGCGACCGACAACCGGACCTGGTTGTCTCCATTCGCTATCGGCGAATCCTGCACGATGTGGCAATCGCGATACCCCGACTGGGTGTGCTCAACCTGCATTCCGGGATCCTGCCAGACTATCGCGGCGTCATGGTGACATTCTGGGCAATGCTTAGCGGTGACAAGGAGATCGGTACGACGCTGCACTGGATCGTCGACGCCGGGATCGACACCGGCCCGGTTCTCGACATACGCCGCAGGGCCACCCGGCCGGACCGTTCGTACCTGGCCAACGTCCTTGGGTTGTACGCCGACGGCTGCGATTCGATGACGTCGGCAATTGCTACGATCGCTGGCGGTGAGGCGCTACCCGGCCAGGTCCAGGTCGCTAGAGGACAGTACTTCACGGCGCCGGATGCGAACGACGCGGCTCGCTTCAAGGAGCAGGGATATACGCTCGTCGACGGTAGCGAAGAGCGGGAAATTCGCGCTACAACGGCGTGATTTCACACGTGCAGTGGGTGGCGGTACCCTCAACCCCGCATAACGGCTGCCCCGGTCGTCGCGGTCCCGAAAACACTTGACTCGCTCATAACGAAATAGAATAGTTTCAATGCGGGTACGTGTCGCATATTTGCAACGTCGACTTGGGATCCCGTGATAAATGTGGGGAACGATCAGGGCAGCAGGGAGGTCTGTTAACAATGACCGGATGCTCTGGTTTCAGGGGAAATCGAACAGGAGATTTATCAGTGAACACTCAATTACGCAAGCCCGCCGCACTGCTGCTCGGCCTGGCTTTACCGCTGATTGTTGCTTTTCCGCAACAATCTTTTGCGCAAGAAGATGTTGCGCAAGAAGAAGAGGCACTCGAAGAGATCATCACCACGGGTACCCGTGTTGCCGACCGTTCGGCGTCGGACTCGCCGGTGGCGGTCGATGTCATCGGCGGCGCTGAAATTGCGCAGAATTCGTCCGCGGATCTTCAGGATATGTTGCGCACCGCGGTTCCATCATTTGATGTGAACACGCAGCCGATTAGTGATGCCGCGACGATTATTCGGCCGCCGAACATGCGTGGCCTGTCACCGGACAACGTCCTGGTGCTTGTCAACGGCAAACGGCGTCATCGCGGTTCGATCATTTCTTTCCTGGGCGGCGGTATTTCGGACGGTGCGCAGGCTGTCGATATATCCGCAATCCCGTCCCTCGCCCTCAAGCAGGTCGAGGTTCTGCGTGACGGCGCTTCCTCGCAGTATGGCTCCGACGCCATAGCCGGCGTAATCAACTTCGTCCTGAAGGACGATGCCGAAGGCGTTGAACTGACGGCCAACTATGGCTCAACGTTCGATAGTGATGGTGACAACTATCGCATTGCCGGCAACGTTGGTTTTCCGCTTGGCGACTCGGGGTTTATCAATATAACCGGCGAATTCAACGACAGTGAAGGCACTGTTCGGTCGGTTGTTCGTGACGACGTTCAGGCCATGATTGGCGCCGGCTATCTTTCCGGGGACGAGTTCCAGACGATCAACTCGTATACGAGCGAAGTCCCGCACTACTGGGGTCAGCCTGACGTTGACGATGACATCAAGTTTTTCGTCAATTCGGCCGTCGAATTGAGTGATAATGCAGAACTGTACTTCTTCGGCAACTACGCGGAACGACATGTAGAAGGCGGCTTCTTCTATCGTACCCCTGTCGCGGCAACATCCTCGGGCCAACGCAGTGGCGTTTATCGTGGCCCCCTGGTCGATCCTCTGACCGGCTTGGAAGACCCTGCCGGCGTTGTCTCGGTACTCGTTGGTGACCTCGACGGCGTTGGTGTTGGCGGTGCGTGCCCGGCAGGCATTCCACTGGGGGGCACCGACAACTTGATTCCGGACCCGACTATCCTGGGGCAGGTTGTCGCCGATGCGAACTGTTTCTCGTTTATTGAAACGATTCCGACTGGCTTTGTGCCTCGCTTTGGTGGCGACAACGAGGACAGCGCCATTGCACTGGGTGTCCGGGGTGAGTTCGATTTCGGCACCGGCCTGAGCTACGACTTCAGCGCCTCGCGCGGCTCCAATGAGACTCAGTTCTTCATCAATAACACGATCAATGCATCGCTCGGCCCGAATACACCAAGAGACTTCATTCCCGGTGGGCAGGAGCAGACCGAGACCGTCTTCAACGCAGACTTCGTCTACTCCCTCGGCGTTGATACCTTCGCTTCCGATTTGAACGTCGCGTTTGGCGCCGAGTATCGTGAAGAGGAATTCGATCTCTTCGCCGGCGATCCCGCGTCGTTTGCGCTTGGACCGCTCTCTGATCAGGGTCCTCGTACAGCGTTCTCATCCAGTTCAAATGGCTTTGGCGGCTTTCCGAACGACACGTCCGCCGAACAGGACAGTACCGCGTTCTATGTCGACCTGGAGGCCGATATCAGCGATACGTTCACGATGCAAGCGGCGGTTCGTTACGAAGACTTCAGTGAATTCGGTGATACGACCGATTACAAAATCGCCGGTATCGTTCATGTTTCCGACACGTTCAAAATCCGCGGTGCGCTCTCAACAGGATTCCACGCACCGACGGCCGGACAGGCGAACATCACTAACGTAACCACGCAGAGTGTTGCTGGCGTACTCCGGGACCAGGGCACATTGCCGTTGTCGTCGCCGGCGGGCCAGTTGGCGGCTGATTTTATTGAGAGCCAGGGCAACGGTCGTCCGGAATTGGGTCCGGAGGATGCGCGCAATTTCTCATTCGGTGTCGCCTTTGATGTCGGCGAGTCGACCTGGACGATCGATTACTATGACATCAAGCTCGACGATCGTGTCGCGCTTGGCGCCCAGGTTGACTTCCTCGACGCGCTGAACTTCGCGGATCCCAACATGAACAACTATACGTCGGTTACGGCAGCGTTGATCGGTCTTGATGCCGATGGCGTGATTGATCGTAATGACTTCATCGGTTTGGATGACCTGCAAACATTCCAGTTCTTCTCAAACAGTTTCGATACCAAGACCACCGGTATCGACGTCGTGGGCCGCTTCGGCTTTGAACTGGGCAGCGGCGATTCGGACATCACGATCGCAGCTAACTACAATAAGACCGAAGTTGAGGACACGGGCACAGTGAATCCAATCGATGCCGATCGTGTGCGGTCTCTCGAGGATTTGCTGCCGAGCATCAAGGGCAATGTGACCTGGACGCACGCCCAGGGTAACTTCCGGACAATGCTGCGCGCCAACTACTACGGTGGCTGGGACGATACCGGCAATGGCGTCGATAATATCAGTGCCGAATTCTTGGTCGATGCTGAGCTTGCTTATCAGGTTCGGGAGAACATCGAAATCATTGGTGGCATCGCCAATTTGTTCGATGTCTATCCTGACAAGAATCCGTTTGCGGGTGATCTTGGCCAGCTCTATTCAGAGGCCAGCCCGTTCGGATTTAATGGCGGTTCGTGGTATCTGCGAGCTCGGATGACCTTCTAGAGTTCGATTAAGCGTTATCGAGTAAAGCCCCGCTCATTGAGCGGGGCTTTTTTTTATGCCCGGAACAGCGTCGCCCGGACGCGCAGCGATTCCGCCGTCCCAACCGGCGCCGAATGACTCAATCCCGCGAAAAATAAGGCGTTCAGCCAGTTCGTGGCGCTAAAGATTCACGCCCGACTACCGATAACCACTACTGAGTTTTGTCAAACGGCGGTAGGTGCCGGGCCATGTTGCGACCCTTCAAAAGAGTTCTCGCGAGACAGACACGTGCCGGCGTGGTTCGTGATCGCACGCACGCCGGGCTGGCCTGCATAGAGCGGCATGACGATGGCAGACTAAGTCTGCGTGCTCGCGTCGTAGAGACTGATGAGGAAGGGGCCGCGGTCGAGGCCATGCGGCTGGGCAAGACGCCCGTGTCCTCCGTGCTGACGGCCGATGCCTACCAGCTGCAGCTCGTGGAAGTGCCCAATGTGCCGGCGGATGAAAAGCTGGCCGCGGTGCGCTGGAGGATCAAGGATCTGATCGACATTCCGCTGGACGAAGCCGTCGTCGAGATGTTCGAGATGCCGCGCCATGCCAATGCAGGGACCGCACCGACGGCTTACGCCGTGGTGACCCGGAGCGCCGAGGTCCGGCAACAAATCGACCTGATGCAGCAGGCTGACCTGCGCTTGGATGTCATCGACATACCGGAGCTCTGCATACGGAACATCGCTGCGCTGTTGCCGCAGGATGCCGACGGCGTGGCCTTCCTGCACTTCGCCGAGGACCGTGGCTACCTGACCGTTACTCGGAAAGGCGTGCTGCATATCGTCCGGCATATTGATCATGGCCTACGCAATCTCGCGGAAGCGGCTGGCGACGCGCTGCTCTTGCAGGACCGCATTGCCGGAATAACACTCGAAGTACAACGATCACTGGATTATTACGAGAGCCACTACGACTGCCGGCCCATCACGGAGCTTGTGCTTGGTCCGGGTACCGGGCTCGATGCCTTGCCGGCAGCGCTGACAGAGCAACTGGGGCTTACCGTCACCCGGATTGCACTCGAAGACCTGTTCAGCGTGGAAGATGAGTTATCGCCCGAGGACCAGGGCGGCTGCCTGCTTGCTGTCGGTGCCGCGTTGCGTTCCGACACACCACTGCAACCGGCGGCAGTGTCATGAAACAGCAGATCAACCTGTACCAGGCCCAATATCGTCCGCAAACGCGTATGTTTCCGGCCAGCATCATGCTACAGGCTACGGGTTTGCTCGTGCTGGCCATGTTGCTGATGTATGCCCTTGCCCAGCAGCGCGTCGGCGGCATCGAGCAGGAGCTCGAAATCATGGCTCACCAGGAAGTGGTCGCCATCGAGCGACTGGAGAATATCGGGCCATTGATCAAGTCCATGACCGGCGAAACCACCTGGGCTGAACAACTGGACGACAGCTTGCGTCTGCTCGCGGAGCGCCAGGCAGTGCTCGAGCTGATCCGGGGATCGACATTCGGTGAAACGCAGGGGTTTTCCCGTCACCTTCGCGCGCTGGGCCGGCAGGATATCGAAGGAATCTGGTTGACGCGCATCATCCTTTCTGGTCTTGGCGACAAGACGCGCCTTGAGGGACGAGCGATCCGCGCGGAACTGATACCGCTCTATGTACAGGATTTGACCGCTGCCGCGCCGTTCGCGAAGCAGCGTTTCAATCGCTTTCAGATCGACAGCCCCGACGATGCGACCGAATCGGCACTGCAATTCTCGATGGACAGTGACGTCTTGCGGGCTGGAGAAATTGGCAACTGACGGTGGCTCACGTCGACGACATCCGTGCCCGGCTGGAGCCGCTGCTGGCGAAAATTGACGCGCTGTCACTTCGTGAGCGAATTTTGGTACTGATCACCGGTGTAATTGTGTTCGCAGCACTTTGGCACACGTTGCTGATGCAGCCGCTCGAGCAACGGGCAACACAATCCCGCGCTGAACTTGCGTCGCTCGAAGATCGCATATCGGCGGCAAACCGCAGTCTCGAAGAGCAGTTACTGCAACTTGCAGGTGGCACTGACGAACACCGGTCACGAATCGCATCGCTGCAAATGCGAATTGACGAAATCAACACGACGTTGGGTAATCATGCGGCTGAACTGATCGACCCTGCCGAGATGGCAAGAGTGCTGGAAGGGCTGCTCAAAGAGCAGTCAAAGCTCAGCCTCGTGCGAATGCGTAATACCACGCCCGAGTTCTTGTCTGCAGACGATACAGAGAATTCTCTGACGTTTTATCGACACGGCCTGGAAATAGAGGTCGAGGGCAGTTACGTGGCGTGTCTCGAGTACCTTGACGCGATCGAGGCTTTGCCGTGGCGCCTCTACTGGCAGGTGCTGGATCTTGAGGTTATCGAGTATCCGCATAACCGCATCCGCCTTGAAGTCAGCACGTTAAGCCTGGACGAGGAGTGGATCGGTGCATAGACGAATTCATAGTGTTGTGATGCTTGTCCTGTTGCTGGCCGGCGTCCCCGCCATGTGCCTGGCAGACGAGATTCTCCGTGATCCGACGCGGCCGTATGTCCCGTATCTTCGCGGATCGGCCGCAGCGCCGCGCTTCGAAGTTAACGCAATTATCGTGTCGCCGAAGCGCAAAGTGGCAATCGTCAATGGGCGACGCGTCGGCATCGGAGAGTCCGTGGATGGGGCGACGATTATTGCGATTGAACAGAAAGAACTCGTACTGGAGCAGGACGGCAAGCGCATTACGGTCGCGTTGAGCAAGTGACCATCGCGCTGATGAAGACTATTGGAGAACAGGAATCATGCTGAAGAAAACCGTGACAGTTAGCGCCATGCTCCTGCTGCTGGGTGGGTGCGAGACCCTGATGTCTACAGGCGATGCGACACCCGATCGCGGTGACGCTACGCGCGCAAGCATTGAAGACACGCTGCAGGAAGCGGCGGCAGCCCCAGCGCCGCGACGAGAGCCGTCGCCCGCGCGCGCCGTGGCGCCGCCGCCGGTGAGCCAAAAACCTGCCGAAGAACGCTTTGACCTCAACAGCGAAGACACTCCTGCGCAGGCGTTTTTCATGGCCCTCGTCGATCAGACCAGTCATAACATCGTCGTGCATCCCGATGTCGCGGGCAGCATTTCACTGCAACTGCAGGACGTCTCGGTCGGTGAGGTCCTCGATCTTGTCAGCGAAGTGTATGGCTATTCCTATCGGCACAGCGCTGCGGGCTATATCGTGTTTCCGGCATCCCTGCAGAGTCGCATCTTCCAGATCGATTATCTCGACCTGCACCGGTCCGGTGTATCACGCACGCGCGTGAGTTCAGGACAGGTCAGCGAGGGCCGTCGCAACAGTCGTGGCAGAAACACCGGCTTTGTCGGTGGCGTTGCGAATCAGTCGCAGGATGCATCGGGGCAGGATATGCAGGAACTCAGCGGTTCCGGCATCGAAACCAGTTATGAGGCCGACTTCTGGGCCGAACTCAGAGACACGCTCGAACAAATGATTAGCGATGCTCCCGGGCACCAGGTTGTGGTGAATTCGCAGACTGGCGTCATTGTCGTGCGCGCCATGCCTGACAAGCTCCGCAGCATTGGCGATTACCTCGAAGCCATCCAGGAGATTGCGCAGCGCCAGGTAGTGCTCGAGGCCAAGATCGTCGAGGTGCAGCTTAGCGACGGCTACCGGTCCGGCGTCAACTGGGTCGCCTTCGCGCAGAACAGCAGTGGCGATTCGTTTACGTTCGGACAAACGGCGCCGCCGCCGGGCTACACCGGCGATCCGGCCGACCTGGGTGGCGCCCCGATCACCCTTGAGCCCGGCAATGCTGTTTCGGGCTTTACATCATCGACACTCGGAGGTGCGTTCACGATGGCGTTCGATATCGGCGACTTTAACGCATTTCTCGAACTGCTCGAGCAGCAGGGCGATACACGCGTCCTGTCAAGCCCACGCGTTTCGACGCTGAACAACCAGAAAGCCGTGATCAAAGCCGGTACTGACGAATTTTTTGTGACCGACGTGTCCAGCAACACGGTAACGGGCACGTCCTCGACAACCTCCCGGGACGTCGAGCTGACGCCGTTCTTTTCGGGTATTGCCCTCGACGTGACTCCGCAGATCAGTGACGACGGCGCGGTCACGTTACACATCCACCCGACCGTCAGCGAGGTCACCGACCAGCAGAAGATCCTGACGATTTCGGGCGAAACGGACACGCTGCCACTTGCCTTCAGCGAGATCCGCGAATCCGACAGTATCGTCAAGGCACGCAGTGGCCAGATCATCGTGATCGGCGGGCTGATGCGCAATTCGATGATCAACGAGAGTTTCGGCACGCCGGGTCTCAGCAAAATCCCCGGTATCGGCAACCTGTTCAAGAGCAAACGCGCCGTCGAGCGGAAAATCGAACTCGTCATCCTGCTCAAGCCAATCGTCATCGACAGCGACGACGACTGGACGCAAATGGCCGGGGAGTCGCTGCAACGCATCAAAGACAGCACGGGAAACTAACGTTCCGGGAACAATGATGAGCAAGCCAGGTGCAGCAGTAACGAAAATGACCCGTCGCAAGAAGCTGCGCCTCGGCGACCTGTTGCTTGAAGCCGGCGCCATCAGCCGGGAACAACTGGAGCAGGCACTGGCATTGCAGAAGCAGAGTGGGCATAAGCTCGGCCGCGCACTGACGGAAATCGGCGCCATCGGGGAAGACGAGCTGTACCAGTTCCTGGCGAAGCGCCTCGAGATCGAATACCTGGACCTGAGCAGCATCAAGCTACAGGCAGAGACGGTGATGCAGTTGCCAGAGGTACAGGCACGACGGCTGCGTGCGCTGGTTCTCAAGCAGGATGGGGACGGCCTGCTTGTTGGCATGGCGGATCCGACCGATATCTTTGCTCACGATGAGCTCAGCCGCCTGCTCGGCAAGTCTGTCGATATCGCGCTTGTAAATGAGTCGGAGCTGCTGCGCACGATCGACGTCATGTATCGGCGCACGGACGAGATCAGCGCGCTGGCCGCGGCTGTGAAGGAAGAGCTGGGTGAGGCGCGCATCGACATCGACCAGTTGACCGCTGACGAGGACTCGGCCGAGGCGCCCGTCATCAAACTGTTGCAGTCGATGTTTCGTGATGCCGTGCAGGTTGATGCTTCGGATATTCACATCGAGCCCGATGAGTTTGTCTTACGCATTCGGCAACGCGTCGATGGCGTGCTGCAGGAACATGTTATCGACGGGCGTGGCGTGGGGAGTGCGCTTGTAACGCGGCTGAAGCTGATGAGCGGACTCGATATCTCGGAAAAACGCCTCCCCCAGGACGGGCGGTTCTCGATCCGCGTGAACGAGACGACCCTCGACGTTCGGGTATCTACGTTGCCGGTCCAGTTTGGCGAGTCGGTCGTACTGCGACTGCTCGACCATTCCGCGAACCTGTTGAGTCTCGACAAGCTCGGCATGCCGAGCGACGTCCTGGAGCGTTTCTACCGCATGATCGAGCGGCCATCCGGGATGGTACTGGTAACCGGGCCAACCGGCAGCGGCAAAACGACGACGCTGTATTCAGCGCTCAATCACGTGAATCTACCGGCGACAAAAATCATCACCGTGGAAGATCCGGTCGAGTACCGGCTCGAGCGCATCAACCAGGTCCAGGTGCATGCGCGTATCGGCCTCGACTTCGGCCGCGTGCTGCGTACCGCACTGCGGCAGGATCCGGACATCATTCTCGTCGGCGAAATGCGCGACCGCGAGACTGTCGATATCGGGCTGCGTGCAGCGATGACCGGCCATCTCGTGTTTTCGACCCTGCATACGGTCAACGCCGTCGCGACTGCGAACCGGCTGCTGGACATGGGAGCGCCGGGATACCTGATCGGCGCCGCGCTGCAGGGAATCGTGGCGCAGCGACTCGTGCGTCGGGTCTGCGAGAGCTGCGCCGAGACGGTTGAACTGGCGCCGGGTCAGACCGCATGGCTCAAGGCACAGGTCGGCACCAAGCGCGCCGCCAAGGCCGAGTTCAAACGGGGTCGCGGCTGCAATTATTGCCAGCTTACCGGTTTTCGTGGGCGCATTGGCGTGTACGAGCTACTGGAAATGGACAGTGCACTCACCGATGCGCTGCGGCGCGAAAATCTTAGCGAGTTCGTTTCGCTTGCCGGCAAGAAGAAGAGTTACGTGCCACTCGTCAACTGTGCGCTCGACTACGCACTCGCGGGAATCACGTCGATGGACGAGGTCATACGTGTTGCGGGTGGCCTGGACAGCGACGCAGAGGTCGAGGCGCAAACTGCAGATACGCCGGCAACCGAGGGCGCCAATGGCTGAGTTCGAGTACAAAGGCCGGTCGGTAAACGGCGGGTTGATTACCGGCAAGCTGCAGGGCAATTCTGCCGAAGCCGTGGCCGGGCGGTTGATAAGCATCGGTGTGACGCCGGTCGAAATTCGCGATGTGGCGAGCTCGGGCAGCGTGACACTGTCGGATATTGTTATTCGACTAGGTGGAGGCCAGCCGACGACCAAAGACCTTGTGTTGTTCTGCCGCCAGATGCACACGATCACGCGCACAGGCCTGCCGCTGCTGCGTGGGCTGACCGGGCTGATGCAGACCACGCACAACGAGGTGCTGAAATCGGCACTCGTCGATATCATCGCGAGCCTCGAATCTGGTCGTGAACTCGCAATATCATTGCGTGCTCACCCGAAGATATTTTCTGCGCTGTTTGTCAACCTCGTGGAGATCGGCGAGGCGACCGGTACGCTCGACGTTGCGTTTCAACGCCTTTACGAATACCTGAGCATGGACCAGGAGATTCGTGATCGAGTCAGGTCAGCGATACGCTACCCGATCATTGTGCTCGTTGCGGTTGCGATCGCGCTGGCAGTCATCACCGTGTTCGTTATTCCGAACTTTGCGCCGATATTTCGCACGCTAGGCGACAATATTCCGTTGCCGACGCGCATCATCATCAACGTCTCGGATTTCGCCATCAATTACTGGCCATACATGCTTGCCGCGATAGCAGTCATGACCGCCGCGGCTTCGACGTATACCAGGACGGATACAGGGCGATTGCGCTGGGACAAGTTGAAGCTCGACATTCCCGTGACCGGAGTCATCGTGCGCAATGCCGCACTGTCGCGCATTACCCGTTCACTGGCGGTATCGCTGAACGCGGGCTTGCCGATCAATGAAACACTACGCACGGTGTCCGATTCAATCGGCAACACCTGGCTTGGCGAGAAGATGGGGTCGCTCAGTGCAGGAATCGAGCGCGGTGAATCCCTGTCCAACACGGCTGCGAGCAGCGGTCTTTTTACTCCCCTGATTTTGCAAATGATCGCGCTGGGCGAAGAGACTGGCGCGTTGCCCGAGTTGCTCGATGAATCGTCGGACCATTACAAGCGCGAAGTGGACTACGACCTCGACAATCTCAGCGCTGCGCTTGAACCAATCCTGATCGTCACGGTTGGCGTTGTGGTGCTCGTACTTGCGCTGGGCGTGTTCCTGCCAATGTGGGACATGATTTCGCAGGCAAAGGCTGGTGGTTAATGGGCTTGAGCGATTTGAATGTCGGCAACCCCGGCCTTGCGGCCAAACGGTCCACAGCACCCGGGTTCTCGCTGCTCGAGCTCGTGGTCGTAATTGTGATTATCGGCATTCTCGTCGCGGTCGCGCTGAATCGCCTGCTGCCGTACATCGGCGAGGCGGAACGGATTGGGGTGCTGACGCTGGAGAGCCAGATCAAAAGCATGCTGCTGACATCGGCGGCAAAGCGTATCGCGGGCGGCAATGCAGCGAGTATTTCAGAGCTTGACGGCAGCAACCCGATGCTGCTCATGCTCGAAACGCCTGAGAATTACGTCGGCGAGCTTCGCGCGGTTGATAACAACCTGGTGCCGCGCCGCAACTGGTACTTCGACCTGGACTCGCAACGACTCGTGTATCGAATCGGGCGCCGATTCGGCTGGTCCAATGAGGTGGAGTCTATGGACAACCCGGAATTCGAAGTTCGCGTCGCCTTCGGCGATCGCAATAGTAATGGTCAATTTGAACCGGGCACCGATGAGCTGTATGGCGTACGCCTGCAACGTGAAGCGGGCGTGGCGTGGCTTGATGGCAGGGAGCCTGCGCGGCAATGATGACGCGCCTGAATGGAGTGGCAAAACATGCTTTACATAATATGGCAGCGGTGCCCGGTTCACCCCCCAGGTGGCTAAAGATTGGGGCAATTCTACCGATACAAGTATTGGTGTTTTGTTAAGCGGTGGGCTGACCACCCGATGCAATTGAGCAGATAAATGTTGGAGGTTTCGAAAATGAACAAATCAATGAAGGGTTTCACGCTCATCGAACTGGTGGTCGTGATTACGATTCTTGGCATCCTGGCGGCATTTGCCATTCCGCGCTTTGCCAACCTCGAAGTTGAGGCTCGTATCGCAGCCGTGCAGGGCCTGGGCGGCAGCGTTCGCAGTGCTGCCACGCTGGCGCACAGCCTGTCTTTGGCGCAGGGCATCGCACCTGGTGCTTCGGTAACCATGGAAGGTCAGACGATCACCATGGTCGAGCGCTATCCTCAGGATGCGAGCATCGACGATACCCTGGTGGACTTTACCGGCTTCGATAATTCGACGGCTGGCCTGTTCACAAAGGTCGGCGCTACGACACCCGCGACCTGTAGCGTGACCTATGCTGAGCCGACGGGGGCCAACCTCCCGCCGACGATATCGGTACAGGTTGCTGGTTGCTGAATGCACCGCTCGTGATGAAACCTCTTGAAAAAGCGCCCGTCCGCGGGCGCCTTTTTCTTTTGCTCGTGCATTGATGAAAGGACGATAGCCATGAAGACAGCAGAACGGGGCAGGCATCGCGGCTTTACGTTGATCGAACTCGTGGTGGTAATCACAATTCTGGGGATCCTGGCCGCTTTTGCGATTCCTCGATTTGCATCGCTGGAAACCGAGGCCAGGATTGCGGCTATCCAGGGACTGGCCGGCAGCGTGCGTAGTTCTGCCACGTTGGCACACAGCCTGTCGTTGACGCAAAATAATCCCGCCACGGTTAGCGTAGAAGGCACCGTCATCAACATGGCCAATGCGTATCCCGTGGCTGCCGATATTGACGATACGCTCGCCGATTTCACCGGCTTTGCGTTTGCCGAGTCTGCAGGGATCGGGACGTTTACCCGCCCCGGCTCCCCGGCGCCAGCGAATTGCAGTGTTGGCTATACAACAGCAGTCGCCGGATTTGCCCCGGCAATAACGGTAGATGTATCGGGATGCTGAATGTCGTGCTGTATCGGAACGTACGCTACCGGGACCGATAACCGCCGTTACTGGTGGTCCGGTAGTCGCAGTCCGGCCGCCAGCGCGGGCTTCACCATCATCGAACTTACGCTTGTCATTGTCATTATCGCGATACTGGGCGCGATAGCGGGACCCCGCCTGTTCGGTAATTCAACCTTCGACGAGCGCGCGTACTATGACGAGCTGGTCACGTCGCTGCGCTATGCACAAAAAGTTGCCGTAGCGAGTGGTTGTCGCGTCCAGGTGGGCATAACGGCAACATCCTATTCGCTCGCGCAGCAAGCGGTGCAGGCGGGTCACTGCGATTTGGCCGACGCCAGCTTTCCACTGCCGGTGTTGCTGGCAACCGGGGAAGCGATGAATGGCTCGGCGCCGGCCGGGGTATCCACAGCGCCTGCGATCACATTTGTCTACGATGCTCTTGGCCGCACCAGTCTCCCCGCGAACCAGGCGCTAACCGTCGGCACGCGAACGCTGCTGATACAGGCCAATAGCGGCCTGGTGACAACGCCATGATCGGCGATGCCAGACAGCAATGGGGCGTCACCCTGGTCGAACTGCTCGT
>Ga0224508_10002294_pt1 | contig 16405 bp, 16 predicted proteins | sample SF_Jan12_sed_USG_4_FD_170157 | JGI IMG/M metagenome (GOLD analysis project Ga0224508, IMG submission 170157) | Sediment microbial communities from San Francisco Bay, California, United States - SF_Jan12_sed_USGS_21 | ecosystem: Environmental > Aquatic > Marine > Sediment | place: USA... | reverse complement strand
AAGAATTGGCGGAGAGGGTGGGATTCGAACCCACGAGACGGTATAACCGCCTACTTGAACTCCAATCAAGCGCCTTCGACCACTCGGCCACCTCTCCGCTCGCGGGGTTGAATTCTAGAGCCTAAGTGCGACAAGAGCCACGCGGGGCGCCCCGTCACACCGGCGGCGGGGGGAGCTGTGCGCCTCTGGGGACAGGCTGTTAAAGTACGCCGGTCCGCGTCGGTTCCCCCGCGACGATCAGCCGTGAACTCCGTCAGGCCCGGAAGGGAGCAGCGGTAGCGGCCCGATCGGGTGCCGGGGCTGAGCTGACGCGGATCTAGATTTTTTGGGCTGCTCGAATCACCTATGAGTTACACGGTTCTCGCGAGGAAATGGCGCCCCCGACGCTTCGAGGAGCTGGTCGGTCAGGGGCACATCGTCAAGGCACTGGTGAACTCACTGGCGGCAGAGCGCCTCCACCACGCGTATCTCTTCGCCGGTACCCGGGGGGTGGGGAAAACCACCCTGGCGCGGATCCTGGCCAAGGCCCTGAATTGCCTCAACGGCGTGGTGGCTGAGCCCTGCGGGGTCTGCGATGCGTGTGTGGCAATCGATGAGGGTCGATTCGTGGACCTGATCGAGGTGGACGCCGCCTCCCGGACGCGGGTCGACGATACCCGCGAACTGTTGGAGAACGTGCAATACAGTCCCACTCAGGGCCGATTCAAGGTCTATCTCATTGATGAAGTCCACATGCTGTCAAACCATTCCTTCAATGCGTTGCTGAAGACGCTGGAGGAGCCGCCACCCCACGTCAAATTTCTGTTGGCGACGACCGATCCCCAGAAATTGCCCGTCACGGTGTTGTCCCGATGCCTCCAGTTCAATCTGAAGCGCCTGACGGTGGGGGAGATTCAGGCCCAGCTCGAGAAGATCTGCACGGAGGAGGGCGTTACGACCGAGCCGGACGGCCTGAGAGCACTCGCGAAGGCCGCGGAGGGGAGCATGCGCGATGCGTTGAGTCTCCTGGACCAGGCGATCGCCTTCGGTGGCGGGGTGGTTGGGCTTCAGTCCGTCAGCGAGATGCTCGGCAGCATCGACAGAGGGCATGTCATCCGACTCATTCAGGCCCTGTCGAATGCCGATGGTTCGGCGCTGATGAACGAGGTCGCTCAGCTCGATGAACAGGCACCTGACTACGGGGCCGTGCTGGATGAGCTGATGAGCGCGCTGCAGCGGATAGCGGTGATCCAGCTGGTGGGGGAAACCGGGTTCAGTGAAGACAACGAGGAGCTGGCCGGCCTCGCCCCCGCGCTGTCGCCCGAGGACGTGCAGCTCTACTACCAGATTGCGCTCCAGGGTCGCCGTGACCTCGAGGTCTGCCGGGACTTCCGATCCGCCGTAGAGATGACCCTCCTCAGAATGCTCGCGTTTCGTCCGGGCTCGGGGGATGAGTCGACAGCCACAACGTCCGCGCGGCCCAAGCGTCGCGCCCGCGAGGGCACGCCCGCCGAGAAGATTCAGCCCGCGCCGGACAGCCGCCCCAGACGCGAGCCCGCGCGCGCGAAGGTGGAGCCAGAGCCGAAAACGGCGCCGGCAAGCCCGGAAGAGTGGGGTCGGTTGCTCGGCGAGTCCGACGTGCGCGGGGCGCCGCGCCAGCTGGCGGAGCATTGTGCGCTCAGGCAACGTTCGGGCAGTCGGCTCGAGCTCGTGCTGGCGCCGGAGAACGAGCATTTGAACACCGATCAGGTCCGGGGCCGGTTGCAGGATGCGCTGAGCGAACAGTTGGGTGAGCACGTGGTGCTGGGTATCACCGTCGGTGAGACGCCTGGCGCGACACCCGCCCAGATCAGGGCTGCGGGGGAGGACGAGCGGATGCGGAGCGCTCGGGAGGCGATAGAGCGCGACCCCGCCGTCAAAGAGGTTCAATCGGCTTTCGACGCCGTCTTGGAAGCGGACAGCATTCAGCCCCGCAACGACGAGCAACACGGACACGGGAGAGGACGCGTATGAAGGGTCTTGGACAGCTGATGAAGCAGGCGCAGCAGATGCAGGAGGACATGCAGAAGGCGCAGGACGAGCTGGCGTCCCTGGAAGTCACCGGTGAATCGGGAGGGGGCATGGTCAAAGTGCTCATGACCTGCAAGCACGATGTCCGGAAGCTGGAGATCGAAGACAGTCTTCTCACCGATGACAAGGAGATGCTCGAGGACCTCATCGCGGCCGCTTTCAATGATGCGATTCGCAAGGTCGAGCAGACCGTCCAGGAAAAGCTCTCGGGGCTCACGGGCGGATTGTCCCTGCCCGCGGGCATGAAGCTACCCATCTAACGTCTGAGCGTCATGTCTGAGGGCGGTTACTCCCCGTTGCTGGCGCGGCTCATTCAGGCGCTGCAATGTCTGCCCGGGGTCGGGGCGAAGTCCGCTCAGCGGATGGCCTTTCATCTACTGGACAAAGACCGGGAAGGCGCTTCGCGGCTGGCCCAGGCGCTGGAAGAAGCAAGCCGCCTGGTGCGTCACTGTGAACGCTGCCGGATGCTCACGGAGGAGAGTCGTTGCCCCTTCTGCACCAGCCAGCGACGTGACGGGACGCAGCTGTGCGTCGTCGAGACGCCTGCCGATGTTCTGGCTATCGAGCAGTCCGGCGCGTACTCGGGCCGTTACTTCGTGCTCATGGGCCACCTGTCGCCGATCGACGGCATTGGCCCGAAGGAGCTGGGGCTGGATCTGTTGGAGGAACGCCTCGGCGAGGAAGGCATCTCGGAAGTCGTGCTGGCGACGAGCGTCACGGTCGAGGGAGACGCGACGGCCCATATCGTGGCGACGATGGCCCAGCGGCATGGCATACGCGCGAGCCGGATCGCCTACGGTGTACCGATGGGCGGGGAGCTGGAATTCATCGACAGTGGGACCCTGTCGCGGGCGCTGACGGGCCGCCGGGAGATGGCGGCCGGCTCCGAAGGGGAAACCGCATGAGCACTGACCCATGAGGATCTACACATGAGCAGCCCGGCGGATCCGGATTGTTTGTTCTGCAGGATCGTGGCCGGGGAGATCCCCTCTGAGCGCCTCTATGAGGACGAGGACATTCTGGTGTTCAAAGACATCAGCCCCCAGGCGCCGTTTCACGCGCTGCTCATACCTAAGGAGCATATCGCAACGCTCAACGATCTCGAGCCGGAACACGCGAGCGTTGCGGGGCGGTTGTTCCTGACCGCCAAGTCTCTCGCGGCGGAGCACGGTCTGGCGGGCTATCGAGTCGTCATCAATACGAACCGCGAGGGTGGTCAGGTCGTTTTCCACGTCCACATGCACATGCTGGCAGGCCGACAGATGCGGCCCGGGCTCGGCTAGGCGGCGCGCGGGCTCGCCCGGGAGCTCTCAGCGGCGGCGGGATTGAAACGCTTCGGTCAGCTCGTAGAGTCTCTGATAGCTCTCGTAGCGTTGGCCGGCAATCTCGCCGCTCGCAACCGCCAGCTTGACGGCACACTCTGGCTCGGCCAGATGCCTGCAGTCGTCAAAGCGGCAGTCCGGGCTTCGTGCCAAGAGCTCGCGAAAACCGCGTTGCACCTCGCGGGCGTCCTCGATAAACGGTGCAAAGTCCCTGACCCCCGGGGAATCGATGAGCTCGCCGCCGCCCGGTAGCCGATGGAGGACGGCGGTGGTCGTCGTATGCCGACCCTGACCCGCCTTCTCGGAGAGCTCTCCGACCTTCTGCAGGGCATCGCCCATGAGCGCATTGATCAGCGAAGACTTGCCGACGCCCGACTGTCCGATCATCGCGCTGCGCTCCCCCGCCAGCGCAGACTGAAGCGGCCCCAGCCCGGTGTGTTCATGCGCGCTGATCGCCGCCACCGGATAACCCAGGTCCTCATAGATGCCGATGTTTGAAGGCAGCGTGCCGGTCAGGTCTATCTTGTTGAATAAGATACTGTTTTTTAGTCCCGCGAGCTCGCCCGCACTCAGATATCGATCCAGCAGGAACCAGTCGGGCGCCGGGCTTTCGGCCAACACGATCACCAGCTGGGACAGATTCGCAGCGATCGTCTCCGGCCGTCCGCGGCTGTCGATTCTTTTGAGCTCCGATGATCTGGGGTCGACGGCCTCCAGTGTCCCGGTTTCCCGCTCCTCCCGTCGCCACTGAACCTGATCCCCAACTACCGGGCGTAAACCTCGACTTTGAAGCTGGCAGAGATAGCGCTGATGGTCCTTGCTCTCGACCAGTGCGTGGCGTCGGAACCGTGCGACCACGAGACCTGACTCACTCATGATCTATCCGCAAGGCGCCCTGTCTGGCGTAAAGGCATCGAGGGTTCAATGCCGAACGCGACGGTACTGCTACAATTCTCCAGTGGAGGCAGAGCACTTGAAGTCCAAGGAACATTTGATCTGGATCGATCTGGAAATGACGGGTCTGGATCCGGACAACGATCTGATCATCGAGATCGCGACCATCATCACGGATAAGCATCTCGTCATGCTGGCGGAGGGCCCGGCCATCGCGATTCACCAAGATGACGCTGTCCTCGAGTCGATGGACGAGTGGAACACCCGCCAGCACAAGAGTTCGGGGCTCACGGAGCGGGTCCGGGAAAGCAGTGTAGATGAGTCCGAAGCGGAGCAGGAGACGCTGGAGTTTCTGCGCCAGTATCTCGACCCGGGCGTATCGCCAATGTGTGGTAACGGGATCTGTCAGGACAGACGATTCCTGAGTCGACACATGCCGGAGTTAGCTGCATTTTTCCATTATCGAAATCTGGACGTCTCCAGTCTGAAGATATTAGCCCAACTCTGGGCGCCGGACATTGGTGGTCAGTTCGAAAAGCAGTCCACACATCTCGCTCTTGCCGACATTCACGACTCGATCAGAGAATTGAGGTACTACCGAGACAAGTTCTTCAAGATCTAGCCATGAGCATGCGGTGGTTTCGCGCGTCCCCGGTCCGTGGAAGGGGTCATTCCAACACCCGTCCGAATGCGCTAGTCTTTTCGTTTTGACGGTAGAAACGCGCTCATGAGAATCCGACGTCTCTTGCTGGCGTGCTGGCTTTTTGGCTCGGCCGCGACCGGACAGAACCTTTACGTGTCGGACGAGTTGGTGATTACCATGAGGACGGGGCCGAGCATCAGCAACGCGATCGTCACCAACCTGCGTAGCGGGGAGGGGGTCGAAGTGCTTTCAGTTGACGCAGATACGGGCTACTCCCAGGTCCGCGCCAATGATGGCAGTGAGGGATGGGTCCTGACCCGGTTTCTGACCGAGCAGCCCGTCGCGCGGGACCGGCTCGCTGCTGGCGAGAGGGAAGTGACTGAGGCCCGGGCCAGGCTTGCCGATCTCGAACAGCAGGTCGCATCATTGTCCGAACGGCTCGAAGCCACCGCTCAACGGCTGGAGGAAGCGGACGCGGCTAACGCTTCGATGAACGCAGAGCTGGTGAGCATCCGGGAGGCGTCGGCGAATGCACTGACGATGCGCGACGCCAATACCAATCTGCGGCGGAGCCTGAACGAGCGCGAACTGCAGCTGGACGAGCTTGCGCTCGAGAATCAGAGCTTGCGAAGCAGCGCGATCCGGGAGTGGTTTGTCGTCGGTGCCGGTGTCTTACTGGCCGGAATCGTGATCGGGCTGATTCTGCCGAGTCTTCGCCGCAAGCGGCGCTCCGAATGGTGACGGTTTAAGGCCAAGCGCGTGCTGGCGGTGCTACTTCGAGTGTTCCGCCAGATAGAGCCAGGTATCGAGCACTGAGTCCGGGTTGAGAGACATGCTCTCGATCCCCTGATCCAGCAGCCACTGCGCAAGATCGGGGTGATCCGACGGTCCCTGTCCGCAGATGCCCACGTATTTGTTCTGTGCTCGACAAGCCGCGATGGCCATGGCCAGCAGTTTCTTCACCGCTTCGTCGCGTTCGTCGAACAGCGCGGCGATCTTCCCGGAGTCCCGGTCCAATCCGAGTGTCAGCTGAGTCATGTCGTTGGAGCCGATGGACATGCCATCGAAATACTGCAGGAAGTCCTCCGCGAGCAGCGCATTGCTCGGCAGCTCGCACATCATGATGAGCTTCAAGCCATCCTTGCCGCGCTTCAGGCCATTGGCCTCCAGGAGCTCGACAACCTGTTTTGCCTCGGAAACGGTGCGCACGAACGGCACCATCACCTGCACGTTATCCAGGCCCATCTCACCCCGTACCCGCAGAAGTGCCCGGCACTCCAGCTCAAAGCACGGCTCGAATTCTTTATCCACGTACCGGGACGCGCCTCGAAACCCCAGCATAGGATTCTCTTCCACCGGTTCGTAGCGCTCACCGCCTATGAGATTCGCGTACTCGTTGGACTTGAAGTCCGACAGGCGCACGATCACGGGTTCGGGAGCGAACGCAGCGGCGATGGTCCCGATACCCTCGCTGAGCTTCTCCACATAGAAGGACACGGGGTCGGCGTATCCCGCCATGTGTTCCTCGATCAGCTCGCGAACACCCGGATCCTGGCTGTCAAACTCCAGGAGCGCTTTCGGGTGCACGCCGATCATGCGGTTGATGATGAACTCCAGCCGCGCGAGGCCGACGCCATGATTCGGAATACCCGCGAACGCGAAGGCCCGATCCGGGTTGCCCACATTCATGGTCAGCTTCACGGGAATGTTCGGTAGCTTGGAGAGCTGAATCTCCTTTTCCTCGTATTCCAGTATTCCCTTGTAGACGAACCCCTCATCCCCCTCGGCGCAGGAGACGGTCACCGCGGCACCGTCGGCGATATCTTCCGTGGCGTAGCCGCAGCCGACGACCGCAGGGATCCCCAACTCGCGGGCGATGATGGCCGCATGGCAGGTTCGGCCTCCACGGTTTGTCACGATGGCTGACGCGCGTTTCATGACGGGTTCCCAGTCAGGGTCGGTCATGTCCGCGACCAGGACGTTGCCCGGTTGAATCAGGTTCATCTGCTCGACGCTCTTCACCACCCGCGCAACGCCCGCGCCGACCCGCTGGCCGATGCTGCGCCCGCTGGTCAGAACTTGAGAACGTTCCTTGAGTTGGAACCGAACCATCACCTGCCCAGATCGGCTCTGTACGGTTTCCGGACGCGCCTGCAGGATGTAAAGCTGGCCGTCTTCGCCGTCCTTGCCCCATTCGATGTCCATCGGGCGGCCATAGTGCTTTTCGATGAGCACCGCCTGTCGCGCCAGGGTCTCGACATCTTCCTCACTCAGCGAGAACTTTCTCTGGTCCTCCATCGGGACCTCGACGGTCGTCACCCGGTCCTCGCCGTTCGTGGCGTAGACCATCTTTATTGCTTTGGTACCCATGTTGCGGCGGATGATCGCTTTGTTATGGGCGGCGAGACCGGGCTTGTAGACGTAAAACTCGTCCGGATTCACGGCGCCCTGAACGATGGTCTCCCCAAGTCCGTAACTCGAAGTAATGAAGACGACATCCCGGAATCCAGACTCGGTATCGAGCGTGAACAGCACCCCTGACGCGGCCAGGTCGCTACGTACCATCCGTTGTACACCGACGGAGAGCGCTACCTGTCGGTGGTCGAAGTTCTGATGGACTCGATAAGCGATCGCGCGATCGTTGAACAGAGAAGCGTAAACTTCATGAATCGCTGCAATCACGTTGTCGATGCCGCTGACGTTGAGCAGCGTCTCCTGTTGACCGGCAAACGAGGCCTCCGGAAGGTCTTCCGCCGTCGCCGATGAGCGGACCGCGACTTCGATATCCTGCCCGTTTCTAAGCCGCTCCCACTCCAGGGTGACCGCGTCTTTCAGCTTGGGCGGCAGCGGCGCCTCCAGGATCATTCGTCGGATCTCGGCTCCCGTGCGGGTCAGGGCGGGTACGTCATCCACGTCCAACTCGTCCAGCCGATCGTGGATCCGGTCATCGAGCCCGTCCTGGCCGAGAAAGTCCAGAAATGCTGCGGCCGTCGTCGCGAACCCATCCGGCACCCTGATGCCGAGCTGATCGAGGTTACTGAGCATCTCGCCGAGCGAGGCGTTCTTCCCACCGACCCGATGGACGTCCTGATTGCCACTATCGGCTAATCTGATGACATACTCTTCCAAGCTATACTCCTCAGCGGACCCTGACGATGCGAACGAGCTCATAATGACAGAGAGAACGGTTTTCTTTGTATCCGATCAGACCGGAGTGACCGCGGAGACCCTCGGCCACAGTCTGCTGACGCAGTTTGACGAGGTCCAGTTCAAAGCCGTGACTGTGCCATTTGTTGATACCGTTGACAAGGCAGTCCAGGTTGCGAAACGAATCGATCTGGAAACCGAGAAAGGCAGCGTTCGGCCCATCGTTTTCACGAGTTTCGTACAGGAACAAGTGCGTGCTCCGCTGCTCAGTTCAAAAGGCCTGGTGTTGGATTTCTTTGAGGCATTTCTCGGGCCGTTGGAGACCGAGCTTGGAACTCAATCTTCTCATACCCTCGGTAAAGCACACGGTATGGTTGACATAAAGAGCTATGATGCCCGGATCGACGCCACGAATTTCGCTATGGATGCCGATGACGGGCATAGCGTTCGTCACTATGATAAGGCCGACGTGATACTGACCGGTGTTTCGCGGTCCGGAAAGACGCCCACCTGCCTCTATCTTGCCCTCCAGTACGGAGTATTCGCGGCTAACTATCCGCTCACTGAGGAAGATCTCGAATCGGGGCGGCTCCCCCCGACCCTGAGCCCATACCGCGAGAAGCTGTACGGCTTGACGATTGCACCGGAGCGGCTTCGCCAAATCAGGCTCGAGCGGCGTTCAGTGGGTCGATATGCGTCGGCGCAACAGGTGAGCTTCGAACTCAGGTCCGCGGAGGGGCTCTACAAAAAGCTCGGGATTCCGTTTATCGACACGACGCATTGCTCCATCGAAGAGATCGCCAGCACGATTCTGAGCGAGACGGGCGTCGAAAGAAGGGTGGCTCCGTGATCTGCATCGCAACTCGTTTGTCAAGCCTTTGTCCTGCCATGGGCCTTGTGGCATGCTCGACTGGGCAACGAAACGAGTCGGTAATCGATGATCGCAGACAGCCTGATCGTGCCAGAGTGCATCTTTCGTCCGGGCAGCTTCACCGGGCTGATGACGCTGTACGAGAGTAACTACATCAAGCTGTCTCAGCTGTGCTCCGACTTCGAAGCTTTCCCCGGCCGCGAACCATGGGCAGCCGTTTCTCGCAGTGACATGGATTGCGATCTGCATCTGGAGTTAATGCTGCGAGAGCCTTATACGACGACCCTCAAGCTGACGTATCTGTTCTATCCGGACAACCAGGAGGCGGGCGCGCAAGAGCCCCTTCCGGACCCGGACCTAACGGTCCGCGTCTATCACGACGCGCGGCTGGTGGAGGCCGTTCGGGGTCGGGAACAGCACCAGCACCACAGGCTCCGGGAGCTGGCTCGAGCGCACTCGAGGGAGCTGGACTGGCGCTGGCGAAACAACATGATGCTGAACAAGTGGCTCGACTACCTCCTGGACATGGGCCACGGCTTTCCTGCCCGGTAGACCGGCTGACACATACCCTGATATATGCTCCATGTCACGGTTTGCGGGGGTCTGCGCCGCTATAGTCGTTTTTAATGGGGCCGCCTCGGTCCCATGAAGAAGGGGTCCATGGGGTGGGCTCATGAAGGGCCGTAGCGGGCATGGTGGCAAACTTACTTGAACGGCGAGAACAGGTTCCGGAACAGCAACTCCTGAAGTTGTACTGGAATCGGGCCGGTGTGAAGCGCGAGCTCACCCAGCTTCGGCGCGAGCGGCACGATCTGCTGGACAAGCTGAAGGAGCAGGAGGGCGCCATCGTGCGCGCCCAGGAGCAGCTGGAGGGGCTCGAACGGCTGCTGACAAATCCGCTCGCGGCGGCGAATGCCATGGTCTACTTCCAGCTGCGGCACCTGTGGCGGGTCGGTGCGCAGAAGCTCCAGCAGTTCGCAACGGAGCTCCAGACCCAGCGGGAGAGACGGGAGCGCGCGCACCTGCATGAGGCCGCGCTTGCGAAACGGCGTCGTCGCCTCGGCGCCATCAACGAGAAGTTGCAGAGCCTGCTGCTCAAACGCCGAGACGTCATCGAGGAGAAGGCAAGGTTGGAGCAACAGCTGGAGGCCATGAATGCCCTCTTCAAGCTTCTCCGCGGGCCGAAGCTCAGGAGCACAATCTCAGGTCTGGCCGACGGCTCCATTGCGCTGGAGGAGAGGGTAGCGGAGCTGAAAGAGCTCCAGGAAAAGATTCAGGGTGAAGCGCTTCCGGAGCCGGAGGGGCTCTCACTCGAGAGCCGCAGACTCATCAATTGCGCCGTGATCGCATTGGCGCAACACCTCGTCGTGCATTTCGCGGAGAACGATCTCGCGGGCCTGGCGCGATCGACGACGGAACGCCCGGTTGGAGATATGAAATTTGGTGATCGGCGTGATTGCGATCGCATGGTGGAGCGTATCCGAGAGCGAATCTCGGAGCTGCAAAACCAGCGCGACCTGGCCGACCATGTGAAAAGACGCTCGGATCATCTGCTTGGACAGATGAGCTACCGTAATGAAACCGATTCGCTCCCTACTGTGGACTGCGTAGCGGCCATCCTGCCGCGTCTTCCCCAGCCGGGCGAGAGCCCGAGCCGGCGTGCGACGGACGCGCCCCTCAGGATCAACGTCCTGACGGATGAGTTCTGGGATATCTTCTCAGTACTTCGTTGACGACTCGCGAACACCGACCCCTATCGGGTCAGGACCGTTTCCGAGCCCGTTACCAGCTCTTGAACGGGAGGCAGCGTCGCCATATCTGCTACGACCCGCGACGCCTGGTTAAGCAGTACATCGACCGGTTCGTTCGTCTCGAGCTCATCGGTGGTGGCGATGGGTTCCAATCCCAAAGCGGCTCGGCGCTCGTTCTCCCGGGCGAGCTGTCGTTCCTGCAGCTGTTCTCGCTCTAATGTGCGCTGCTCCATGTTCAGTGAGACGGCGTCCCGGTTTCGCAATGTGTCTACCGCCGCAATGTCGTCGATGAGATGAACGAAGTCCGGGTCCGTCATCGCGCGTTCGGTTTGTCGGCTCTGCAGCAGCTCGACATAGGGCTCCAGGTCCGCGTCCGCCGAGAAAGTCGTCTGCTGGATCCGATCCCAGGGTAGGGCGGTGTCCCGGGTGCTCTCGCCGACGATCTCCACGTCGACCATTGACGGAAGCTCGATATCCGGCATCACGCCGCGATGCTGGGTGCTTTCGCCGGTGACCCGGTAGTACTTGCCGATGGTCAGGGTGAGCTGTCCATAACCCGGACCGCGCATGAAGCGATCCAGATTGAACAGGTTCTGAACCGAGCCCTTGCCGAATGTCTGTTGGCCGATGACGATGCCCCGCTCGTAGTCCTGAATAGCGGCAGCGAAGATCTCCGAAGCGCTGGCGCTGTAGCGGTCCACCAGCACGGCAAGCGGACCGTCGTACACCGCCTCGGGGTTCGGATCGTCCAGGACCTGGATATTGCCCCGGGTTTCGCGGAGCTGCACGACCGGCCCTCGGTCGATGAACAGCCCGCTGAGCTCGGTGGCCTCAGACAGGTGCCCGCCGCCATTCTGTCTGAGATCGATGATCAGGCCGTCTATTCCATCAGCCTTGAGCTGTGTGACCAGCCGCTCCACGTCCCGGGTGGTGCTGGTGTAGTCCTCGTCGCCCCGGCTGCGCGCCGCGTAGTCCTGGTAGAAGCTGGGGACATCGATGACGCCGATCCGATAGGTCATCTCATCCCGTGGCACCTCGACGATGCTGCTTTTGGCGGCCTGCTCCTCGAGCTTGACCTTGTCCCGGATGAGGCCGAGGGTCCGCTCGGGAGATCCCGGCGCCGCACCCGCGGGCAGGACCTGCAGCCGGACCAACGTGCCGCCCGGGCCGCGGATCAGCTGAACGACATCATCCAGACGCCAGCCGATCACATCCACGAGCTCCCCTGACTCCCCCTGGCCGACAGCGGTGATCCGATCCTCGGGTTTGAGCTGACCATCGATCTGGGCGGGTCCGCCGGCGATCACGTTGATCACGGTGACGTAGTCGTCTTCGAGCTGGAGCGAGGCGCCAATGCCGTCGTACGACAAGCTCATCTGTATCCGATACTCCTCGCTGTTGCGCGGCGACAGGTAACTGGAGTGAGGGTCCATGGTGTGGGCCACGGCATTCATGAAGGTCTCAAAGACATCGTCCGCGGTGATCTGCTCCACGCGTCTGAGGAGCCGCTCGTATCGGCCCTGTAAGAGCTCAGCGGTCTCCTCCCAGGTCTTTCCGGTGAGCACCAGGCTCAACCCGTCGTTCTTCACGCGCTTGCGCCAGACCTCCTGAAGCTCTTCCTCGGAGGTTGCCCATCCGAGCTCACTGCGATCGAAGCGGAAGGACTCATCGAGCGTGAAGTCCGGTTCCTCCGCCAGGATCGCCGTGGCGTAGGCGACTCGCTCCGCGGTGCGCGTGCGGAAGAGGTTGAAGATTTCGAACATGGGCTCGAGCTCGCCGCTGCGGACGCGCTCATCCAGCTCGTAGCGGTACCGCCCGAACGCGGTGTAGTCGCTCTGGAGGAAATAGAGGCGGTTGCCGTCCAGGGTGTCCAGGTAGCGGTCCAGGATGGCCGAGGAGAGGGAGTTATCGATTCGAGGCCGCGCGTAGTGAAGGTCCTCTATGATCCGAGTCACACGTTGAGCGATCTCCGAATGCTTCTCACCAATCGCCAGGTCTTCGAGCGGTTCGTCGGCGGCGTAGCTCGCGCACGCCAGCACGAGGCCCAGCACGCTCAGTGACCACAATCGTGTTCCGTCCCTCACAATGCCTCCTTCGGCCCGATTCTTCGGCATAGATCCCCCGGCCCGTAGTTGTTCAGGCGATATCCTAGCGAATAAAGAACCTGATGACGACAATTCCTGCCCTCGTCCATTTGACCACGGATACGGGCTCGGGTTCTGCGCAGATCAGCATGCCGGAAATCGGCCGCCGCATGCCGGGACTGGTTCAAGGAAATTAACGATTCGCCCGGTGCTTGGCGATCTTCTCCCAGGAGGAGCTCCGGTTGAAGGCGCCCGTATTGTAAGGGTCAAAACCCTCGTCCTGGGGGCCATTGAGGCTCAGCTCCGGGTTGTCCAGGATGTCGCTCGCCGTTCGCTCCTTTGGCGCCTTGGCGGCGGGGGGCGCTTTAGCCGGAGGCTTCTGCGCCACGCCGGACGCTCTGGGCGCTTCGTTCTTGTTGGCGCCCTGCGCACCGGGCTTGGGTTTTTCGGCCAGGATCGACGCTGTGCTGGACGGCGGCCGCGCCGTTTGGTCCAGGCAATCAAAATCGAAGGGCCCCGAGTCGGTATCCCATCCGAGTATGCGTCTCAGTAGTCGAAGCATGTCATCTCACACGAGCCGAAAAAGGCTGTCGAGACTATAAGAGGTTCATCGCCGTCGGTGGGCTAGTTTCTAACATAATACTCTTAGATATTACGGCAACCTATTGATTATATTCACAAACTGTGACAAAGATCACAGCCTAATTTCTGCGTCGGAGGCGCCGTGAGAGACGCAGCGTCTGAACGATGCCGTAGGGACTCAGCACCAGCAGCAGCGCCAGGGGATTGGCGGCCAGCACGCCGGACCACAGATCGAGCGTCAGCCCCCAGACACCGCCCTCCGCGGCGTACTCGCCCACGACCTCCTGGCCGACCCAGTAGACCGCAGGCGGCAGCGCGAACAGCCCGAGCCCGAGCAGGCACAGGGCAAGCAGCAGTTCTCTCATGAGCGTGGATGAAGAGCGGGCCATAGCGCAGGCCAAGTATGCCATGGGATCTCTGGATCCGCGCGGCCGGCTCAGTCGGACGGGACGGTACGCTCGCTCGCCCACTGGCGAAGCGCCGCGACCCGCTCGGCCATCACCACGGAAAGGGGGCGCGTTTTCCGGAACTCGGCGACCACGTGGGCCGTGGTCGGCTCCTGGCGAATGGCGTGGGCGGCGTAAAGCGCAGACACGATGCCTTGTTCTATCTCCGCGCCGGAGAAGCCATCGGTCAACTCAACCAGATTGGGTAGCTCGAACTCGGCCGGCTCCAGCCCGCGCTTGGCGAAATGAATGCTCAGGATATCGGCGCGAACGGTGGGCGAGGGCAGATCGACAAAGAATATCTCGTCGAACCGCCCCTTGCGGACCAGCTCCGGCGGCAAAGCCGAGATGTCATTGGCGGTGGCAACCACGAGGACACGTGATTGGCGTTCTGCCATCCAGGTCAGGAAGGTGCCAAGGACCCGTTTCGACGTCCCCGACTCGTCCGCCCCCGTTGCCAGACCCTTCTCCAGCTCATCCACCCACAACACGCAGGGGCTCATCACTTCTGAGGTTTTCAGAGACGCCCTCAGGTTGCGTTCGGTTTCGCCGTGGAACTTGTTGTAGAGGGTCCCGAAGTCCAGCCGGAGCAGCGGTAGACCGAAGATTCCGGCGGCGGCTTTTGCCGCGAGGCTCTTGCCGCAGCCCTGCACCCCGATCAGCAGGACCCCCTTCGGTGGATCCAGACCCTCCGGCCCGTCCGCGGTGAACGCCAGCTTCCGCTGGGATAACCAGACCTTGAGGTTTCGAAAACCCGCGACATCGCCGAATCCCGCGGTGTCGTACTCGTAGCTGAGGACGCCGTCTCGATTCAGCAGCTGATATTTGGCCTGCATGACGCTGGGGATGTCATTGGCGGTGATGGCGCCGTCCTGGTAGATCGCGTTCCTGGCTAGACGCTGGGTGTCGGCAAGGGTCAGTCCGGCCAGATTGCGAACCAGGAGCTCCAGGGCCTTCGGATCGACCTTCACGTTGCGCTGCGGGTGCTGCTCGCCGTACTCGTTGACGAGTTCCTGGATGGCCGCCTTGCGTTGCTCAGCCCCGGGGAGCTTCATGTCAAAGCGGGCGCTGAAGGTCCGGACCTCGCTGGGCAGCTGGATCTCATGGCTGATGAGCAGCACCGTGACGCCGCTGCGGGCGGCGTCAATCGCGACGTCCTTGAGGAGGCGCACATTCAACGGGTCCGCGAGGAACGGATGGAAATCGAGCAGGGCGTACACGGCGGGCTGGTCCGCGGAACGGATCTGGCGCAGGACGTCAGAGGGGTCCGACGCTTGTTGCTGTGACTCCAGGTCCAGATCCAGGCGTTGGAGGCCGTCCGTGACCGACCAGCGCATGAGGGGGCGGTACTGGGCAGCCGGACGGTGAACCGTCAACTCGACCAGCAACTCCAGGAATCGCGCCTCGTCGGTGGTCTCGATGACCACGATAGGCGTCCCTGACTTGAGAATGAGCTCCAGGTCCCGGCGATTGTTCATCCGTAATCGATTCCCGCCAACGTCGGCTAACGAGTCGCTACGGAGTGTAGGAACGCAGGGAAGAAGTGCAATGACGCAGGTAGCAACCTGCACCAAAACCGCTCGTGGGAGGTCGTCTCGTTTAGGAGCGCTGGCTCAGTTCGAGCTGAGCTCCGGTCCGGCCCCGTACCCATAGGGCGACGTCAAAAACTGCCTCAGCTGCTCCGTGAGTCCTCGGCAGGCCTTGGCTTGCGGTCTGGCGATCAAGGGGATCGGAATCACAATCGCCGGCATGACGGATCGTCCCTTGAAGTCGGCGTAGATGGTACCCGCGGAGGAGAGCTCACGGATATCCCAGACGGTGGCGTCGTAACGTGCATCGTCCTCCCACCATGCGAGTCCCATGCACCCGGCTCCGCCCACGCCGGCCGCGCAGGTGATGCCCCCGCCGCTGGCCACCCGATCAGTCGACCCGTCGAGCCAGACCACGAAGCGGACACCGGTTGACTGCACTTGTTCGAGGACGTCCGGCTTCTCCAACAGCTCGGACAGGTCGTCCGTGCTCAGCGGTGCCATGGAAGGCTCGAACCAGGGGTAGAGCATGTCTTCGAACGCAGTGCTGCTGTGCACGTCCAGCCCCTCGCCCCCGCTCGCCAGCGCGTCGCTGATACAGTCGACAAAGCCTTCCTCGGCCTCGTGCGATGCGTGGTGTTTGCGTGCCAATACGACCACCTGCTCGCCTTCGCCAAGAACGGCCTCCGTCTGTTTGTAAGGCTCCATTCGGGACGTGACGCCACAGCCGCCGAGTATGCCAATCGAAATCAGGCCGACGAGAGGCGTCGCGCCCCTAGTTGATGAGAGGCGCTTCTGCAGATAACGCAGTCTCATTTTGTCTCTCCTGTAACCAGTATTCGACCTCTGGCTGTTCAGAAAACTTAGTTGAAATCACTGCCCCTACTTCGCGCATCGCAACCACGGTCGCCCTGTTGAGTGAGTCTTCTTTGTTGCCCAACTCGGCCTTTCCATAGCCGCTGACAGGCCATTCTGCAACGAGCTCTCCGTCCGTCTCATAGAGCCTCAGGAGGTACTGCATCCAGACTTCTACGAACTCGTCCTTCTGGCCGATCGGCACGTCGAACTCGAACCGCTCCAGCTCCGG
>Ga0224508_10002293_pt1 | contig 16410 bp, 12 predicted proteins | sample SF_Jan12_sed_USG_4_FD_170157 | JGI IMG/M metagenome (GOLD analysis project Ga0224508, IMG submission 170157) | Sediment microbial communities from San Francisco Bay, California, United States - SF_Jan12_sed_USGS_21 | ecosystem: Environmental > Aquatic > Marine > Sediment | place: USA... | reverse complement strand
AACGCATCATCAATACTGCCACCAAATCGTTCCGGATGCGACAAAGGTTCGATGACCCCGAGAAATTCGACCACAGATCCCGGCCAACCGTGGGAGATAATCAACGGCATCGGCGCGGGGCCGCTGCCTTTTTCGCGAATGAAATGCAGATCAAGACCGTCCACTCCAGCCTTGTGATGGACGAAACGATTTAATTGTGCTTCGTGCTTACGCCAATCGTATTCTTCCGACCAATACGCGCAAAGCTCTTTCATGTAATCGAGATTGGTGCCATAGGCCCAACCACCGTCTGCTGGCATCTCATGCCACGGATACTCCGCGATACGACGACGAATACGATCCAGCGTCTCATCTGGTACATTAATTTCAAAAGGCCGGATGACTGTCATATTTTTTTCATACCAATGACGGAGTCAGATTGGTTTTATTCTTGAAGAATTGTGATCAAAGCACGGTCCATGTTAACTATAATCCATAATCGTTGTACGACGTGATAACCTTACGCACCATCTAACTACTCAGTCTTGCCAGTGACTCTTTTACAGTTGGTGCGCCGCCACTTTCTACATCCCGGCGACGTATTTGATGAAATCTACTTAGAGTCGAATTGGCCTGGGCCAGCGATGCGATCTCCCGCGCGTAAGACTCTATTTTCTCACCGGGAAAAGTCCACAGCGCAACGTCGTCAGATAATGAATCCAAATAAGCACGCGCTCCACAACATCCCAGACTAAATGCCGCTTTTTTCGAGTTGACCACTTGTGGAACAATCGCGCAGGCGGGTCGCCCCATGGCAGGAGGTGTTCCAGCATCGACTCGTTGCACCGCTTCGGTGATGATTAACCCTTGACCCGAATGGGCAAATATCATCACGGCATCAGGTGGAAAAGCCGTATCCGCCAACGGCGCATAAATGACATGTTTCGCGGATTGTTTCAACACTGGTATTTCCGCTATTTCTTCCGCTCGAACGTAGTCCAGTTCCCCCATGATTTTTAGCGCGTCCGCGAGTTCGGTTTTGGTCAACTCCTTAGCGCCTGGCATTGCATGGGTGTGCACGCCGATAGCGCACAGTTCATGGTCCGATGTCGATGTTGCAAGCACTTCGTTCGCGGCTTTTTCCCAAAATGCACATCCGGCGGGAACCTGCCCGGTGAATGGGCTTATTCCATCAGGTAAGGTGTCCGAAAGACAAATTGCAATCGGTGGTATCGTAAGTTTTAACGACTCTTCTAGACTACGCGCGACATTAACAAATGAACTCATTGAACACTCCAGCAAGTGAGTCTTAATTTGATGAAATTGTATTCGGTCAATTCTAAAGTCATCTAATGACCAAACAATCGATGTGTTAGGAACGGTTTTGCGATCTGAATATTTTCTCCTCAACGATTTGTATACGCCGAGAAGTGATTTTTAATCTCATTACCACGCAAGCAATGTATCCGAAAAACAAAATATTCAATATATAATGCTGCAAACTTTAAACATCGGAAATATTTGTGATTGTCGCATATTTGGGCATGTATAAATGAGAAACTTAGACGATAGCTGGCACCGCGCCGCGGATGTAAACGAAATTGAACCCGACGAGGCGTTGCCCGTGGATATCGGAGATATTGAAATTGCACTGTGTAAACTCGAGGGATCGGTTTATGCGCTTAGCAACATTTGTACGCATGAATACGCGTGCATGTCGGATGGCTTTAATGATGGCGATGCAATTGAATGCCCATTACATCAAGCGAAGTTTCATATTCCTACAGGTAAGGTTTTATCACCACCCGCTGAAGTGAACTTGAAAACTTATCCGGTACAAGTTGTCGATGGAACTGTATTTATTCAAATTAAAATCTAGAAAATCCGCCGGTCAACGATTTTCAGAAGTCGCGAAACACCCTATCAAACGGGGTTGTATTACAAAACCATCAGCAAAACATGAACGAATACGATTACGACCTCGGCGCCTTTACGCGTAAGGTGTCGACCCAGTCTGTCGAAGCACAACTGTGGTTCGACCGTGGACTCATTTGGAGTTACTCGTTTGATTTTGAAGAGTCCGCGCGTTGTTTCAATAAGGCTGTAGAGTCTGATCCCGACTGCGCCATGGCCTACTGGGGACTAGCCTACGCGATAGGCCCCTACTACAACAAACAATGGCATAAATTCGACCCCGTCGATTTAGCCAATACCGTTGCGCGTTCTTACGATGCCGCCCAACAAGCGTTGCAGCGAATCAACAATGCGAATGATGTGGAACGCGCCCTGATCGAAGCCATCGTGCGACGTTATCCATCGCGCGAACCGGCGGACGATTTCAGCATCTGGAATGATGACTATGCGAATGCAATGCGCAACGTTTATCAGTCTTACCCGGATGATCCGGATGTGTGCACGTTATTTGCGGATGCGATGATGAATCGCACGCCGTGGTTGCTGTGGGATTTGCACACCGGCAAACCTGCTGCGGGTGCAGACACCATCGAAGTAATATCTGTTTTAGAGAGAATCCTGAAACAAATCGAAGAAACCAAGACCGAACTTCATGCAGGTGCGTTGCACATGTACATCCATGCCCTGGAAATGTCACCGCATCCTGAAAAAGCACTGCCTGCGGCGGATAAGCTTCGAAATCTCGTGCCTGACGCTGGACATTTAAGACACATGTCCACCCATATCGATGCGCAATGCGGACACTATGACAACGTCGTCTCATCGAACAATGCCGCTATCACCGCAGATCACAAACAGGTCGAACGTAATGGAAAAATAAATTTTCGTGCGTTATCCCGAGCGCACAATTTTCATTTTAAATTATACGGTGCGATGTTTCTCGGTCAGTATCAATCTGCAATCGATGCCGCTAACGGAATGGTCGACACCATTCCCGAAGAACTGCTCAGAGTGGAAAGTCCACCAATGGCTGACTGGCTTGAAGGCTACGTCGCCATGCGGGTTCATGCGCCGATACGCTTTGGAAAATGGCAAGACATTATTGATACGCCACCACCTCAAGATAAAGACCTCTATTGTACGAGTACTGCCATGCTGCACTATGGCAAAGGATTAGCCCATGCCGTACTCGGTAATATTTCAGCGGCGGCAGAGGAGAAAGAAAACTTTTATGCAGCAGTCAAAAACGTCCCCGAGTCACGTACGGTATTTAACAACACCTGCCTCGACATCCTTGCAATAGCGTCAGAAATGTTGAACGGCGAAATCGTATATCGAAAACAGAATTACGATACGGCATTCGCCCATCTTCGCAAAGCAGTTGACTTGGCCGATGAACTGCCCTATGACGAACCCTGGGGCTGGATGCAACCCGCACGCCATGCACTCGGTGCGCTATTACTCGAACAAGGCCGCATCGAAGAAGCTGAAATCGAGTACCGCGCTGATCTTGGATTCAACGATACTTTGATTCGCGCGTGCCGCCACCCGGACAACGTTTGGAGTTTACACGGTCTGCACGAGTGCCTAATACGTCAGAACAAACACAGCGAATCAGAAATGATTGCACCACGATTATCGATCGCAATGGCGCGTGCCGACGTGCCGATTAATGCATCTTGTTTGTGTCGCCTAAAATGCAAGAATCTGTCGTCTATTTTGTGAAAGTCTTTGATCATTTAATCTGGTCATTTAGACCACGGGAGAACTCTTGTAACTATATTTTTACGACTTTACGGTGTTACCTTTTAGTTCAACAAATGTCAAAGTGATTGACAACACGATCAGCGTAAGCGCTACTAATTTCGTTGTGGTAAACGCGTCGCCGAGAATAACGCCCGCCGAAAGCACGCCGGTAATCGGAATAGAAAGCGTACCAATCGCTACGATTGACGCAGGCAACTTGGCAACGACACTCGCCCACACGGCATAGCAGATAACAGTTGGAAATACGATGTGATAGACGAACGTCCATACCACACCGGCTGACGGCCAAACCAAAATCTCTGGCGTTTCAAAAATAAGCGCACCCAAAACGACGGGTGGAATAGAACAAAGAATCATCCACGCTGCGCTTGATATGGGTTGCACTGTCCATTTGCGTGCTTTTAAGGCGACCGTACCTGCCCCCCAGGACAATGCCGCACCCAGTATCAGAATAGGCCCGATAGGAGCATTCATAAGTGCGTGAATGTCATCGCTCATCAAGACATATAACCCAATCATACCGATGGCAATGGACGCAGCCCGAATCCAGGTAAAGGCCTCTTTTAAGAATACAACCGCAAAAAGTGTCGCCCACAACGGCATGGTAAAAGCGATGATCACCGCTTTCGATGTTTCGGTGAGTAATTGACCAAATGCCGTAAGACTATTGAATCCTAGAATAGTTAACCAGCCCGCGATGGCAAGCGGTAAACGTTCGTTGTGCGGTGGAAGCAACGTTTGCCCCATAAGACGCGCCGTTAAGTACAACAATATCGCGCTGATCGAAAATCCCACGGCCCGTAAGGTCAGTGGCGGCACTTCACCAAGAATGATTTTGACAGCAGGCCAGTTCAGCCCCCATAACACCCCTATAGCCAGCACCAACAACAAGGCTTTGCGGGTATTATAAATCATCAATTAATGAAGTTTGGCTTTCGACATCAACTCAACATCGGACAAAGCTACTGCGCGCACACGAAGGCATTCCGTCGACAAAATGGTGTCCGTAGCGACCCCTCTCACTTAGTACTCGCGCGAAACAATAGGTTGTGCCTTTCGGTTTCTTTAATCATCAAGCAAATCATGCAATTTCTGTCTTACTCTTGCCTGCATATCTCGCCCACCTTCTTCCAACCACGCATCGGCGTCTGAACGTTCGAATAGTGTTGGGTACCAGTTTTCAGTTAAGTAGCGTTCTTGAGTATGTTGATCGGTAAGAAAATCATTGTTGGGTGCCGCACGTTTAACCACTTCCACTGCCAGTGTGTCCACATCCACCGGTACACCGCCTGACATTTTTGTCGCCCATCCCACTAACTCATCGCACAGCACTAACATTTCCAGTGAGCCGGTGCGGCCGCCCGATAGAAAACCCAGGTTATGAACAAAAGGCGTGCTCGCCATCGCCGCGATGGCCATGTTAGCACCCGCCTCAGCTGCGGCTTGGGTGTCGAATTGATGGGAATCGGAACAACCCGCCCCAACCCAGGAAGGAATACCGATTGAACGAAAGTAATCGCTGGCTCCGAGTCCGTTTAACATGTATTCCGGCGAACCGTAGGCAAGATTTGCCTGGCGCATATCCATTGGCAACACCGCGGAGCCACTTAACACGGGAGCACCGGGTTCAGCAAGTTGATGAATAACAATCCCGGCCAAGGCTTCGGCGGAAGATTGCGCGATGGCACCGGCTGTAGTGATGGGACTCGACATGCCGGGGAAAGTAGCCGGGTAACAAACAACGGGTACGCGCCAACGCGCACAATTAATTAATCGTTCACAGAATTCACCCGGCAACTTCAACGGTGAAATTGGCCCCATCAATTCAAGCACGATAGGCTTATCGGCGAGTTGATTCCAGCCACCGGCGACGTCAGCAACATGCGTCATCATGCGTTCCTGGATTTTTTCATCATGGGCCAGAACCGCCGCCGGCTTACTGCAATATTCCAACATGGCTTTGGTGGCTTCGTACACTTCATCCTCCGCCGAAACATCGCTGGGATAACTCAAGGTACAAACCATATCGATATTAGGCAATTGTTCACACACTTTCGCTGTGTCCCGAATATCTTGCACGGTGCCGGAACGCAGCCCGCCGGTACGAAAATCCAGCACGCGAATACAATTATGACCTGGACAAAAACTGGACACCCTGCTACTGGTATCGACGCTTATGTTGCCGTTTAAATCATAAAGCGTAATCTTGCCGGGAACGGTTGCAATGGCCTGATTGATCAAGTCCGGCGGCATGCGCACATAACCGTCATCACCCAATTTACAACCATGATGTTGCACCAACATTTTTTGCGTTGGTGTGTGATCGATAATGACACCCACTTCCCACAATATTTTGCTAACGGTATCATGGATCAGCGAGCAATCTTCCGATTGAACAAGCTGCAAAGCGACTTGCTGTGCTCGTTTAACGCTTTTCGAATTGGCGCTGGACTTGCGCCGAATCTTATCGTCGCGCGAACTTTTCCTTCTCGTGCTTTCTCTTGGTGGAGGCGACATAAATCAGTCGGAATAGTGACTACGTCGTAAGAATCCGGTTCGACAATGCTCCGCGCATTGTCGAACCGCGTGTTACAAGAAACGTAATTTAAGCGTTATACCATCCACCAGCGTTCTATCAGCTTGTAACCATCGAATTCCCAATTCCCCGCGATTTGGTCGGGAACGCCCACTTTATCAGTGACCGCGGACACATGGTTGGCGAATAATTGAATTACCGAACCGCCATCATCACGCACTAACATTTGCATGTCACGGTACATCTCGCGTCGTTTGGCGTCGTCAATCTCCGCCCGCGCTGTAACTAGCAGCTCATTAAACTTATCATTCTTCCAAAACGTCTCGTTCCAATTTGACTCGGCGGAATATCCCTGAGTAAACATCCAGTCTTCCGTTGGACGGCCACTCCAATAGCTGGCGCACCAAGGGTGTTTGAGCCAGACGTTAGACCAATAACCATCATCGGGCACACGCTTAACGTTAATGTCGATACCCGCCTTTTTTGCGTGCTCACTAAATAAAATGGCGGTGTCTATTGCACCACTGTAAAGTCCATTTGAGCTACTCAGCTCTACTTTAAGATTATCCATACCGGCTTGTTTCAAATGCCATTTCGCTTTTTCCGGATCGTATACACGCTGTTCAAGATCACTCGCATAGTATCGATTTGCCGGAGATATCGGGTGATCATTACCTATCTGGCCATGACCTTTAAGAATTTTTTGCAGGACCTCTTCCCTGTCAATCGACAGTTTTAGTGCCATGCGCACGTCATAATTATCAAACGGCGCCAGATCCGTCCTCATGGGAAAGACATAGTGTTGCGTACCAGTCACGTCCAGCACCCTGATGTCGGAGCGCTTAGCCAATAAGTCGGCCGTTTTTGCTTCCACATCACCAATCACATCGACCGCGCCGGTCACCAATGCATTCTGACGAGCGGCGCTGTCGGCTATGGTTAGAATCTCCGCTGTATCGACAAAAGCGCGGTCATCCAGATAAAAATTGGGATTGCGTTTAAGTTTGGCGTTTTGACCTGGCTCAAAACTTTCGATCGTATAAGCGCCCGCCCCAATTTCGAATTCCTCAACCTTGCCATCCTTGGACGGCAATATGCCAAACGTTGAGGCACTCAGCACTACGGGAAAATCCACGCTGGCGGATTTCAACTTGAAAAACACGGTATGACTATCTTCCTTGGTGAGGGTATCGATTTCTTCGGCAAAGGATTTCATTGCCGACGCGGAATCTTCACCACGGTGACGATCAATTGACGCGATCACATCATCTGCGTCAACGGTTTTACCGTTGTGAAATTCCACGTCCTTACGCAGCTTGAATACCCATTCCGATGGATCGTTTCTGATTTCAAATGACTCCGCCAATAAGGGTGCAATATCGCCATTGGGCAACACCTCGGTTAACTGCGAATGGGCGGTATAAAACAGGAAGTTGGTCATTCCGCTGGTCAGTTGCGTCGGATCCAGCGAGTCGGTCGACGAACCTTGCACCGTGGCGACACCCATGTGACCGCCTTTTGTAGGCGTAGCGGCGTAAGCGTTTTTTATTAGAAGACTGCCCGGCGTGGCAATGGCGATACCAAGTGCGCTGGCACGTTTTAAAAACTCGCGTCTGTTAATTTCGCCGTTAGCGAATTGCGCGTGCAGTTTATCGATATCTTGCATAACTCCTCCTGTTAACTCGTGTAGTTCGATTAGTATGTTTGTATTGTTAGTACTTCTTATTTAGTCCAGTTAGTCTACTCCAATTGGGGTGGAACGGTGAATTGCACGGGCTGATCTTTTTTGAATTTTGGGTATAACCCGGCACGCCAAGCCATGTTACGTCGAAACATGGCTTGTATCGCATCTTCGTCCATGCCCGGTGTTTTAAGGAATTCGGGATCTTCATCATTGACCTCACCCAATAAGTTGGTCAACCCAGTCTCTGTTACTAATCCTGCGGCAATCCATGCGTTATTTCCACCTTCCAATGTATGAACGGACGCATTTGTGTACTGCATAAGATCGGATGCGGCAAGTCGTGCGAGTCGCCCATTCACACTCGTGACGACTATTCGTTCACTGTCTTGAGGTATATTCAAATTCCCCGGCAGCTGTGAACGCGTTGCCCAGACTGCACCAGGAATGTGTGCTTTACGATAAGTTTCACTGGGTGAAAAATCGATGATCATTGTATTCCCTTGCAGCAACGGGTTCGACAACTCCATAGTCGATATGCTACTTACATTGAGTTGTTCCAATTCCGGGTAGTAATCAGGTTCAGGTCCTGACGCCAATGGTTGCGCGTTTTTCCAATCATTAACAATGACCACATCATTCCAGTTTTGTTGCTTCATCCAACTGGCCGTAAGTTCGGCGCGCGCGCAGTCCGTATCGGCAAACAACGCCAAACGCGCACCTTGTGTTGCAAGATGATCAATTGTCATGCCCGCCAGTTCACCACCTGGGACCCAGATCGTTCCGGGATAATGCTCCGCCAGATACTCCTGCTCGGTACGCACATCGACTAAATAACAAGTGCGGTCAGGATTTTCATCACGCCATCGAGAAAGATCGTCGTGGTTGATATATGACAATTTAAACCGCTGCGCAATTTTATTCATCGCTGCCCTGGAAAATTCTTTCGCCGATGATGATCTATTTGAATGTTCAACGGGTTGATTTGGCGACAAAGTACCACCAGCCAGTACCCATCCCCTTGTACCCTCACGCAAAGAGTACACAGGGTTAGTGATGTCAGCATTCAACAGGCCTTGCACGCCGAGTGCCGCACGCGTTACACCTGCGCAATGCACGACAACCTGAGTTTTCGGATCAGGCGCAAGATCGGGAATACGTCGTGCAACTTCAGCAGCCGGAACGCTTATCGAATTCGTTATGCTGTTGGCGATGTAATCACTCTCAGCACGTGTATCGACCAGAACTATATCCTCGCCCGCTTGTTGTTTCGCCATCAACTCTTCGGCGGTAATAACCGGTGTCTGAAAGTGCTCCTCAATGAAATAACCAAACGAATGCGCAATGACATAGTTTCCGCTGACCAAGGAGTTACCCGCATCAACCCAGGCACTAACTCCACTCACTAAAATTTGAATATTGTCGTATCCCATTTTGTTTAAGACGACAGCCGCACGTTCGGCAAGACCATCATTGTCGTCGCATAGTACAAGTCGAGTTCGAGATCGAGGCACAAAACGCCGAATACGAAATTCAATACAAGACAATGGAATATTGGTGGCTAACCACAAGTGTCCTTCGGCGAACGGTGCTGCTTCACGAATATCCAGCAAAGCAATTTCGTTTTGATCATCCAGCATCGCTTGTAACGACGCAGCATCTATATAACTGTAATTGTTCTTCTTAGCTGTTATATTCATACTTGAATCGTAACAAACATCGCTGGAAAAAAATGCAGTATTGTGATCATATTGCGCACGCTTGCGGGGAAATTTAATTTTAGTATTCATGTGACGACTTGCAATGGATTACCTAAAATCGAATTCGCATATCAATTCATCAGAAGGTTAAAAAATGAAAATTATTATTATTGGTGCCAATGGTGCTGTTGGCAAAACCGCGGTAGACGCGCTATCTGATCGGCATGAAGTCATTACAGTTGGTCGATCCAGCGGCGATATACAGGCCGATATTGAAGACATCGACAGCATTCTCGCTATGTATCAACAAGTCGGTAAAGTAGACGCCGTGGTGAGCGCAGTCGGTCATGGACATTTCGGCAAAGTGCATGAAATGACCACTGAACAATTTAGGCAAGGTATTAACCACAAAGTCTTGCCGCAGGTTAATCTGGTACTGGAGGGTTTTGCCTATATGAATGATAGTGGTTCGTTTACGTTGACCAGCGGTGTATTGAATCGCGATCCGATACCAGGTGGCTCGTCCGCTGCCGCTGCCAATGGTGCGCTGGATGGATTTATTTTAGGCGCGGCGGTTGACATGCCCCGGGGTATTCGCATTAACGCGGTCAGTCCTGAAGTGTTGGAAGTCTCCCGAAAAAAGTATGAGGGATTCTTTCCAGGCCATGTGCATGTATCAAACGAAGCTGTGGGCCTGGCATACAGTAAGGCTGTAGAAGGTTGCTTAACGGGACAGGTGCTTGTCGTTGACTAGCACTTAAACGGATTTCAAATCGCTCTAACTGCTTGCTCGATAGCATCCGAGGTACGTTTCAAGTCATCGTCTGTTAATGCCAGGCATGGATATGTTTTGCCTGGTGATTTAAAAATACCTTGCTTGCGCAGTGCTCTGTTAAAAGCAGCACTTTTGACAGCATCTGCGCTAAATAAATCTCGGTAATTGCTCACGGATTTATCGATGAATACTACATCGAACAATGTTGGATGACCGACGACTACGTGCGCATGACCGCACGCGTTAAGTTGACTGCTGTACGCATCCATCACGTGCTTGCCTTTGGCATATAACTCGTCGTAAGTTCCCGGCCGACGCAGAATCTCCAGCGTCTTTAAACCCGCTATGGAAGCGATCGGGTTGCCAGACAATGTTCCAAGCTGCATCAAAAAACCCTCTGCACCCACTTTTTCTTTATCGAAATGCGCCATGATATCGGCACGTCCCGTGATCGCAGCCAATGGAAAACCGCCCCCGATCAATTTGCCCAGGGTACACACATCCGGCGTGACGCCATAAAACTCCTGTGCACCGCCGTAGGAAAAACGAAACCCGGTTACGATTTCATCGAAGATCAACACAATACCGTTTTTGTCGCTTAGTTCGCGCAGCAAGTTCAAGAAACCAGGTGCCGGGGGAATAATACGTTGCAGCGGTTCTACGATAATCGCCGCAATGTTGTCACCGTGTTCTTGAATTAAAGTTTTTACGAAGTCTTCGTCATTGTAAGGTGCGATCAACATTTCATCGCGCACGCTTTGAGGAATACCGGCTGAATCAGCAATGGCTCTTGGGAAATCAATCAACTTCGTTGGCGCAAGACTCATTTGCGCTTCCGCCGACATACCGTGATAGCCACCTTCAAATTTCAAAACTTTGCTTCGACCGGTGAAGGCACGCGCCAGGCGAATGGCATACATGTCCGCTTCGCCACCGGTTGACACGTAACGCAACTGTTCAGCACAGGGTACGGCTTTGCAGATTTCTTCGGCCAATTCTATTCCAGCAGCATTGTTGGCAAAAAATGTTGTGCCTTTTCCCAGTTGCTCCTGTACCGCCTCCAATACTTCCGGATGACCATGCCCGAGCAGCATTGGACCGGAACCAATCAGATAGTCGATATATTCATTGCCATCTTCATCCCAAACACGGGCTCCCTTACCACGACTAATGACAATACCCGGATCAAAATTGCCAAACCCGCCCGCGGGTAACACTGCCCGCGCGCGTTCAATCCACTGTTGCTGCGTATTCATATTCAAAACGTATTTAGATGAAAAAATTATACATAAATGGCGACTGGTTTACCCAGCGCATCCAATTCAGACTCGACTCCAAGCCCTGGCGCATCCGAAACTGTCAGCATGCCATCTTGCGTGCGACAACCTGATCCTGGCGCCACATCGATAGTCAACATATCCTGACACGCCCAGGTCGCGAGACGAAATTCTTCCGGAATGCTTTGCGCGAGATGCGCCGCCTCCGTATCCGCTAACACCGAACCACCGGTCGCCATCACATACATTTGAATACCGTGCGCTATTGCAACATCGCGCAATCGTCTGGCCTTGGTCAGACCACCGACTCGATTTAGTTTTATATTCACGACTTCGGCAATACCTTCGCGTGCAATGCGTGTCATATCCTGCAAGGTCACTAAAGATTCATCAACACTGATTGGCGATGTCGTCACGTTTCTTAGTGTCGCCAAATCATCCAACGTCTCGCAGGGCTGTTCAAACGTCACGCCGAGATCGGCAACGCCATTCATTGCGACGTTGGCCTGACGACGGGTCCATGCACGATTGGCATCGTACAAAATAATTTCATTCGGCTTGCGAATGGATTCAATGCTTCGAATATTTTTTATATCCTGAATCTCATCGGCACCAACTTTTACCGAGTGCGCGTAGTAACCACGTTGTCGATAGCTTTCAATCAACCCAGTCATGTAGTCGGCATCGCCTGAAGAAATCGACGACGCAACCAGTGTACCCGATGGGCGGCGTCCGCCTAAAAGATCGGCGACGGGGCGTTCAAACGTACGCCCCATAATGTCCCAGCAAGCCATATCGATTGGTGCTTTTGCATACAGGTGGCCGGGCAAACAAACATCCATTGCGCGCTCAACCAACTCTATCGCACAAGGATCCAGGCCCAACAACACTTTCGCCATAGTTTCAATGCCTGCGCGAATACCCGGGCCATGCGCCGGTAAATAAGTATGGCCCCAGGGACAACCTTCGCCCCAACCGCTGATACCTTTGTCTGTATCGATACGCACAAATGTGCTGTCCAGTTGTTCGAATTTTAAGCGACCACCCGATAACCAATACGGCTCGCTTAACGGCAGGTCTTTTTGCCAAACACTGATCCGGGTTATTTTCATATTACGAAAAACTCTTTGACTTATTCGCCATAAACGGCAACCGGCGCGCCGAGACTGCCGTAGTCCGGTTCAACACCAAGGCCTGGCGTATCCGTGACATAAAGCTTGCCGTCGGCTGTCGATGGCCCGCCTATGCCGGTGGAACGGGTGTTGTAGTTATGCAGGTCAGTCGAGTTAATTAGAAACTCCTCCGGAGTCGAAGCCGCGAAGTGTGCGACTGTCGCCGTCGTTATTTCACCACCCCAGGTATCTTCCGTAACAACGGGCAACCGATTTTCAACCAGGTAATCCCGTACTTTGCATGCTTTGGACAATCCACCAAGATTTGATATTTTCAGACAACACATCTCGGCACCTTTATCCTGCACAATGCGATGCGCCATGCGCATATCCGTAACACACTCATCCAGTTTCATGGGTAGATCAATCATCCGCCGCACCTGCTGACATTCTTCGTAGGTTTTGCATGGTTGTTCAAGAATATAGTCCAGATCACGCGTAGCACGGGCAACACGAATGGCATTATCGACCCGCCAGCCCTGATTGGCATCCGCCAACGCCTTCTCACCAGGTCGCATAAGTGGCACGGTCCGACGAATACGATCTATGTCACTCGCCCAATCGGAACCGACTTTAATTTGAAACTGCCGATACCCGTTCGCACGATGTTGTTCCATTTCGATTTTGGTTTCTTCAACCGACTTTTGCGGCGCAACTCGATACATCGGCACGCCGTCGGTTAACTTTCCACCCAATAACATCCATACCGGTTGCGCGCTTGACTTACCCAATAAATCCCAACAAGCAGCAATAAACGGCGCTTTAGCATAACCATGACCTTGAATGGTGTGATCCATTAAGCGATCAATCTTCTCGACCTGCCGCGGTTCTTCGCCCAACAATACCGGTGCCAGTAAACGCGCCGCGGCTTCGACGCCCTCGGAGTGAGCCTGCATGTAGTTTTCACCACATGGCGTAAATTCACCGCAGCCCGACAAACCTGCATCAGTATCGATCACGACAACGGTTGCTTTTGCTATCGCTATTCGATTGCCGGCACCCCAAACATATTCACCGCCCACATAAGGCAAGTGTGTTTTGTAAACCGAGATGCGCGTAATTTTCATCTGGCTTGTTGAGAACCTGGTGTATTGTGGGTCACGACAATGTTCCCGATATGCTTTTTCTCGATAAAAGCCGTTTGCGCGGCGTGCAGTTGTTCCAGTGGAAACGTTTTAGCCAGTATCGGTCTGATTTCACCGCGTTCGATGTAACCGACCAAGTCCGCGAACACGCCGGGAGGAACAACGGTCGCACCGGTAAAAGTCAGATCGCGTAAATAAAAAGTACGCAAATCCATTTCAACTATGGGACCCGCAATAGCACCTGCGCAGGTATAACGTCCACTGCGTGCGAGCACGTCAATCAATCTTGGCCACATCGTGCCACCAACCACATCGGCGACGACTGTCGCCGTACTCTGGCCGATAGCCTCAAGTAAAGCGGCTTTTAAATCTTCTGGAGAACGCGGTAAAATTGCGGTGGGATTGATAGCGGCCAGTTCGGCGTGTTTGTCCGCCGACGCCAATGCAATAGTTGTCGCTCCACGTCTGTTGGCAAGCTGCACCAAAGCCGAACCGACGCCGCCCGACGCACCGGGTATCAACACCGTATCACCCACACCCACCTGCGCACGATTCAACATATTCTCGGCAGTGACATATGAAGTCGCGAACGTCGCGAGTTCAGCATCCTTCAACTCACTGTCAACGGGGTACACATACACTTGATCTATTTTCGTGTAATCGGCAAAACCACCGTCCAACTCGGAGCCAAAGTAACCACACTTATCAAGATCGAGTGGATTGTCCCAATCGCGCAACCAGGTATCGATCAAAACACGCCGACCTATCAACGCCGGATCCGCACCGTCACCTACCGCAACAACAAAACCACAAACATCCGCTCCTTGAATACGGGGAAACTTGAGCGACACTCCACCCCATGATGCATCGTCCTCATCAACTTTTGCAAAGCCCGAACCGGTTGTGTTCTCGTTCACGGCTTTTGAATACCATGCGGTTCGCGTATTCACATCGGTGTTATTCAATCCACAGGCTTTTACCTGAATCAATACCTCGCCAGCTTCTGGTCGTGGCGTGGGCCAGTCATCGTGAAAGACTAATTTGTCCATGTCACCATGGCCGGTCAGGACAAACGCCCGCATTGTGTTAGGAATAGTCATGTTAGTAACTTTTTAAATTTCATCTGTTCGTGGTAATAAACTGTGTGGATCATAAACAGGTTCGGATAATACGCTGGCTGCGCGGAGTTCGCCTGCGATAACCACATCAAGCGCTGTTCCGGTTTTTGCCGCGGCCGGTTTAATATACGCAAAGGCCAGTATTTTTCCGACCGTATGACCATAGACGACGGATGCAGTAGAACCGACGACTGCTCCGTTGTACAGGACGGCTTCACCACCATGCCCATCGACAATACCATTCGGATCGATTTCAATATACGCACACACCCACGGTAATTCGCTGTCAAGACTGGCCTGAGTTTGCGCTTTGCCTTCGAATTCACCTTTATCCATTTTTACAAAACGCATCACATCGGCTTCCGGCAGCGTGACTTCGTTGGTTAATTCACCCGCACCTTTAAACATTTTTTCCATACGCATGATATTCATTGCGAACGAACCGTAGTCGTTAATACCTAATGCTTCACCAGCCTGCCAAAGTGCATCATAAACAGCCAGCATGTTCTCACGGGGGCCGTGAAATTCCCAGCCGAGCTCGCCCGCGTAAGACATACGCATCGCCCAGACTTTGTGACCTGTGACTTCAATCTCCTGAGCTGACAACCAGCGAAAATTCGCGTTATCAAGTGCTGCGTCAGTACAACTTGCCAGCACATAACGTGCTTGCGGGCCGTTTATCGCCAACGCCGCCCATTCGTCGGAACGATTAGTGATAACGACATTGTTACCATTCAATCGGTGATGCAGATGATCAAGCAAACGCTGTTCAAAAAATGCCGCGCAAACTAGATAAAAACGACCATCCGCCAGACGCACAATCGTGACTTCCATTTCAATGCGACCGCGATGATTTAACAAGTGAGTTAGAGTGATGCCTCCTACTTTTCCGGGCAATCGATTTGGTGCAAGACTGTCAAGAAAGCTTTCTGCATCCGGACCGGTTACTTCTATTTTTGTAAATGCGCACATATCCATAATCCCGACACGCTCACGTACTGCTTTCACTTCTTGCACCAATACATCATGCAATTCGTTACGCTTGAACGAATAGTAGTCTCGTTGTTCGATTCCTGGTTTGGCGAACCAACGCGGACGTTCATGCCCATATACTTCTTCAAATACGGCACCTTTAGATTTCAGCCTATCGTATAACGGACTCGGCTTAAGCGGCCTGCCATGCAACCGATTAAAATGCGGAAAAGGAATTTCGTGACGCAAACAATAATCTTCCTTCGCTTTAATCACCTGCCATTCCTTCGTCGCGTATTCTCCAAAACGACGCGGATCATATTCACGCATGGATATATCGGCAGCGCCGTGCACCATCCAGCGCGCCAACTCACGGGTCAGACCCGGCCCCCAGCCAATCCCTATTTGCGTACCGCAACAACACCAGTAGTTGC
>Ga0224508_10002292_pt1 | contig 16410 bp, 14 predicted proteins | sample SF_Jan12_sed_USG_4_FD_170157 | JGI IMG/M metagenome (GOLD analysis project Ga0224508, IMG submission 170157) | Sediment microbial communities from San Francisco Bay, California, United States - SF_Jan12_sed_USGS_21 | ecosystem: Environmental > Aquatic > Marine > Sediment | place: USA... | reverse complement strand
GACGGCAAGTTCGTGCTGGCGCCGCCGGCGCCGGCGCCGGAGATCCCCCGCGACGGCTTCGTCGAGAGCCGGGCGGGCTACGAGGATCCGCCCTCGCAGGCCAGCGACGTGGACGTCGTGGTCGACTCGACCAGCGAGCGACTGCAGCGGCTCGAGCCCTTCGCCGCCTGGGACGGCAAGGACTTCGAGAAGCTGCCGCTGCTGCTCAAGGCCAAGGGCAAGTGCACCACCGACCACATCTCGCCGGCGGGAAAGTGGCTGCGCTATCGCGGCCACCTGGAGAACATCAGCGACAACATGTTCTCGGGCGCCATCGACGCCTTCACCGACGAGGCGGGGAAGGTCACCGACCCGCTCTCGGGCGAGGCCGGTGTGCTGACGCCCAAGGTGGCGCGGCACATCAAGGCCGAGGGCCTGCGCTGGGTGGTGGTGGGTGACGAGAACTACGGGGAGGGCTCGAGCCGCGAGCACGCGGCCATGTCGCCCCGTCTGCTGGGCGCCGCCGCGGCATTGGTGCGCAGCTTTGCGCGCATCCACGAGACCAACCTCAAGAAGCAGGGCGTGCTGCCGCTGCACTTCGAGGATCCGGCCGACTACGAGAAGGTGCAGCAGGGCGATCGCGTGAGCGTGCTCGGCCTGGCCGATCTCGCCCCGGAGCGGCCCGTCGAGGTGGCGCTGCACCACGCCGACGGCAGCGAGGACCGCTTTCGCGCCACCCACACGCTCAACGAAGAGCAGATCGCCTGGTTCCGCGCCGGCTCGGCGCTGAACCTGCTGCGCAAGGGCTAGGCGCCGCGCGCCCGCGCAGGCCGGGGCGCCGCGGCGGGGACGGGTGGCGCTTCCTCGCGCCCGGCTTCGACGCCCGCGCGTCGCCGCCGCCGCTCGCGCCAGGCCCCGAGCAGGGCCGCATGCCAGCGGCGGGGCAGCAGGCTCGCCAGCGCCAGCGCCGAGAGCTTCCAGCCCCGACCGGTGCGCGCCACCTCGCGCGGCGAGCCCCAGGCCCGGGCGACCAGGCCCCGCGCGCCGGCGAAGTCCTCGGTGCGCAGCGCCAGCTCGGCCAGATACAGCCGATAGCGCGCGCCCGCGCGCCGCTCGACGCGCGCCAGTTCTTCGGGGGCCGCGTCGCGCATCTTCTCGAGTACCCGCTCTCGGCTGCGCGCCATCTCGCGCCAGTCTCCGGTGATCTGGCCCGGACGCCGGCGGTAGTCGGCCAGCACCTCGGGGACGTAGCGGAGGCATTCCGGCCGGCGCGCGGCGATGCGCAGCCACAGGTCGATGTCGACGTTGGCCGGCAGGCTCTCGTCGAAGCGCCCGGCGGCTTCTACGGCCGAGCGCCGCGCCACCACCACGCTCCCGCAGCCGATCGGGTTCTCGAGCAGCAGGTCCGAAGGCAAGAGGCTCGGGGCCGCGGGCTGGAAGGCCCAGCCCGTGGCGCGGCCCGCGGCGTCGATGGTGCGATAACCCGAGAGACACAGGTCGGCGTCGGGATCCGCTTCGAGCACGCTCACCTTGCGTTCGAGGTTTTCCGGGTGCCAGCGGTCGTCGGCGTCGAGGAAGCCGACGTAGCGGCCGCGGGCGCGGGCGAGGGCGGTGTTGCGGGCCGCGGCCGCGCCGGCCCGGGCCTGGCGCAGCACCACCAGGCGCCCGGCGGCCTTCGAGCTCGCCTGCAGACGCGCGAGCCGCTCGTCGGTGCCGTCGGTCGAGCCATCGTCGACGGCGATCACCTCGAGGTCGGCGAGCGTCTGACCCAGCGCCGACCCGACCGATTCCTCGATCCAGGGCGCGACGTCGTGGGCGGGCAGGATCACGCTGACCAGCGGCATGGGCGTTCAGGCCCCGGCCCGGCGCGGGGCCCGGTTCGCTTCGGCGAGCTGCCGCTCCCGGCTCCCCTCCACCACGCCCAGGGCCCAGGCGCCGAGCCCCGGCACGACCAGGGGCAGCAGCAGCAGCAGGTGCAGCAGCGCGAGCGGCCGGTGGCGGGCGCTGCGCGCCGCGATGTAGGCGAGGCGTCGCATGGCTCCGAAGGGCGCCCACAGCGCGCGATGCGAGAAGCGCCTCTCGAGGGGGCGCGCGAAGAGGGCCGTGCTTCCCCGATAGAACCCGAAGCGGCGGTGGTGAGCCAGGAAGTCCGTGAAGCCGGTGCGACCGCGGTGCCGGACGCGCATGTCGGGTGCGAAGCGTAGGCCTCCCTCCAGCGCGGCGGCGGCGCGGGTCAGCTGCACGTCTTCACCCAGCCCGAGATCGGGGAAGCCGCCCAGCGTCTCGAAGCGCGCGCGAGAGAGAGCCAGGTTGCAGGCGGGGAAGTAGTCGAGCTCGCCCGAGCGGCGCGCGGCCGGCAGATCGTAGAACTGCAGCAGGTTGTCGGTGACGGCGATCGGGTGGAAGGGAAGGGCGTTGGTCACCGGACCCCCAACGGCCGCCGCGCCCGTGTCCAGCGCCTCGCAGAGCGCGGTGAGCCAGCCCGGGTCCGCGGTGCAGTCGGCGTCCAGGAAGGCGAGCTTCGGAGCGCGGCTGGCCGCCACGCCGAGGTTGCGCGCTGCGCCCGGTCCGAGGGGACCCTCGCCTCGCACCAGCTCGACTCTCGCGTGGCCTGCGGCGACGCTTTCGAGACCCTGGCCGTTTCCCGCATCGACCACGAGTATCTCGTGAGGCGGCGCCGGATCGAGCCGGTCCAGACTCGCCAGGCAATCCTCGAGCTCGTCGGTGTGGTCGCGGCACGGGATCACCACCGCCACCTCCGGCTCCGTCCCGCCCGCTCCCACGCTCAGCCCACCCAGCGCTTCGACGCGATCCACCAGGCGTCCAGCGTGCGCGACAGGATCGCCGCCGCGCCCGCCGCGAAGGGACTGATGAGGGTGCCCGGCGCCAGCGGCAGCGCGCCGCCAGAGAGCAGCTCCGCATCGCTGCGCACCCGCAGCGTCTGCACCCGTCTTCGCCGGGCGCGGATCTCGCCCGCGTGCCCGAACAAGAAGGCCCAGGATCGCAGCCACTCACGGGCGTGGCCGCGCAGCACACAGAAGAGCAGACTCGCCACCTCGTAGGCGGCCAGCGGCGGCGTCAGCAGCAGCAGCGTGCGCAGGCGGTAGTGGATCAGGAGAGTCAGCCAGCGGTTGCGGTGGCTGAGATAGGCGCGGCGTGCTGGATAGGCGCCGCTGCGAAACGAGAGGCCGGCCGTACCCTCGCCCCGATCGTGATAAGCCACGGCCTCCGGTGCACAGCAAAGGTCGAGGCCGCGGGAGCGCAATCGGATCGAGATCTCGAGGTCTTCGAGATAGAGGAAGTAGAGGGGATCGAAGCCGCCCAGCTCGAGCATCGCTTCGCGCTCGACGAGCAGGCACGAGCTGATCACGGCGCCCACCGGGTGGGGCTTCTCCGCGGTCGCGAGGGACAGCGGGGAATAGGCTCCGCGCAGGGTCATCGTGCCGATGAAATGCGCGTCGGCGCCATCGCATTGGAGCAAGGTTCGATCGGGGTGGAGCACCACCCGGGGCGTGACGACCTCGGCGCCGGTCTCGGCTCGTGCGCGGAGCAGGGCCTCCAGACAGTCGGGAGCCGGCATCACGTCGTCGTCCACCAGCAACACCAGCGGCGTCGTCGCGTGCTCCAGACCCGCATTGCGCGCGGGAGCGGGGCCGGCGTTCTCGGTCAGCGCCAGGATCTCGACCTCTGGAAAGCGCCGGGCGATGCGCTCGCGGCTGCCGTCGCGCGAATCGTTGTCCACCACCAGGATCGCGTGCAGCGGGACCGTCGAGCGGTCGAGGGCCTCGATGCAATGGAGCACCTGCTCGCCGCCGTCGTGGTTCACCACCACTGCGGTCACGGCCTGGTTCGCGGAAAGACCCTCGCTGGCTTCACTCAACGCGCGCGCCGTCCTTCAGGACGCACGAGTAGGTCTCTTCGATGCGGGCGGCGTTGCGGTCCCAGGAGAATTCGCCGAGGGCGAACCGGCGACTGCGCTCGCCCATGGCGGCGGCTCTCGCGGGGTCTTCCAGCAGCTCGACGATGGCGTCGGCGAAGGCCGGGGCGTCGCCATCGGGCACGATCCGGCCGGTGACGCCGTCTTCGAGGTGCCGCGCCGAGCCGGCGCAGGAGACGATGGCGCGCCCCGCCGCCAGGTAGTTGATCAGCTTCTGGGGCAGCCCGGAGCACTCGCCGCGCGGGTTCAGGGCGATCGGCGCCTGCTGCAACGCCGCGCGCAGGCCGTCGAAGTCGGACTTCAGCCAGTCCACCGATTCCTTCAGGCCGCGCGTTTCGACGTCGGCGTGGAGACTGCGGTTGTCCTCCGAAGACACCACCAGCAGCCGCACATCGGGGTGCAGCGCCAGCACCCGCGAGAATGCCTCGAGCATCAGGTCGGTGCCCTGGTAGGGGGCGAAGCCCCCGGCGTAGACGAGCCGTTGCGGGAAGCTCCGGGCCGCGTCGGGCTCGGCGCGTTGCAGCAGCACGGGCTCGACGCCGTTCCCGATCACGCTCACCGGGTGGCCGGCCGGCGCCGTCTCGCGGAGCACCAGCGCGATCTCATCGCTCACTGCGATGCTGGCGTCGGCGCGCGGAGGCAGCCAGCGGTCGATGCGCGACCCGATTCCGCGCTTGGCGCGCTCCGTGAGTCCGAGCTCGTAGTAGGAGAGCTCCGTGGACAGCAGGGTGTGGGCGTCGTAGACCACCGGCACCCCGGTGACCGAGCGCACCCCGAGGGCCATGGCGAGCCCTTCGTAGTGATGGGCGTGGATCACGTCGGGCCGGACGCGCCGCACCACCCGCAACAGCTCCAAGGCCATCAGGGGGTCTACCAAGAGGAGCTTCTGATAGGTGGGCCCGGCGATCGTGCGCCGGTAGGTGGGCACACGGAGGCTCCGGTGCACCTCGAAGGGCGGGGGCGAGGTCTCCTCGCCGAGGTGCGTCGTCACCACGTGCACCTCGTGGCCGCGGCTCGCCAGTGCTTCGCTCATGCGGTAGATGCGCGTGGGCGTGCCGCGCGGCTGCGGGAAGGGGCAGGCGGCCACCATCACCACGCGCCGTCGGGCCCGGCGCCCGCCGCTCTCGGCGTCGCTCATCGCAGCCCGGCCTCGGCCAGGGGCAGGTCCTTGTCCGCCCCGATCGCTTCGATGCGGCCCTCGCGCAGGAAGACCACGCGGTCGCAGACCTCGAGCGTGGCGCGGCGGTGCGCGATCACGAGCAGGGACTTCTCGCCGCCGAGGTCGCGGATGGCCGCGGCGAAGTCGCTCTCGGTGGCGGCGTCGAGAGCCGAGGTCGCCTCGTCGAGCACCAGCAGACTCGGGTCGGGGTAGAGCGCCCGGGCAATGCCGATGCGTTGGCGCTGGCCCGCCGAGAGACGCGCCCCGTTCTCTCCCAGGTTGGCGTCGAGCCCGCCGGGCAGGTCGCGCACGGCGTCGGCGACCTGGGCGAGCTCGAGGGCGGCCCAGACCCGCTCGTCGTCGGGATCGAGCCCGAAGGCCACGTTGCAGCGGACGCTGTCGTCGAGCAGGTAGACGCTCTGGGCCACGTAGCCCACCGCTCTGCGCCACTCGAGCGAGCGCCCGCGAATCGGTCGTCCGTCGACTCGGATGCTGCCGCGGGTCGGCTCGAAGACGCCCAGCACGAGGTCGGCCAGGGTGGTCTTGCCCGCACCCGAAGGCCCGGCCAGACCCACGCGCTCGCCCGCGGCCAGCGCGAAGGAGATGTCGTGGAGGGCGTCGCGCTCGGCGCCCGGGTAGCGGAAGCAGACCCCCTCGAGGCGCAGCTCGCGCTCGATGCGCTCGGGGCGCCCCATCGACGCCGTCGATTCGGGTCTCACCTCGAGGGGGGTCTCGAGGTCGGCCAGCACGGTGCGGGCCGCGTCGCGCCCGTGGTGCACCGAGTTTGCGGAGATCAAGAGCCGGTTGCAGAGCGGAGCCAGCCGGAACGAGGCCGCGGCCAAGAGGCCCAGGCTCGCCAGGGTGTCGCCACTGCGCGAATCGCTGAACAGGATGGCGATCACCAGCGCGAGGATGCTCGCCATCAGGACGATCTCGGTGATCAAGGGTGGCAGCTGCTGGAGGAAGGCCTGCTTGCGGTGATTCTCGGTGAAGGCCTCTTCCACGCGCTGGAAGCGACCGAGCAGGAAGCCCTCGCGGCCGACCACCTTCGCCTCCTTGAGGGCCCCGAAGCTCTCCTGAAGGCCTTTCTGCCGCTCGCGCTGCAGCCGGGTCAGGCCCTTGCCCAAGCGCAGCGAGCGACGTCGGAAGCCCTGGTGCTGAAGCACCAGCATGGGCAACGCCAGCAGCGAGACGCCCACCACCACCGGCTCGGCGAAGCCGATCACCGCCACGATGGCCAGCGCCATGATCGCGTTCACGGCGAGGCTGAGGTTGGAGCGCACGAAGCCCTCGAAGACCTTGGGCACCAGCGAGGCCACGGTCCGCACCGGGCCGGCAGAGTTGCGATTGGCGGTGCTCGCGAACGGGGCGCACAGGTAGGCCCGCATCAGCTGTTGGCTGGTGTCGGCGCGCCAGCGGGCCAGGAAGCGCGTCTCGGCCCAGGCGAGGACCACCATGTAGGCCGTCTTGATCAGGAAGACGGCGGCCATGACGAGGCTCAGCGCAATCAGGAACTCTCGCGTCGAGTCGGCGCCGATCGCCTCGTAGGCGCGGGCCAGAGCCTCGGACTCGGCGATGCGCTCGGGTTCGTGGAGCAGCGCGATCAGGGGGAAGACCAGCCCGACGCCCACCACCTCGAGGACCGCCCCCACCACGGCCATGGCGAGGATCCCCACCACGGCCGGTGCGCGGGCGCGGGCGCCGAGGCGGATCAGCAGGCGCAGGTCTTCGGGCACGTTGCGGGTATCTCCCATCCCACCGAGAGGCAGCGCGGGGTTTCAGGGCTTTCTGGGGGGAATCCGGAGCAGCCTGCCTATCGGTGTGAATCTCCCTTCGTTGGAGCGCAGATGGGTGGGGAAATCGCGCAACCCGGGAGGAATGCGCTCCCATTGCACCTTACAATCGCGCGTCCGGGCGCTTCGCGCAGCCCGTTGCTGACGGGAACCCCCATCATCGAGGGCCGAGCCGCGACGCCATGTCCCCGCGCACCCTGCTGATCGTGAACCCCCATGGCGGGCGCGGCGCGGCCCTGCGCCGTTGGCGCCGGGCAGAGCCCCGGGTGCGGCGGGCGCTTCCGGGCGCCGAGGTCGAGCTGACCCGCGCGCCGGGCGACGCCGAGCGCCTGGCCCGGGAGGCCGTGCGCGCCGGCGTCGAGCGGGTGGTGGTGGCGGGGGGCGACGGCACCCTCAACGAGGTGGTCTGCGGCCTGCTCGGAGCAGAGCTCGGAGGCTACGCCGAGCTGGCGCTCTTGCCCCTGGGCACCGGTTGCGACTTCGCCCGCAGCCTGGGCGTGCCCCGCGACCCCGAGGCGGCCGTCGCCTTGCTGGACGGCGCGGTGGCCCGAGACGTGGATGCCGGTTGCGTCCGCTACCGCGACGGCGGGGGCGCTCCGCGGGAGCGCTACTTCCTGAACGCGGCGAGTCTGGGCGTGAGCTCGCTGGCGCTGAAGCTCGCGAACCGGGTGCCGCAGCAGCTGGGCGCCAGCGTCGCCTTCGCGCTGGGAACCGGCGCCGCCCTGCTCCGCCACCGCAGCCGCCGAGTGGTGCTGCGCGTCGACGGCGAGTGCGTGGCCGACGGTCCCCTGGTGTTGGCCGCCGTCGCCAGCGGCCGCTATTTCGGCGGCGGCATGCAGGTCGCGCCCGAGGCCTGCCTCGACGACGCGCAGTTCGACGTGGTCTCGGTCGACGGCATCGCGGCGCCCCGCCTGCTCTGGAAGCTCCCGAAGATCTACCGCGGCGTTCACCTGAAGGATCCGATCGTGAAGCACTGGCGCGGCCGCCGGATCGAGGCCGAGGCGCCCGACGGCGAGGTGCTGATCGAGGCCGATGGCGAGCTGCTCGGGCGCCTGCCTGCCGAGATCGAGGTCTTGCCCGCGGCGCTGCGGGTGCTGGGTCCGGCTCCAACCTCGGCGCCGCGCGGGCTGGGTCCGGCTCCAACCTCGGCGCCGCGCGGGCTCGGTCGGGCCCGTCCCGCAGCCCCCCGGTGACGCCCCGGAGCGACGGCCTGCTCGAGGGCGTGCGCCGCGCCTGCGCCCGGGTGGCCGAGCTTGCCGAATTCGTGCGCCTCGACCGCGCCGCCCTGGAGCGCTGGGTCGAGGTCCGCGCCGGTTCGCCGCCGGCTCCGCCCAGCCTCGACCCCGCCCACCACCGGGTGGGCGACGCCGACACCACGCTGGCCTTCGTGCTCACCCTCGACGCGATCAACTTCGGCTCGGGCTGGTTCCCGGTGCTCACCAAGCGCTCGGGGCTCTCGGGCTACCTAAGCATCGCCACGGCCCTGAAGGAGCACTTCGAGCGCGAGGGGCCGTGGAGCGCGGCGGGCCTGCGCCGCGTGACGAGCTCCGACTGCGCCGCCATCCTCGGCCAACGCGGCAACGCCGCCGCCCTGCCGCTGATGCAGCTCTTCGCCCGCGCCCTGGTCGACCTGGGGGTCTGGCTCGAGGCGCGCCACGGCGGCTGCTTCCGCGCGGCCGTGGCCGCGGCCGGCGAGAGTGCCGAGGCCCTGGCCCGCTCGCTGGCCGAGATGCCGCTGTATCGGGACGTCTCGCTCTACCGGGGCTTCGAGGTGCCGCTCTACAAGCGCGCCCAGATCACGGCCTCCGACCTGGCCGAGGCCTTCGAGGGCGAGGGCCCGGGCCGCTTCCGCGACCTCGAGCGCCTGACGATCTTCGCCGACAACCTGGTGCCCCACGTGCTGCGCCGCGAGGGCGTGCTCGTCTACGCGCCAGAGCTGGCCCTGCGCATCGATCGCGAAGAGCTGCTGCCCGCCGGGTCGCCCGCCGAGGTGGAGATCCGCGCCGTGGCCCTGCACGCCGTCGAGTGCGCCTTGGCGGCGCTGCGAGCCCGCGGCGTCGAGATCTGCGCGAGCGCTCTCGACCACGAGCTCTGGAACCGGGGCCAGGCGCCCGAGATCAAGGCGCACCCGCGACATCGAACCCGCTCGACGTATTATTGAGGGGAGCCCATGGGCAAGGTCATCTGCGCCGACAACCTCGAGGCCCTGGCCGACGTCGCGAGCGGCTCGGCGTCGCTCGTCTACATCGATCCGCCCTTCAACACGCGCCGCACCCAGAAGCGCACCTCGCTGCGCACCGTGCGCGACGAAGAGGGCGGCGACCGCACGGGCTTCGGCGGCCGGCGCTACCGCAGCGTGGTGCTGGGCGCGAGCCAGATCGAGGACCGCTTCGACGACTACCTGGGCTTTCTCGAGCCGCGGCTGCGCGAGGCCCGGCGCATCCTGTCCCCCACCGGGTCCTTCTTCCTGCACGTCGACTACCGCGAGGTGCACTACTGCAAGGTGATGCTCGACGGGATCTTCGGCCGCGAGAGCTTCATCAACGAGATCATCTGGGCCTACGACTATGGCGCGCGCAGCCGCAAACGCTGGCCCGCCAAGCACGACACCCTGCTCTGGTACGCCGCCGACCCGCGCCGCTACACCTTCCACTACGACGAGATCGACCGCATTCCCTACCTGGCGCCGTCGCTGGTGGGCGAAGAGAAGGCGCGGCGCGGCAAGACGCCCACCGACGTCTGGTGGCACACCATCGTGCCGCCGGGCGGGCGGGAGCGCACTGGCTATCCCACCCAGAAGCCGCTGGGCATCCTGGAACGCATCGTGCGCGTGCACTCCAACCCCGGCGAGCTGGCCGTCGATTTCTTCGCCGGCAGCGGCACGCTGGGGGTGGCGGCGGCCCGCCTGGGTCGGGACTTCCTGCTCGTCGATGAAAACCCCGAGGCGATCCGGGTGATGGCCCAGCGCCTCGAGGACTGGCCGGTCGAGTGGGTGGGCTGCGAGGCCGCTCTGGCCGGTTCGCCCGCTCGCGGCGCGCGGGCCCGGTGAAGCCGGCGGGCGGGAAGCGGGGAGCGGTGATCGACGGCACGCTGCTGGCCCTGCTCGCGCTCCTCGCCGGGCTCGCGGCCCTGGCCTGGGCCCAGGGCGGCCGCGAGCTGGCCCGCCAGGGGCTCGGCGAAGGGGCCGCGCTGCTGTGGCGCTTCGGCCCGCTGATCGTGGTGTCCTTCCTGGCGGCGGGCTTCGCGGGGCTGCTCGTGCCGGTGGAGTGGGTGCGCGCCCAACTCGGGCCCGACTCGGGCCTGCGCGGGATCGCGCTGGCCGTGGGCGCGGGCATCATCACGCCCTCGGGCCCCTTCGTCTCGCTGCCCATCGCCGCCGTGATGCTGCGCACCGGCGCCGGCGCGGCCGCCGTGGTGGCCTTCATCACCGCCTGGATGCTGCTGGCCGTGCACCGCCTGGTGGCCTGGGAGGTCCCGCTGCTCGGCTGGCGCTTCGCCCTGCTTCGCTACGCGAGCTGTCTGGCGCTGCCCTTCCTGGCGGGCCTGATCGCCCGCTCGCTGGCGCGTTAGGCCCGCTCAGAAGTCGAGCTCTCCCGTCACCGTGCAGTGGTCCGAAGGCAGGAGGCCGAGCACGCGGTCCTCGTCCTTGCCGCCCAGCACGTTGGCCTTGACCTTCGTCGGGGCGATTTGCGAGAAGATCACGTCGATGCGCTCGTCGTGCTCGACGCCCGTCAGGCTCAGGTCTTCGTCGTGGCAGCAGGTGTAGCCCGGCGGGTTGCCGGGCCGCAGGGGCCAGATGTCGGTGAGTCCCGCGAGCACCAGCTGCGTGTAGGGCGGGATGATGATGGTGTCGAAGGGCGGCGGCAGCGGGAAGGGCGGCGGCTGGATCGGCTGCGGAATGATCGGATCGTCGGGCGACGAGTTGATGTCGCCGAGCAGGATCAGCCGGGTGCCCGGGAAGGCGGGGAAGCCGCCCAGCACCTGGATCAGCTCGGCGGCCTGCAGTGCCTGGAAGACCGAGCTGAAGTCGCTGCCGTCGGGGCGCTGCACCTCGAGGTGGGTGTTGACCACGCGATGGGTCACCCCACCGACGACCGCGTCCACCCCCACGTAGCCGCGCAGGATCGAGCCGCCGAAGGCGGCCGGCAGGGGCACCAGGGCCTGGAAGTGGCAGCCCGAGGCGTCGAGGCCCGGCACGCCCGATTCGGTCGGAGCGCAGACCTGGCCGCTGAAGGGAACCGGGGCGAAGGACACGTCGTTGCGCACCAGCACCACGTCGCGATCGATGAAGCCGATGGTCCCGAAGTCGGGCACGGCCTGCGCGACGTCCACGTTCTTCAGGCTGGCGGCGACCACGTAGTTGCCGCAGTCGTCATCGATGGCGGCGAGGGTCTCGACCAGCTGGTCGACGAAGGGCGCCGGTGCGGGCGGGCCCGAAATGCCGTTGATCTCGAAGCGGAACACCTCCTGCAGGCCCACCACGTGGGGCTGCTTGTCGCAGATCTGCTCGGCCAGGGCGGAGGCGCGCACCGGGAAGTTGTTGGCCGCCATCCGCGCCAGGGTCGCGCCCAGAGCCGCGGCCAGCGCGTCGGGGTCGCCACTGGCCGCCGCGGCGAGCAGCGGGTTGAGGTCGGCGCCCAGGAACTGGTTCTGGGTCATCACCTCGATGTCGAACTGTTTGGCCGCCTGCGCGGGGGCAACGGCGACCAGGCTCAACGTGAACAATGCGACGGCGAAAGGCTTCATGGGCTTCTCCTGATTCCTTGGGATCCGACTCGGCCCGCCAGTGAATCATGCGGCTCGGCGTGGCGACAACGGAAATCTCCGCGGCCCTGCTCACCAACGGACCGGAGGTTTGGTGGAGATCGGGTCTGCTAGCATGCTCCGCCCGTCGGAGGTCTGCCTTCCAATGAGCAACGAAGGGCCCAGGCGCCGCAACACGTCGAGTGAATTCGCCAACCGTTACGGCCCGTGGGCGCTGGTGGCCGGCGCTTCCGAGGGCATCGGCGAGCAGTACGCGCGGCAGGTCGCGGAGCGCGGTCTGAACCTGGTGCTGGTGGCGCGCCGGCCCGAGCCGTTGCAGGCGCTGGCCACCGACCTCGAGAAGACGGCCCGGGTGGAGGTGCGCACGCTGCCCCTCGACCTGGCCGATCCGGCCGCGAGCGGCGAGATCCAGCGCGCCACCGACGGCCTCGAGATCGGGCTGCTGGTCTACAACGCCGCCGTCTCGGTCAGCGGCTGCTTCGTCGACAACCCGCTCGAAGACTACCGCCGCGAGCTGGAGGTCAACTGCAGCCGGCCCCTCGAGCTCTGCCACCACTTCGCCCGCGCCATGGTCGGGCGCGGCCGCGGCGGCATCGTGCTGATGTCTTCGCTGGCCGGCACCCAGGGCGCGCCCTTCCTTGCCAACTACGGTGCGACCAAGTCGTGGAACGCGGTCTTCGCCGAGGGCCTGTGGGGCGAGCTGCGCGAGCGCGGCGTCGACGTGCTCGGCTGCCGGGCCGGCGCGACGCGCACCCCGAAGTATCTGCGCGAATCGGGCGGCGGCAGCCGCTCTGCTCTGGTCCCCGAGATGGAGCCCGCAGAGGTGGTGCGCGAGGCGCTGGCGGCGCTGGGCCGGCAACCCAGCGTGGTGACCGGCCGCGCCAATCGCCTCGCCGCGGCATTGATGCAGCGGATCCTGCCCCGCAAGACCGCAGTGGTCATGATGGGCCGGGCCTCGCGAAGCGTGGGCGTCGGTCCGGAGCCGCGCTGGGATTCAGGAGGAAGCCGATGAGCTCGAGCGAACGCGAATTCGACCTGGTCTTGTGGGGAGCCACCGGCTTCACCGGCCGCTTGGTGGCCGAGTACCTGCTGTCGCGCCGTCTGGAGGGTTCGCTGCGCTGGGCGCTCGGGGGACGCGATCGCCTCAAGCTCGAGCGGGTTCGTGGAGAGCTCGGCGCGGGCGCCGCGGAGATCCCCCTGCTGACCGGCGACGCCGCCGACGCGGCGTCCATGAGCGAGCTGGCGGATCGCGCCCGCGTGGTGTGCAGCACGGTCGGTCCCTATGCGCTCTACGGCTCCGAATTGGTACGGGCCTGCGCCGAGCGCGGCACCCACTATTGCGACCTCACCGGCGAGGTGCACTGGATGCAGCGCATGATCGACGCGCACCAGGACCGCGCCGTCGCCAGCGGCGCGCGCATCGTCCACACCTGCGGCTTCGACTCGATCCCGTCCGACCTCGGGGTCTTCGCGCTGCAGCAGGCCATGCGCGAGCGGCACCAGGTGAGTGCGACGCGGGTCCGGTGCCGCGTGGCGGGCTTCAGCGGCGGCGCCAGCGGCGGCACCATCGCCAGCATGCTCAACATGCTCGAAGAGGCCGAAGGCGACCGCGACGTGCGCCGCGCCATGGCCAACCCCTACGCCCTGAACCCGAAGGAGCTGCGCTCGGGCCCCGACGCCGAGTCGGGCCTGGCCCCGGCCTGGGACGACGACTTCGAGCAGTGGACCGCGCCCTTCGTGATGGCGGCGATCAACACGCGGGTGGTGCGGCGCAGCAACGCCCTGCTCGGGCACGCCTACGGCCAGGACTTCCGCTACGAGGAGGCGATGCTGATGGGCGCGGGCCCGCTCGGCTATGCCAAGGCCGCGGCTTTCGCGGCCGGGCTCGCCGGGGGCATGGGCGCCGCATCGATCGGCCCCCTGCGCGGCCTGATCCGACGCGCGCTGCCCTCGCCCGGCGAGGGCCCCGACGCCGAGACCCGCCGGGCTGGCTACTGGGACCTGCGCTTCGTCGGCGAGGGTCCGCGCGCGGGCCAGCGCGTCGCGCTGCGCGCCACCGGCGACCGCGACCCCGGCTACGGCTCCACCTCGAAGATGCTCGGCGAGTCGGCCCTGTGCCTCGCCCTCGATCCGCTCGACTCCGAGCCGGGCTTCTCGACCCCCGCGGCGGCCCTGGGCACGGCCCTGATCGAGCGCCTCGAGCGCTACGCCGGGGTCCACTTCGAGATCGAAGACGACTGAGGCCTCAGGGGCGCCAGCCCCGGTGCGCGACGTGGGCGGGCTCCGCGCCCGACTTGGCCCGGGCCACCTGATCGCCGAGCCAGGTGAACCACTCGCCCCACGAAGGCTGGTCCTGCTCGACGCGCACCTCTTCCTGGTAGCGCGAGAGCTTGCGGTTCATGGTCACGATGATTCCGCCCGCCAGGTCGACCACGAGGTCGAGCGGGGCGACGCGGCGGAATACCAGGATGCCCATGGTCTCGAAGGAGGTCGTCACGGTCACCGCCGCGGCGTCGTACTCGGACCCCCGGGCGCGCAGCTCGTCGAGTCCGATGCCTTCCGGCACCTGCTGCAGCAGGGCGATCGCCGCCGCCAGGTCTCGGTTGTAGAAGGTCTCCGACAGGCTGCGCGCGATGGCGTCGCGCTGCTGAACCCGATAGTGACGCAGCTGGATCCAGCCGAAGATCAGACCGGTGACGATGGTGCTGGCGCCGATGATCTCGGCCAGGTTGGCGGCGTCGGAGATCGTGAGTTCCGGCATGGGGCAAGCATGGCACGTCGGACCGCGAGCCGGACTGACATTCTCCGCAAACGAGCGGTGAGGGTCCGGCCCCGGCCTAACGCAGCGCCGCGATCGCCTCGGCCAGGGACTCGCGGTCGGCGGGCTCCAGGTAGGGCGCGCGCAGGGAGCGGGCGGCGGCGGCGCCCACGGCGTCGGCCTCGAGGCCCGTCGGCAGGGTGAGCAGCAGCTGGGCGATGCGCGCGCCGATGCGCAGCAGGGCGGGGCGCAGGGCGTCGTCGAGGTCGGGCAGCTCGGCCGGGCGGAAGTCGTCGTCCTTCACCGCGCGCCACTGCACCGCCTTGGCTGCGGCCATCTGCGCGCGGAAGAAGGCGCCGACGGCGGCCTCGTCCGGCGGCTCCACGCCGGCCGTCTCGGCGGCGGCGCGGAGGTTTTCGAGGGCGCTCTCGATCACGCGCGCCTCGCGCTCGGGCACTTCGAGCGCAAGGCCGTCGCGGCGCTTGATGAAGCCGACCAGCGGCATCAGCTCGAGCCGCTCGTCCATTGCCGCGAGCAGCGCCAGCAGCGGCTCGGCGGTGCGGGCGCCGGTGAGGCTCTCGAGCTCTTCCACTCCGGACAGCCACTGCGCCCGCGCGGCGGCGAGGCGGCCGTCGGCTTCGCGGGCGAGCAGCCAGGCGTCCAGCTCGGCGGCGAGCGCGGGGCGATCGGCGCGCACCAGCCAGGCCTTGCGGTCGCGGGTGAGCGGACCGATGCGCGCCAGCGGCGCGTCGATCTGTGCCTCCCAGTGGGGCAGCTCGGCGCTGTCGGTGACCACGGCGTCGACGGCCTCCTCGGCCAGCAGCCCGGGCACCCCCGCGTTGTCGGGCAGGGCGAGCAGGGTGGCGTGGGGAAAGGCGCGCCGCGCCACGCGCTCCAGGTGCCCGCCGGCGTTCACCGCGATGCGGATCTGGGGCCGGTCGAGGGAGGTCTTCTCACTCCAGCGTTCGGGCGTGCGCGCCAGGGCGAAGGCGCCGGTCTCGGTGAGCGGCACCGTGAAGCGGCCTACCGCCGAGCGCTCCGGTCGCACGGTGACGCCCGACGCGGCCAGGTCGAAGCGACCCGCGGCCAGGTCGGAGCGCAACGCCGGCCAGGCGAAGCGCACCCACTCGAGCTCGCGCCCCGACTCCTCGGCCCAGGCCTGGAGCAGGGCGATGTCGAAGCCCTCTGGGGACGACTGGCCCTCGGCCCGGCTGAAGGGCGCGTAGTCCCCGCTGGTGCCCACCCGCAGGGTTTCGCCCGCAAGGGCCGGCGCGCTCGCCCCCGGCGCCAGCGCCAGCAGCAGCGCCGTCGAGAGCAGGGCCCAGCCCCGCGAGATTGCCCGGTTTCGCCTCGTCACCCTTGGGGAAGCTATCACCGCGGCGCGGCGGCCGACATTTGACCGGGCCAAGCGATTCCCCTAACCTCCGGCGCTTCCTGCGTTTCTGGCCTCGGCCGGAAGCCGTCGCGGAACCCGAGCGCGCCGATCGGTGTCCGCCCCTGACCAGCCACCGCCGCCCCGGGCTTCGGCGCGGGCCGGTCACGGGTCCGCAGGGTGAGCTTCGATTCGCATTTCATCCCCCTTCACCGAGGAGGTCCAGCCATGTCTCTGATAGCCGAGATCGAGAGCGGCTCGACCGTGGTGCACAAGAACACGGGCCTCCGCTATTCCGTGATCGAAGTCAGCGACGAAGAGGTGCTCCTCTCGCCGCAGTCCGATTCGACGATGCAGGACCTGATGGTCCCCATCGAGCTGTTCCGCACCGAGTTCGCAGACGGCGAGCGCTACAGCGCGCCCCGCTCGCGACGCGGCGGAGGCCGCGGTCGCCGCGGCGCGGCCCAGCAGCGCCAGGTGCCCTCGGGCCCCAAGGTGCGCGGCCGCGTCAAGAAGCTGGTGCCCGAGCGCGGCTTCGGCTTCGTGCGCGGCGACGACGGCAAGGAGGTCTTCTTCCACCGCTCGGGCCTGGGCGCCAACGACTACGACGCCCTCTCCGAGGGCGACGTCGTGGAGTACGTGGTGCAG
>Ga0224508_10002291_pt1 | contig 16420 bp, 14 predicted proteins | sample SF_Jan12_sed_USG_4_FD_170157 | JGI IMG/M metagenome (GOLD analysis project Ga0224508, IMG submission 170157) | Sediment microbial communities from San Francisco Bay, California, United States - SF_Jan12_sed_USGS_21 | ecosystem: Environmental > Aquatic > Marine > Sediment | place: USA... | reverse complement strand
GCACCATGTGCGTCGCGTACCCGAGATCCCCGGCCATGTGGCCGAGAAAGCTCTTCTCGACACCGGCCGTTCCGTCCCCCAGGTACGGGATGCCGGGGAGCGTGGGGAAGCTCGCGAGCATGGCGGTAAGGCCCTCGAGGCTGCGCTGCCCGTTCGCATAGAAGCGGGTGTAGAGCGTCCCTTCGGGTACGAGGCCGTCGAATACCGGCGTGGCGCCCAGTGGGTCGAGCCCCGCCCGCGCGCGGAGCGCATCGGTCACGATCGCGTCAAAGCTCTCCAGCACGAGGATGACGATGTTCGGCCGACCGGGGATGGTGTCCCGGGTCGACCGGTCGCGCGGTGCTGGATCGCGCTGCAGTGGCGCCCGGTCCCCCGCCCAGACTTCGCGCGTCAGCGTGAAGCGGGACCGGAACTCGGTGACCGCGTCATCCAGATCGCCCTCGAAGACCATCGGCCTTCGGTCATCGATCGAATGAAGCGCGGAGAACGGTCCGTTGAGGGTGAGATAGCCGGCGGGAACCGAGCCCCGGGTGAACGCGTGCACAGGCAGGAAGTCGCCCCGGTGGAACCCCTTCGCCACGACCCCCAGGACGACGACGAAGGCGGCGTAGCGGAGCCAGGAAGCCCGCGTGGCGCCGATCTCCGGACCGGGCCGGGCCAGGAGCCTCGCCCACCCGAATGCGACCACACCGAGCACGACGATGAACGCCGCGAGCGCGAGCGGGAAGTCGAAGAGGCTCTTGAGCAGCGTGTTCCAGTCGGACCCCCACGAGTTGGCGAGGTCGCCCCCGATGTGCCGGCGGACGTCCGGGAAGTACACCAGATCGCCGACGGTCAGGAGCAGCCCTCCCAGCAGTCCGACGAACGCCAGCCAGCCGGCAAACGACTGCCACGCTTTCCCACGGGCGAAGGCCGCCGGCAGCAGCGCGAGGGCGAGGGGGATCCCGACCAATTGGGCCGTCACGGCCAGGTCGAATCGGAGCCCCGCGGCAAACGCGCCGAGGACCTGCCCTCCGGATAGCCCGGCGAAGTCGGACGGATACGAGAGGATCAGGACCACCCGTGCGAGCATCAGCACGACGAGGAGCCCGAGCGCCGGGACGAACGGGCCGATCCAGGGTCCTGGACGGGCCCCGGCGGCGCCCGGCGCGTCCGGCTTCACCGGCCGAGGGCGGCCATCAGGTCGTCGTTGTCCGGGTGCTCGAGGAACGTATCGAACTCGATGAAGTAGCCCTCGGGGTCATACCCGACGAAGGCCCGGTACCGCGGGTTCCCGGTCTCGATCGCTTCCGACCGGAGTTCGAACGCGCCGTCCCGGGCCCGCTCGAACCAGCGGTCCAGATCGTCCGTCAGGAACGACAGCGTGACCGCCTTGTCCTCGGTGAACCGGTGCATCCCCCGGGTCTCGTCCACGAGCCCGAGGTACCCGGTCGCCGAAGTCGGGTAGATCTTCGCGAGCCCCTGATCGACGATCATGTCGAGGCCGAAGCGGTCCTCGTAGAACCGCTGCATGGCCGGGATGTCCCGGTAGTACGTCCAGATGACCGTGGCCTTGAATCCGAGGTCGCCGGGCGCCTCGCCGGCGTCCCCCCCGACCGGAAGCGTCGGCGCCGCGTCGAGCAGAGGGACGAAGCGCGCGTTCTCCTCGTGTTCGTTGAAGCGCTCGAACTCGAGCAGGTACCCCTCGGGGTCGATGGCCACGAACCCGTCGTGAGCGGTGGTCGGATCGGGCGAGTAGCCGGTGGAGCGCAGCGGGATTTCGCGCCCGCTCACGTAGTCCCACCACTCGTCCAGCTGATCCGTGATCAGGGCGAGCGCGACGGTCTTCGGCTCGTCCGCGGAGTGCATCCCGCGCTCGGCATCGACGAGCGTCAGGAAAGAGGTCTCGGCGATCTGCAGGATCTTCGCGAACCCGTAGTCCGCGACCTTTCGAAGCCCGAGCGTCTCCGTGTAGAAGCGCGCCGCCCCCTCCACGTCCGCGTAGTAGAAGAACGCGTTGTTGGCGGTGATCCCGGGTGTGCCGGTGACAGGCGCGGCCTCGGTGCGGCCGGCGGTTTCAGAGACTGATTCGGAGGACGCGGAAGTCTCGTCCCGGCTCGACGACCCGCAAGCGATCGATGCGGTGACTGCCGCCGCGACGACGGAGCGGACGATTCTCATTCGATGGGTCCCTGGTGGCGGTGAAGGCGTGGCGGCTTCTTCGGTCACCGCCAACCTCACCACCCCCCGACGCGAACGCTAGTTGTCGTGTCGCCAGGACCTCGAGGTCAGCGGACGAGGCTGGACCACGCTGTTCGTGTTGCACGTCGCCACGAGGTCGAGATCGCCCGTGATCTCGTTCGTGTTGACGAGATCCTTCACCCCGGGCGGATCGAGGCCCCCGAGGCACTCGAGCGAACCGTCGACACGGGCGGTTCCCTTGATGTCACACTGGCTGCTACCGAGAATGCGCCCGCGGAAGTTGGGGACGCTCGGGTCTGCGGTCCCTTCAAGCAGGATATCCCCGAGCGCCGCGATCAAGATGTCGGACGACGGGGCGGGCTGGAGGAATTGGCTTCCCCTCGCCTCGACATAGCCCGTGGCGAACAAAGATACCGACTGAGGGGCATACGCCGCGCCCATATTGTTGTCGAGCTTGATGCTCCCGTCGATGCAGAACGAGCCCTCGAGGCCGAGCCCCGGAACGTCCGAATCTATCTGAACAGGCCCGACGAAGTACTCGCCGTTCGAGACCGACCAGTTCTGGGCGCCCCAACCGCCGATCGTGAGACTGTCTCCGTTGGCGCCCATGATACGATTGTCGCGCACGTGATAGTCCGCGGCGGCACACGCTTCCTTGAACTCGGCGTAGACCTCGGGCGGGGCTTCCTGCTCGGCGTACTGCTCGATGGATCCGCTCGTAGATGTCGTACCACCGGGTGATGCGAGGGTCGCGCCGGCGTAGTCGGTGAGCATACCGCTGGAAAGCGTGGTCGTATTCGTAGCATCGGTGCTCGAAACCGTGATGACATTCCCCTCGACGGGACCATTCGAACTCACTGGGCCGTCCGTCGTGAGCGAGCCGCTAACGTAGATCCAGTCGTTCGCGTGGATTTTGCACCCGCCCGACACCTTCGCGTTCCCGGAAACCGTCAGATCCCGGTCGAAGACGAACCCGTCGGCGACGTCCGAAGCCGTCGTGACGATCTGGCTGACCGTCGTCACGCCGCCGAAGAGCCCGGCTTCCCGCCCCGAGCTCCGGATCTGGTAGAGCAGGTGCGGCCCGTCGTCGATCCGTCGGATCACGGCGCGATACTCGGTCTGAGTGTCGATCGGCCGCCACCCGAGATCCACGCTGTCGCCCGGAGCGAGGCCCCCGAGCACCGAGTCGGTCGCGAGACCGATCGCCTGCTGGAGACCGACCTCGGCCGCGTAGAAGCTCTGGTTCCAGACCGCTGAAGCCTTCGACGCCTGACGCTGCGAACCCGCCATCCGGAGCGAGTGAGCGGCGAACCCACCCAGCACGATGAACGCGAAGAGCGCCCACACGAGCACGTAGCCCCGCTCATCCAGATTCCCGAGGGACACCGGAGCCGTCGACTCGGTGTCGGACGCGTAGAGCGCCCGCGCTGTTCCATCTGCCTTCCCCGACATCCCTACCCCCTCAGTGCCACTCTGGTGTGTAGCGAATCCACGGTCGTCTCACCCTGACGCTGCTTGCGCAGAATGATGTCGATCGACCGGACATCCTGGGTGATCATCGCGGGGTTCCCGTCCGCGTTCAGGTACGTGAGGACGAGCCCCGAGTCCTGCGGTGCGAGCAGCGGCCCCGTCAGCGGCTCCCAGGCCTGGCCCTCGAACCGTCGCCCGAGCCACCACTCCGTCTCCCACTGGAAGAGCCCGAACGCGACGTGTCGGAACCCGCGGACGGGCGAGCCGACGCTGACCCCCGCAGTGTCTCCGGCCACGGTCAGTCGGCGGGTCGCGTTCGTCGCGACTGCCCAGTCGCACGTGAACGACTCGGGGGTATCAGGCACCGCGACGCTCACGATCCGTAGCGCCCGCCAGTCGTCGTCGGCTCGACCCGCCGAGTTCAGGGCGAGCACGAGGGTGCTGTCCGACGGGCCGGCGGTGAACGTGCCCGCCTCGAAGACGATCGAATACGTCGGACCGCCCTGGGCGTCGACGACGCCGCAGATCACCCCGTCCGCCTGTCGCGACCGGATCCGCACGAAGGTCGAGTCCATCTGGAGCAGATCGCCCTCCGGTGCCGAGAGTCCCCGGAGCTCGCCGGCGAACATGGCCATCGCGTTACGGAGCACGCCCTGGTTACGTGCCATCGCCTGTTGCTCGCGAAACTGGATCTGGCTGGTGAAGAGCACCGAATGGATCGCCGCGACGATCGCCCCGCCCACGACCAGATACACCATGGCCTCGACGAGCGTGAATCCGCCCGAGCCCCGGGGCAGACGACGCGAGTCGTCCCCCCCCAACCGATGGCGTTCGCCCGCCGGCCCCCGCCGCCTAATCGACGGGCGGTCGCAGAACGAGCCTGATCGTATCCGCAAGGGTCTCTCCCAGATAAGTCTTCTCCGCCACCACCATCACGACCTTGGGATCCGCCCCGAAGACGGTCCAGTGGACGCGGCGCCCCCCCAGCACTCGCGAGCCGGAGATCGCGCGATCGTACCCCCCGGCCGTCAGCTCCTCCACCTGTTGGTGAAGGGCCGCCCAGGTGCCGGTGTCGAGCTCGCTTCCCACGAGCACTCTCCAGCTCGCGGCCTGCGCCGCGGCCGCACCGAGGATCGCCGTCGCGAGTACGACGAGTGCCATCATCACCTCGACGGCCGAGCTGCCCCGCTCGTCGCGCCGGCGACGGGGCGAGCTCATTACGGCAGCCGGTCGCCGAGGGGCGAGAATCGAAGGGTGTCCGCCCGAGCGACGTTCTTCACGATCATCGTGGCGTCGGGCTGCTCGCACTCCGCGTCGGTGTATGGCAGCCCCCTGGCGTCGAAGCAGAGTAGCCGTCGGTCGGAGACGAGGTCGACGTCCCGCAGGCTGATCGCCCTCAACAGGACCTCCCCGGTCTGCGCGAGCGATGTATCCGCTCTCAGCGTCAGGAGGTTCGTTCTCGCCTGCCCCCTCCCCTGCCCGGTGCCGATCATCAGCGAGACGCGCCGCCCGTACTGAATGGCCGTCGTTCGGGCCAGCGTGTGGACAGAATGGACTTCGTTTGCCGCCGACCGTACTTCGCTCTGGTGAAACGACTTCGCCGTCTGCGGGGCGACGATCGCCATCGCTACCACGGTGAGCGCCATCGTGATGACCAGCTCGATCATCGTGAACCCGGCGTCTCGTCTCTTGTCGTTCCCAACCATCGTATCCACCCTTCACCGCCCGTTTCTCTGATCCCGGACCGTGCATTCGCGCGCTCGGTCCGGAGAGACGGTGGTGCAGGGCGAGGACCCGATGAGAGTTCGAGCCTTGTGCGCCGCAAGCCTCAGATTCACAACACGTTGCGGGCTCAAAGGACGTCGAAAAACCGGCTTTTGTGGCCTCGATGCAGCACAGTGAACAGGCAAATCGCCCGTGCGAGGCGCGATTCACCACGCTCGGCTGGCGCTCGCCGCTACGGGCGGCAGGCCATGGGGCTCTCGAGCCGGCTCGGGGGCACACAGGCGGTCTCATTTCCGCCACCTGATCGTCGGCTGATTCGGGAAATGGACCCAGCGGCCCGCGCCGTCGTCGGGACCCTCGATGATCGAAAAGTGAAGCTCCTGATCCTGATCGCCGTACACGATCGTGTAGATCGGGTCTCCATCATCGTCCCGTTCCGTCCGAATGATGGGATGGAGCGTGGAGTTCTTTGGCCCCGTGTGGAGAGTCAGGGTCGACGGCGTGATCGTGAAGCCCCGGTCCGCGTAGTGCGGTGCGTCGGTACGCCAGGTCCCGAGAAGCTCGGTCGGCATCCCGTCGTCCTGCCACCCGCCGCACGCGGCCGCCAGGAAGGAGAGACAGCAAGTCATCGCGACCGCCCTCAAGCCGCCCGTCGCGTTTCGAATGGGGACACCGCTCATCTCACTCATCTCACTCTCCGACGGCCATCGCGCGGACGGGAGGCTCCTCGTCTACGAGCTCTCCGGCCCGAACGAGCGCTGGTCGCAGATAGGGGACGATCCGTGGATCGAAGTGGCTTCCGGCGCTCTGCTCGATGAACCGTATCGCGTCTTCGAGCGGCAGCGGGTCCCTGTACGGCCGGTCGGACGTTAGCGACTCGAACACGTCCGCCACGGCCATTACCCGGGCGGTATAAGGAATCGCCTCACCGGACAGACCCTCGGGGTACCCGGAGCCGTCCCAGCGCTCGTGGTGATACATGACCGCCGGGATGACGTCGGCGAACGCCGCGATCGGCGAGAGGATTGCCGCGCCGATCTCCGGATGTTTCTCGATCTCGGCCCGCTCCTCCGGAGATAGGGGGTCGGGGCTGTCAAGAATGGACTCGGGCACCCCGAGCTTTCCGATGTCGTGCAGGAGACCCGCACGCTCGAGCAGCTCGAGGTCCTTCTCATCGCCCCCGAGCTCCTCACCCAGCGCGTACACGACCCGCGTGACCCGCTCGCTGTGGCCCGCCGTCCAGCGGGACTTGGCGTCAACCGTCTTCGCGAGTGCCGTAAGCGCGCCGATTCTCATGTTCTCGAGCTGCGACACGAGCCGGACGTTCCCCAAGGCGACCGCCACCTGGTCCACGAGCTGGTAGATTTCGGGCCGAGACGCGGCCTCCGAAGCGGCCTCGCTGGACTCGAAGGAGAGCACGAGCAGGCCGTGTAACACCTTTTGGTGCTCCAGCGCGGCCGCCACCCTGTAACGATCCGGCTGGATCTCGAGCTCTGACGGAATCGACGACAGGACCCGGCCGTCATCCAATTCCAGGAGACCGTTGCCGCGCAACAGCAACTCGTCCTCATCCGTCAGCTTCGCCGCGTCTACTCGCCACACCGCCTCGGAGCCCTCCGTCCCGGCGACGTGGCCGTACGCGACCGCCTCCCCGGAGGCGGCGTCCGATATCATGAGGAGGGCGGCCGCGTCACAGTGAGCCAGGCAGACCGTCTCCTTCAGGGTGACGGCGGCGATACGGTCGGCGTCGGGAGTCGTGAGAACGGAGCGGCCGATGTGCCGGAGGGCCTCGAGGGTCTCGAACTGGCCCTGGAGCCGGCCGGTCATGTCGTTGAAGGACGAGGCGAGGTCGCCGAGCTCGTCGCGCGATTCGACGTGGACGCGAGCCGTGAAGTCGCCATCCGAGACTCGTCGCGTCCCTGACTTCAGCCGGTTGAGGGCCTCCAGCGAACGGCGCAGCTGGATACTGCTGAACAGGATCACCGTACCGAGCCCGATGACCCCACCGAGGATCATCGAAAGCCTGTAATCGGCGATGTTGGCTGCCGATCGGCTGGCGGGCTCGCTGGCTACGACCATCCACGGCGGACCCGCGAAATCGAAGGCTATGAAGACGAGCGAGTACGCACCCACCCAGCGCGATTCGTCGTCGCCCCAATCCAGGTATGCCTCGCTCGCAGTGTTTCGGGGCGTACCGGGGACGGGCAGCACACCCTCGGGGATTTCGGTCGGGCAGAAGATCGGGCGCCGGGTGCTGTCGAGCAGGCAGAGATCCGTCGAGGCCGAGAACGCCGTCGTCTCGTCCCCCAGGCGATCCGTGTCGATCTCACCCCAGATGAGCCTCCGCGTCCCGTCCAGACGGACCTGACGAATCAACAGCAGGCTGGACTGTCCGTCAGCGGCCGGGAGCGTCGCGAGAACAGTCTCGCCGTCGTCCAGACGGTCCCGGATCAAGGAGGGCAGAGGCGGGGGCGCCTGCGGCGCGCCGAAAACTGTCTCGGTCTCGCCGAGCCCCCGTTCGAAGGCGAGTCCGCCCAACCGGGAATCGATCGAGTCCGCCGTCGCCACACCCCCCTCGGTCATCCCTAGCGATACCGCTCGGACGACCCGCTCGAACTCGCGCTCGAGCAATCGGACCCTCTCCAGGACCTGTTCCCCCGCGAGCTTGCTCTCTCGTCGCAACCGCTCGCGATGCTCGACGGACATCCGGCGCTCGGTCTGCCAGTACGTCACCGTGATCGTGACCGCGATCGGAGCCACCGCGCAGAGCGCGAATAGTGTCAGGATGCGTCGTGTGAGCCGCGACCGGAGCCGAACGCCGTCGATGCGCATCCCGGACCCTAGAACCCCGCTGCGGGGCCGACATACGCGCCGTCGTTTCCGCGGATGATGTCGTCGAGACTCTCAGGTCTCGTCAGAGCCGGAAGGGACAGCCCGTCGTGCCCCATGCTGTAGAGGTCGTACAGGGCGTTGATCGGTACGAGGAACCGGTCCTTGCGCGCCACACTGGCGACATTGGGAACGGAGCTGAAATCGAGGTACTGATAGGCATTCCCCCAAGGATCTCGCATATCACCCGCGTTGACCTCCGAGAGGGATGACGGCATTCGGCCCCTCTGCATGGCGAATTCGTCTATTCGAGTCTGGATTTCGAGGATTTGGCCGGTCGCCGTCTGGTTCCTAACGGTCTCCGAGGCGCGGACAGACGACTTGATGGCCACCGTGGATAGAATCCCGATCAGGGTGAGCGCAATGACCAGCTCGACGACGGTAAATCCGCCCAATCGAACGGTTTGCGCCGGGCTCGAAACTCGGATCATGTGACGATGTCGGGCCCTGTGACGGGCCGCGAATCCGTGCATTTGCGGGAAGCCTCTCTCCCCCGTGAGAACTTCCGCCCGCGCCGGGGTGCGGGCTCCGCTCGGGGGCCCGTTAGAGCAAGGACGGGACCGGGTTACGAGCAACGGCTCGCCGGGAACGGCGCGACCCCGTAGGGTGATCCCGGCACCCTGAACCACCGCACCGGAGCATGGGATGAACCGACAGTCCGCACCCTTCGCCGCGAGCGTCGTTATGCTCCTCCTGACGTCCGCCTGCGCCGGCGATGACGACGGAGCTCGGGCCTCCGGCGCTCCGACTGTCGTGGGTGTCAGTGGCCCCGCCCTGCCGCTCGTCGCGCCTGACGAGGCGGGCTTGTCGGAGGAGGCGCTCGCCCTCATCACCCCGGCGATGCAAGAGCACGTCACGGCGGGACGGCTCCCGGGCGTCGTGACCCTCGTCGCCCTCGGCGGACGCATCGTTCACTGGCAGGCGATCGGGATGCGAGACATCGAGGCTGCCGATCCGCTCGAGCCGGACGACATCTTCCGCATCTACTCCATGACCAAACCGGTCACGAGCGTGGCGATCATGATGCTTGTCGAGGACGGCAGGGTGGGACTCGACGACCTGGTCTCACACCACCTCCCCGCGTTCGCGGACCTCTCCGTTCTCGAGGAGGACGGGAGCCGGACGCCAATGTCGCCCCCCATGACGATCCGGCACCTCCTCAGCCACAACGGGGGCCTCACGTACGGCATCTTCGGGGACACCCCGGTCGACCGCGCGTACATGTCGTCGGGCCTGTTCGCGGCGCAGAGCCTGCCGGAGTACGTAGGGATCGTCGCCGGGCTGCCGCTGGCAGCTCAGCCGGGCGAACGGTGGAACTACAGCGTGTCCACGGACGTCCTCGGCTACATCGTCGAAATCGCGTCGGGACAGTCGTTCGCGGAGTTCCTCGAAGAGCGGATCCTCCAGCCGCTCGGCATGGACGACACTGCCTTCTGGGTACCAGAGGCGAAGCGCGACCGCTTCACGACCCACTACGCGGGCTCGGAGGACGGCCTGGCCGTGGTGGACTCGCCGGCGGAAGGTCGCTTCACACAGGCTCCCGGGCTCGCCTCGGGGGGTGGCGGACTCGTCTCCACGGCGTCTGACTACGTCCGGTTCGCACAGATGATGCTGCAGGACGGCCAGCTAGACGGGGTCCGCATTCTTCGGTCGGAGACCGTCCAGGAGATGCGAAGAAACCAGCTATCGGAGAGTGCCGTTCCCATCGCCCTCGCCGGTTGGTTCCCACCGGCGTACGGGTTCGGACTCGGATTCGCGACGCTCATCGACCACGAAGCCACGCCGGAAGCCGATCACGACGGCGTGTTCCGCTGGGGCGGGGTGGCGAACACGTTCTTCTGGATCGACCCGGAGGCCGAGCTGATCGCCATGGTGTGGACGCAGATGGACCCGTTCCTCGTTCACGGTCTCGAGCGGCAGTTCCAGGCGCTCGTGTACTCGGCGCTGGGGCCCGACGCGGAGTGATCTGGGTAGCGCTGGTCGGTGGAGCCGTCGTCGTCTTCCTGGTCGGGCAGATCATCGCACTCGGGATCGTGCTGTCGTCGGGCGACGAGGCCACCCGCGGCCTGGGGTACTATGGCCGCTCGCCAGCGGGGAGAGAGGCGTTCCGGGCGAAGCTCCGACGGCACTCGCGGCTCCTCTCGCCGATCCTCTGGATTTTCGGGCGGTTCTCGTCCTTCACCTTCGAGAAGGCCAGCTTCCGTCACTCCGGGCTCACCGGGCCCCGCGGAACCTGCACCGAGGAGAGCTTCGCCGCCGGCATGGCGTACTCCCCCGCGGTCGAAGACGTGTTCGTCGTGACCCAGATGAAGAGTGGCACGACCTGGATGCAGCACCTGGTCTACGAGATCCTCATGCGAGGGCGGGGAGACCTCGTGGATTCCGGTGCGACCCTGTATGCAGTATCGGCATGGCTCGAGGCCGTGAAGAGCGTGTCCGTCGCGGATGCGCCTCTCGTGGGCGAGGAGCGGCCCACGCGGCTCATCAAGACGCACCTCCCGGCGTCCGCCTGTCCGATATCCGACCACGCGAAGTACATCTACGTGGCTCGACACCCCGTGTCCTGCTTCGCCAGCTGCGCCGACTTCATCAGGGAGAACGCGGGCCGGCTCGCCCCGCCCCTCGATGCGACCGAACGCTGGTTCTGCTCCCCGGACATGTGGTGGGGAGAATGGCCGGAGCATGTAGAAGGGTGGTGGACGGCGGCGAGCGACCGGGAGAACGTGCTCTTCGTCCATTTCGAGGAGATGAAGAGAGACCTCCCGGACGTCACGAGACGCGTGACGGAGTTTCTGGGACTCGAGGCCCGGTCGGATCCGGGAATCGACGAGATCGTGCGAAAGTGCGGGTTCGACTACATGAAACGGAACGCGGGGACGTTCGAGATGCACCCCCCCCACCTGCTCTCTACCGACGCGAGACTCTTCGCGAAGGGGACGACCCTGCGGCACCAGGACGTCCCGCAGGAGACCCGGGAGCGAGTGAGCCGCTGGTGCGTGTCCCGACTGGAGCAAGCGGACTACCCGCTGTCGAGGTTCTATCCGGATCTGACGTGACGACGAGGCGCCGGGTCCGCGACCTCGCGTCGTCCGCCCAACGCGGCAGGGCCCACTCGGGGCGCGGCGTCAGAGCTGCGCGTGATCCAGATCGCCACCCAGCGGGCGCCGGGGCTCGTCCCCCTCGATTTCGAAGGCGAGATCCGCTTCGGTCAAGGGTGACTCGAGGGCCCGTCTCGTGAGCCCCTCTTCGAGGATCCGGGGCAGCTCGTCGATTCTGATCGGCCGGCCCCACATGTAGCCCTGGACGTATCTGCCGCCCAGCTGTTCGATCAGAGACAGTTGCTCGGAGCCCTCGACGCCCTCGATGATCACGGCGACCTCGAGGATCTCCGCCAGCGTCATGACGGTCCGGACGACAGCCATGGATGCGGGGTCCGCCCCAAGGCCCAGCACGAATCCACGGTCGACCTTCAGCACATCGACGTCGAGTCCCCGCAGGTATCCGAGCGAGGAGTGCCCTCTCCCGACTTCGGTAACCGCGATCCTGACGCCGAGCGTCTTGAGGCGCCTGACGCGTTCGGGATCGGCGGCAGCGGCGGCCTCAGGGATCTCGAGCTGAACGCAGGACGGATTCACCCTGGTTCGCTGAAGGACGGTGGCCACGCCCTCGATGAAGTCCGGCACTTCGAAATGGCCTCGCGCGATGTTCACGCTCAGCAGCAGCGCACGCGCTGAAGGAGCCGTCTCGAGCAACGTTCGAACTTCGTTGCAGGCTCTCTCGAGGACCCAACGATCGACTTCGGCGATCAGCGACGATTGCTCGGCGATCGGGATGAAGTTTCTCGGATAGATCGTTCCGAACTCTGCGTCTACCCAGCGGACCAGCGCTTCTAGTCCGACGAGGGTCTCCCCGTTCACGTCGATGATCGGCTGGTACTCCACATGGAGCTTGCCCTCGTCCAGCGCGCTGCGGAGTTCGACCTCGAGACGCTCGGCGAACGCGTCCGTACACGCATCGAGCTCCTCGTGATACGCATACTCCTGGAGTCCCCCACGCTTCTTGGCCTCGTACATGGCGAGGTCCGCCCTTCTGACGAGATCCGACGGCGTTTGCGTGTCTGCGTCGCTGATCGCTACGCCCACGCTCACGCCGACCTGGATCTCCTCATCCTCGACACATATCGTCTCCTTCAACGCCGCGACTACTCGTTTCGCCGCGGTCATGGCTTCGCCCTGGTCACGCGGCCGCTCGAGGAGAATCGCGAATTCGTCGCCCCCGACCCGCGCCACGGTATCCGCCGATCGGACGAGTGCCTCCAGCTTCCTCGCGACTCTCTCGAGCACGCGGTCACCCAGCTCATGACCGAAGCGGTCGTTGACGGGCTTGAATCGATCGAGGTCCATATAGAGAAGCGCGACGGTCCCACCGTCGCGTCGCGTCCGGTTGAACGCGTGCTCCAGCCGGTCCTGGAAGACCGCCCGATTCGGGAGGTTGGTCAGGTAGTCGTGGAGCGCCTTGTCCCGCAGATCGCGCTCGAGCTGCTTGCTATCCGTGATGTCCTTCATGCGAAGGCACACCGCCGAGATCTCGCCGTCGCTCATCATCGGAACGGCCGAGACCTCGACTTCGAGCGGGGGGTTCGAGATCGTGCTCGACGCTTCGACCATCTGCGACTCGCCCGCGCCCGCGGCACCGAGACATCTCAGGACGAGGGCTCGCGAGGAGCCAACGAACAGATCGGCGGCCGGCTGGTGGATGACGTCGTCAGACGCCGCCCGAACCGCCGTGAAAGCCGGGTTCGTCGCCACTATGCGCCCCTTGAGATCGACGAGCAGCATGGGTTCTGCCGCCGCGAAGAAGAGCGAGTCGAACTGCCGCTGGTCTTGCGCCGACAGCTCATTAAGCGACCGGGCCTTCCGCAGCCGCACGAGCAGGAACACGACGACTGCGGCCAGCGCAACTGCGGCCAGTGTCGCGACCTGCATGACTTCGATTGGAAGTGCGAGACCTGGTATGGCGACCGATGACGCCTGGATGGAGGGCAAGCGCCCCGACCCGACGGCATTGTGGGGCATCTTGGGCCTTTCCTTCAGCGTGATCTCCCCGATCGAGACTCCCCGGACTCGACCTCACGCTTCTGAGACTCTGCATTTCGCGTTCCGGGGCATCCTGGGATCGGAATGCGCGGCCGCCTCGCTCGGCCTGGTGGCCGTCTACGAGTCGGTCGGCTTCACCAGTCACTGACTCAACTCGCGAGCTCGACCTCCACCGACGCCATGTCCTCACGAAACGAGACCCGCAGCGACCAGGGGCGACAGCACACCTCGCAGTCCTCCACGTACTCCTGACTGCTGCCACCGTGGGGGTCGAGGACGATTTCGACGATCTCGCCGCAGGCCGGGCACTGCACGTCAGCCGTCACTCCGCCTCGACCGTCACTCGAACCGCAGCGCCTCGATCGGATCGACTTTCCCTGCCTTGCTGGCTGGTCGATAGCACGCGAGAGCCGCGACCACCACCAGAAACGCGCCGGCGAGCACCGAAGAGGAACAGGGGTCGCTTCACGAGACCCGTTATCAAGCCGTCGCCTCGCGCGTATTGGCATCCGACGACAGGGTGCGCTCGACGGCCCGAATCCGTTCGGTGGCTTCAGCCAGACGAGCCCTGCCCTCGCGAGTGATCTGGTAGTATTTCCGCGGCGGGCGCTTCTGACGCTGAGCGACCTGGTGCGATTCCCACTTCGCTCGAAGCATCCCCGTCCGCTCGAGCCGGCTGAGCGCTGGATACACGGTGCCGCTCGGAAGACCGGTGGCGTCCATGATGTCGAAGCCGTAGCGCTTGCCCAGCGATACGGCGTGAAGGACCTGAACCGTCGTGATGCCGAGTGTTTTTCTGGGCATGTGTCCGCGTTCGTCGCTTTGCCGGGGGCCGTCTCGCAGCCGCCCCTGGACGACTCGAGTTCCAGGAACGCTGTAGATATGCTAGCTATGTAGTACTACTACGTTTGAAGACGCAAGATGGTTGCATGGAGGGGTCGGTTGCAGGTCGCGGCTCGCGGGGCATCTTCACACCCTTCTCAGGGACTTCCGGGCGGCCGTGCGCAGAGGAGATCGATTGCATGTGGCATGACGACATACTCGGGACCATCGGCGACACGCCGCTGGTCAAGGTGAACCGGCTGACGCAAGGGCTTCCCTGCACCGTTCTCGCCAAGCTGGAGTTCTTCAACCCCGGCGGCTCGGTGAAGGACCGTATCGGCGTGTCGATGATCGAGGCGGCCGTCGAGGCCGGCGAGCTCGAACCGGGCGGGACGATCATCGAGGGTACGAGCGGAAACACGGGTGTCGGACTAGCGCTCGCGGCGATCGCCCGCGGATATCGGTGCGTGTTCACCACGACCGACAAGCAGAGCCCCGAGAAGATCGCCTTGCTCAGGGCGCTCGGGGCCGAGGTCATCGTGTGCCCGACCGCCGTCGCCCCCGAAGACCCACGGTCGTACTACCAGGTCGCGAGGCGTCTCGCCGGCGAGATCCCCAATTCGGTCTATCTCAACCAGTACGACAATCCCGCCAACACGGCCGCGCACGTCGAAACGACCGGACCGGAGCTCTGGGAGCAGACGGACGGCCGGATCTCACACCTGATCGTGGGCGCGGGGACTGGCGGGACGATCTCCGGGACCGCGAAGTACCTGAAAAAGCAGAATCCCGACATCAAGGTCATCGGCGTCGACCCCTACGGATCCGTCTACTACAAGTATTTCCACACCGGCGAGTTCGACGAGAGCGAGATCTACCCCTACGTGACCGAGGGAGTGGGGGAGGACATCCTCGCGGGCAACATGGATTTCGGGATCGTCGACGACTACGTCCGGGTGACGGACAAGGAGTCGATGCTCATGACGCGGCGCCTCAGCGAGGAAGAGGGGATGTTCCTCGGCGGCTCGTGCGGCATGGCGATGGCCGGCGCCCTCCAGTGGATGGAGGCGAACCGCGACGATCTCGGCGAGGACGACGTCGTCGTAATCGTCATGCCGGACGGCGGGTACCGCTCGCTCGGGAAGATCTTCAATGACGTCTGGATGCAGGAGCACGGATTCCTCGACGACGGGCAAGTGCCGACCGCGGGCTCGATCGCGGCCGGACGCCCGGCGCAGCGGCCGCTGGTATCCGTGCCGGCGGACATGTCGCTGGACGACGCCATCGAGGTCATGCGGAAGCACGCGATCTCGCAGCTGCCCGTCCACGAGGATGGCGAAATGGTCGGGAGCCTGATCGAGCAGGACATCCTGAACGCCCTGATCGGCGACACGGACGCGCGGGCAAGGCTCGTCCGGGACCTCATGGGCCCGGCCTTTCCGGTGGTCGAGGCGAACGCGGCGGTGCAAACGTTCGCCCGTGGGCTGAGCGGGGAGAGCCCCGCGGTGCTCGTCCGCCAGGAGGACGGGGACCTGGCGATCCTCACCCGATCCGATCTGATCGGGAACCTGGGCGCCTGACCTCACCGGCGGCAAAGGACGCCCGCGACGACGGGGCCGACGACGCGTCGAACCGCCGTGGGTCAGGTCAGGGCGGTGAAGAACGCCGAGACCGCGGCTCGATCGACCTTCCCGGGCCCGCCCAGCGGCATCTCATCGACGATCGCGATGCGGCGTGGGTGGGCGTACGCCGGACCCTCTTCGAGTGTGTAGGCCTTGAGCGACTCTTCATCCGCCACCGCACCGGGCCGCAGCATGACCATCGCCGCCGGCACGTTCCCCTTCACGTCGTGGGGAACGGACACGACCGCGGCGTCGGCCACATCGGGATGGGCGAGCAGCAGGTTCTCGACCTCCTTCGGGTAGATGTTCTCGCCGCCACTGTTGAACATGTCGTCGGTCCGACCACGGAAGTAGAAGAACCCGCCGGCGTCGCGGTGGAAGAGATCGCCCGTCGCCAGCCACCCGTCCACGAGCCGCTCGGAGTTCACCCGCGGCAGGTTGTGGTACCCTGGCGTGACTCCCGGATTTCGGACCCAGAGCTCGCCGTCGGACCGGCTGTCTTCGCCGTCCGGTCCGACGAGCCGGATCTCCCCTTCCGGCCATGCCACCCCACAGCTTCCGACCGGCACCGCTCCGCCGTCGAGCGGGGGGCCGATCATGACGGGGCCGCCCTCG
>Ga0224508_10002290_pt1 | contig 16426 bp, 15 predicted proteins | sample SF_Jan12_sed_USG_4_FD_170157 | JGI IMG/M metagenome (GOLD analysis project Ga0224508, IMG submission 170157) | Sediment microbial communities from San Francisco Bay, California, United States - SF_Jan12_sed_USGS_21 | ecosystem: Environmental > Aquatic > Marine > Sediment | place: USA... | reverse complement strand
CGATGATTTCCTTGACGACCGAATGCACCTTCCGACCATCCGTTTCGACGACAAGATCGGCGATCTCCCGGTACATCGGATCGCGCGTGGCCAGCAGCGCTTCGAGAATCTCCCGGCGGTCGCCATATTCGAGCAACGGCCGTTCGCGGCCCTTGTGCGTGCGCGCGAATTGCTGATCGACGGTCGTGTAAAGATAGACCACATAGCCGCGCCCGCCCAGTCGACTGCGGCTGTCCGGATCGACGACGGCGCCGCCGCCGGTTGCCAGTACGACGCCGTCCCGTTGCGTCAGGTCGTCGATAGCCGCTGCCTCGCGCTTGCGGAAACCGGCCTCGCCTTCTTTTTCGAAGATAAATGAGATATCAACGCCGGTCCGGGATTCGATCTCGTCATCGCTGTCCAGAAAGGACAGGTGCAGCGAGCGCGCCAACTGGCGACCGACCGCCGACTTGCCGGCGCCCATGGGACCGACAAGAAAGATGTTTCCGGGGTGTCTCATGCGATGACGTTGTTTCCGGGCTTTGGTGCAACCTGTAAGCAGAAAGCCAACCCGGAGGTTGGCTTTCTCTTGTCGATTGTCACGGGAAGCCTAGTAAATAGTAGAGCCTTCCTCGAGAATTCTCGGCGTCACAAAAATCAGCAACTCGGCCTTGTTATCCAGTCGCTTCTTGCTGCGGAACAGCGCGCCGGCAACAGGGATATCACCGAGGAACGGTACTTTGTTAATCGTCTCACGACGCTCTGTTTCGTAGATACCGCCAAGAACGACGGTCTGGCCATTCGCCACCAAAACTTGCGTCTCTACCGAGCGGGTATCGATGCTGGGCACTGTGCCGCCGAGGCCGCCCGTCGAGATAATGTCACCGACATTGTCCTTACTGACTCGCAGATCCATGATGATATTGTTGTCCGGCGTAATTTGCGGCGTTACGACGAGCTCAAGAACCGCCTCTTTGAACGACACCGTCGTGGCTCCGGAAGACGCTGACTGTTGGTACGGAATCTCCACACCCTGCTTGATTGTCGCTTCTTTCTGATTGGCCGTGATGACGCGCGGTGTCGAAACGATTTCACCGCGACCTTCTGCTTCGAGCGCCGTCAGCTCGAGATCGACGAGGTAGTCAGACTCGAGCACAGCCAGGGAGAACCGGCCGGCCGTATCGCCAACCGGAAGTGCAACGTTATAGCGATTATTCAGCTGTGGTACCTGAACCGGGAAGATGGTGCCGTTTGCCGGATCCGCGAGGTTATCCAGCGCCGAATTGATCATGGTGTCGGTGGCAATGCCGTTACCGGAAATCACCGTCAGACCGTCGGTGCTGTTCTCGTCGAACGCAGTGACGCCGAGGCGAACGCCGAGGTCGCGGCTGAAGTCGTCATTGACAACGACGATTCGCGATTCGATCAGTACCTGCTTGATCGGGATGTCAAGCGTCGTAACCAGGCGACGAATATCCTGCAAACGTTCCGCTGTATCCTGCACCAGCAGAGTGTTCGTGCGGTCGTCGACACCAACACTGCCGCGCTCCGACAACATCGGATTACCACCCCCAGAGCCGGTAATCAGCGTAGCAAGGTCGGTCGCTTTCGCGTAGTTGACCTGCAGAAACTCGGAGTACACCGGCTCCAGTTCGCTGATCGCGAGCTTGGCTTCGAGGTCAGCGGTTTCGCGTGCCGCGATTTCCTCGGCCGGGGCAACGATGATGACGTTGCCATTCTGGCGCATATCGAGGCCCTTCGTCGTCATGACGATGTCCAGAGCCTGGTCCCACGGGACATTGCGCAAGCGCAGCGTCACGTTGCCCTGTACTGTGTCCGAAACAACGATATTCTTGCCCGAAGTTTCCGCCAGTAACTGCAACACTGCGCGTGTCTCGATGTCCTGGAAATTCAGCGTCAGGCGCTGACCTTCATACTCCTTGGTCTCCGAGAACAGGCTTGATTCCTGCTGCTGCGCAGCAACGGCCGGATTGATTTCGATCGTGAACTCATTATCCGACTGATAGGCAAGCTGCTCGTACTTGCCGGTCGCCGAAATCACGATGCGTGCATCGCGGTTCGTACGCAGCGTATCCACAGTGCTTACCGGTGTTGCGAAATCCATAACATCCAGTCGACGCATCAGTTCAGCCGGCAGGCCAGTATCCTTGAACGTGGCAACGACGCGACCACCCTCCTGACGAATATCGACCGGCGTTGACGGATCCGTCAGGTCCACGATGACACGTCCGCCACCTTCATTGGTGCGGCGGAAATCTACGTTTGAAATCGAACGGCTGCCAGGCGCCGCATAAGAGGGCGTGTCAGTGGCGGGAGCGCTGGCGAACTGGGTGGTACCTGCGCTGTATTCCTCGCCGTCACCAAGTGTGACGATGACAGTGTTGCCGCTACGCCGTGTTTCGTACTGGACCATCGACCCGAGGTTCAGTACGACGCGCGTGCGGCCATTGGCTTCAGCCGTCAGCACCGTATCAAGCGGCCCGAGGTTGACGTCCTTACGACGTGAGCTTAGCCCCAGCGTCGTGTTCGGCAAGTCGAGCGCGATGCGCGCCGGATTCTCAATCGTGAACGACAGCGGTTCGGGCGCCGATTCACTCATGACCAGTCTAAGCTCGACACGCTGGCCGGGCAGACTCTGTACCTGAATGTCTTGCAGCTGATTGCCTTCCTGCGCGCTGGCAGCAGCGCCCCAGAAAAGCAGCAATACTGCCTGTGCCAATGCGGCCAGCCTTAACACCAGTGAATGGTGACCGACCGTCGGTTTCGTTTTGAGCATCATTCCAGTTACTCCCAGTTCCATTCAGGCGTCAGTCCGCTAGACTGACTGCGGCGTCTCTTTCAATATAGCCGCCTATACCATCAGAAATAATTTCGACCAGTGTAATTTCCGATTCAGAAATTTCCGTAATTCGTCCGTCGTTTTGCCCCATGTAATTACCGGACGTGACGCGGTGAATCAAACCGTCTGCTGTCTGCACGAGTCCATACGGGGTGTCGGCAATATCGAGCGTGCCAACCATGCCGAGCGTGTCCAGCGGGAAACTCTCGAGGTACTCGCGGCTGCGGTCACGATCCGGGCGGGCACCGCCGGCGGCCGTGTTCGCTTGCGGTGTATCGGGGCGAAACGGCGAGCGAACGCCCTGCGCGTCTGCGACATACATAAAAACTGAATAAGGCGTAATTTCCGGCAATGGATCAATGCGGCCGCCAGGCTTGGCCTTGATCTCGTTAATGTATTGGTCCAGATCATCCATGTTGCCGCCGCATGCCGTCAGGCCAAACGACGCCAGCAAGACGATCAAGCCGTATTTCGATATCTTGGAAGCGCGCACCATTACTGTGCCTCCTCGTCAATATAACGGTAGGTCTTCGCGGTAACTTCCATACTCAGATTATCGAATGAGTCGGCGTTGGCAGACGTAACATTGATATTGTGCAACGTCACGATACGCGGCAAAGCGGCGATGCCGCTGACAAAGTTACCCAGCTCGTGGAAGCTGCCTTCGAGACGAATCCTGATCGGCTTCTCCGCGTAAAAGTCCTTTGGAATCTCGGCCTGCGGCACGAACAATTTTTCCTGCAAACCTGCCGCCAGCCCCGTCTGTGAGATATCAACGATCAAGCTCGGAATTTCTGTTTCTCCCGGGAGCTGTCGCAACATCGTGCCAAACGACTGTTCAATTTGCGCAAGTTGCGCCTTGTACGCATTGTAGTTCGCCGCCTTGCGCTGCTTGTTCTCGAAAGTTAGCCGAAGTTGCTGCTCTTCCTGCTGCACGCGGCTGAGCTGAGGCGCCTTGTCCTTAACGATGAAGCAGTAAACACCGAGTCCGAGCACCACGATGAATATGATCGCAATCACGGCGGCCCGAAATACAAGCGGCCAACGGCCAACGTCATTTATGTCGAGGGCTTGCAGTTCGTCAAGAACATTCATTCTGCGTCCTCCTCGCCACCATCCAGGCGCGTCTGTTTCAAGTTGACCAGAAATGCCGCCTGCCGAGATGCGCCCGCCTGCGTCGTCTCAACGCGCACGACCTCCGGATCAGTCAGCCAGTCTGAAGCATCGACCTGTCGCATCAGCGCTGATACGCGTGTGCTCGACTGGGCAACGCCCCGAACCTCGACGCGCGCGCCGGTCTGCTTGACGCCGGTAAGATAAACCCCCTCCGGCAGCTTGCGTGCGAGCTCATCAAAAAGATGGACGATTTCCGGTCGACTCTTTTGCAGCTGCTCGATGATTTCCATGCGTGCGAGCAGGCGTTCCTTCTGCCGCTCAAGACCATCGATTTCGGTAATACTCTTCTCGAGTTCGGCAATCTCGTTCGTCAGGCGCTGGTTACGAGCCTCCTGATTGTTGATCATTTGCGAGTACACAAATATCGTTCCGAGCACGACAGCAACAGCAGCGACTACCGCGCCCGCTGCGGCGACACCGAAATCTCGCTGTCGCTTTTTCCGCTCTTCTTCGCGCCAGGGGAGTAGATTAATACGTGGCATATTAGTCGAAGCTCCTCAGTGCTAGTCCACAGGCGGTAAGAAGGGCCGTTGCGTCCTTGTGTACGCCCTGTGATTTCGCTTTGGACGAGATCTTCATCTGGCCCAGCGGATCTCCAACCTCGGTTGGAATGCCGACGCGGCTGGATATAACGTCCGCGATACCGGGGATATTGGCGCAGCCGCCGCAAACCAGGACCATGTCCGGTTGCTCGCGTCCGCCGCCCGATGCGAGGTAGAACTGCAGCGATCGGCTGACCTGCTGAGTCATGTCATCGATAAAAGGCTCGAGCACTTCCGGCTGGTAATTAGAGGGCAGACCGCCCTGCTTCTTCGCCCGGCCGGCGTCTTCTACCGAAAGTCCGTAGGTGCGCATGATTTCTTCGGTCAGCTGCTGGCCACCGAAGTTGAAGTCACGCGTATACACGACCTTGAGATCCTGTAACACGCTGAACGTTGTGCTGCTGGCGCCAATATCGACGACAGCGACCGACTGACCCATGCCGCCATCGGGCATTTGATGACTCAACAGCGCGCAGGCGTTCTCGAGCGCAAAGGCTTCGACATCGACCACTTGCGTCTCAAGGCCCGCAGCGGTGACTGCTGCCTGTCGCTGCTCGACGTTCTCGGTGCGCGATGCCACCAGCAAAACGTCCATGAGCTCCGGATCCTTATCATTCGGGCCGATGATTTCGTAGTCAAAGCTGACTTCTTCCATCGGGAACGGAATGTATTGATCCGCCTGAATCTCCACCTGACCTTCGAGGTCTCGTTCCGAGAGGCTCGACGGCATCTGGATGATCTTGGTAATGGCTGCATCGCCGCTAATGGCGACGGCCACGTCGGTTGCCTTGGCCCCCGCACGCTTGACGGCGCGACGAATGGCTTCGCCGACGGCTTTCGCATCGACAATGGCTTTTTCGCTAACCGAATTCGGGGGCGTGGGCTCGGCTGAGTAGGACTCGACCCGATAGCGCTTTCCGCTCTGCGTGAGTTCTATCAGCTTGACCGACGAGGTCGTTATGTCGAGGCCCAGCAGTGGCTGTGATTTATTGCCGAAAAGCACGTATTTTTCCTTCTAAGTCGGTGAGTTGCGCGTCAAACATCAGTCAGACCTGAGCAAATCAATTTAACTATATATCAATAAAATGTTAAATAAAACGTGACTTTGTTCACGATCCACATATCCTGATCTTACTGGTCGCTGATGCTGTGTTCCGTGACCCAGTACCGCATGCGGGCAACTGTTCTTATTGCAGCGCCAAGCCATGGCCGTCTATTATCTCGGGCCCTGGATTCCGCTGCCGAGCGCACTGCCCCACTAAAGCCACTTTTCCCGCACCATTCCTGCACTACGATACGTACAAATAAGGTGACCATGGGTCCGGATAAAGCGGGTCTTTCCGCCTGAAACACCAGCGACTATGCAGAAAGCGACCGAATCGAACAAGAAGCCACATCACAGATCGTTACCCCGGCTGCTCCGGGGCCTCATTCTGTTGTTCGGGCTCGGCGCCAGCGCCACGCTCGCCGGCACGGCAGCCGTCGTTGGTGCCTACTACTACGTGCTACCCGGACTGCCGGCCGCCGAGACGATTCGCGATATCCCGCTGCAGATACCGCTCAGAATCTACAGTCGTGACGGCTTCCTCATTTCCGAGATCGGGGAGCGGCGCCGCTTTCTCGTCACCTACGAAGATCTTCCGCCGCATGTCGTGCACGCGTTCATCGCGGCTGAGGATCGGCGCTTTTTCGAGCATCCAGGTGTCGACTACCAGGGCATTACACGCGCGCTTGCGCGCCTGTTGAAGAGCGGCGAGATCAGCGGCGGTGGCAGCACGCTGACACAGCAGCTGGCGCGCGACTACTTTCTGACCCGCGAACAGCTCTTCTCGCGCAAGTTGCGTGAGGCGTTTCTGGCCTACAAGATCGAGCAGGAATTCACGAAGGAACAGATTATGGCGCTGTTCCTTAACAAGATGTTCTTCGGGCAGCGCGCTTATGGCGTCGCCGCCGCGGCCCAGGTTTACTTCAACAAGGAGCTCAAGGACGTCAACGCGGCGGAGGCGGCCACACTGGCCGGCGTACTGCCGGCGCCATCACGTTACAACCCGGTTTACAGCGTCGCCAATGCGACGATGCGCCGCGGTTACGTACTGGGTCGCATGCATGATCTCGATCATATCGATAAGGCCGCGTTCGATGAGGCGATGGCGTATCCGATGGAGTCGAACCTGTACGGCGCTGCGGTCGAATTGAATGCGCCGTACGTCGCCGAAATGGTGCGTAGCGAAATGTTGAAGCGCTACGGCGAAGATACTTATACGGCCGGTTACCAGGTTGTCACTTCACTCGATTCACGTCTGCAGCAAGCGTCCAACTACGCACTGCGCAACGGTCTTCTGGAATTCACGCGGCGGCGCGGCTATCGCGGCGCCATCGTCAACCTCGAACTTGGGGATGCAGTACCTGGTCAGCCATTCGAGGAATGGCCTGCCGAAATCCGCGAGACGCTCGACCAATACGCGCCCGGCGGCCTGTCGGTCGCGTTGGTAACCCGTGTCGACGCCAGGAGCGCGTCCATTACGCTGCGTGGTGGTCGCGTCGCGACATTACAGTGGGAAGGCGTCAGCTGGGCTAAACCGTTTATCGATCGTATTACGACCGGCGCTGCGCCCGAAAGTGTGACTGACGTGCTGTCGGTCGGCGACGTTGTTTATGTGATGCCCACGGCGGGTGATCGCTGGACCCTGGCACAAGTACCGGAAGCGCAAGGCGCCGTGGTGGCTGTCGATCCGTACGATGGCGCGATCGGCGCCTTAACCGGCGGCTTCGATTTCACGATGAGCAAATTCAATCGTGCCCGCCAGGCGTATCGGCAGCCTGGCTCGTCGTTCAAACCCTTCATCTACTCTGCGGCGCTGGAATATGGCAACACGCCGGCTACCGTCGTTCTCGATGCGCCGGTCGTAATTAACTCCTCGGAACTTGAAGCCGTCTGGCGTCCAATTAATTACAGCGGTCGCTTTTACGGGCCGACGCGCATGCGCGAAGCGCTGGTTCGCTCGATGAATCTGGTGTCGGTACGCCTGCTGCTGTTCAACACCGGAGTAGGCAACGCGGTGCGCCATATCGCCAAGTTCGGTTTCGGCGACGCCGCCCTGCCTTTCAACGGCTCTCTCGCGCTCGGTGCCGGCGCCGCCTCGCCGCTGGACATGGCCCAAGGCTATGCCACCATCGCCAATGGCGGCCACGCCGTGCAGCCCTATCTCATCGATGCAATCTATGGTGCGGAAGGCGAGACCCTGTACCGGAGCGAGCCCGCCGTGGTCTGCGACGACTGCGTTGCAGATGACCCCGGTTCATCGATGAATACCCGGCAACCTGTCGAGATGTCGCTCGAGGAGATGGCCGGTGTTGCGCTCGACTATCGGCCCGACGCCAATACAGCACCGGCCCTTTATAAGGATACGACCGTTGCGCCGCAGGTGATCAGCCCGCAAAACGCGTTCCTGGTGCAGGACATGATGCGAGACGTCGTTCGCCGCGGTACCGGCCGCAGCGCCATGGTGCTCGGGCGCAACGATCTGTCGGGCAAGACCGGGACTTCTAACGATCGGCGGGATGCCTGGTTCGGTGGCTTCAACACGGACCTCGCGAGCATAGTCTGGGTCGGTTATGACGATGACCTGCCGCTCGGCCCCGGCGAGGAAGGCTCGCGCACGGCGTTGCCGATATGGATAGAGTTCGCCCGTTTCGCCTATGAGGGTGTCCAGGAAAACTCGATGCCGATGCCCGACGGAATCGTCTCTGTCCTGATCGACCGTGACAGCGGCTGCCCGGCCCGTGCCGGTCAGCGCGACGTCATTTTCGAGGTCTTTGAGGACGGCAACGTGCCCGATTGTGAGATCGTCGACGAATTGCCTGACATCTTTAACGACGCATCGGGCATCGACCCGGAAACCGGCGAAACCGCCGAAGACGAAGCAGAGCCGCTGTTCTGACATCATGGCCAGAGGACGCAGCACCAACAACGAACGATCGCGACAGGTCGTGGCGCAGGAAGCCGCCAGGATCATCGTCGATCACGGCGTTCGCGATTACCGCCTTGCGAAGCAGAAAGCGGCGGAACGTCTTGGCGTAGTCGGTCGCGGCGCGTTGCCGGGGAACAGCGAGATCGAAGCCGCCGTCGCGGAACACCTGCAGATTTTCGGCGGCGAGTCGCATGCCGATCAGCTGAGGCTGATGCGGGTTGCCGCATTATCCGCAATGGAGTTACTGGCATCGTTCACGCCGCGCCTGGTCGGCCCGGTGCTGGTGGGAACCGCCGATGAGAATTCGGCCGTGAACCTGCATGTGTTTGCCGACAGCGCCGAGGTCGTCGCGATGGAGCTCGCGGACATCGGGATCAACTATCGATCGTATGAGCGGCGCCTGAGAAGTCGTCGCGGCCAGATAGAAATGTACGCAGGCTTCGAGTTTCATCACAGCCACAACGACATCCAGGCGACCGTTTTTCCGATCGATGGAATTCGTCAGGCGCCGATCAGCCCCGTCGACGGCAAGCCGATGCGACGCGTCGACTCGGACGGCGTCCAGCAACTCCTCGAACACGTCTGACCTGACCATCCTCCCAAGAGTGAGCCCGGCACGTAACGGTGGCAATCTCGGCGAACATCTCGCTTGCTCCCGTCGGGCGCCTGTCCTGCTTACACGGCGGGGTTACCGGGGTTAGCGCTTCTCGAGCGGGACGTAATCGCGTGCGGCCGGACCTTGGTAGAGCTGTCGCGGGCGCGCGATCTTCGTGGCCGGATCCGAGATCATCTCACGCCAGTGCGCCGTCCATCCGACCGCTCTGCCCAGAGCGAACATGACGGTAAACATCGACGTCGGAATGCCCAGCGCCTTGTAGATGATGCCGGAGTAGAAATCGACGTTCGGGTAGAGGTTCTTCTCGATGAAGTAGTCGTCTTTCAGCGCCACCTGTTCGAGCTCGCGGGCGAGGTCGAACAACGGCGTGTCTTTATGATCGAGCTTGTCGAGCACCTTGTAGCACATCTCTCTGATGATGGTGGCTCGCGGATCGAAGTTTTTGTAAACACGATGCCCGAAGCCCATCAGCCGGAACGGATCCTTTTTGTCTTTCGCCTTGTTAACAAACTTGTCGATCTGGCTCGTATCGCCGATTTGCTCGAGCATCGTGAGTACGGCCTCGTTCGCGCCACCGTGTGCCGGACCCCACAGTGCCGAAATGCCCGCGGCAATCGCGGAATACGGGTTGGCTCCGGAACTCCCCGCCATCCTCACCGTCGACGTCGAGCAGTTCTGTTCATGATCGGCATGCAGAATGAACAGCAAGTCGAGCGCCTCGGCGGCAACCTGGTCAATTTCGTAAGGTTCTGCTGGCACCGCGAACAACATGTGCAGCAGGTTCTCGGCGAAATTCAGATCATTGCGCGGATAGATAAAAGCCTGGCCGATATTCAGCTTGTACGCCGCCGCCGCGATCGTCGGCAATTTGGCGAGAATTCGATGCGCGAAAATGTCGCGATGACCGGGATTCGAGGCATCCATCTCGTCGTGGTAATAAGCAGACATCGAGCCTACCACTGCCGACAACATCGCCATCGGGTGCGCGTCATAGCGAAAACCCTTGAAGAAATTAAGCATGCCTTCGTTGAGCATCGTGTGCGTTCGGATCGTGTTATCGAAGTGCTCGAGTTCCGCTTTCGTCGGCAAATTACCGTGCAGCAACAGATACGACACCTCAATAAAACTGGAACTCTCGGCGAGTTGTTCCACAGGGTAGCCTCGGTACATGAGGACACCGTTTTCACCATCGATAAAGGTAATGTCAGACTCACAGCTACCTGTCGACACAAAACCCGGGTCGTACGTGAACACCCCTTTGGTCCTGTAGAGTTTTGCAACGTCAATGACGTCGGGGCCGGTCGTTCCGTTTAGCACAGGTAATTCCATTTCCGCGCCATCGGGACCAATAAGACGGTAGGCTTGCTGACTCATATTATTCCTCTTATTTTTCCTTCAGTTAACCGGACGAGCATAGCAGAGCCGCCCCATCAGGGGAGTCGTGGAATGACGCAAAGTTCGGGCCACGGGGCCCTGGCTACATAGCGCTGCAGCTAGCTGTTGATTCCGTATTTGCGACGGAATTTATCAACTCGACCGCCGGTGTCTACGATCTTCTGCTTGCCGGTATAAAACGGATGGCATGAGGAACACACTTCAATAAGGAGATCCTCGCCGAGCGTGGAACGCGTCGTAAATTCGTTGCCGCAACTACACGTCACCTTGATGTCACTGTAATTGGGATGAATATCGGCTTTCATGGTGGCTCTCCGGAGCGTGTTACTGCGTAAAAAGGGCGCGTAGGATATAGCGAAGCCGCGACCTCCGCAAGCCCGGTATTTTTATCCACAGAAGCTGTGGATAAGTCTGTGGAAGAAATTTGAGTCGATGCGCTAAGGTGCGGATTTACAAGAACGCTTGTCAATATGACTATTTTGTGTCCACTTTGATAAGGCCTTTTAAATCAACCGGTTACGGGTTATTTGAAATACTCAAAATGAAATCAGGGCGCTCTCACGCTGCAAATATAGGAGCGCTCAGCTGATGTGCATAAATGGCTGCGCGGCCAAGCATCTCTGCCACGCCGTTATTTGGCGAGAAACGCGGCGCCCGCGCGCCTGATTACGCGCCGCATCAGGCGTCGTGGGGCAGGAAGCTTGCCTGCAGGTCATTGAGGAATCGCCTGCCGAGGTCAGTCGGCCGCCATCGGGACTCCGCATCACGCGCAACCAGCCCCTTTTCACACGCCGGCCCCATCGCCGCTTCGAGCCGACCGACGTCGAGGCCGGTGCGTGCCACGAACAAATCCGCGTCGAAACCGTCACTCAGCCGCAGCGAATTGAGCATGAATTCAAATAGAATCTCGCCGCCCGCGACCGGGTTCATCGCCACATCCCCGTCGCCGGCCTCCATCGCCATCATGTACTGCTGCGGATTGGCCGCTTTGCGATACCGATAAATGCCATTGTCGGCCGTCAGTTTACCGTGCGCGCCGGCCCCCGCCGCCAGATAATCTCCGAACAGCCAGTAGTTGACGTTATGGCGGCAAACCTGCGCATCACGCGCGAAGGCGGACACTTCGTATTGTCGGTAACCCGCATCGGCTAGCAGGAGTGCGCCCTTCTCCTGGATTTCGTAAACGGTGTCCTCCGCGGGCAAATCCTGCGGCGGTCGTGCAAAGAAGACGGTATTGGGTTCGAGGGTCAGCTGGTACCAGGATATATGCGCAGGCTCAAGCTCGATAACCGCCTGCACATCATCAAGCGCCTGCCGCACGTTTTGTCCGGGAAGTCCGTGCATCAAATCGATATTGAAGCTGTCGAAGGCGGCCGCGTGACACTCCCTCGCCACCCGGACGGCGTCGTCGCGATTATGGATTCGCCCAAGCCTTTTAAGCGCCGCATCGTTGAGGCTCTGGACGCCAATGGACAATCGCGTGATTCCAGCCTCCTGATACCCGGCCGGGGACCCGCACTCTACCGTACCGGGATTGGCCTCCATCGTGACCTCGGCAGCGTCAGCAACCTGAAATAACGAGTTGACGCCGCGCAACAATCGCGCGATCTCTTGCGGCGAAAACAGGCTCGGTGTGCCGCCACCCAGGAACACCGTTTCGATGTGACGGCCGGCGGCGCGCGCGGCCTCTTGCTCGAGATCCACCAGCAACGCGTCCAGATAGCGCTGCCGTGGCGCGTCGGCGCCGGCTGTGTGCGAATTGAAATCGCAATAGGGACATTTGCGCACGCACCATGGCAGGTGAACGTACAGTGACAGCGGCGGCGGTCTCATGAGTAATGCTGTTGCAGCATTTCTATCAGCTCTCGCAATGCCTGGCCACGGTGGCTACGCGCACCCTTTTGTTTTGGCGTCAGTTCCCCTGAGCTCCTTCCGCTCTGTGGATCGAGAAATATCGGGTCGTAACCGAAGCCGCCACTGCCCTGGCGCTGGCGGAGAATCGAGCCACGCCATATGCCTTCAGTCTGAATGACTCGCTCATCGTCGGGCGAAACGTAGGTAGCAACACAGTGAAATGCCGCACCACGCCGATCGTCCTCGACGTTCGCGAGCGCCGCCAGGAGTTTGTCATTATTGCCCTCGTCATCTGCGTCGGCACCAGCATAGCGCGCCGAATATACGCCCGGCGCACCCGCCAGAGCATCGACGGCGAGACCCGAATCATCGGCGATCGCCGGCAGACCGGTAGCCGCCACGGCGTGTCGGGCCTTGATCAGAGAATTCTCGGCGAACGTAACACCGGATTCGACGGCGTCACTGACGCCGAATTCTGATTGTGCGACGACCTCGACGCCGAGCGCGTCAAGCAGGCGCGCGAGCTCTTTTAACTTACCGGCGTTACCGCTCGCCAGAACGATTTTGTTCGGCAATCCGCTCACGTACCCGCTGATGCAATCGCCTCGTCTTGAGCGACCAGGATCGTTTCGATGCCAGCGCGCGCCAAAGCAATCATGGCTGCAAATTCGTCATCGGTAAAAGCATGGCCTTCGGCGGTACCCTGCACCTCGATGAAACGCCCAGCCTCATTCATGACGATGTTCATGTCCGTCTCGGCCTCTGAGTCTTCCGCGTAATCAAGATCGAGTAACGGTACACCGCGATAGATACCGACCGACACGGCGGCGACCTGCCCGTGCAGTGGATTCTTCCTGAGCAGACCTTTCTTATGCAGGCGGCGCATCGCAATTGCCAGCGCTACGTACGCGCCGCTGATCGCGGCGGTACGAGTACCGCCATCCGCCTGCAGCACGTCGCAATCCAGCGTAATCGAACGTTCACCCAGTGCGTCGAGGTCGGTTACCGCACGCAACGAGCGCCCGATCAGGCGCTGAATCTCGAGTGTCCGCCCGCCCTGTTTACCGCGCGATGCCTCGCGTCCCGAACGGGTGTGGGTGGACCTGGGCAACATGCCGTACTCGCCGGTTACCCAACCGCGGCCGTTATTGCGCATCCATGGCGGCACGCGCTCTTCTATGCTCGCCGTGCACAGCACCCGGGTGTCACCAAACGACGCCAGCACGCTGCCTTCGGCATGCTTCGTAAAATCAGGGATGAAGCTGAGCTCGCGCAATTGCGCTGCTTCGCGGCCACTGGGTCGCATTCTGATTCTCCTCAAGACGGCGAATTCAGCCGCCGATCCACCTTACCGCGGCGCCGGTCGTATTGTCACTGTAAGGGGCGTTGACGGTCAGAGCTTTGAGGCTTAGCTCTTTCAGATTTTCAACAAGATTATCGTCGCCTGGCCTGCCGATTTCCGCCATGTTTTCATCACTCAGTCCTGACCACAGGCCGTCGGAACAGGCCAGCAAAACATCGCCATTTTGCAGTGGTATTCGGCGAGTGATACTCATATCCGGCACCGGTGCATCCCCGCCAATGCAACACTCGACGAAGTTGCGCATCGGGTGATCCCGCGCTTCCTCTTCGGTAATCGCGCCTTCCTGAATCAGCACCTCGACGTGGCTATGGTCGCGCGATCGCGACACTACGGCGCCATCGCGCACCAGGTAGATTCGGCTGTCGCCTATATGGGCCCAGAAAGCGCCGGCTTCCTGTACCAGGCAGGCAGCGCAGGTGGCGCGCGGCCGAAAATCCACCGCCTGTTCCTTACCTATCTCGACAACCTCGTCGTGGGCTCGCGATAACGCCATGTACAGAAAACCCTGCGGATCGAAGATCGGCATCGTGGCTGCCGTGAAGAGCTCCTGCACAACCGTAAGCGCGGTTTCCGCCGCCCGCGCGCCGTCGGAGTGACCGCCCATGCCGTCAAATACCAACATCAATATCGCCTCATCGGACGCGATGATAGCCGCCCGGTCCTGATTGTCCTGGCGATCGCCCAGCGCGGAAACTTTGGCGTATTCAACTTTCATTGGCGTGTTTTCATTGACAAGTTGCGGACTCGTATTAGCCTTCAGCAGCGCGGTGAGCTTAGAATGACGCTCTCAAAAAAAGCGTGACCCAGGCATCAGACTACGGCACGACAGGGAGATCGGTCCAGATGTTGCACAGTATGACAGGCTTCGCCCGAGAGTCAGTGGAGACTGATATTGGCACGCTGACGTGGGAAATTCGGGCCGTGAACCATCGCTACCTTGACGTGCAGTTCAAGCTACCCGATGACCTGCGTCCCAAAGAGCAAATGTTCCGACAGCGGGTAAGCGCTGCGCTCGGGCGCGGCAAGGTCGAATGCGCCTTGTATTTCCGCCGTGCCGTCCACCACGACAGCGAGCTGCAGGTCGACAAGGGGCTGGTTGAACTGATCGGCCACCGGATTTCCGAACTGACGGCGAAGCTTCCCAACGTGGCGGCGGCCAACCCGATCGAGATACTGCGCTGGCCAGGCGTCGTGCTGCAGAACGATGTCGATACCGAGCCGCTGTTCGAGCGTGCGGGCGACCTGCTGGAAACGGCGCTTGCTGCCATTAGCAGCATGCGCGCGAATGAGGGAGCGCGTATAGCGGAAATGCTGGAATCTCGCTGCGCCGATATCGAAGGCATTGCGGAGTCTGTGCGTGAACGTATGCCGGCGGTACTCGACGCTATTCGCAGCAAACAGAAAGAACGCATCGACAAACTCGATATCGAAGCCGACCCGGCACGGCTTGAAGTTGAGCTCGCGTTAGTCGCACAAAAACTGGACGTGGATGAAGAACTCGACAGGCTCGGCAGCCATCTCGTCGAGATTCGCGATGCGTTGCGGAACAAAAAACCCGTCGGGCGCCGGCTCGACTTCCTGATGCAGGAATTGAATCGGGAAGCAAACACGCTGGGTTCAAAGTCAGCGGACGCCGCGACGACCAAGGCCGCAGTAGACCTGAAAGTACTCATTGAGCAGATGCGCGAACAAATACAGAATATCGAGTAGCCGGTGGCCAGCAACAACGACGCCAAGCTGTTTGTCATAGCGGCGCCTTCCGGCGCCGGCAAAACGACGCTGGTGAAAAGGCTCGTCGCCAACCATCCCGATTTGCGTTTTTCGATTTCCTACACGACGCGCAAGAAACGGCGCACAGAGGTCGACGGCGTCGATTACCTGTTCATCGATACCGAGACCTTCGAGGTAAAACGCGCCGAGGGTGAGTTGCTCGAGTGCGCGGAGGTGTTTGACAACTACTACGCAACCAGCCGCAGCCAGGTCGAGAGGCATCTGGCCGAAGGCCATAACGTACTGCTGGAAATCGACTGGCAGGGCGCGCGCCAGGTTCGGGAGGCGATGCCGCAGTGCGTCACAATTTTCGTACTGCCGCCGTCGCTTGAGGAACTCGAGAAGCGCCTGCGCGACCGGCGCACCGATAACGCAGACGTTATCGCAAGGCGACTGCGCGACGCGCTCGGCGACATGTCGCACTGGGACGAATTCGATTACGTGATCATCAACGACAGCCTGGAGCAAGCGGTCATCGACCTCGAGAATGTTCTCGCCGGACATGGCCACAATTGCGCACGTGCCAATGTTTCCCTGCGTCGCGCGGTTTCCAGGATCATCGGCTAAACACGCACCAGACGCCCTATATAATCATTCGTTATAAGCCCTGGTCGGCAGTGGCAACGCTAGCCTAGACTTCGGTCATTGAGTTTCCGGGCGGTCGCCGCCCCAATGACAAGGACTTACCATAATGGCCCGAATTACTGTCGAAGATTGCCTGGACAATATCGATAACATCTTCGAAATGGTGCTGGTTGCCGCCAAGCGCGCCCGACGCGTTGCACATGGCGCCGATCCAATGGTTGAGCTCGAGAACGACAAACCGACCGTCATCGCATTACGTGAAATTGCCGAGGGCCACGTTACGCCGGCTATTCTCGAGGAGGTCGAGCAGCCGGC
>Ga0224508_10002289_pt1 | contig 16428 bp, 11 predicted proteins | sample SF_Jan12_sed_USG_4_FD_170157 | JGI IMG/M metagenome (GOLD analysis project Ga0224508, IMG submission 170157) | Sediment microbial communities from San Francisco Bay, California, United States - SF_Jan12_sed_USGS_21 | ecosystem: Environmental > Aquatic > Marine > Sediment | place: USA... | reverse complement strand
GACTGTAGCAGGCTGGTAAACATGCTACTGCCGGTCCGGGCGGCACAGGTTACCACAAATCTCGTCGCAGAGGTGATGCCCATTAACGCCTCCTAAGCGTATCGACCCGATCCGGTCAACGTGATCATAGCTATGCTGCCAGATCGCGACGGCCGGATTAACGTGATCCCTCTCGTAGGCTCAGAATGTGGAGATTGCCGGACACCGCTTCGCTTCGATGCCCTGGCGGCCGCGCGGGTGAGAGCTATGGGCCGTTGTCCCAAAGATCGCTCTCGACGACGCCGGTTCGTGCTGGATGCGACGATCGCGCTTCGACTGCATCGACGCAGCAGATACTCCCTTCCGTTTTCCCCATTCGAACGACCAAGCCTGCGCGGATTTGGAGGCTGGCCATAATTTCGGCGCATATCGAAACAGGCCGCGCCCCGCAGTACAAGCTTGCTCTTGTTCGGGGCGGGCCCCATCGGCGAGTCTTCGCTTTGGCGCCGGCCGGTTTAGCCGGCTTTGGTTTGTTCGGCGCCGGCCTGATTTGTCGCGTGATGCGCCGCGACCTCGCGGACTGGCCCGGCCGAAATGTCGGTGAGGGCCATGATCGGACGGTCGGGATCGGCGGCCACGCGGAAGGCCACGGCATCGGTGATTCTATGGAGAACCATGGTGCGATTCTCGATCTTGCCGACGATGCCGGCATCCACGAAGTACGTGCCGGGCGCAAGGCGCGTGACAAAGGGGAACGTCACCACCAGCTTCGTGCCTGCGTCGACGAAGGGTCTGTTGTCCGCTTGCGGATGCGACTCGGCCCCGGCGACCTCGAGGCCCTCGACTGTCTTGATGATCATTTTGTACCGCACCTGTGTCCCCGGCTGCGGGAAGACTACGGTGAGGGTGAGCTTGTAGGCTTGCCGCGGCGACAGCAGATTCACCCGTCTGTCGTCTTGGTCCAGGATCGCGGTCTCGATGATCCGCGCGCCCTGGGGTATGGATTCGGTGGTGCTCTGCGGGACGAGCGCCGGATCGAAATCGGCGCTCGGGAGACTTTTCGGGGAAGGGTCTGCGGTTTCGGGGCTGGGTATCGCGTCGCCGACGCCGGCCGCAGGAGCGCCGTTGGAGGCCTGGGCCAGGAGGTCGGCACGCACCTTGGAGCGCTCCTCGTGCGGCGCATAGACGAACCTTTGATAGCTCGACACAATCAGCTTGGGATCGCCGGCGACCAATAATTCGCCCTTGTCGAGCAGGATCGCCCGGTCGCAGAGCTGCAGCACCATGGGCGGGCTGTGGGATACGAAGAGGATGGTCGTGCCGTTCTCCTTCAGCGCCGCGATGCGCGCGATGCATTTGCGCCGGAAGGTCTCGTCGCCGACCGCCAGGACCTCGTCGATCACCAGGATCTCGGGCTCGGCGTTGAAGGCGACCGCGAAGGCGAGCCGGGCGCGCATGCCGTTCGAATAAGTCCTCAAGGGCCTATCGATGAACTCGTGAATATTGGCGAAATCGAGGATGTCCTCGATTCGATTGTCTGTTTCCTTCCGGCTCAGACCCATGATGGCGCACTTCAGATAGACGTTCTCGCGCCCGGTGAACTGGGGGTTGAAGCCCGACTGCAGGGCCAGGACCGGTGCGATGGAGCCGGAGACCTTGACGCTACCCGAGGTCGGCTGCGTGATGTTGCTGATCACTCGGAGCAGCGTCGTCTTGCCGGCGCCGTTGCGGCCGATGATCCCCAGGGTCTCACCCTTATAGACCCGGAAGCTGACGTCCTTGAGGGTCCAAAGCTGGCCGTCGCCCCCGTCGTTCCCGACCTCGAACACCCGTTCGGCGCCCTTGCGGGACTTGGCGGGCTGCTCGTAGCGTTTAGATACGCCGTCGACCCAAATCGCCACCTCAGAGGACATCCGCGAACCTCCCGCGGCTCCGTGCGAACCACCTCAGTCCGAGCCACGCCGTCACGAGCCCCGCTACTAGGAAACCACCGAGGGCGGCCCAGGCCGGCGGTTCGCCCCACATGGCGACGCGGCGCGCCTGTTCGATCGTGAAGGCGAGAGGGTTCAGCAGGAAATAGCCGCGATAAGCAGCCGGCACGAGTGTCACCGGATAGAAGATCGCGCTCACGAACATGGCCGCCGTTACGATTACGTTGATAACCTGATCAAGGTCCCGGCTGAAGGTGCCGAGGGCGGCCAGGATCCATGAGATTCCCAGAATGATCAACACGAGCGGCACGATCACCAGGGGAAGCAACAGGATGGTCCAGGGCGCGCCGCCATGGACCGCCGCGAAGGCCACCAGAAAAATGAGGAACCGGAGGCCGGCATGGAATACCGCCTCGCCGAGTGTGATCCACGGCAGGATCTCGAGCGGGAACACGACGTTCTGGACCAGCCCAGCGTTGCTGCGCATCAGGCTGGGCGCCCGCGTAATGCAGTCGCTCGCCAGCCAGAAGACGATCAGACCGAGGAAGACGGCGAGTGCGAAGTCCGCCCGGTTCGCGCCCCAGGCCGCGCCGCGCGACGGGAAGATCACCGTGAACACGAAGGTGAAGACCGCGAGAAAGAGCAAGGGCTGAAAAATGGCCCAAAACGGGCCCAGGAGCGCTCCGCGATAGCGCGCCTTCACGTCGCGGACCGTCAACTGCCACGCGAGCCCACGATGCCGCCAGAGGCAGACAAAGGGCATCAGCGGGCCACGGCGAATGTTCAGGGCCTGCGATGTCACGTGCGAGTCTCGGTCTTCACAGCGTGTCCTCTTTGTCGGGCCAAGCCCGGGAGGGCGGTGGTGTGGGCCCCCAAAGGCCCGAGTGGACCCATCCGATCGGCCGCTCGCGATTGCGATCCTCCAGTCCAGGTGATCCCGGATAGAGCGGGTGCCGCGAGACTCGCCGACCGGCCCCGCCGGGCGCGCGGTAACATCCGTGATCGCCCTTACGCGGTCAAGGCCTCTTCGCGTCAGCGCAATTGCCCGGGCGGCCTTTTCTTGGACTGGGGGTGTTGCGAACCGATGGTGGCGGTGACGCCGGCTTGCCGCCTCCTCCGTCGTGCGACCCGACCCCTCACCGCGAGAGGCGGGAGGTTGGCTCCTCGGGTCCGCCCTTTGGCGCGAAAGCTCGAGGCTGTGGCTACAGGTTCCGCGCAAGTTGGTCGCTCTCGAGATCCAGTTTAAGTTGATTAACTTTAATAGATTATCACCGCCTCTAACCGGAGAGCTTCAATTTTTTGTTTGCACAGAAAATATATAAAATACTAATAAATTAAAAATTAATTTTTATACTTTGATTTTTACAAATTCGTGAAGGGTTTGTAAACGATTTGTATACTATTGGCTTTTTATACTTCTGTCCGAGGCGGGCTTGGTCGAGTCGGCCTGCGTGTGGGACCCAATGGAGGACTACTATGAAACACTTGGTTTTTGGCAGGGGCTGGGCCGTTGCCTTGGCCCTACTGTCGGTTCTGGTTCTGGCCCCGCAGGCGGGCTTCGCGGCCGTGCCGCAGACCATCAACTACCAGGGCGCGCTTTCGGATGCCGGGGGCCCCGTGAACGCCACGGTCAATATGACGTTCCGTTTGTACAACGTCGAGACCGGTGGAACTCCATTGTGGGAGGAGACGATTTCGGTGACCGTGACCGCCGGCACCTTCAACGTTACGCTCGGCGAGACCCTTCCGGTGCCCTCAAATGTGTTCAACAATCCCTCCTTTCTGGGCATCGAGGTGGAAACCGATGGCGAGATGATACCGCGTCAGGAGATGGCCGCGACCGGCTATTCCATGCGCTCCGTCGTCGGCTTCAACCTGATCTGCGTCGCCTGCGTCGCGGAGGCCGAGCTCGGCTTCGACCCGGCCACCCAGGCGGAGCTCGACACGCACGGCGGAACTGCCGCCGCCCACCACGCCCGCTACACGGACGCCGAGGCGATCACGGCGGTCGGTCCGCACACCACGGACACCGACACCGTGGGTGCCCTCAGCTGCGCCAGCGGCGAGGTCGCGAAGTGGAACGGCGCGGCCTGGGCCTGCGCGGTGGACGACAGCGGCGGGGCGGCCTCCGACCTGACCTGTACGAGCTGCGTAGACGAGACCGAGCTGGGATTCGACACGGCCAACCAGACGGAGCTCAACACGCACGCCGCGACCGTCGATGCCCACCACGCCCGCTACACGGACGCCGAGGCGGTGACGGCGGTCGGTGCGCACACCGTGGACACCACGCTCACCAATGCCGAAGTGGACGCCTTCGTCATCGACAGCGCGCTCAATCTCTTCGCCGGCACGACCCTGAACGGGGCGGCGATCCAGACCGGCACCGAGGCCGACACCGTGGGTGCGCTTAGCTGCGCCAGCGGCGAGGTCGCGAAGTGGAACGGTGCAGCCTGGGCCTGCGCGGCCGACGTCGATACCGACACCAACACCGACACCTTGGCCGGTCTCAGTTGCGCGACCAACCAGGTCGCGGAGTGGAACGGCGCGGCCTGGGCCTGTGTGACGCCGAGCAGCGGCGGACTGACCGGCGTGAACGTCGTCTCGTCGGCACCTACGAATGTCACGGCGGGCCTGCGCGGGACCATCACGGCCTCCTGCGCCGGCGGCGAGAAGGTGCTGGGCGGCGGCTTCCAGGGTGCGCCGGGCATCATCGCCGAGAGCAGCTATCCCGTCGTTGGCTCGCCGGACCAATGGTCGGGCACCTTCCTGAACACCGACGCCCTGGACCATAGTGTGACCGTCTACGCGGTCTGCGGGACGCCGTAAGAGAGGCCGGGGTCCGTCGGGTGCGACCCGGCGGCCCCCGCTTATCAGGAGGTCAGGTGTTGATCAGTAGGTGGAATGGGACCTCGGCGCTGCACAGGAAGGCCCTCGGGCCGAGTCGGTCGGACCCCGGTGCGGCAGGGTCGCCGAGGCCGCGCGGCGAAGAACGCAGCCCGCGCGGAACCGGGACCCGAAGTCCGGAAGGAATGGAGGATCTGATAATGTCATTCTCGTCGCCCAAGCGGCATGCATTCGACCGGCAGCGGACGCCACGCGCCGCGCTTCTGTCGGGCCTAGTCCTCGCTCTCGGGCTGTTCGCCAACGGCGAGGCCCGGGCGGCGCTGGCCTCGAGCGCCACGTACGGGCTCGAGAGCGCGACAGCCGCTTCGGCCGGCGGGCGCGCCTCCTCCACCAGCTACAGTCTGCTCAGCACGGTGGGGCAGTCCTCGCCGCTCGGATCGGCTGGCTCGACCAGCTACGCCATGTTTCCCGGGTTCCTGTCCACCTTGGACACCGACGGTGACGGCACCCCGGATGGCTTCGACGCCTTTCCGACCGACCCGACCGAGACCACCGACACGGACAGCGACGGCATCGGCAACAACGCGGACACCGACGACGACGGCGACGGCATACCGGACGCCTACGAGGATACCATTGCCGGCCTGGATCCCTTGGATCCCGCGGACGCCACCGGCGACATCGACGGCGACGGATTCACCAACCTAGAGGAATACCTGGTCGGCACCGACCCGGAGGACGCCCTTTCCTTCCCGATGTACGTCGTCGACTTCAACGGCGACGCGAAGTCCGACATCCTGTGGCGCAACTCCAGCAACGGCAAGTTGGTTCTCTGGCAGATGGACGGTTTCACCCTGCAGACCGCAGAAACGATACCCGCGCCGTCGGCCTCTTGGTATATCGCCGATCTCGGCGACTTCGATGGTGATAATCGGACTGATATTCTCTGGCGCAACGGCGCCTCGAGCGCCGTCGTCATCTGGTTTATGGATGGATCCACGCATACATCCGGGGGTTCGTTGGCGAACGTCAGCAGCAGTTGGGATGTGGCGGGCCTCGGCGACTTCAACGGCGATGGCAGTCTCGACATCCTGTGGCGCAACAATACCACCGGAAGCAACGTCATCTGGGAGATGGACGGCTTAACCCAATTGGGCGCCTCGGTGATCGGTGTGGCCGGTCTCGGCTGGCAGGTCGCTGGCGTTGCCGATTTCAACGGCGACGATCAGTCCGACATCCTGTGGCGCAACTCGAGCACCGGAGCCAATCTCGTCTGGCAGATAGAAGCGGCTGTCCAGACCGACGTTGTTTCGATCGGCGCGGTGTCCTCCGTCTGGAGAGTCGAGGGCCTGGGCGATTTCGACGGCAGCGGCCAGGACGATATCCTGTGGCGCAATTCGAGTTCCGGGAACACCATCATCTGGGAGATGGACGGCTACACCACGCTGGCCGCGGCGAAAATCGGAACTGTCAGTAGCGCGTGGAAGGTCGTCCGTCTGGGCGATTACGACGGCGGCAGCAAATCCGATATCCTGTGGCGCAATCCCAGCACCGACGCCACCATCATGTGGCTGATGGACGGGTTCACCACGGTGGCCGCGCAACCGATCGACCCTGTCTCCTCGCTGTGGAAGGTCCAATAGGCGCGAAACGCCATCCCCGTCCCCGGTCGCGATCCGTCGAGCGGCCGGGCGCGGGGTTGGGCGCGCGGGTTCTCCTTCGGACCGTTGAAGATCTCACCGGGCGCTGACCCGGCCGCGCTTCATCCGGTCCCGCTTCATAACGACTCCCCTGCGCGAATAGAAACGCGGTCCGCCGGACACCTCGGGCACATGGGCACTGTCCCATGGTGGCCCCCGGGCACGGTGCTGTCGCTCGAGCGGGGGACCACGCACCCGGACGATACAAGTTAGGTCGCTGGTTAGGTCGCTGGTTAGGTCGCTGGCGGGGTCCGACCGACCCTTTCGAAGTCGACTGCGGACCGGCGCGGGCCGAACCCGCCCCCCGGGCCGACCGCATGGCCGGAGCGAGCACCGCAGGGCTTCCGGGCCGATGCGCCGTCACGGTCGCCGTGATCCCGCAGGGCGCGGGCTACGTGATGATCCTCGGCAGGGACTTCTTCAACGCGGTCCCCGCCGGGACAGTGGGGGCAGTGGAAAGCGGCTGGCACCGCGTGCTGAACGCGGCGGTCAACCAGGCGCTCGATCCGACCAAGGCCGACGTGGCGTTGTTTAGCAACACCACCTACGTGGACTATCGCCTGGGAGAGCTCGGCGCGGAGGCGAGCAACGTCCAGGCCTCGGCGCAGGAAATGGGGCACAAGGTGATGCCGTTCACCGGCTTCACGGCCGCGCCCCTCTCGAGTGTGCTGAACGGCCGGGAAGCCTTGGCGATCTCGGAGCTGAATGCCGACCTCTTTGCCGCCATGACGGTCGGCGCGCGGGACGAGGTGGAGGCCTTCGTCGAGGGCGGCGGCAACCTGCTGGTGTTCGACGCCGGCGGCACGTTCGAGCGCAATTTGGTCAACGGCTTGTTCGGGTTCGCGCTGGCGTCCTCGGCAACCGCGTCGCCCTATTCCCTCGATGCCGCCGGGGCTGCCGGCACGCCCTTTGCGGGCGGGCCCGGGTCGCTGACCGGATTCAGCGCGACCTCTGCGGTCACTCTCGCCTCGCTGCCGCCCGGCTCGCGGGCCATTTACCGCACCGGCAGCGCGGTTGCCGTGGCCAGCATCCCGGTGGGCTGCGGCACCGTGACCCTCATGGGCTGGGACTGGTTCAGCGCCCAGCCGGAGGGAGCCCAGGACAGCGGATGGCTCGACGTGCTGAACCGGGCGCTCGGCCAGGACAAGCGGATGCTCGTCGACAACGACTTCAACGGCGACACCCACGCCGACGTCTTCTGGCGCAACACCAGCACCGGGGCCACCGTCATCTGGCTGATGGAGGGGAATACCGTACGGGATTCGGGACCGCTCGGCGCCGTCGCCAACCCACCCTGGGAGCTGGCCGGCACCGGCGACTTCAACCGGGACTGCAAGGCAGACATCATGTGGCGCAACACGTCCACGGGAGCAAATTTCCTCTGGCAAATGGATGGGCTCAGCCTAGAGGCTTCGGGGTCGATCGGTGGCGTGGCTACGACATGGGAGATTGTCGGCATTCACGACTACGATGGCGATCGCGCCTCTGACCTCCTGTGGCGCAACACCGCCACGGGGGGCAACATCATATGGTTCATGGACGGATTCGGCCACACCACAGGTCCGTTGGGGCCGGTGACGCCGGCCTGGGTCGTGGAGGAGTAAGCCGCGCCACGCCCGGCCCGCGCCCGGACACCGGACCCCCGGTGGGTGGGCGCGGGGCGGGCGGCCCTTGCCGCCGTCGCTCGAACCGTGATTTGACGTTCTTTCGGGTCGGACCAGAGTGGCCGGCCCGCATTTTCTCCGTGAGCCGCAGGGAGCCGCAGGGCCGCGGCCAAGGACGCTCGGCCGCGTGCTGCTGTTCGCCGACGTGGACATCATCTCCGACGGCACGGTGTCCTCGGGTGACGGGACCACCGGCAGCAACGAGATCTTCCTCGCCAACCTCTTCGCTTATGCGGACCGGAACCGGCCGGTCGCCAACGACTTCAACGGCGATGGCCATGGCGACATCCCGTGGCGCGACACGGGCAGCGGAAAGACCGTTATCCAGTTTTTCGAGGACTTCGTCGAAGTCGCTTCCGGAGGCATCGGTACCCTCCCTGCACCGATCTGGGACACGGTCGGCACCGGGGATTTCGACCGGGACCGCCGGGCCGATATCCTGTGGCGCCACACCGGCACCGGTGACACCATCATTCGGCGGATGGAGGGGTTCGCCAAGGTGGCCGCGCAGTCGATCGGCGGTGTCCCCGCTCAATGGCACGTCCAATAGGCGCAAAACACCGTCCCGTCCTCCGGTCGCGATCCTCTGAGCGGCCGGCGGACAGGGTTGGTTGGGCCCTCTCGTTCAGGCCGTTGTATACGATCATGGGCGCTGACCCGGGCCCATCCGGTCTCAAGGCCCCCCGGTTTCGGCACCAGCGGTCCCGCGGACCGTTTCGCCCAATTTCCCCGCGCGTGCGAAAATTCTCAGTGGACCTCGCGTCTCCGAGGTAGACCCTTCAACCAGCTGCTCAATAACCCGACTGGAGTTAAATCTTTGTTATAAATCATGAAATTTGTTCGATCGGGGATGGTGTGCTAGAATATGCCATAGATGCTCTGCGGGCTTGGTGAGGCTGCCGGGAGGGGTCCCGGAGAAGCCTGGTGCTTCGACGGGGAGAGGGAGATGCCAAGGCGGTGCCGAGCCGGGCCCGGACCCGGACTACGGTTCCGAATCGCACGCACACAGCCGGGTCGCCTGCCAGGCCGGTTCCTACACCGCTTTTCCGACCCATTTCCCTGTTCCCGAGTATCGCCATGGGCGGCTTCGCGTGCTGTCGGCCTCTTGAACGTGTCCGCGGTGGAGGCGTACATGAGAACCCGTCCTTCGTTCGATCACGTGGCGGGACGGTGGAACACTTGAAGGAGAATTTCCGTATTATGACCAAGCTACTGAGAACCCTGGCCGTCGCAGCCGTGGCGTCGACCGGCGCGGCCCAGGCCGCCGACGTGGCGATCTTCACCGACACGACCTATGTGGACTACGATTCCGCAAGCAGCGGCGCGGAGGCCAGCAACCTTGAGGCCACCTTGACCCAGCAAGGTCATGCGGTGTCCAGGTTCTCCGGGACGTCCGATACGGGCCTGGCCTTGGCACTGGCGGGCAAGGACGCCCTCGTACTCCCGGAGCTCGAGAAATCCCCGGCGACCAGCCTGTTCGCCGCGCTTGGCACCGCTGCGCGGGCCGTAATCGTCGACTTCGTCGAAAACGGCGGAACCCTGATCTTCCATTTCGCCAACACCAAGTCCCTCGAGCTGGTCAACGGCCTGTTCGGCTACAGCCCTGCACTGACGACGACCGCGACCGCGGGTACGTACGTCACGAGTGCCGGGCTCACCTCGGGCACTGCCTTCCATGGTGGGCCGCCGTCGCTTCCCGGTTTGAGCGGGAATTCCGCACTCGACTTTACGAGCTTGCCGGCGGAATCGCGCCACATCTATATAACCGGCAACGGCGACGCGGTTTCGATCATAACGCAGGGCGCCGGGCGCGTGATCTTCATCGGCTGGGACTGGGACGATGCCTTTCCGATAGGAGTCAACGACGGCGGCTGGCTCAGTGTGTTGAACTCCGCGGTCAACGAGGCGGTCGACCCGACCAAGGCGAAGGTCGCGCTGCTCGCCGACACGGCCTATGTCGACTACTACGATACGTTGAACTCGGCGAGCCTGGCAATTTGGTCCGAGGCGAGCAACGCGCAGGCCTCGATTCAACGGGAAGGCCACCAGGTCATGCCCTTTACCGATCTGTCCGCTCCGGGCCTCTCGACGCTGCTGGAGGACCGCGATGCCCTGGTTCTGGTCGACACGTTCGGCGGCCTCGTGGCCGCCCTGAGCACAAGCGCGCGGGCCGAGATCGTCGACTTCGTCAACGCCGGGGGCAAGCTGTACATCCTGAAGAACAGCGAGACCAACCTCGGCGTCGTCAACGCTCTGTTCGGGTTCTCGTTGGCGTCCGGCGATTTCCAACCGACCTACGACCTCGACGCCGTCGAGGCGGCCGGCACGACCTTTGCCGGTGGACCTTCGACGCTCGATGCGCCCAGCGATACGAGTTCGCTCTCGCAAGCCTCGCTGCCGCCGGGGTCGCGGGCCATTTACCGCACCGGCACTGACGTCGCCGTGGCGACTATCCCGGTCGGCTGCGGCGGTATCGTCTATCTCGGATGGGACTGGTTCGACGCCGTGCCCGTCGGGTCGAACGGCCCCCTCCATGTCGAGGTGCTGAACCGGGCGCTCGGCGAGGGCAAGCGGGGCTTCGTCCGGAACGACTTCAACGGCGACGGCCACTCCGACATCCTGTGGCGCAGGAACACCGGCAAGCTCATCATGTGGCTGATGGACGGGGGCACCAAGGCGGCCGTCGGGTCGCCCGGCGCGGTGTCCTTGGCGTGGACCATGGCCGGGACCGGCGATTTCAACAAGGACTGCAAGGCCGACATCGTTTGGCGTAACGCCAGCACGGGGGCCAATGTCCTCTGGCTGATGAACAGCTTCGCCAGCACCGCCGGATCAATTGGTGGGGTGCCGGGCAGCTGGGGGATCGCCAGCGTCAGCGACTACAACGCCGACGGCGCTTCCGACCTCCTGTGGCGCAACGACACCACCGGAGCCAACATCATCTGGCACATGGATGGGTTCAGCACGCTGTCCACGCCCTCGATCGGAGCAATTCCGACCGACTGGGCCGTGGAGGACTGAACGCGAACCACGCCCGCCGCCCGCGCCCGGACACCGGATCCCCGGTGGACGGGCGTAGGGCGGGGGGATAGGGCGGGCGGCCCCTGCCTTCTTCGCCTGGAGCGGGTTTTGATGTTCCTGCGGGCCGGCCCAGAGCGGCCGGCCCGCCTTTTTCTCGTAAACCGCAAGGCCGAGGCCAAGGCTGCCCGGCCCCTCCGCTGGCGAGAGCCCTCCGGGGGCCGTCGGGACACCACCCTCTGACCCGCGCGACAGCGGACCGGACTCCCCGGGACTCGGCGCGGCCGCCTGGCCGGAGCGGCAAGTGCCCCACTAGGGAGGTATGTGTTTGATCATTTCTATGGATTTCGATCCTTTGGACTGGTAATAATACTAATTGGCATAGGCGATCCTGAGCGTCTATGTCCTGTTCGGAAGGCCAGGGGGTCACTAAGGGCTAGGTCGATTCAGGGGAGTGGGGAGACGGTCGGGGCGCGAAAGGGGTATCGCGTCGCGAACACAGAGCGAATTCCTAAGAAGGCAAGACCTTTCGGACCGAGCGCCTGACGTTGCGCGGGATCGTCCGACAGCCATTCTAGCGCTCTCCTTGCCCCGATCGGCGCGTGTGCGAAAACCCACAGTGACGCTCGGTTTTCGAAGGCAGACTTCTGCGCCAGGGGCTCGGTCACTGGCGGCAAGCCAGAGGCGGTTCCTTGGTCAGGCAAAGCAACGCAGGCGCCCACGACGGGCCCGCGTCAACATCATTACGGGAGGATGGAAATGGTAAGAATGCTAATTCAGGTGCGCCGCCGGTCGACGGCGGCGGCCTATGCGCTCTTGCTCGCCCTGGCGAGCTTCGCCTTCGCCGAGGCCGCACGGGCCGACATCCGGGTCGGCAGCATCGCCGATTCGCGTTTCGGATTCGGCTGGACGCTGGATGGGTCGAACATGACGGTGACCCGGTCCAAGCTGCTGAACGCGGCCAACTTCGGCGCGGGCGGCACGGTCGGCGAGGCCATCGTGATCACCGATACGGCGGCCACCATCACCGAGTCGCTGCTGTCCAACTTCGACGTCTTCTTCATCGGCTACTTGCAAGACTCGAGTGCCACGCCTTTTCGAACGCCGAACTCAAGGCCTTCGAGGCCTGGGTGGACGGCGGCGGCACCATGATCGCCACCTGCGATCATCCCGCCTTCGACGCGGTCTGCGCGCACTTCGGGCATCCCGCGACCAATTCCTCCGTCAACCCCCATGCGCCCACGGCACAGGGGAGCGACCATCCGATCTTCGACGGCCCGTTCGGCGTGGCCGCCAGCTTGTTCATGGGGGGCACCCAGGGACTTTTCGCCGATACGACCGGCGCCACGATCATGGCGGTGGACAGCGGCGGCCTGCCGACCGTCTTGTTCCGGCACCAGGGCGCGGGCCGGGTGATCCTCTACGCCGACGTCGACATGATTTCGAATCAGAACCTGTCCGCCGGCACCGGGATCGCCAACGACAACGACCGCTTCCTTGCCAACCAGTTCGCCTTCGCCGGCTCAGCACCGGCCGTCGTCAACACCTTCGACATCTAGGTCGGCAGCATCGCCAACTCGCGCTTTGGCACGACCTATTCGCTCGATGGCACTTCCATGACGATGACGAGGGAGAAGCTGGAGAACCTAGCCAACTTCGGTCGAAACGGCACGGTCAACAGGACCGTCGAGATCACCGACGTGACCGCTCCCATAACCGAGGCGCTGCTGTCGGACTTCGAGGTGTTCTTCATCGGCTACCTAAATGACTCGAGCGCCAACGCCTTCACGAACGCCGAGCTCTTCGCCTTCGAGGCTTGGGTCAACGGCGGCGGCAACATGGTCGTCACCTGCGATTCCGCTAGTTACGACGCGGTCTGCGCGCACTTCGGGCATCCCGCGACCACGTCCTCCGTCAACCCCCATACGCCCACGGCCGAGGGGGCGGTGCATCCGCTGTTCGACGGTCCCTTCGGGGCGGCCGCCAGCATAAACATGGCGGGCACCCAGGGCTACTTCACGGCGACCGGCGGTGCCACCGTGCTGGCGGAAGACGCCGGCGGCAACCCGACCGTGCTGGAGAAGCGATTGGGGGCTGGCCGCGTGGTGCTGTTGGCAGACGTCAACATCATTGCCGTGGGCGGGCTTACCGCCGGTGACGCCATCACCAACAACAACGACAGGTTCCTCGCCAACCTCTTCGCCTATGCGGGCCCGAACCGGCCGGTCGCCAACGACTTCAACGGCGACGGCCATGGCGACATCCTGTGGCGTAACACGAGCAACAGCACGGTGGTCATCCATATGATCGAGGACTTCGTCAGAGTCGCCTCCAGAGGCATCGGTACCGTCTCTGTGGCGACCTGGGACATGGTCGGCACCGGGGATTTCAACCGGGACGGCCGGGCCGACATCCTGTGGCACAACACCAGCACCGGGGCCACCGTCATGTGGCAGATGAACGGGTTCTCCAGAACGGCCCAAACGATCGGCGTTGTGCCTCTCGTCTGGGAGATCAAGGGCATCACCGACTATAACGACGACGGCAGTGCCGACATCCTGTGGCGCCACACCGGCAACGGGGTGGTCGTCGCGTGGGAGATGAACGGGTTCACCAGGAAGGCCGCGCACGGGATGGGTGGTGCACCAACGGTCTGGCAGATTGAGAACTAGACACGTGCGGAAGACCGTCCCTAGCTGATACCGGGGACTCCTGCGCGCGATCGGGAGTATGAAGTGACATCGCGATGGGCCGGCAGGCGCAAGCCTGCCGGCCCCTTTTTGTCGTGGGCCGGCGACCGATCGAGCGAGTCCGGCCGGCACACGAAGGGGCGGGGTCGGAGGTGGCCCAAGGCGCGCACGAAATCCCTCGGGGCGATTTTCATGGGAGGGTCGGGCTTCCAGGATTTTTCTAGTTAATACAGAATATATTCAAATTTAGTCCTGAAAATATGTTGGTAATGTGTATATGTTTTTGAGTAAGCACAACCTATAAGAATAATTAAATCAAATTGTATCGAATTTTTACTATTGATTTACAAATTCAATACTACAGTTACAAGACCGTAAGGAGGTAAAGGGCTGTCGATGCGGCTTCCGGCCGCGAGTTGGCGAAGCTTCGGTATCGAACACGACGCCGGGGCCTCGATGCCCTTTCAGTGGAGGATAACGGTGCCGGGAAGTTCAGGCGGACCGTTGAAATGGAAGAATATTCCGACGTCTCCTTGTGGGGCGCGGGCGGCCTTGGCCGACCTGCGCCGGGGTTTGATTCCGTGCCGGGGATCGCTCCCGATAGACCGATCAGGAGGTTGGCCATGAATGGACAGTTCGCATCCGCGGCGGGGAAGTTACTTACAGCGACCTTGATGGGCGTCGCCCTTAGCGCTGCGGCAGCAGCCCAGGAGTTGCCTATCGGCGCTTCGGCCCGGCAACAGATCGAGGCCCTGATGCAGGAAAAGGCCTCGCGCTCGCCGGCGCAACGAAAGATCTCGTCGGACCTGCTCTTCGAGGTCCGGCGGCAGCGCGGCGACGCGATCGTCCAGGCCATGCCGGGCCTGCGCACCTCGGTTCGGGCCGATAACGCCGGCCGGGTTCTGGTCGACATCCAGGCCGAGGTCACGGCCGGCCTGTTGAGCCGGATCACGGCACTGGGCGGCAGCGTGGCTAGCGCCTTTCCGCAGTACGATGCGGTTCGCGCCAGCTTGCCGCTCCGACAGGTCGAGGCTTTGAGCAACTCGCCGCTGGTCACGTCCATCAGGCCTGCCGCGCTGCCCATTGCCAGCAAGACAAACGTCTCCGAGGGCGACATCGCGCACATGGCGGACCTCGCGCGCGCCGACCTGGGTACGGACGGGACCGGCGCGAAAATCTGCGTGCTGTCGGACAGCGTCGACCACTTGGCCGATGTCCAGGCCACGGGAGACCTGCCGGGGAGCATCGAGATCCTGCCCGGCCAGGACGGCGTCGACCTCGGGCCGGCCAACGGCGTTCCGGAAACCGTTGGCGAGGGAACGGCGATGCTCGAAATCGTACATGACCTTGCCCCAGGCGCCAGCCTCGGATTCGCCACCGCCTGGGCTGGCGAGGCGTCCTTCGCACAGAACATTCGCGACCTGCGCGCCGCCGGCTGCGACGTGCTCGTCGACGACGTGGTCCACGTCACCGAGCCGGTATTCCAGGACGGCATAATCGCCGAGGCGGTCGACGAAGTGGTCGCCGACGGCGCGGTCTACTTCTCCGCGGCCGGCAACTTCGGCAACCAGAACGACGGCACCTCCGGTGTCTGGGAAGGAGACTTCCTCGGCACGGGCAACCCCATCTCGTCGTTCAATTCCGACTATGATTTCTCGCAGGACTTTGGCGGCGGTAATGCCCTGAACACCATCATCGCCGAATCGGAATTCGGTTACACGCTCCAGTGGTCCGATCCTCAAGGCGCGTCTAGCAACGACTTCGACCTGTACTTGCTGGATCCGACCGGCTCGACCGTGATCGATTTCTCGACCAATTTCCAGACCGGCACACAGGACCCCTTCGAGGGCATTGCAGCGGCAGCGGCTCCCGCCGACTACACGGGCCACCATCTGGTCATCGCCCGGTTCAAGGGATCGGCCGGCCGCTACCTGCACCTGAACACGCTGGGCGGCGGGCTGAGCGTCGCCACCGCCGGCCAGACCTGGGGGCACAGCGCCGCTCGGGGCGCGTTCAGCGTCGCCGCCGTCGACTGGCGGCAGACGTGCGGCGGCTCGCCGTGCGCCTTTACGGGCGGGGAATCCATCGAGACCTTCGGCTCGGACGGCCCGCGGCGGGTCTTCTACGAAGGCGACGGCACGGCCATCACGCCGGGCGACCTCTCCGCCACCGGCGGCGAGTCGCGGCAGAAGCCGGATCTCGCGGCGGCCGACGGCGTATCCACCGCGACGCCCGGGTTCGACCCCTTCGACGGTTCGTCCGCGGCCGCGGCGCATGCCGCCGCCATCGCCGGCTTGATGATATCCGTCGATCCCACGCTGAACGCGGCGGACCTGCGCGATGTCTTCGCCAGCACCGCTCTGGACATCGAGGCGATCGGCGTGGATCGTGATTCGGGGGTCGGCATCGTCGATGCCGCGGCTGCCCTAGGCACGTTGAAGGACGCGGTCGTGACCGACTTCAACGCCGACGCCCTCTCGGACATCCTGTGGCGCAATACCAGCACCGGCGGCACTGTCATCTGGCAGATGGACGGTTTCGCCGTGAGCGACGCAGCCTCGATCGGGGCGCCAGAGAACGCCTGGGTGATTGCGGACGT
>Ga0224508_10002288_pt1 | contig 16432 bp, 14 predicted proteins | sample SF_Jan12_sed_USG_4_FD_170157 | JGI IMG/M metagenome (GOLD analysis project Ga0224508, IMG submission 170157) | Sediment microbial communities from San Francisco Bay, California, United States - SF_Jan12_sed_USGS_21 | ecosystem: Environmental > Aquatic > Marine > Sediment | place: USA... | reverse complement strand
ATACACGGTGTCGAAATCCACATCCTGTGCGCGGTGCGTACGCCCCACACCGCTGGTCCGCAAGCCGATGGCCGCTAACATACGTGCGATCTCCCGGCCGATGCTGCCAACGCCGATCACCAGAACCTGTTGTCCTCGCACGCGTGTGGTTAATCGATGCTGCCAGGCGGAGCTTGTCTGCAGGCGCCATGTTTCGGGCAACAATTTAGCCGTCGCCAGGATCAAACCCAGTGTGTATTCGGCCATTGCGCGATCGAACACACCGCGCACGTTGGTCAATACCACATCGCTGGCCACGAATTCCGGAAACAGCACGGCGTCGACACCAGCGCCTGACCATTGCACCCACTTCAAGCGGGTCGCCAGTGGCCAGATTTCGCGCAGTATCCTGGCACGAAAATCCCAACCGAACAAAACCTCGACGTCTGCGATTGCCGCCCGCGTGGTCCGGTCGTCTGCGGCGAACCGCAAGTCGACCTGGCCGGCGATTTGCTCGATGCCAGGCACCTTGCCGGCGCCGGACGCGCCATGTACGAGTACCACTATTTCATCGGGCATGACCGCGCTGCCGCGGATTCACCAGCTGTTACGCAGTTCGCGCAGCTTCAGGAATACGGTTTTGGCATCCGGTGACTCGGGCAGATCCGGAAACGCCTCGCGCAGCCTGGCGATCACCGAAGGGCTGTGCAAGCGGAAAAAGGTATTTATTTCTTTCTCCAGCGCGAGCGTGGATACCAGCGCCGCATCGGGATCCTGATCGCCCACATTCTCCAGCAGGGCCGCGGCTTTCCGATTATCCGGTTCGCGATCCAGGGTGAACCGCAGGTTGTTTCCGATGTAGTCGTGGCCCGGGTAGATGAGCGTGGTGTCGGGCAGGTTGGCGAGTTGCCCGGCAAACGTTTCATAGAGTTCGTTGGGATGGCCGCCGTTGTGGCAGTTGCCGGCACCGGCGTTGAACAACGTGTCGCCGCAGAACAGTGCTGGGGTATCCGTATGCGACAGCAGACATACATGACTCATCGTGTGTCCCGGCGTATCCAGGCTTTCGAGTTCCACGGTTTTTCCTACCGAGACGATGTCGCCGGCCGCCAGACCGCGATCCATGCCGGGAATCTTGTCCTTGGCATTCGCGTGGGCCAACAGCTTAGCTCCCGTGGCGGCAATCATGGCACGATTGCCCCCCGTGTGGTCGCCATGTTCGTGCGTATTGAGAATCTGAGTGATTTCCCAGCCGCGTTGTTTGGCTCGCGCCAGGCACTTGTGGTGGTCCAGCGGGTCCACCGCGAGCGCCTCACCGCTTTGCGGGCAGGCAATCAGGTAGTTGAAATTACGGTACGCGTTGCCCGTCCAAACCTGTTCGACGATCATCGGATTCTCCAACACCTAGTGTGCTGTCCCATACATAACATGTAATTCTGCGCGTCGCCAAGGGTCAGCTGCAAGGCACGCGTGCCAAGGCATGGTTCGGGCTGTGGCGTAAGCGCGTAACACCGCAGATGGCCCTTATGTGCACGGACGTACGGTATGCAGATATTGCAGGAGCAACTATCTGCGGCGGCGCGCCCAACAGATTGATTCGTAACGAGCGGTGCGCCGTTTAGCAATAGCGACGGCTATTGCTTGCACGACTACGCCTTGTCCTGACCCGCGACACGCGCTCGGAACTACACGTTATTTATGGGACAGCACACTGGAGCAAAGCGAAGATTCTAGCCGTTGCTCAGCATGGCGTCATGGCAGACTGCATATGCCAGGACACCGGCGGCGCGTATGATGTTTTCCAATGATCGTGCGAATACCAGCAATCCGGCTGGTCCGTGATGACACGTAATCCGTGATGCCCGACACAGCTACAACGCGGGTGTTGTTTTTTGGTGCGAACAACGCTTTCTCAACTACCGTGCTGCGGGCACTGTGCGTGGCAAACATCCAAGTTGCCGGGGTGCTCAGGTACGGTTTTTCCGGCGCACAGCCGCCACCGCGAACGCTATTTCCTGTGCAACCGTCGCCAGGGCGGGCTGTTCTGGCTGGACTCGCCGAGGAGTTTGGTTTCCCGGTGTTGTGTACCGCCGATTTGACCGGCAGTGCAACGCTGGCCCGGCTGAGCGCGTTGCAGGCAGACATTTTTCTGAGCGTTTGCTTTCCGCGGCGGCTGCCGGCACAGCTCCTGCAGCTGGCCGGGACGGCGTGCCTGAACATTCACCCGTCGCTGCTGCCTGCCTATCGTGGACCCGCACCGATTTTCTGGCAATTTCGTGGCGGCGAAGGGGATCTGGGCGTGACCCTGCACGCGCTCAGTGACGAACTGGACGCAGGGCCGGTGCTGGCTCAGCACAGCGTGGCATTGAGCGATGGCCTGCACCACGGCGAAATAGGGTGGCGACTGGGTCGCGTGGGTGCGGATCTTTTCGAACGGGCGATACCACGGCTAACGACATCGCGACAGAACTACACCGCGCAGGACACAAGCGCGGCAAGTTATTACCCACTACCGAAGGCGGAGGATTTCGTGCTCGACTCACAATGGTCGTCACGCCGCGCCTACAACTTCATGTGCGCAACCGATCACTATTGCCGACCGTATCCGGTGCAGGCAGGCGGCCTGACACTCCTGCTCGAGCGTGCCGTTGGCTTTACCGACACCGATGACGGGGAGGGGAGTGAACACGGCCGGGACGTGTTGGCGATACCATTTCGCCGTGGCACGTTGTATGCGGAGCCGGCGCGCACAGTGTCATGAGGCGCAGGCTGTCCAGGGGAGACCCGCGCGATCAGTCCTCGGTCAGGCGCCAGCGCTCGGCGTTGCGCTGCGCCCGCCCATCGTCCTCCAGCTTCAGAAGATGTGCGAGCAGCGATCGTACGGCCACACCGTGCAGATGCTCGCCGATATCACGGTAGACGACCGGTACCAGATCGACGGCCGATTTGTCCGGGTTTGTCTGCAGCGCTGCCAGCACCCCGGCTTCACGTTGCAAGCGATGCTCGATGATCCAGTCGACAGCCGCGTAGGGGGTATCGATCAACTCGCCGTGTCCCGGTGCAAGCATTTGCAGACGCAGCGTTTTCAACCGTCGCAGGGAGTCCAGGTATTGCTGCATGTTGCCGTCGGGTGGATTGATCACTACCGTTGAGCCATTCATTATGTGATCGCCCGTGAATAGCCATTCGCATTTTTCCAGCAGATAGCAGAGGTGGTTGGAGGCATGCCCTGGTGTGTGGACGGCGCGCAGCGTGAATTCTCCGGTGACGAGACGTTCGTCGTTGTCCAGCAAACGGGCCGGCGCGAACCCGGCTTCCTGGCTGGCGCCCGCCGGTGCTGGCCGACCCAGCACCTTGGCCCCGGTAGTCCCTGCCAAGGCGCGCGCTGCGGGCGAATGATCGAGATGCGTGTGAGTGACCAGAATCCACTTAATTGTGCCCGGCGCGCCGTTGAGAACGGCGTCAACATGTGTGTCGCTGGCGGGTCCCGGGTCGATGACCGCGACCTCGCGGTCGCCCAGCAGGTATGTGTTGGTTCCCGGGCCCGTCATCGGTCCCGGATTCGGTGCCAGTACACGCCGGATTCCAGGTGCGAGTTCAGTCAACTGGCCGGGATTGAGCCGCCCGTTCACTCATCGTCCCCGCGTGGATAGCCGCGATCCCCTGGCAGCACGGGGTGAGGTTTACCATCGACCTCGATGATTTCCGGTCGAATGCAGTAGATGCCATCCGCAGCACGCGAATGCGCCCAGTCGATTAAAGCGGGCAGCGACGTGTGTCGAGCGATCAGCTGCAGGTTTTTCACCGTCGGAAAGCGTACTTGCATAGCGTTCTGCCGCGCCAGGGCCAGCACTTCGGCGGCGCTGATCCAGCGACCGTCAGTAAGTTCATCACCGTCATGTCGTGCTTGTTGGCCGGCCGGCTTCGCGGCCATAAAAAAACGCGTCGAAAAACGCTTCGGCAGCCTCAGCGGTGTTTCCCAGTGTCCGATGTAGTGCAAGACGTCGCAGGCCACTCGCAAGTTTTGCTCGCGCAAGAGTTCGGACCACGTTCGCCTGCCTGTTGCCAACGTTTCGCGCAACTGCTCCCGCTGCGCCTCGCGTCCCCGAAACGCCCAGTCTCCCTGCGCATCGCGTGCCAGCAGGACGCCGGATTCTTCGAACAGTTCCCGTGCCGCCGCACTGAAGTAGTCCAGCGCGTTACCGGGTAAGTCGAGGAGACGGTCCGCCTCCTCCGTGGTGAGCCCTTCACAATGGGCATGCGCAGCACGGTCTTCGCTGTCCACCAGTCCGCCCGGGAAAGCATAACTTTCGCCAAAGGCTGTTGCGGCATGCCGCTGCACCATGAACAATTCCGGTGCGCTCTGCGCTTCCCGTGCCAGCACCACGGTTGATGAGGGCAATGCCGGCGCCGGCGTCGATCCGTTTTTCACGAACAGCTCAGGCAGTTTTGCGGGTGTTGTTCGGTCCCCGGATCGCGGCCGCGCTCGTCTGGCATTGTGGTCTCCCGCGTGTGCCGAAGTTACACCTCGACTGTGTCGTCGCGTACGCCATGCCGGGCGAAGCAGAGCGGCCAGCGGTACGCATTGCACAGGCGGTAACGGCAAATCTAACCGAGGTCGCGAACCCCTGCAACAGACGTTCGGGTAGATGCCCCGCACTGCCGGTGCGTGACGCGGATGACGCTTCGCTTACAATGCCCCCTTTGCGCAGCTCGCACTCACTGATGCGACGCCATACACGAGAGATCGGAACCCCAAGTGGAACCCTGGGTGGCAATCACGATCGCGGCCGCGTTTTTTCAGAACCTGCGGTCCGCGTTGCAAAAGCATTTGAAAGGGCGTTTGTCGACGTCGGGGGCAGCATATGTGCGGTTTTTCTATGCCTGGCCGATGGCCCTGGTTTATGTGTACGCACTGCATGCCTGGGGCGATCTGCCTCTGCCCCGACCCAATACCTTGTTCTTACTTTACTGTGTGCTCGGCAGCGTAGCGCAGATCCTGTTTACGGTGTTTCTGCTGTGGATGTTTTCGTACCGCAATTTTGCCGTAGGCACGACGTTTTCCAAGCTCGAGGTAGTACAGGTAGCGATCCTGGGCGCCATCATACTCGGCGACCGTTTATCCGCGGTGGCCGTGGTGGCGATCGTTGTCAGTGCGTTTGGCGTGGTTGCCATGTCGATCGGGCAGAGCAAAGTCACCCTGCGCGCCCTGCTTGGAGGGTTCTCCGAAAAACCCACGCTGATCGGTTTGGCTTGCGCGGCCTTCGTCGGCGGCTCGGTGGTATTTTTCCGGGGTGCTTCGCTGGCGCTGCAGCACGACAATGCCGCAATGGCGGCAGCGTACGCGCTCGCGGTGAGCCTGCTGATTCAGACACTGCTCATGGGCGCGTATCTGCGTTGGCGCGAACCCGGTGAGCTGACCCGAGTCATCCGCCACTGGCGGTGGGCCGGCGCGGTAGGCGTGACCGCGGTGCTCGGATCGATCGGATGGTTTAGCGCGTTCACGCTGGAGAATGCCGCCCACGTGAGGGCGCTGGGGCAGATCGAGCTGGTGTTTACCTATATCGCCACGACGCTGGTATTTCGCGAACACGTCAACTGGCGCGAGACACTCGGTATGGTGCTGGTGGTTGCGGGGATTCTGTTGTTGATTCTCGGTGGGTAAGTCTGTTTCAAGCACCGCGCTACCTGTCGCGCCTCCCACGCTCACCGCCATCGTCCACAAAGGCATTGTGCGTTTCCGCAATGGGTCTTATCGTAGGACCGGCCGATTGTCCTGACGGAGATAGACCGTGAAATTCGATGCGCTGAGAGCGGTGCTCAAAGACACGCCCTACATGGGCGTGGACGAAGGCTGGGAACTCTACAATTTCGTGCTGCGAAACCGCCCTCAGCGTTGTCTCGAACTCGGCCACGCACACGGTGCGTCCAGCATTTACATCGCTGCAGCCCTGGACGAGGTTGGCGATGGTCATCTCGACAGCGTCGATCTGCTCAGTTCGGCTGACCGCGTGCCGAATATCGAAAGTCTGTTTGCCGAGGCGGGGCTGATCCGCTACCTGAGTGTCTATCGTGAGACCAATTCCTATACCTGGTTCTTGAAACGTAAGATCGAGGAACGATCGAGCCAGGGAAACTGCGAGCCCTGTTACGATTTCTGTTTTATAGACGGGTGCAAGAACTGGACGATTGACGGCCTGGCTTTTTTTCTGGTCGAGAAACTGCTGCGGGAAAACGGCTGGATTCTTTTCGATGATTATCGCTGGACGTACGCGCGGCATCAGCATAAACCGGAAAACGACGGCATCACGACACGCAGTTTGAGTGTCGAGGAAATGGAGAAAGCGCACGTGGAGCTGATTTTTCACCTGCTGGTGATGCAGCATGCGAGCTTTTCCAACTTCGTGCTGCAAGATGGTGCGTGGGCCTGGGCGCAAAAAAATGCACGAGGTGCCAAGGCGCTGCAGGAGACATCGAAACTACCGTTACCGCAGGAGCTTGCAGCACCGTCTCTCTGAACTGATGCGCGCCAGTCTTAGGCCGGCGAACCGCTGAGGATGAAACCGACTGGTTTGTTGGAGACCGCGTTGTCTGAGTAAGTGGCTGGCTGCACGGCAGCGCGGATCAGCTTTCGCGCAGAGCGAGCGCCGGGTTCAACGCCGCGGCGCGTAGTGCCGGGTGCAAGCCGAATACCAGGCCGGTCAGCAAAGCTGACGCCGGGCCCAGACACAACCCCAGAAGAGAGAAGGCGACAGCCCAGCCCGCGTATGTCTGTACCAGCAGTGCAGCGGCGATCCCCAGCATCAGGCCAACGACACCGCCCGCGAAACACAGCAACGCGGAGTGGCACATATACAGGCTGACGATGCGGGCGCGCGTTGCACCCACTGCCATACGCAACCCGATTTCATGTGTCTGCTCAGTGACGTTGGACAACATTACGTTCATTACACCGATACCGCCTACCAGTAGCGACAGACCGGCGATTGCACCCATTACCAACTGAAACAAAGCCTGGGTATCGCGCGCTTCATTGAGCAGGGCGTAGGGGACAACGATGCGGTAGTTGGTTACGTCGCGATGCGTTTCGCGCAAGATCGCTTTGAGGTTTTCCGCCACCCCGGGCAGGCTTGCAGGGGAGTTATTGCGCAGCCGCACCAGCATGCCGTGCACACCACGCTGGCGGGCGCCGCTGGGAAATGGCGAGGTGGTGAACGGCGTGATCAAAGCATTGTCGAAGTCCAGCGCCGACAGCCCCGTACCTTCGGTCAGCAGGCGGCCCCTGGGTCGCAATATGCCAACGACTTTGCAGATCTGGTTGCCGGTGTGAAGTGGGGTACCAATGCTGGCTGCCAGCGTGATACCGAGGCGGGCGCCGAGTACGCAGACCCGCCGTTGCTGCAGATTGTCGCTGGGCAGGAGCAGACGCCCCGCGGCCGCGCGTAGCGTTTCGGCAGGCAACCAGTCGGCCGAGGCCCCGACCACCGTGGCCAGCGCGCGATGGTTGGCGGCCGTCACTAATTGCTCGTCGTTGCGCGCGAAATAGCCGAGCGTGCCACGGCCCGCCAACCAGGCGGCGATCCGCTGTGCGTCCGCGACGGTCAAGCCAACCGAAAGATTGGTGACATCCACGCCCGCGAAGGCGTTCAACGGTGGGGCGCTTTCGATGCGTACGGTCTCTATACCCAGGCTGCTGATGCGCTGCAGGGTGGCGCGTTTGGCGCCTTCGCCGATCGACAACATCGACACCAGTGCGACCACGCCGATGGCAATGCCCAGAGCGCTCAGCGACGAGCGTACCGCCCTGCGGCGCAGACTAGACCAGGCGTCGCGCGCGTCGGCGTAGACGTCAGCCGGGTAGAGCATGCGAAAACTTGTCCAGGTTCAGTCGCCGCGTCGCGAAACGCATCGCCTCCGCATCGTGTGTTGCCATGATCACGCATTTTCCGGCAACCGCTTCCTGGCGTAACAGCGAGAGCACGCGATGAGCATTTTCCGCATCCAGCGACCCGGTTGGCTCATCGGCAAACAGAACACGCGGCCGGTTGATAAGCGCGCGTGCGAACACTACGCGTTGCAATTCACCGGCGGACAACATGCGAGGATAGTGGGTAGCGTATTCCGCGAGACCGACATATTCCAACAGTCCGTGTGCCCGCTCATCGATTGTTTGTGCATCGCGGATACCGCCGTAGCTGCAGGGCAGTGCCACGTTTTCCACCACCGTTTTGTACGGCAACAGATGCGGGGTTTGAAAGATGAAACCGAATGCGCGGTTACGTAACGCCGCCGCTTGCGCGTCGTTGAAGCTGTTCAACGGTTGGTCCTCAAACCGCACTTCACCACCGCTGGGACGGTCAAGTCCACTCAGCAGATTGAGCAGCGTCGATTTTCCCGATCCGGAGGGTCCGGTCAATGTCAGCAATTCGCCTGCTGTCACCGCGAGCGAGGTGGTGGCCAGCGCGGTGATCGATTTGCCCGCGAATTCAAACTCGCGGTGTAAATTGTCGCCTTGAATCAGCATCACTGTGCGCCGATGACGATACGGTCTCCGGCGCTCAGACCTGCGGTTACTTCCACCAGTTCCAGGCCCACATCACCCAGCGTTACTTTTGTCGGCACGGCGCGTCCGGATTCCTGCCGTTGGACCCAGGCATCGCCGTCGCGATACTCGATGGCGCTCACGGGGACGGCGATCACGTCATGCAGGTCTTTGTAGGCGATCTGAATGTTCGCCGACATGCCGACCCGCAAATCGGGCGAAGGGTCACTGATACGCACCTCGGCATTGTAGCGTTGCACAGAGTCTTCCGCCCGGCGCTCGGCGAGCGAGCCGACGCTGCGCAGCGTTCCCGAGAAACCACGATCCGGCAACGCGTCGAATTCCACGCGCGCAGGCATGCCGGGTGCGAGACGAGCGATATCGACTTCGCGCACCCGCAGTTCGATTTTCAGTTCGCTGGTGTCCGGAATTTCCATAAACGTCTGACCGATCCAGATCGCATCGCCGGTCTGTGCTTTGCGGCGCTGGCGCTGTTGCGGAACTTCGACATAGAACAATATGCCGTCAATTGGCGCCCGCACATCGCAGTTCTCCAGGTTCCTGCGCGCTTTCGCGAGCTGCTGTTCGGCGACGCGGAGATCGCGGCGGTGTTTCAACAACTCGCTTTCCCATCGGTTGAGCTCCAGGCCAGCAACCCTGCGCACACGCGCAACTTCCGTTTCCGCAGCATCGACGAGCAGTTCCGCTTCGCGCGTCAGACGTGGTCTCTCGTAGCGATCGAAGTTATCCAGTTCGGCGCGCGTCATAGCCAGTTGTTCGCGCATTTGCTGCGCAACGTCGGCGACCTTGTCCCGTTCGCGCTGGCTCACGTGTCCTTGTGTGAACAACTCGTCGAAATCGGCAAGCTCGGCCATCGCAATGCGCACACTGCGTTGTGCCTGATCGATTGCCAGGGTCCGCCTCTGGCGTTCCAGCGCACCGGTGCCCTCGCGGAGATCCTGCGATTTGATCAATGCGATTTCGCGTTTGCGGTTGGCCGCCTCCAGCTTTGCTGTGTTGTCCTCGCGCTGCAGTTGCAGAGCTTTCTCGGTGGCGTTGATTCGCGTACGCGAGTCGATCACGGACTGTTCGGCAGTTATCAGCGCGTCGTTGAAGGGTTTAGTGTCAAAGCGTGCGACGATCTGTCCGCGTTTGACCATTTGTCCTTCTTCGTGCATCCATACCAGTTTCGCCTGATTGCTGGAGATAAGCGATTTCACCGGCGCTACGCGTGCCGGGCGCACCGTGCCGCGTTCGTGGATCTGCAGTGTGAAACTGTGACGTTGTACCGTGAGTGTGGAAACCGTGGGCTGCACGGTATTCTGTGTCCAGTAACTCGCGGCAGCAAACGCCGCCAACGCCACCAGCAACGACGCCAGAAACAACGGCATAGCCCATGCTCTACGAACGGCAGTGGGTTGCGCGACAGACGCCTGTGTGGGTTTGTTATGACCGTTCAGCAAAATGCAGAACTCATTGATCTTCAGGTGCGACCATCGTCGCGCGCAACCAGCGTTCGTCGAGCAGACCGAACACGTACCCCAGGCGCGCGGCTACATTGTTGTAAGCGATCCGCGTGCTGACAACGTCCAGCTCCGCGTTCGAGAAAGCAATTTCACTATCCACTACGTCGGCGTTACTGGACAGGCCGCGACGAAATCGGATGTCGGCAAGCTGCAAAGCCTGCTCGGCTTGCGCGAGTTGCTGCAGACTGATCTGGTAGCGGCGTTCGCTGGCTGCCAGATCAGCGAGAATTTCGCGTGCCTCGCGCTGGATTTGACGCTTCAAAGCGCGGCCGGCGCGCGCTACACGCGAGCGGCTACGGCGTTGACGTTGCAGATTGTTATGCTCCTCGCCGCGTTCCAGTGTCGTGCTGTACTGCAGCAACAAGGACCAGTCTGTTTCATCGAGAGTGGTCGACTCTTCATAGGTTTCGCCGTAACCTTGCTGTTCGAGTTGCACGCTCAGGGATAGATCGGCGCTCAGATCGCGTTGCGCGCGGTATGTCTGCAAATCGGCGATCTGCTTGTCCACCGCCTGCATCTGCCACTCCGGTCGCGAGTTCAATACGTCGTTCTGCCAGTCCTCCGGGATCAACGGCGTCCAACGTTCGATCTGCAGCTGTGGCCGGTAGCGGCCCGCCTCGTCCAGCGCCAGCAGATCGTGCATTCGCTCACGTTCGCGCGCGGCTGCGCGTTGCTGGTCCCTGTACGCGTTTTGTGCGGTAAGACTGGCCAGCTCAGCGCGGTAAACATCCACCTTGGACGTAAGACCGGCGCGCTGACGCGCCCGTGCCGCGACAATGTGGCTGTCGGCGCGCTGCAACGCTTGCGCGGAGCGTTCGACGAGCAGCTCTGCCAGCAGCGCGGCGTGATAGCGCTGCACCGCATCCAGCAGCAGATCCTGTCGCCGCCGCTGGGCGCTGAGTAACTCTCTTTCGCGTTGCAGTTCTGCTACGGTCAGTCCGATGCGGTTGTAGCGGCGCCCCCAGTTGCGCAGTAAACCCTGCGAAACGCGTATATATGCGCGCGTGTTATAGGGATTGATCACGGCGAATGTGTTGGAGGCGATTTGGCGGCTTTCCAGACCGACACCGACTGCGGTGCCGAATTCGTTCTTACGCTGCGCTTCCACGCCGACGCGGCGTGTTTCGGCCGCAGCCCCGACGTTGAAGTTGGCCAGCGGTGTCACGCGGGTTTCGAACGCCAGTTCGGCCATGTCGATATCGAGTTGCCGGGCGACCAGGTCGTCGTCGATATCGCGCACCTGGTCGCTCAGTTGCACTGCCAGCTCGATATAGCGTTGCAGATCGATGACGGTGGCGGGCTGTTGGGCCCGTACCTCGAACGTGGCACAGGCGATTGCCGTAGCTGCCACACATGCGGGCAGCGTCTTGCGGCAGTCGGTCAGAAAGCGCCTACGCAACGGTATTCCCCAACGACCTCTCATGGCACACCATTCTGTTTACTGTACCTTGAATACTCGTCTACCCGGACCTCGAAACGAGCGTTCGCTTGGGCTCGAGCGACATTAAACCATAGGGTTTAACGTTATCAATCTGTAGATTGTCTACATTTTCCCACGTAATCACAGCAAGTAACGTACCCGCAGGCGACGACAATCACCGATGTTAACTCCGGGCCTCCGGTGTGCAATGCGGCACAGCAGGCGATGAGATTTGATTTTCGACTGCCGGGCGACTGGTACCATGACAGAATATGCACCGGCCTTAGGCCGTCGTCCGTTCGAACGAGCTGCGCGGCAGAAAATCGGTGAACTGTGATGGCCTGCGGATGTCTACCACTCATCTTAAATGCCCGACAGGTGATGATGCGCCGGTGTTTAGAATATCTGTACTGCTGTGGCTGGCGTTAGCCCAATCGGCAATCGCTGCGCCGGCGTCGATACTTTGGGATAAATGGACTGCGCATGACCGCGCTTCCGAGCAGACCGTCGATCATGCGGTGTGGGATGCGTTTCTCGTCAGCCGCGTGCAACGGGATGCAAGCGGTATCAACCGCATTGCCTATGCCTCGGTCAGCGTTGCGGACAAGGCCTTCCTGGCGGACTACATAGCGTCGTTGGAAGCGGTCAGAGTCAGCGGGCTCAATCGCGCTGAACAACTCGCGTTCTGGATTAATCTGTACAACGCACTGACCGTGAAACTGGTGCTGGACCATTACCCGGTGAACAGCATTCGCGATATCAAGCCGTGGTTTCTGGCGTGGGGCCCGTGGGGTGAAAAGCTTGCGCGGGTGGAAAACGAGCATCTGGCGCTCGACGATATAGAACACAGGATTCTGCGTCCGATCTGGCGTGATGCGCGCATCCACTATGCGGTGAACTGCGCCTCCGTGGGGTGTCCCAATCTACAGGCGCAGGCATTCACCGCCGCTGCCACCGAGCGCATGCTCGATCGGGCGGCGCGCGAATTCATCAATCATGGGCGGGCCGTGGCGTTCATCGACGGCAAGCTCGTGGTGTCCAGCATTTACGAGTGGTTCAAGGAAGATTTCGGCGGCAGCGACCAGGGCGTCATCGAACACTTAAGGCGCTACGCATCCCGAGAGCTTGCTGGGCGTCTGGCCGATGTCCGGCGCATCGACGATGACCGTTATGACTGGCGACTCAATAACGCCTACTGACGGGGATTCCGGGTAACTCGGCGCTGCGCCTGCGTCAGCGAAACGGCAGAACGTATTTTGCGAAGTACTCTTGAGCAAGCTTTTCGGCTGCTTCCCGTTCCGGCTGGGTCATTTTCGACGCCAGCCGATTGCGGTTGCTGTCCGCGACTGTGTAGCCCTTCTGCGCCGACAATGCGATGCGAAATGAAACTGCACCGGTCACATCGCGCGCAGCGTTTGTTTGCTTCGTCCCTTTTGCGCCGGCCAGAGCAAACCACACGTAAGCCAGTTTGCGGTCGTGCGGGACGCCTACCCCCTTTTCGTAAGAACCGGCAAGACTGAATTGTGCCGCCTGGTGGCCACGTTCGGCGGCTTTGCGGTTCCAGTACGCCGATTTTGTTTCATCGGGTTGCATGCCCTGTCCTTTGCCGTACATAAGCGCCAGACTGTATTGCGCCGCTGCGTGGCCCTGGCCCGCCGCTTTGCCGAACCAGTGCGCGGCCTTGGCGAAGTCACGCGTCATCCCGTCGCCGTCCTGGTAGCGCAGCGCGAGATTGAACTGCGCATCGGCATCGCCCTGCTTGGCGTGTGATTCAGTGACTGCATTCATGGCGTCGTTTCCTGGCGGCACAGCGAAAAGAATGACCTCCCAGCGCACGTATGATGAGACAAAATCATGTGCCAGGACAGGGTGTGTGCTTGCCCCGGGTCAGAAGCAGTATGAGGGACTGCGCTCACGCAAGTATATTTCCTGCGAGATAAACAATCATCGTACGCGCCTCGTCATTAAATGTGAAGGCGCTAGCCCCTGTCAGGAAAAATCTGTCGATTAATGGCGGCACATCCATGTATCGCCTACCAGGGTGCCGAAAAATGAGTTTCTCAACGCCCTGCTAGTATGCTGGCCCTTGGCGACACACGCTCAGAATTGCACGCTATTTACGGGCCAGCATACTAGTAAACCACTACCGAGCGAATGCTTTCGCCGGCATGCATCAAATCGAAAGCCTGATTGATATCTTCCAGTTGCAACTTGTGGGTGATCATCGGATCGATCTGAATGCGGCCATCCATGTACCAGTCGACGATTTTGGGAACATCGGTGCGCCCGCGCGCGCCGCCAAACGCCGTGCCGCGCCAGGAGCGTCCGGTGACCAGCTGAAACGGCCGTGTCGATATTTCCTGCCCGGCGCCGGCCACACCGATAATGATGCTTTCGCCCCATCCCTTGTGCGCACACTCCAGCGCGGCACGCATCACCTCGACGTTGCCGATGCATTCGAAGGAATAATCGGCGCCTCCGCCGGTAAGTTCGACAATGTGTGCAGCGAGGTCACCGGGCACGTTGTCCGGGTTGACGAAGTGGGTCATACCGAATTTGCGCCCCCATTCCTCTTTGCCATCGTTGGTGTCGACGCCGACGATCATATTGGCGCCGACCATGCGCGCGCCTTGGATTACGTTCAACCCGATTCCGCCGAGCCCGAATACCACGACATTCGCGCCTGGCTCCACCTTGGCGGTGTTCACAACCGCGCCGATGCCGGTGGTAACGCCGCAACCGATGTAGCAGATGTTCTCGAAAGGCGCATCGCTGCGCACCTTCGCCACGGCTATTTCCGGCAGTACCGTATGGTTAGCGAACGTCGAGGTGCCCATGTAGTGGAACAGTTGCTGGCCCCGGTAGGAAAAACGGCTGGTGCCATCGGGCATCAGGCCCTGGCCCTGTGTCGCGCGGATTGCCTGACAGAGATTGGTTTTGGGATGCAGACAGTATTCGCACACCCGGCATTCCGGGGTATACAGTGGGATCACATGATCGCCCGGCTGCACGGAGGTCACCCCGTCGCCGACCTCGACCACCACGCCGGCACCTTCATGGCCGAGGATTGCCGGAAATAATCCTTCGGGGTCCGCGCCAGACAACGTGAATTCATCTGTATGGCAGATGCCGGTGGCTTTGATCTCGACCAGCACTTCGCCAGCCTGGGGGCCCTGCAGATCGACTTCGACAATTTCGAGTGGTTTGCCGGCCTCGAAGGCCAGTGCAGCGCGGGTTTTCATGTGGCTTCTTCTCCTCCAGAGCGGCACCGCGGCTATGCCAGTGCACGGAAAAAGCGGCATTATACAGAGCCGACTGGACGTTGCATCAGCGCGCCTTCCCACAGCGACCGGCGCTGCCGCTACCGTTGTGGAGCCCCGGTTGTTCGCCCGGGTTGCGCTCGCTATAGTCGCGCAGGTCAAAGTTCGGTTGTGTGCGCATGTCCGATACACATACGGCGCTGCTGGCGCAAGCCCAGACGCTGCTCCCTCATGCAGTGCAACTGCGACGCGAGATTCATCGCCACCCCGAGCTCGGAAACGAGTTGCCCAGGACCCGTGCGTCGGTATTGCAGGCACTGCAACCCCTGAATCTGGATGTACGCCTTTCGAAATCTACCAGCGGCATCGTCGCGGTTCTAGAAGGTTCCACACCCGGACCCAGTATCTTGCTGCGCGGCGATATGGATGCGCTGCCGATGCCGGAGGACACCGGCCTCGAATATGCCTCTGAAATCGATGGCCGAATGCACGCCTGCGGGCATGACTCACACACCGCGATGCTTGCCACGGCCGCGCACCTGCTCAGCGCCAGGCGTGTGGACTTACCGGGAAAAGTGATTTTCATGTTCCAACCGGGCGAGGAGGGTCCCGGTGGCGCACAACCGATGATCGACGAAGGCCTGTTCGATACTGACGCGAAACCCGATGCAGTTTTTGCGTTGCACATCTATCCCAATCTTCGCAGCGGCATGATCGCCTGTCGTGCGGGTGCGTTTCTCGCTGCTGCCGATACCGTGTCCATCGAACTGCGAGGCAAAGGCGGTCACGGTTCCATGCCCTACGATGCCAACGATCCGGTTCCGGTGATCTGCGAACTGGTGCAGGCGTTTCAGACTTTCGTGACGCGGCGTTTCAAACCGTTCGATCCGGTTGTGCTGACGGTGGGACGAATTGCCGCCGGAACTGTCAACAATGTAATTCCGGAGTGCGCGATGTTGGAGGCTACGCTGCGATCGTTCTCGACGATGGCTCGCGAAACCGCCCACACGGGTATTCGCCGGCTCGCCGAGCAACTGGCTGCTGCTTACGAGATGCAGGCCGAGGTGACTATCGATCAAGGGTACCCGGCCACCTATAACGATGCCGGGTTCGTCGAGTTCGTGCGCCAGACTACCGGCGAGCTGTTCGGGGCGGACGCGTACCTGGAAATGCCTGAACCGCTGATGGGTGCGGAGGATTTTTCTCTGATGCTGCAGCGCACGCCGGGCGCCATGGCGTTCCTCGGCGTGGCGCCGGACGATGTCGATCCGGCAGCCGCGGCCCCCTGTCATTCCAACCGCATGCAGCTCAACGAATCGGCGATGGTGCAGGGTGTGGCGTTACACGCGGCGGTCGCCTGCGAGTTTCTGCGCAAGCATGGCTGATTGTGCCTGGTACCGCGCCGGCAGCCGCGAGTGTTTGATCGTTTGAAACACATCGTCTGCGCCGCTTCCGCAATTTGTGTCGCCCTCGTGCTGGCGCCCGGGACGGCGGCAGGCGACGGTTTTTTCGACCGCCCTGAAGGTCAGGGTGTGGCAAGTCTCGTGGTACCGGGCAGCGGACAGTTCCTGCAGTCCAATCGCGTAGCAGGTGGACTTTACCTGGGTGCGTTTGCCGCCTCCGTGGCGGCTGCCGGCTACTACCGCAATCAGGATGATTTTCTGGAGGCGGACGACCGGTTCGACGACGATCGAGAGATCCAGTT
>Ga0224508_10002287_pt1 | contig 16465 bp, 15 predicted proteins | sample SF_Jan12_sed_USG_4_FD_170157 | JGI IMG/M metagenome (GOLD analysis project Ga0224508, IMG submission 170157) | Sediment microbial communities from San Francisco Bay, California, United States - SF_Jan12_sed_USGS_21 | ecosystem: Environmental > Aquatic > Marine > Sediment | place: USA... | reverse complement strand
AAGCGGGCCGGACGCGACAGCATCTCGGAGAGGTTGGGGTTGTAGAAGTCGAACCCCCGCAGCCGGTCGACACGGCTGCTGGTGCCGAGGAGCACCCGGACCATCTCGTCGGGCGAGACGCCGGCGGCCAGCGAGGTGCCGAGCACGGCGCCGGCCGAGAGCCCCACGTAGAGGTCCATGTCGGTGACCTTGCGGCCCACCAGGAAATCGTTCAGCGCCTTGAGACCGCCGACCTTGAAGGAGCCGCCGGTGACGGCGCCCCCCGCCAGCACCAGGGCGATCTTGGGATCGCTAACCGGCTCGCGTCCTTCGCTCTTGCGGATCAGGGTCAGGCCCATGGCGCCTCCCGGCTGCTGGCTGTCACCACTCGCTGCGCTGCGTTAGGACTCTAGGCTGGAACCTACCGGATTCCGTCGCTATCGACCGCTAGAGACCCCGTCAGGCCCGAGCTTAGCGCGCTGCGTCACGGTGGATGTGTGTATTTGCACACAGTTCGAGTTCTGTGGTAAACCGGGATGTTGCAGCCGGTGCGGGAAGGGGCGACCGGGGGGTGACTCGGATGGCGAGAAACTGGCTCCAGATGCTCCTGATCGCGGCCCTGGCCGTAGCGCCCGGGCTCGCGGGCTGCGCCACCGCTGGGGGTTCTGCCCAGGAGCCCAGCCCCCAGGCCGCCGAGGCCGACACCCCGCCCCCCGGGGGGGAAGATTCCGACACATCCTTCGGCTCCGGGGTCTCGGAGCGCGCGCAGAACGCCGTCGAGGGCCTGCTGCTCGGCGCCGTGGTGGGCGCCCAGGCCGGGCCCTTCGGTGCGGCCGCGGGCGCCGGCGCCCTGATGCTCTACGCCGCCGTGACCGGTCACGTGCCGCTTTCGGGCGGCGCCGTCCAGGCCCCGTCGCGGCCCGATGTCGAAGAGGCCGAGCGGCGGCGCGAGGAAGAGCTGGAAGAAGAGCTCGACCACGAGCTCGACGACGAGGTGGAGCGCGCGCGCGAGCTCGAGCAGCAGATTCAGGCCGAGCTCGACCGCCAGGAGCGCCTGCTCGAGCAGATGGCGGCCGAGCGGAGCGCCGGCGCCCGCAGCGGAGCGACGGGCGGCGACCTCGACCTCTCTGACCGCGCCAACCCGCGCATCGCCCCGCGTCCGCCCGAGGACCGCGAGCTGCCCCTGGCGCTGTTCGAGAAGCAGACGCTCGAGATTCCCGCGGGCCAGTGGGGCAACGCCCGCGACCTGACCGCGATCGCCCGCAGCCTGGATGCAGACGAGGACGGCCACCCCGAACAGATCCGCTACTTCGACGAGCTCGACGGCGCCTATCTGCGCAAGGAACAGGACCGCGACTACGACGGCCGCATCGACGCCTGGCACGACTTCGAGGACGGCGCCCTGGTGCGCCGCGTCCTCGACGAGGGCGGCGACGGCGAGCCCGACGTCTGGGAGAGCTACCGCGACGGGCGCATGAGTCAGCGCGAGGTCGACCGCGACGAGGACGGCCTCCGCGACGCCTTCTACACCTTCGCCGGCGACTCGCTGATCCAGGAGGAGCACGACTCCAACGCCGATGGCGATGCCGACCTGATCGTCACCTATCAAGATCGCGTGCGCGTACGCGTCGAAGAGGACCGGGATCTCGACGGCCGCTTCGATCACTGGACCGACTACCGCGCCGTCGGCAGCCGCGAGCTGGTCTGGCGCGTCGAGCGCGACACCAGCGGCGACGGCAAGATCGACCTGAGCGAGTTCTTCGACACCGAGACGGGCGAGCCGGTGATCGCCCGCCGCGAAGAGGACAAGAACGGCGACGGCGAAGCCGACGTGGTCTCGATCTACCGCAACGGCAAGCTGGTGCGCCGCGAGATCAACGACCCCGATCTCGTGCCGCTCTAGTCCGGCGCCTTTTCGATCTCGAGCTCGAGCTGCTTGCGCTGGCGCTCGCGGAAGCGCCGCACGGGCTCGCGTTCGAGCAGGAGCATCAGATCCTTGTTGCGCTGGCGGATGCGCTCGAGCTCCAGCGCCAGCTCGCGGCCGGAGCGTCCGGCCACCTCGAAGTCGATGTCGAGCTCGACGCTGGCGCTGGTGCCGCCCGAGGTGAGCGCGGTGACGCGCACGCGGTTGCTGCCCTCGCGCACGGGCACGAAGCCCTGGAAGCTGCCGTCGGGGGCCAGCACCACGTCGGTGGAGACCTCGCGGGTGGTGAGGTTCGAGAAGATCAGGTCTTCCACGTTGGCGAAGCTGGCGGCGCGCAGGAAACTCACGATGTCGCCGGGGCGCTGTACCGGCAGATAGGTGCCGCCGGTCAGTCGCGCGATCTCGGTGGCGGCGAAGGGGCTGTCGACGGCCTCGGGACCCAGCGCATAGGTGTCGACGCGCACGCCGGCGCGTTCGGCCAGGCGCGCGGCGGTGAGCGCGGCCTCGGCGTCGCCGGGGTCGGTCTCCGAGCCCAGCCCGGCCGGCAGCGTGGGCGAGCCGTCGGTCAAGAAGATCACCACCTTGCGCGCGTCGGGGCGCGGGGCGCTCCGGGCCGCCGAGAGCCCGGCCAGCTCGGTGATGGCCAGACGCAGGCCCGCAGCGAAGTTGGTGCCGCCGTAGGGGCCGCGCGCCAGGATGCGCGGCAGCTGGGCGCGCACGGCGCCGTAGTCGTGGGTGAGCGGCACTTCGAGCCAGGCGTCCTCCTGGTCGAAGCGGCGGCGCTTGCCGGTGCGCGGGTTCAGCTCGCCCGAGAAGCTGATCACGCCTACGCGCACGCGCCCGCTGCGCGGCAACGAGTCGAGCAGCGCCTCGGCCGCCCGCACCTCGGCGGCCAGGATCGTGTCACCGGGATCGCTCGACAGCGCGCCCTCGGGCAGGGCACCCGCGGGCACACCTCCGCGGCGTGGGTCTAGCCCGACGTGGCCGTTGCGGTTGACGTCGGCGCCGCTGGCGGCGCGGGTCGAGCCGGAGATGTCGATCACCAGCATCACGTCGAAATCGAGGGGCGAGCCGCCCTGGGCGATGGCGACGCCGCGCAGCGGGGCCTGGTGGAACTCGTTGCGCACCAGCTCGCCGGGCGCGGGCGCTTCGACCACGATGCGCACCGGGGGCGGCGCGGGCTGGGCGACGGCGGCTGCGGCCAGAAGCAGCAGCGCGAGGGCGGGGCCCAGCAGGCGGTTCACGGAACGACGCCCGCGTCGGTGTCCCCGGCCGGGGCCGGAGTCGCCTCGGCCTGCGCTTCCGGATCAGCGGCCGGAGTCGCCTCAGCCTGCGCTTCCGGATCAGCGGCCGGCTCGGGCTCGGCTTCGACCTGTAGCCACGGATCCGAGGGGGGAGCGGCCCCGGGTTCGAGCCGGGGCTCGGAAACGGGCTCGGCCTCGGGCTCCAACTCCGGCTCGGGATCCGGCTCGGGCTCGGGATCCGGCTCGGGCTCCGGCTCGGGCTCCACACGCGGCACCCGCGCGAAGCGGTCGATCTTCGCGAGCCGCGCGCCGATGCGCTCGACGCCCTCGAGCAGCACCAGGCCCACGGTCTCGAGGCTCTCGGCGCTGCACGCCCGGGCGGGGGCCGGAGCCGATTCGAGCGCGGACGGGTCGCCCGGCGCCTCCGCGACGCGGCCCGCGTCCTCGATGGCCACCACCGGCCGCAGTCCCGCGCGCCGGAACGCCAGGTGACTCGACACCACACTCGCGTAGGGACGCCGGGTCGGGAACGCGTCGGCGCGTCCCAGCGAACGCGCCGCTGCGAAGATCGTCTCGCGGTGGTTGCGGTGGGAGCCCAGGTCGCGGGCGATGTCGAGGTCGACGTCGCAGACCTGGTTCACCGCCACCAGCAGTCGGACGTCGTCGAGGCGGCCCTCGTCGGCCCAGGACTGCGCCAACGAACGGCTGCCGAGCCAGCCCGTCTCCTCGCCCTCCCCGTCGGCCGCGGGCCCCTCGCCGTCGAGCCACACGAACTGCAGGGTGTAGGGGAAGTCGCGGTGACCGAAGACGCGGGCCAGCTCCACCAGCAGCGCCGCGCCCGAGAGATCGTCGCCCGTCGGATCGGGCTCGCGATCGAAGCCCTCGAGAGGGGCCACCATCACCACGCGGTCGGCGGAGCGGCCGGGCAACGTCGCCACCAGGTGCTCCAGCTCGACGCTCGCTTCGCCGGGCCGCTCGGCCGGGGTGAGAACGCGGTCGACGGCGATGCGGGCGTCCTCGAGCGCGCCGCGAATGCGCTGACGCGCGGCTTCTCGGCTCCTCTCCCCGACGCCGTCGGCGCGAAACGCCATCAGCATCTCGAGCTCGCCGAGGGCACGGCGGCTCGAGAAGCGGTCGGGCGGCAGCTCGGAGGTGACCTCAGGGGACGGGCCGGGCGGAGTCCCGCCGCAGGCCAGGGCCAGGGCGGCCAGCGCCAAGCCGGCCCCGCCGCTCGGTTTGTGGATCATTCGGGCTCCTTCCGGTCCTTCGCCGATGACTCTAACGCCTCTGGTTAGCGCATGTTTTGGTGTTTCTGCGCCCGCGGGTGACACGCGAGCCGCCGCCTCGCCACTTCCTTCACAGTGGGTCCAGCCGCAGGGCTGGGCTTCTCGAGAGTAGGGGGCAGGGTTCCGTCCCTGCGGGGCTCTGCCCCTTATCTCCTGGGTCCGCCCCGGCCCGGTCCTGCTTGTCGCTTGGATCACCCCAGCCCGGTCCCGCGGAGGCAGCGTGTGTCGCGAGTGCGCACCGCGACCCTGATGGGTGTCGACGGCGTGGCCGTCGAGGTCGAGGTCCGGATCAGCTCGCAGCTGCCGCGGGTCGAGATCGTGGGCCTGCCCGAGGCCGCAGTGCGCGAGAGCGCGGCGCGGGTGCGCGCGGCGCTGGGCTCTGTGGGCGAGAAGTTCCCCGACCGGCGCGTCACCGTTCACCTGGCCCCTGCCGAGCTGCGCAAGAGCGGGGCGGGCCTCGACCTGCCGATCGCCGTGGCGCTGCTGGCGGCCGACGGACGCGTGGAGGCCGAGGCGCTCGAGGGCGTGGCCCTGGTCGGCGAGCTGGCGCTGGACGGCCGCCTGCGACCGCTGCGCGGCGCCCTGGCCCTGGCGCTGGCCCTGCGCGACGCCGGCTGCACCACCCTGATCGCACCGGCGGCGGCCGCCGCCGAGGCGGCCCTGGCCGAGCCGCTCGAGGTGCGTCCCGCCGAGCGCCTGGACGCCGTCCTCGAGCACCTGCGCGGGGGCGAGCCGTTGCCGCGCGCCCTGGCGCCAGTGCTGCGGGGCGACGACTTCAGCGGCCCCGACCTCTGCGAAGTGCGCGGCCAGGAGGGCGCCAAGCGCGGGCTCGAGATCGCCGCGGCCGGTGGGCACGGGGCGCTGCTGGTGGGCGCGCCCGGCGCGGGCAAGACCATGCTGGCGCGCCGCCTGCCCGGCTTCCTGCCCGACCTCGAACCCGACGAAGTGCTCGAGGTCACCCGCATCCACGGGGCGGTGACGCCGCTGTCGCAGCCCGTGGTGTGGCGACGTCCCTTTCGCGCCCCCCACCACAGCGCCAGTCCGGCGGGGCTGATCGGCGGCGGCAGTCCGCCGCGGCCGGGCGAAGTCTCGCTCGCGCACCGGGGCGTGCTGTTCCTCGACGAGCTGCCCGAGTTCGAGCGGCGCTGCCTCGAGAGCCTGCGGCAGGTGCTCGAAGAGCGGCGCGTGGTGTTGGTGCGCGCCCGGGCCCACGTCAGCTTCCCGGCCGACTTCCAGCTCGTCGCCGCCGCCAACCCCTGCCCCTGCGGCTGGCTGGGCAGCGGTCTGCGCGAGTGCCGCTGCGACGAGGGCCGCATCGCGCGCTACCGCGCCCGCATCTCGGGCCCCCTGCTCGACCGCATCGACCTGCACCTGGCCGTGCGCCCGCTGGCCTGGAAGGACCTCGACGCCCGGCCCCCGGCCGGCGAGGACAGCAGCTCGGTGCGCGAGCGGGTGCTGCGGGCGCGCGACCGGCAGCGGCGCCGCAGCGGCGGGCCCAACGCCCGCCTGCCCGACGCCTCCCTCGACGCGACCGTGGACGCCAGCGCCGAGGCCCGGGCCCTGCTGGGCCGGGCCGTGGACGGCTTCGGCCTGTCGGCCCGGGGCGCCCGCCGGGTGCTGCGGGTGGCGCGCACCATCGCCGACCTCGCCGGCACCCGGCGCACCGGCGTCGAGTGCGTGGCCGAGGCCCTGGCCTACCGGGAGGACGCGGGAGAGCCTGCCGGAATCGGTCGATGAGACCGAAATCCGGCACCGAAGCGCCGAATTCCGTCACTCCCGGCGGCATCCAAGGGGCATCGGCCCGGTGCTTCCGCCGCGGGCCGCGCTTTCAAACTGCTGAAAGCACTCGCTTTTACGGGATCTCTCCGAAATGCGAAGCAGGCCGATCCGAAATGGCACGCTTGATGCTTCTTCGAAGGGGCAGGAGAACTCGCGATGAGTGCCGCCCCCTCGCTGACCGCCCGCCCCGCCGCCCCGAGCGAGCCGCGGCCCACCACCCTCCTCGAGCTGGTCAGCAGCCTCAGCGAGATCACCGACGACGAGCAGGAGATCGTCGCCACGGTGCTCTACATGCTCAAGGCCGGCCACGTTCGGCTCTGCGGCAATTTCCGCGACGCCCCGATCTCGGACTTCGACTAAGCTCTGCCCCCGATGGCGGGGGATCCGGATCGGGGGGGTCCGCGTGCGGAGGCGTCTGCGCGCGGGGAACAGGTTGCGCTCCCGGGGTTCTCCGGTGACGGGGACGAAACCGTGAAGCCGAAGCGCAAGACGAGTGCGCGCGGTCGCAAGCCGGCCCAGCGCAAGGCGCCCGCCAAGAAGGCCGGCGCCTCCAAAGCCAAGAAGAAGACCGCCGCCAGGCGAGACGGCGAGTCGCGGCGCTCGGCCGCCGAGCTGGCGACTCAGGCTCGCGACATTTCGGTGTCGGAGTTCTTCGCCAAGAACCGCCACCTGCTCGGCTTCGACAACCCCTCCAAGGCGCTGCTGACCACCGTCAAGGAGGGCGTCGACAACTCGCTCGACGCCTGCGAAGAGGCCGGCATCCTGCCCGACATCCGCGTCGAGATCTCGCAGATCTCAGAGACGCGTTTCCGGGTGGCGATCCAGGACAACGGCCCCGGCATCGTGCGCAAGCAGGTGCCGAAGATCTTCGGGAGCCTGCTCTACGGCTCGAAGTTCCACCGCTTGAAGCAGAGCCGGGGGCAGCAGGGCATCGGCATCAGCGCCGCGGGCATGTACGGGCTGCTCACCACCGGCAAGCCGGTGGTCATCACCACGCGCACCGGCAAGGGCAAGGAGGCCCACCACTTCGAGCTCGTGATCGACACCAAGAAGAACGAGCCCAAGGTGAAGGTCGACAAGGTGGTCGAGTGGGACGGTGTCGAACACGGCACGCGCGTCGAGATCGAGCTCGAGGGCGCCTACCGCGGCGGGCAGCACTCGGTGGACGCCTACATCCGCCAGATCTCACTGGCCAACCCCCACGCGCGCATCGTCTTCGTGCCGCCCAAGGCCGAGGAGCACGGCGCCAGCCACGAGTTCCCGCGCGTCAGCGACGCGCTGCCGCCGGAGACCGCCGAGATCCAGCCCCACCCCTATGGCGTCGAGCTGGGTGTGCTGATGCAGATGTTCCGCGACACCAAGGCGCGAAACCTGCGCTCCTGTCTGTCTTCGGACTTCTCCCGCGTCTCGTCGAAGACGGCCCTCGGGATCTGCAAGGCGGCCAAGGTGGCCGAGAGCCGCCGGCCCTCGGAGGTGACCCGCGAAGAAGCCGAGCGGGTGCACGGCGCGATCCAGAAGACCAAGCTGATGGCGCCGCCCATGGACTGCATCGCGCCCATCGGCGAGGAGCTGATCGAAGCCGCGCTGCGCGCCGAGGTCGAGGCCGAGTTCTACGCGTCGGTGACGCGCCGCGCCTCGGTGTATCGCGGCAACCCCTTCCTGGTCGAGGTGGGCCTGGCCTATGGCGGCTCGCTCTCGGCCGACGATCCGGTCACGGTCTATCGCTTCGCCAACCGGGTGCCGCTGCAATACCAGCAGGGCGCCTGCGCCATCACCAAGGGCGTCACCGGCACCGATTGGAAGAGCTATCAGATGCAGCAGCCCCGGGGCGCGCTGCCGGTGGGGCCGATGCTGGTGATGGTGCACATCGCCAGCGTGTGGGTGCCGTTCACCTCCGAGAGCAAGGAGGCCATCGCCCACTACCCCGAGATCATCAAGGAGATGCGCCTCGGCCTGCAGGAGTGCGGCCGGCGCGTGGCGACCTTCATCCGCAAGCGGCGGCGCGAGGCCGACGAGGCCAAGAAGCGCGCCTACATCGAGAAGTACATTCCGCAGGTGTCGGTCGGGCTCCAGAAGATCCTCGAGCTCAGCGACACCCAGCGCGACAAGGTGACGACGAACCTCACCGACGTGCTCGAGCGCAGCCGGAAGCTCTAGGAGGACCCGTGGCGGCTCGCAAGAAGAAGACCGCGGCGAAGAAGACGGCGTCGAAGAAGGCCGCTTCCAAGAAGACGCCCTCGCGCGGCGGCGCGCGCTCGAAGAAGGCGGCCAGCGCCCACGCCGAAGACGTGGCGCGCCGCAACGCGGCCAAGGACGACGTGGTGATCGAGCAGATCCGGGGCGCCGCCCAGGACGTGCACAAGACCATCCTCAAGAGCCAGAAGCCCGACCTGTCCTTCCCGGTGCGCTCGCTGAAGAACGTCTCCTACTCGACCAAGAAGGGCTACTTCGAGATCGGCAAGACCAAGAAGGTGCGCACCCTCACCGTCAACACCGTGAAGAGCTTCGCCCAGACCCTGCGCATGATGGGACTCAGCAAGGAGCTGGTGGAGACCAACGACTTCGCCACCAAGCGAGACGCCTACTACCAGAGCAAGAACTGGGAAGAAGCGAAGTTCGACGAGCAGACCGAGAGCGACGCGGTCATGGACGACATCGAGGCGCTGTTCTCGACCCGCGGCACCTCGCGCGAGCAGCTGCGCTTCGTGCCCGACGAGCACGGCGGCGCCGTGGCGGGGCGGCTGGTGGTGCTCGATCCCGACCGCGATACCGGCGTGGTCGAGCGCATCGACTGCACGCGCTTCGGCTCCGGCGCCTATTCCATTCCCTCGACCGTGGAGCATCTGTCCTTCGAGACCGACGCCAAGTTCATCCTGGCCATCGAGACGGGCGGTGTCTTCCAGCGGCTGCAGAGCCACAAATTCTGGCAGACCTCGGACTGCATCCTGATCTCGATGGCCGGCGTGCCCACGCGGGCCACCCGGCGCTTCATCCGCAAGCTCTCCGACGACTGCAAGCTGCCGGTCTACGCCTTCGTCGACTGCGACCCCTACGGCATCAGCAACATCTACCGCACGCTCAAGGTGGGCTCGGGCAATGCGGCGCACCTCTCGCAGTTCTTCTGTGTGCCCCAGGCGCGCTACCTGGGTGTGACGCCGCAGGACGTGATCGACTACCAGCTGCCCACCCACCCGCTGCAAGACGTCGACATCAAGCGGGCCAAGGACGCGCTCAAGAACGACCCCTTCTTCCAGACCCACAAGCCCTGGCAGAAGGCCATCGAGCAGCTGCTCAAGATGGGCGTGCGCGCCGAGCAGCAGGCCCTGGCCAAGTGGGGCCTCAACTATGTGATCGACGAATACCTGCCCGCCAAGCTGGCAAGCCCCGAGCGCTTCCTGCCGTGAAGGGCGTCCGGCGCGGCAGCGGGTCGCGAACGTGAAGGGCATCTTGCTGGCGGGCGGCTCGGGCACGCGCCTGCACCCGATCACGCGCGGGGTGAGCAAGCAGCTGCTGCCCATCTACGACAAGCCGATGGTCTACTACCCGCTGTCGAGCCTGATGCTGGCCGGCATTCGCGAGGTGCTGATCATCTCGACGCCCGAAGACCTGCCCTCCTATCGCCGGCTGTTCGGCGACGGATCGCAGCTCGGCCTCTCGCTCGACTACGCCGAGCAGCCCCGGCCCGAAGGCCTCGCCCAGGCCTTCCTGATCGGTCGCGACTTCGTGGGCGACGAGCGCGTCGCCCTGGCCCTGGGCGACAACGTCTTCTTCGGACGCGGCTTTTCGGAGGTGCTGGGCCGCGCCGCCGAACGCACGAGCGGCGCCACCGTCTTCGGCTATTTCGTGAACGACCCCGAGCGCTACGGCGTCGTCGAGTTCGACGCCGACGGCCATGCGGTGGGCATCGAAGAGAAGCCCCTCGAGCCGCGCAGCCACTACGCCGTCACCGGGCTCTACTTCTACGACAACCGCGTGCTCGAGATCGCGGCCGGCCTCGAGCCCAGTCCCCGCGGCGAGCTCGAGATCACCGACGTCAACCGCGCCTATCTCGAGCGCGGCGAGCTGCGCGTCGAGCTGCTGGGACGCGGCGTGGCCTGGCTCGACACCGGCACCTACGAGTCGCTGCTCCAGGCCCAGAACTTCGTCGAGACGATCCAGGAGCGGCAGGGACTGCGCATCGCCTGCCTCGAGGAGATCGCCTTTCGCCAGGGCTGGATCGACCGCGAGGCCCTGGCGGCGCTGGGAGCGGCGATGAAGAACTCGAGCTACGGGCGGTATCTGCAGCAGGTAGCCGCGGGAGAGCTCTCTTGAGCGAGCCGGCCGCGGCCATCGGCTGATGGCCCGGCTGCCCGACACCCCCGAAGCCCTGAAGGCGGCGCTGGGCTACGAGCACAACTTCGTGGAGGTCGAGTCGGTCGACGCCGGGCGGATCGAGCTGTCGTTCGACCTCAGTCCCGAGCGCTGGCCCTGGCTGGCGCTTCCGCCGACCCACCCGGTGCTGATCGAGAAGGTGCAGTACTTCGCCGCGGTCACCGCGAGCTGGGTGTCGGACTCGATGCAGCCGGGCACGCGCTCGGCGCTGACGCGCATCACCTGGGACTGCAGTCCGGGCGCCGGGGCGTATCCGCGGCGCGCCGTGTCGAAGCCCTGGCAGGGCGAGCGCAGCATGGGTTACGAGCTGCGCGTCTACGACGCCGAAGACCGCGAGCTCTACGTGATCCGCGGTGAGGGCTCCTCCTTCGAAGACCGCGACTTCGAGGCCTGGCGCGAGAAGACGCGCCGCGAGGCGCGCGCCGCCGCGAAGCCCCTGGAGATCGATCCGGGGCCCGACGGCATGAACTACCTCGGCCCCGTGCGCGAGGTCGAGGGCCAGCTCGTGGCGGCGGCCTGCGTGCCCAGCGGGCGCGCCTTCCAACCCGGGCACCCCTTCCACACGGGCACCGGCGACCACGTCAACGCGGCCCATCTCTTCGACTGCGCGCTGCAGATGGCGGGGCGCGCCACCGGGCGCGCGCCCGCTGCGCTCGACTGTCGCGGGGGGGAGGCGCGCTTCCAGCGCTTCATCGAGCTCGACGTGCCCCTGGAAGTGAGGCTGCTCGGCCGCGAGACCCTGGCCGAGGGCGGCGCTGCCCTCGAGATCGGCTTCTCGCAGGGCGGCCGCGACAACGCCTCGGTGCTCCTTCGGCTCGCCGACGCAAGCTGAGATGCTATGAAGGCCGCGTGACGCTGCGCTTCACCGAGCTCTCGATTCCGGGCGTGATCCTGGTGGAGCCGCAGGTGCACCAGGACGACCGCGGCTTCTTCCTCGAGACCTATCACGAAGAGAAGTACCGCGCCGGGGGCATCGGCCTGCCCTTCGTACAGGACAACCACAGCCGCTCGGCGCGGGGCACCCTGCGCGGCCTGCACGCCCAGAACCCCGAGCCCCAGGGCAAGCTGTTGCGGGTGATCCAGGGCGAGGTCTACGACGTGGCCGTCGAGGCGCGTCGCGGCTCGCCCCAGTTCGGCCAGCACGTGAGCGCCGTGCTGTCGGCCGAGAACAAGCGGCAGCTCTACGTGCCGCCGGGCCTGCTCCACGGCTTCGTGGTGACGAGCGAGGTCGCCGAGGTCGAGTACAAGTGCACCGCGCTCTACCGCCCCGACGCTGAGCTGGCCGTGGCCTGGGACGATCCCGACCTGGCCATCCCCTGGCCGGTCGAGAGCCCCATCCTCTCGGCCAAGGACGCCCGGGCGCCGCGCCTGCGCGACGTCCAGGAGCAGCTGGTCGAGTTCTCCGCCTAGCGCCTCGGGCGGACCGAACGTGCCCTCACCGCGAACTCGGCTGGACCGAACGTGCCCTCAGCGTCGAGCCGCCAGCTCCGACCACTTCACCACTTCGGCCACCGGCGTCTCGATCTCGCCCTCGGGCAGCATGAAGCGCCAGAACACCAGGCCGAAGGGGCGGCCCTCGGTGTCGATCCAGTTGGGGTGCCCAGGGTCGCGGTGGGCGAGCACGATCTCGAAGCTCCCGTCGTCCCGGAGCGCGGTCTGCGCGCGGTTGCGCGACACCTGTCGGTTGGCGTAGTCGAAGGTCTGCATGTGGCGGTTCCAGAGCGAGACGTTGGCGCAGCGGCACTCGGGCCAGCGCCCCGTGATCACCAGCGCGTCGTCGGGCCCGAAGGCGAAGGGCGCCATCGAATAGGCCGCGTCGAAGGCGGCCAGCCCGAAGTCGCCGGGCTTGACCGGCTGCGGGAACTGGTTGGGCACGATCGAGACGAAGGGCGGCTGCTCGGCCTGGGCCATGGGCTTCTGCTCGAGGGTGCGGGTGCGCACGAACTGGGCCACGCGCCGGATCGCGGCCGAGACCCTCGCGTCGTCGGGCGGCGGCGGCGGCGGACCCGGGGCGAGGGCCTCGATCTCGAGGGCGAGGTGGCGGGTGGGGTCAGCCGCTGCGCAGGTCTCGTTCTCGTAGTAGTGGCGCGTGGTGATGCGCGAGGCCTCGGGGTCGAGGGCGAGCCAGTTGCGCGGGGCTTCGGGGCCGCCCAGTCGGATCTCGAAACCGCCGTCGGCGTCCACGTCGAACTGGGTGTCGTTGATGACGCCACCGGTGCGGGTGCCCAGGCTGCCGTCGGCGGTGCCCACCTCGACGGTGATCGAGACGTAGACGGCGCCGTCCATGCGCCCGCGCACCCGGTAGCTTCGCTCGGGCGAGATCGCGGCGTCGTAGTAGATGGCGTCGGCGTTGTCGCCGGTGAACTTGCGGGTGGGCGAGACGATGCGCTGGAAGCTCGGCCGCGAGGCGTCCGACTCGAAGAAGGTGCCGAGACCCCCCTCGAGCATGTGCATCAGTGCGCGGTGGGCGCCGGTGACGTCGGCCTCGCTCGCGAGGTTCCACTCTTCGCTGGCCCAGCGTTCGTCGACTTCTCCGAGCAGCGCAATCAGCTCGCGCAGCGCGGTACGGCTCTCGGTCTGAATCACGGCTCCTCCGGTCGGGTCGTCGCTGGGAGACGCGCGACCCTCGAGCCTCGCACTCTACCCCGAACCGACCGGAGCCTAGTAGTCCTCTTCGACCTCGAACTCGCCGTCCTCCTGGCCGCCCTTGATCAGACCGGGGGCGCCGCAGACGCCGCAGAAGAACTCGTCGCCGGGCTTCTCATCGCCAGACAGGGGCATGTCGGCTTGGCAGACCGGACAGGTGACCTCTTGTTTGCCCACGGGGCTGGGATCGGAGCGCCGGCCGCGGGGCTTGAGCGGGCGCGCGGGGCCTAGGGGCCCGCGCCCTCCAGCTCGCGGAAGCGGGTGACGCGGTCCCAGCCCTCGGTGCGCCAGCGCCGGCCCCGATCGTCGAGCAGCAGGGCCTCGACCCCGGTCAGCGACTGCGCCAGCTCGAGGCCCGACTCTTCGCCCAGCACCACGAGGGCGGTGGCCAGGGCCTCGGCCAGGGTGGCGTCCCGCGACACGACCAGGGCCTGCAGGCGGCGGGTGAGGGGCAGGCCGTCGCGCGGGTCGATGAGGTGGCCGTAGCGCTGGCCGCCGATCTCGCGCCACTGGCCGAGACCCGCCGAGACCGAGAGCGCCTGGTCGCGCAGCGCGATGGTGCCGGCATAGCCCCCGCCCGGCGACTGCACCAGCAGCCGCCAGCCCTCTTCGCCCGGCGGACTCCCCACCGCCCAGGTGCTGCTCTGGCCGAAGTTGAGCAGCGCGGCCTTCACCGAAGCGGGCAGGCTCTGGCGCACGCGGTCGAGGGCGTAGCCCTTGGCGACGGCGCCGAGGTCGAGGGTGCTGCCCGCAGCCAGTGCGACGCGCCCGTCTTCTTGCAGCGAGAGCTTCTCGGGCCCCACCCGCTCGAGCGCCGCGGCGATCTGGCGCGCACCGGGCGGCACGCCGCGCTCTTCGGCGCGCTTCCACAGCGCGAGCACGGGGCCAACGCTGACGTCGAAGGCGCCGATCGTGATGCGGTTCAGGTCGAGGCAGCGGTCGAGCAGATCGACCACCTCGACCTCGAGCGTCACGGCGCCCTGGCCCGCCGCTTCGTTCAGGCGGCTGATCTCGCTGTCGCCGCGCCAGCGCGAGAGCAGCACCTCGATGCGCTGCACCTCGGCGAATGCGGCGATGCGCGCCGCGTCGAGGGCGCGGGCGTCGGGGCCGAAGAGGGTCAGCTCGAGCACCGTGCCCATCAGGTGGGCCCCGGCGGCCACCTCGTGCAGGGGCGCGGCATCGGGGCGCGGAGCCGAGGCGCAGCCCAGCCATACCGACGCCGCCAACAAGACCCGCCCGAGTCGGGGCCTCACCCCGAGACGCCCCCTGCCCCGGAGTAGTTGCGCTGCGACCCCGAGAAGACGCTCCACAGCGAGAGCCCCACCAGCACCGCCAGGCTCGTCTGCAGCGCCAGGAAGCCCACGACCTTCAGCCACGCGAAGCCCGGATGCCCGAAGCGCACCAGCCAGCCGCCGCCCTCGTCGAGCGCCGCCGACAGGAAGGGCAGCGCGATCAGCCAGGCCTTGGTGCCGTTGCGCAGGGGCACGAAGAGCATCAGGTGGGTGAGCACCAGCAGCAGCATGCCCATGGCGAAGAGGTGGAAGTGGGCCACCTCGAGCATGCCCTGGTAGCTGCGCGGCGAGAGGAAGAGCTCTTCGTTGCCCAGGTAGTAGGCGACCACGCTGTCGGGGTGAAGGCCCATCTTCTGGAAGTAGAGCAGCGCGTTGGTGAGCCAGAGGCCCGCGACGTAGAGGCTGTAGAGCACCACGATCGTCTGCAGCAGCCGATTGCGGTTCCACTCGCCGGTGATGACGAAGCGCATGCTGGCCGGAACCTAGGCTATTCGCTTGCCTTGACCACCACCTGATAGAAGGCCAGCGCACGGCGCACGCCCCGGGTGGTGGCGCGGGCCGAGAGGGTGGCACCCACGATGCCGTGGATGTCACCGCCCAGGCGCATGGGCGCCTCGAGGCTCTTCTGGGTGAACTGGCGATACCAGCGCTCGGTGGGCATGTACTCGAGGGGCTCGTGGAAGGCCAGCACGCGCAGCGAGGCCACCTCGCCCTCGGGCGAGAGCACCACCAGGAAGGCCTCGGGGTGGGTGCGCACGTTGTGGACGTCGATGAAGGCGTAGCCGAGCAGCTCGTCCTGGCGGTAGCCGCGGTAGATGCGCACCAGCCGCGACTCGAGCTGGCCGCGCGACAGGGTCTCGATGCGCCGGACCTGCTCTTCGGCCAGCATCACCGACTCGTCCTCGATGCGGTCGGCCCCCGGGAAGGCCTGCTCGAGCGCCTCGCGGCGGCCCAGGAAGACCTTCGCCTCGGCCTCGCTGGCCGCGAGGACGAGGCCGAGCGCGACCAGCCCGGCGCCGAGGGCCACCCGGGCCCTAGAAGACGAGTCCGAATCCGACATTGATCTCGTCTCCGAGGGCCCCGCGCTCGGCGCGGAGGTTGCGATAGTCGAGCTTCAGCACCACGTTCGGGATCGGCTTCACCGAGAGCCCCGTCGTGTAGACCTGGAAGCGCTTGTTCTTGTCGGCCGCGAAGCCGCTGGGCATGTTGCGCTGGGTGTCGACCCACTCGAAGCGGAAGAAGGGCTCGACGGTCCAGCCCGTCTGAGGCGAGAGCCACTGCATGAGCTCGTAGGCCAGCTCGGCGTAGACGCCGAGCATCTCGCGGGCAATGCCCTCCCCCAGCGGGTTGTCGCCCGACAGGATCAACGCGTTGGAGAGGCGCCGCGCGTCCTCGACGTGGGCCATGCTGAACAGGGCCCGCGCGTGAAGGCCATGGCGTTGGTACTGGGCGTGGGCCTCCCAGACGGTGAGCAGCGAGTTGGGCAGCACGACCTTCAGGCCCGGGGGGTTGGGCGGGGAGACCTGGGCGAGGCGCTGGTCCTGGTCGGCCTCGCCCACCATCACCGAGGCGCCGAACAGGAGCTCGGGGATCGGCGCGTAGTCGAGGCGCGCCACGACGGACCAGTCGTCGGCCAGCGCCCGATTGCCGCGCTGGCGACCGCCGCGCAGCCCCGCGCTGCCGAAGCCGGCGCCGTTCAGGCTGGTGATGGCGTAGAGCTTGTACTCGAGCACGTCGGCGATGCGCCCGAAGACGCCCGCCCCGTTCTCGCGGAACGTGGTGGGGATGATGCGCGTCTCGACCTCGGGGCGGACGTTTCCGTAGAAGAAGGGCGGCTCGTGCAGCTCGTTCAGGAAGCCCATGGGCACGAGCATCAGCCCGCCGCGCAGGTTCAGCTCGTCGCGCAGCAGGAAGTCGAGGGTGGCGAACTCGACCGACGTCGAG
>Ga0224508_10002286_pt1 | contig 16468 bp, 15 predicted proteins | sample SF_Jan12_sed_USG_4_FD_170157 | JGI IMG/M metagenome (GOLD analysis project Ga0224508, IMG submission 170157) | Sediment microbial communities from San Francisco Bay, California, United States - SF_Jan12_sed_USGS_21 | ecosystem: Environmental > Aquatic > Marine > Sediment | place: USA... | reverse complement strand
GACGGCGTCGAAGTGATGATTGGGATGAAAATCGAACGCACCTTCGCCCGCCATCGCCGTCGCGGTCGCCAGATCCGGCGCCCATCCCTCGAAGACCGCGATCCCGGCTATGGCTCCGCGCATCGGCCCGCACATGCGGTCCCATTCGATGGGCGGCCCGGCATGCAGGATCATGCGGTCGTGCAGGCCGGGAATCGCCTCGGCGGCCGGGACCACGTCCGTGAGCACCGGGTCTCCTGCCGCCATGCGACGCAGAGCTTCCTGATTGGCGTCTTCGATCCCGTGCGTATCCATCGCTCGTTCGCGCCTTAGGTGCCGAGCTTGGACAGCAAGTCGGCGAGCTTCGGGTCGCCGCCGGCCGGCGGCGTCCAATCCACGTGTGTAACGTCAACGCCTTGTTCCGCCAGCTCCTTCGCGAATCCTTCCAGACCGACGTTGATCACTTCGACGGGGTTCTCGAGGAGTTTGCGGGTGTCAATGTTTCGCGTCTTCGGCATTTTGTGCGTCATCCTCCAACAGGGCGCGGGTGATGTCATGCGGCACGGTGCGCTTGAGCGCCATCGCGTAGGCTTTCGATATACCCTCGAATACGGGCCGTGCCGATTCCTCGGATCCCATGATCTGGTCCTTCAACTCGGCATGTACCGCTTGCAGCTCCGCGATAATGGCGTCCTCGTCGATCAAGGTCAGCTTGCCGCCTCTGACCGCGATCCGGCCATCGACGACCACGGTGTCGACGCCCGCAACGGTCTCGCCGTGCACGAGTTGGCGCACCGGAACGTTGAGCGGCAGCAGACCTGACGTGCTCAAGCGGTAGAGTACGAAATCCGCCTTATAGCCGGGCTCCACACGACCCAAGTCCTTTTCGCGGCCAAATGCGATCGCGTTGCCGACCGTGGCAGCTTCCCAGATATCCTCCGACGTCGGCCATTTATCGAATTCGGCATCGCGGATGCGCGGCAGGCAGGCACCGAACTTGATCGTCGTGTTCATCGAACATGTGAACGGAATGCCGCAGCCGTCGGACCCCATGCTGACGTTGATGCCGGCCTCTTGCAGGGCCCGCAGATCGGCGACGCCGGCCCCGAGCACGGCATTGCAAAACGGGTTGTATTGGATCGTCGCACCCGACGCGGCAATGAGTTCCCTGTCGCGCGGCGTCAGCCAGACGGCATGGATCAATGACGTTCTTGGTGCGAGGAAGCCGATGTCATTCAAGTACTCCACCATGCTCTTACCGTAGAACTCGAACCCGGTAATGACCTGAAGTCTGGTTTCCAGGAGATGAATTATCGTTGGCAGATCGAGCTCATCGGCGAGTGTCCGGCAATTTTTTAGAAATTCGTCCGTGCATCGATGCGGTGCCGACGGGGCCACCAAGACGCCGACCCGGCGGGAACCCGGATGATGGGTTTCGGAAAGGTCGCGCACGAGCCGAAGCAATTCATCGCCCGGTGGGCGCGGCAAGGCACGAAGCTCGGCCAGGAGATCGGGTGGGAAGCAGTCCTCAGCGAACGGCCAGCTATCCACGATCGCCTTGTTGATCATTGAAAATCCAAGGTAGGCACGAATGCCTGAATCCTCATAGGCCTGCAGCGCCGCCTCGGCATGACTCCGGTTCAGGCTCGGGCCCAGACTCATATCGTCAGCGATGGTGGTCGAACCCGAGCGCAGCGATTCAATCGCACCCGCCATGGTGCGGAGATAGACCTGCCGGTCGGTGAGCTGGAGCGGTTTTGCCGGCCGGAGATACGGCATCATGAGCTCCATCGGCAGATTCTCGATCCGGCCTTTGATGAAATGATCCCAAGAATGGAAATGGCCGTTGATCATGCCGCTGGCCGCCAGCATACCGCTTGCATCCACGATTTCATCAGCATTGTTTATGGTGCCGGCACGCTCGATGCCGGATATGCGATCGTTGTCGACGAGGATATCCTGGGGCGTGGCATCGAAATCGGAACGCGCGTCGCGCATTACGAGACAGTTACGAAATAGAACGGTGGCCATGGCTAACGCTCCGCTCGAAAATTCTCGACGAGGTCGAGCATTACGCGCGCGCCGATGTCGGCATCGGCAACCGTTATCGCCTCGTTCGGATTGTGGCTGACGCCACCCGCACAGCGGACAAAGATCATGCCCACATCGGTTACGTCCGCCATGGCCGCAGCGTCATGTCCGGCGCCGCTCGGCAGCGTCACGGCTCGGCCTTCGACGCGCGTAATCGCTTCGGCAATTTGGCGCTGCATATGCGGCGCACAATGCGCACTTGGCGCCGCATGCACGACCTCTGCAACGATGTCGACACCGCGCCGCGCAGCGATTTCCTGCCACTGGCGCTGAATTTCGACGGACGCATTCAGGCGCAGATGGTCTTCGGCGGCGCGCAGGTCGACGGAAAAGACCACCTGTCCAGGTATGACGTTTGTTGCACCTGGGGAAACATCGAGGCGACCGACCGTGCCGACAGTGTCACGGAAATCTCCGACAACCGTCTCGACCACGAGGCTGCATTCCGCCGCGGCAAGGAGGGCGTCATGACGAAGCTTCATGGGGACGGTACCGGCATGTCCCGCCGTGCCGGTTACCGTCACAATCAGCCGATTGGCGCCGGCAATGCCGGTCACCACGCCGGCCGCGAGACCTTGTTCCTCGAGAACCGGGCCCTGCTCGATATGGAGCTCGATATAGGCAAGCAGCTCGTCTGGACGCCTGGCCGCCTCGTGAACTCGATCCGGGTCGAGGCCGAATGCGATCATGGCATCGTCCATGCAAATGCCGTTTTCATCGCGACATTTGAGCAAAGCCCGGTCGAACGTACCGGCGACGGCCCGGCTGCCCAGATATGTCGATTGGAACCGCGCGCCTTCTTCGTCGCAAAAGCCGACGACCTCGACCGCGATCGGCAGGTGCTTGCGCCGGCCGTGCAAGGAACCAATACATGCTATTCCCGTGACGACGCCAAGCATGCCGTCGTATTTGCCGGCCATGACGACGGTGTCGAGGTGCGACCCGATCATCAAGGTCGGCGCATCGTCGCAGTCGGCCGGGTACCGCCCGATGATATTGCCGACCGCATCTTCGCGGACCGTCATGCCGGAATCCCGCATCCAGGAGCCGACCAGATCGTTCGCCCCGCGGTGCTCCGGCGTCAGGTAACGCCGGGTCAGACCGTTGGGCGATTCGCTGATCTTGGCCAGCGCTTCGATGCGGTCCATGATCTCCGCCCCGATCGAGGCGTTCTGCAGGATGCTATCCGAACTCATCGAATTCCTCATGCAGACGTTCGATTCGGGTGAGGTGTTCCCGGCCCACCTGCCCCATACGCTTGACCAATGCGACGCTGAGAAAATGAAGCATCGAAATCGCCGAAACATAGCCGTCGAACGGGTCCTTGCCGCGAACCTCGCAAGTAATCGTCCACGTGGCGAAGCGATTTGGCCGCGCCGTCGGGTCGGTAATGAACACCACGCGGATGCCGTTACGCGCGGCGGTGGCCATGGCTTGCCTGACTTCGGGTACGCGGCGGCGGAAGCCGAGGACAAACAAAACGTCATCGGGCCGCAGCTCCGCCATGTATTCGGCTATCGTTTCGCCGGCAACCGGCAAGAGATGCACATTTTCCCGGACTTGGATGAACTGCCAGCGTGCGTAGCCCGCGAGAAAATAGCTGTTGCGGTAGCCGAGCAGCCAGACTCGGGATGCCGTCGCGAGGGCGTCGACAATTGCCTCCAATGTCGATTCATCAAGATCCTTAAAGGTTCGAACGATGTTCGCGTAATCTCGATCGACATGGTGTTCGATGCGTTCGGCATACCCCTCTTCGGCACCGTCTTTGCTCAGCAAATACACGGGCGAACCCCAGGTTCGCGCGTCCCGGGCCGCGACACGCGCCTCCTCGAAACTTTGGTAGCCGAGGCGGCGCGTGAGACGCGTCACCGCCGCCTTCGAGGCGCCTGCCAATCCAGCCAGTTCCGTCGCCGAATAGGCGGCGATTTCACCCGGAAAATCGAGGATCAAGTTGGCCAGTTTTCGCTCACTTTCCGGTAGTTCGCCATAGTGCTCCTGGATGCGAACCTGTAACGACGGTTGCTTGGCGTCTGCCGCCAGTCGATCATCCGATACATGTCGTTTCTGCATTTGCGGCGATTATTGCCTTGTATGATTATTCCCGCTTCGAGCCTATCGTCACCATAACTGAAATTCAAGTTTCATAATAGTTGACAGAACAATACATGAGTTTCAAAATGATTCTATAAAGCAAGCTCTTACAACCGACGAAAATTCGGTAAGCATCGGCGGCAGCGACAACCCGTCAATCGAACGAAGATAGGGAGACTGATGATGAAAATTCGCGAATTCAGTGCTTTTGGGAAACGGTATCTGGCATCTGCTCTCGTGCTGGGAGGCGCGGTCTACGCATTCGGCCCATCCGTCGCGAATGCGGATGAAATCAACCTTCGTGCCTCGGGCCTCGTATCGACGCATAAGTACCATGTTGCGCTGGAGCGAAAGTTTTATGGCTCGCTCGCAAAAGAGACCGGCGTCAAATTTAACGTCAACTACAACCCGCTCGATGTTCTCGGCGTTAGCATGAAGGACACCTTGCGTCTGGGCCGTAAGGGCACGTTCGACATCGTTCAATCGACAGTCGGCGAGGCGTCGCGGGACGATCCGTTCCTTGAAGGCCTCGATCTCATTGGTGTGTCTCCAAACCTTGGTGCTTTGAAAAAGGCCGTCGATGCCTACCGCGATGTGTTCAGCAAGCGCGTGGAGAAAAAATTCAACGTCAAGGTGATGTCCCTTTGGCCCTATGGACCGCAGGTCTTCTACTGCAAGCCCAAGATTAAAGGCCTGGCGGATTTCAAGGGGCTGAAAATTCGCACCTACACGCCCTCAATGTCGGCTCTCGTCCAAGCGGTCGGCGGCATCCCCGTAGCGTTATCGTTCAAAGAGGTCTATCCGGGCCTGCAGCGGGGAATTGCAGACTGTGCGATTACGTCGCCGACATCGGGCAACACCGGCAACTGGCCCGAGGTGACCACCCATTACTTCCCACTGGGAATTAGTTGGTCGGTGAACGCCCATTTCATGAATTTGGACAGTTGGAACAAGCTCTCCTCCAGCCAGCAGAAAAAGCTCGCCGACGCCTTCCGCGGCGTTGAGGGTGAATTCTGGAATCTTGCTAAGAACAACACCGGCGACGCTGACAGTTGCAACGTCGGCGGGAAGTGCAAGAACTTCAAAAAATTCAAAATGACGCTCGTCAAGCCGTCAAAAGCGGACGAAGCAATTTTGGCAAAGGCAAGTTCTTCCGCTGTGTTGCCGACATGGGCGAATTCCTGCAAGAAGGTCGAGTCCAACTGCGTCAAAATCTGGAACGATACCGTTGGCAGCGCCCGCGGATTTTCCATCAAGTAGCCAAGGAATTTGAATCTCATGCCGGATCGAGGATCTGTCCTCGATCCGGTAGATTCTTTGTCCTGGGTTTTCTTCACCCGGGGATATTCACGCGACCGGACCTGAGGGGGAGACCGTGAATTTCATTCGTAATTTTAACGTCGTATTCTCGATAATCGGCGGATACGTTCTGTTATTCCTGTCGTTCTTGATCGTTTTCGAAATTATTGCGCGCAAGGTTTTCAACTACTCGCTTCAAGGCGTTGACGAGATAGGCGGCTACGTCGTCGCGATTACCGGCACCTTCGGTTTCGCCTACGCACTGATCGAACGCACCCACACGCGCATTGACATCATTCTCGATCACGTGCCGCCGGTAATCCGGAATTTTTTGAACTTGCTTGCGTATGCCCTCGTTACGGGCGCGGCTCTTTTCATGCTGCGCTATGGCTATGAAGCCTTGAGCGAGAGCATTTTGTTCAAGAGTGTTTCGCCGACACCGCTCCAAATTATCATGTGGATCCCGCAGAGCATGTGGGTGGCCGGACTTGTCGTTTTTTCGATCACGGCGCTGGCGATGCTCGTTCATTTATTGGTTTTGCAATTCAAAAATCCGGAGCGCGGGTTTCACCTCTACGGGCCTCCAACTGTACAGGAAGAAGTCGAGCGCGAGTTGGCCGACGCCGAGGCACGAAAGGCCGAGTCCGATGACCATCGGCACTCCGGTAATGGAGATGCCTCATGATCGATGTGGCGCAGGCCGTAATCGGCTTCTTTATGATGCTCGGTTTCATGGCGCTCGGGTTGCATGTGGCGGTGGCGATGCTGATCACGAGCATTATTGGCGTGCTGGCATTTATGGGCGCGGCGCCGCTGGCGAGCTACGGCAATCAGCTCTGGTCGATCATGAACGACTTCCTGCTGACCTCGATCCCGCTGTTCGTTCTGCTGGGCGAAATCTTGCTCCGAAGCGGCGTCACGGATCGAATGTACAGGACGCTCTCGATATGGCTTTCGCCGTTACCCGGCGGTCTGCTCCACACCAACATCGGGGCCAGTGCCGTGTTTGCGGCCGTTTCCGGTTCTTCCGTTGCAACCGCGGCGACGATTTCCACGGTGGCGCTGCCGGAGTTTCGGAAACGCCGATACAATGAAAAGCTTGTCCTAGGGAGTATCGCGTCGGGAGCAACCCTCGGCATTTTAATTCCCCCGAGTGTTAATCTAATAATCTTCGGCGCTTTGACGAACACGTCGATTGGTCAATTGTTCGTAGGCGGGATCATCCCGGGGATTTGCCTGACCCTACTGTTCATGGTGTCCATAATCATGATCGCAAAATTATTCCCGGGGACGGCGGAAAAGGTAACGGAAGATATTTCCTGGGCGGACAAAATTCGCAGTCTCGTGCACCTTATTCCCCCGGCGGTAATCTTCTTTGTCACGATGGGCGCCATCTACTTCGGTTGGGCCACGCCGACAGAAGCGGCCGGTGCCGGTGTGGTGTTGTCCCTGATTGTCGCCGCTATCTATCGCGGACTGTCGTGGCAGATGCTGCACGCGGCATTCCTATCGACCATGCGTACGAGCGCGCTTTGCTTGTTTATCATCACGGCCGCGTTTTACTTGAACTTCGTAATCGGCGTCATGGGCGTGCCGCAGGCCATGACAGATCTCGTTGCCAGCCTCGGCGTTTCGCAGCTTGGATTGATCCTGGTGCTGGTCGTGTTTTACTTGGTGCTCGGCTGTTTCATCGAGACCTTGTCCATGATGGTCGGCACAATTCCGATTGTCTTTCCCATCATTCTCTATTCGAAGATCGACCCGGTCTGGTTCGGCATCTTCCTTGTGCTCATGATGGAATTGGCCCTGATTACGCCGCCGGTGGGCATGAATCTTTACGTGGTTCAAGGCATCAGGCGCCAAGGCGCGGTGTCCGATCTATTCATCGGTGTCCTGCCTTTCGTTCTTGTGATCGCCGTGTTCGTCGCTGTTATCATTGCCTTCCCCGCGCTCGTTACGTGGCTCCCGGGCTTGATGTTCTGATGCGTCTGCTGATCATCAATCCGAACACAAGCGTCGCCACCAATGCGCGTATCAACGCTATTGTCGGGCCTTTGGTCGCCGTGCCGCATGAGGTGGAAGTGGTATCCGCCGCCTCGAACATAGATTTCATCGAGACCGTTGAAGATTCGGCGGCGACCGTTCCCGCGGTTCTCGCCTTGGTCGAGGCAAGGCACCGCGATGTCGATGCGATCATCATTGCGGCCTTCAGCGATCCCGGCCTGACGGAAGCGCGGCGGATCGCCTCGTGTCCGGTGTTCGGTATTTCCGAGGCAGCCATGACGATAGCGGCGCGGACGGCCGACCGTTTCGCGATTGTCACGCTCGGCGCGGCGCTCGGTGAGGCAATTCAGCAAAACGCCGAAACTTACGGTTTCGTGGATCGATTGACCGGCATTAAGATCCTGCCATGGACTGTAGCGCAGGTTTCGGCCGACCTGCCGGCCCATCAGAAAGCCTTCGCCGAGGCCTGTAATCGCGTCGTGGCGGAGGACGGGATCGGCGCGGTTATCATCGGCGGGGGACCGCTGTCCGGGATCGCCGATGCCATTGCCGACGACCTGACCGTTCCGGTTCTCGACGGTGTCCGCTGCGCCGTCCAGCTGGCCCTGAACCCTGAATGGGGGAAACCCGAATGACGCTTGTGCCTGAGATCGAAAAGGCGCGCGATGTGTTCGAGCATTTGCGACAACATTCGGCGGATCCGCCCGGCGTTACCCGGATGTCCTACGGCGATGGCGAAAACTTCGCGCACAGGACGATCTCCGAATGGGCGAAGGATCTCACGCTGGAGATACGGCACGATTATGCGGGCAACCAGTACGTCACCTTGCCCGGTCAGGATCGCTCGGCGCCGAAAGTGATCATGGGGTCGCATATGGATTCGGTGCGCCACGGAGGAAACTTCGACGGCGCCGCGGGCGTTGTCTGCGCGATGTCTGCGCTGCATCGGTTGCACCGGCTTAATCGCAAGCCGCAACGCGATCTGACGGTGATGGCTATCCGCGCCGAAGAAATCGTCTGGTTTCCGTGTCACTACGCCGGCAGCCGGATGGCGTTCGGCCTGCTGGAGCCAAGGGAATTCGACGAAATTCGACGTTCGGACACCGGGCGGAGCATCGCCGAACACATTGACGAGTTGGGTTTCGACTCAACCGCGCTGAAGGCCGGCAAGGTATTTCTCAAGCACGAAGAGATCCGCTGCTATATCGAAGTCCATATCGAGCAGGGCCCCGTGCTGCTGAACGCCGGATTACCCCTCGGCGTCGTGACCGGAATTCGCGGTAACCTGCGCTACCGAAACTGTCATGTCGACGGTGCCTACAGTCATGCCGGCGGTATACCTCGCGAATTCCGCCGCGATGCCTTATTCGGGTTTGTCGCGTTCGCCCGGTATGTGGAGAGCTACTGCTTGGATCTTGAAAAGCGCGGCGAGGATATCGTTTTCACCGTCGGCGAGGCTTACACCGATGCCGCGAACCACGCCATCACCAAGGTGCCGGGCCGCGTCGACTTCACCATGGACATCCGCAGCATCGACAACCAAACGCTTCTCAAGCTGGACGAGGACCTGCGCGCCGAAGCGGACCGCATTTCCGCCGAGCGCAATGTCACCATCGATCTCGGCCCGGTCGCGAACGCCAAACCCGCGATCATGGATGAAGGCATACGCACCGGACTCCACCGGCAACTGCAAAAATTGGCCATCCCGACGATGGATATCGGCAGCGGCGGTGGACACGACTGCGCGGTTTTTGCTGGGCAAGGCGTGAAAAGCGCCATGCTGTTTATCCGCAACGATGGGGGCAGCCACAATCCAGAGGAAGCCATGGATATGGCGGACTTTGAAAAGGCTACCGATGTCCTCAGCGAATTTCTGACAGAGGAATTCTGCACCCGAGATGGCTAACCGACGTGATCTTTACGGATATGGCAAAGACAAGCCGCAGGTCGAATGGCCGAACGGGGCCAAGTTGGCGGTCTCGCTTGTGGTCAATTTCGAAGAAGGGGCCGAGTTCTCCGTCGAACAGGGAGACAGTCGCAACGAGCGGATGAGCGAGGTGATGTCGGTGGTCTCGGACGACCAGCGGGATTACGGACAGGAGCAAATTTTTTCGTATGGGATGCGGGCCGGGCTATGGCGATTTCTCGATGCGCTGGACCGTTACGCATGCCGGACGACTTTTTTCATGTGTGGTCGTGCGGTGGAGCGGGTGCCCGAATTGGCGCGAGAGGTGGTCGAACGCGGGCATGAGCCCGCCTGCCATGGCTGGCGTTGGCAGGCGCATGCCGACTATGGCTCACTTGAGAGTGAGCGTGGGGATTTGCAAAAGTCCGTCGATGCGATCATCAAGGCGACCGGTCAGCGGCCCGTCGGATTTTTTTGCAGGGGCAGCGAAAGTCCCCGCACGCGAGAGATCCTGAGCGATATGAGCTTCGAGTACTGTAGCAATGGCTTCGACGATGACTTGCCCTACTACCACCATTTCGAAGGCGGCCGTGAACCACTCCTGATCGTTCCCTACGCGCTCGACTGCAACGATATGAAGTTTTTCCACCCCAATGGCTTCGTCACGGCGGATGAGTTCGTCTGTTACGTTCGGGATGGTGTTGGCGTGTTGCTTGACGAAGCCGAGCGCGGGTCTCGCAAGATGTTGAACGTTGGATTTCATCTCAGGATTACGGGCCGCCCGTCGAGATTTGCGGCGGTTGAGCGAATTCTCGATTATCTTACCGGCCTGGGCGACGATGTTTGGATCGCGACGCGACAAGACATCGGGCGCAACTTCTCCGCGCAGTTTCCACCGCCGGAACATCGGTGACGATATGCAAAACCATGCGTCCGTGCGTATCGGCATGCTGACACCGTCTTCCAACACCGTGGTTGAACCGGTTGTCGCGGCAATGCTGGCCGAATTACCAGAAGTGACGGCGCACGCGTCACGGCTTCGCGTAACGGAAATATCTCTTGAGGATGACTCGCAGAGCCAGTTCGACCCAGACCCCATGTTGGCCGCGGCAAAGCTGCTGGCGGATGCGCAGGCCACTGTCATGGGCTGGAACGGTACCTCCGCGTCGTGGCTTGGCTTCGACTTGGACCGCTGCCTGTGCGAGACGATGACCGAGCGGTTCGGTGTGCCAAGTACCAGCGCTGTCCTTGCGATCAATGAGTTGATCGATGAACTGGCGGCCCAGCGTATCGCCTTTGTCACGCCCTATGTTGACGCGGTGCAGGCGCGCATCACTGCTCAGTATCGCGAGGCCGGATACGATTGCGTTGCCGAGCGACATACCGGCGAGCACGTCAATTACGCCTTCGCCGAAATCGCCGACGACGTGATCACGCGATTGATACGCGAGGTTGGCGCGGCAGCGCCCGATGCGATTATCGTAATGTGCACCAACATGCGTGCCGCACCGCTGGTCGATGCGCTGGAGCAGGAGATCGGCGTTCCGGTAATCGACTCTCTTGCCGCATACATTTGGAAAGCGTTACGGCTCTGCGATGTTGATACGCGTCGAATTACCGGTTGGGGCAGAATATTTCAGTGCAAGGGTGCCGGCGCATGGTGACGCGCGCAATTGTCCGGCGAATATATCTGGATGGGTAACGGCGCTTCTGTAGGAGAAAGCGATGGCTGAATTTGAACTGGTGATCCGCGGGGGGACCGTCGCGACAGCAGGAGACGTGGCGGTTGCGGATATCGGGGTTCGGGGCGGCCGTGTGGTGGCCATAGGCGAAGCTCTCGCCGCGGGTGAAGCAGAAATCGACGCCACCGAAAAGATCGTGACGCCCGGCGGCGTCGACAGTCATTGCCACCTTGATCAGCCTATGTCGGATGGCGCGGTGATGGCTGACGACTTCGAAAGCGGAACGATTTCTGCTGCGTTCGGGGGCACCACGACGATCCTGCCGTTCGCGTGTCAAATGCGGGGCCAGTCGCTACGCCCGGTCGTCGAAGACTATCATCAACGCGCCAATGGAAAGGCCGTGATCGACTACGCATTTCACCTGATAATTTCTGACCCGGCGGAACAGGTGCTGGGCCAGGAATTGCCCGCCTTGATCAAGGATGGCTACACGTCGTTCAAGATTTACATGACCTACGACGACATGAAGTTGAACGACCGCGAAATCCTCGACGTGCTGACCATCGCCCGGCGAGAAGGCGCGATGACCATGATCCACGCCGAGAATTCGGACTGCGTCGCATGGCTAACGGAGCGGCTTGAGGCCGCGGGCCATACCGCGCCCAAGTATCATTCCGATAGCCGCCCGAGCGCGGTCGAGCGCGAGGCGACGCACCGTGCGGCGACGCTTGCCGAGGTTGCCGACACGCCGGTACTGATCGTTCACGTCTCCGGTGCGGACGCAATTGATCAGATCAGGGCAGCGCAAGCGCGCGGCGTTCGCGTCTACGCCGAGACGTGCCCGCAATATCTGTTCCTGACGGCGGAGGACCTGGATCTCGACGGATTTGAAGGCGCGAAACACATTTGCTCTCCGCCGCCGCGCGACGCCGGCAATCAGGAAGCCGTGTGGACCGGTCTCTCGACCGGTTTATTCAGCGTCTTTTCGTCCGACCATGCGCCGTTCCGGTACGCGGATCCGAAGGGAAAGCAACTCCACGGCAAAGGGGCCGCCTTTCGCTATGTTCCCAATGGCATTCCGGGTTTGGAGACGCGCATGGCGCTGCTGTTCTCCGAAGGCGTCGGCAAGGGGCGGATCGATCTGCGCAAGTTTGTTCAACTAACCGCGACGAATCCGGCCTGGATGTACGGCCTCTATCCCCGGAAGGGCACGATCGCCGTTGGTGCGGATGCGGATATCGTTATCTGGGATCCGGATCGCGAGGTGACGGTGATGAATTCCGCCTTGCATCACAATGTCGACTATACACCCTACGAGGGGATGCAGCTCATCGGATGGCCGGAAACAACCATCTCGCGGGGCACCGTCGTGTGTGACGGTGGTTCGCTGAAGGTCGAGACGGGACGCGGCGAATTCTTGCGCTGTGACCCGCCCGAAGCAGCGCGTGTCGCCGCGGCAAGGGCGCTTCAATGACCGACCACTATCCTCGCGACTTGGTCGGCTACGGCGCGTCGCCGCCGCACGCGGACTGGCCCGGCGGCGCCAGGATCGCGGTTCAATTCGTGGTCAATTACGAGGAAGGCGCCGAAAATTGCATCTTGCACGGGGACCGCGCTTCAGAGGCGTTCCTCTCCGAGATTGTCGGCGCCGCGCCCCTCGAAGCCCAGCGCCATATGAGCATGGAGTCACTTTACGAGTACGGTAGCCGTGTCGGAGTCTGGCGCTTGTTCAAACTCTTTGAACGCAAGGGCGTGCCGCTGACCGTATTTGCCGTGGCGATGGCCCTGGAACGCAATGCAGCGGTCGCCGAGCGGGCAATGGAGCTGGGATACGAAGTCTGCAGCCATGGGTATCGTTGGATCGACTATCAAAACGTGCCAGAGGATGTGGAGCGCGAACACATTGCGCAGGCCATCGAGATCATCCGTCGCATCATCGGCGAGCGGCCGCTTGGCTGGTATACGGGCCGAACCAGCCCCAACACCCGGCGCCTGGTGGTGGAGGAGGGCGGCTTCCTCTATGACGCCGACGACTACAATGATGATCTGCCGTTCTGGACGCAGGTCGAAGGGAAGGCGCACCTCGTCGTACCGTATACTCTCGACGTCAACGACATGCGATTTGCCACCGCTCAGGGTTTCAACTCGGGCGACCAGTTTTTCGCCTACCTGAAGGACAGCTTTGACACCTTATACGCGGAGGGTGCGGAAACGCCGCGCATGATGTCCATTGGCCTGCACTGCCGTCTTGTCGGACGGCCTGGACGGATCAAGGCGTTGGACCGATTCATCGACCACGTCCTCGACCATGAGGATGTGTGGCTGTGCCGGCGCATCGACATCGCGCATCACTGGCGAGATCGCTACCCGGCAGCAACTTCAAAAACGTGAAAAGCGGCATGGCAGAAAACCCAGATCTCTTCGGTGAACTCAATCCGGAACCAAGACTGCTTATGGGGCCGGGACCGGTCGACGTGTACCCGAATGTTCTGCGGGCGCTGTCGTCGCCGATGCTGGGCCAATTCGATCCGCAGTTCACCGAATATATGAACGAGGTCATGGCGCTTTATCGCCAGGTCTTCCGAACCCGGAATCGCTGGACCTTTCTCATCGACGGTACTGCGCGCGCCGGTATCGAGGCTTGCCTGACATCGCTGATCGCGCCGGGCGACAAAGTCTTGGTTCCGATATTCGGGCGCTTCGGACACTTGCTCACCGAGATTTGCAGCCGCCTCGGCGCCGACGTGGTCACGATTGAAACCGAATGGGGAACCGTGTTTTCGCCGGACCAAATTATCGATGCCGTCCGACAACAGCGGCCGAAATTTGTCGCCTTGGTTCATGGCGACACATCGACGACTATGGCGCAACCGCTCGCCGAGATTGGCGCGCGATGCCGTGAGCTCGGCGCGATCGTCTACGTCGACGTTACGGCGACGCTTGGCGGCAACCCGGTCGAGGTCGATGCATGGTCGCTGGATGCGGTCAGCGGGGGGCTGCAGAAGTGTATGTCGGGCCCACCGGGTACGGCGCCGGTGACGTTCAATGAGCGGGTCGTCGAGATCATCGAGCAGCGCAAACACGTGGAGGCCGGCATCCGCCCCGACGGGTTCAAGGACGCCGACGGACCTCGTATTTCGTCGAACTATTTCGACCTGCCGATGCTCATGGACTATTGGAGTCCCAAACGCCTTAATCACCACACCGAGGCGACGAGCATGCTCTACGCCGCCAGGGAATGCGCGCGCACCGTCCTCAGCGAAGGTCTGGAGATTGGCTTCGAGCGCCACGAGATAGCGAGCCGGGCGCTGCGGGCCGGGCTCGAGGCAATGGGGCTCGAGTTGTTCGGAGACCCCGCCCACCGCATGAGCAACGTCACGGGTGTCGTTATTCCCAAGGGAGTCCACGGCGAGGATCTCCGAAGCGCCCTGCTCGAAGATTTTGGCATCGAGATCGGCACGTCGTTCGGACCATTGCACGGCAAGATCTGGCGAATCGGTACCATGGGCTACGTCTGCCGCAAGGCGAATGTCCTGCGTTGCATCGGCGCGCTTGACGCGCTGCTGCGTCGTGCCGGCATGGACGTCGCCCCGGGCGCCGGCATCGACGCGGTGTACGTCGCATATGATGCAAAGACCGCCTCCGCTTCCAAAAAATAAGTGCATCGGCCAGGGATCAGTCAAAAATCTCCGATTGGTCGGTTCAGCCTATCGATGCGTGGCGGACAGGTGTCGGCGACGTCGGCGGGCGGAAACGATCCGGAAACGAAACCGGCAGTCGGCGCAGCGGCATTGATGGGCTATTCAGCACGTTCAACGGTCATGGCATAGCGCTACCGGTCGCCTTGGTACGTCCATGGAATGCATTCAGGGAATAGTATTGAAACGTCGGGAATTTGACGTTTTTTCAACAGCGAATGCCGGCCGGCTTATTTAATTTGCGTGGAAGTTATGCCTCTCATACTATTTGAATGCTTAATTTTTGTGCATGGCTGCGACGCTGCGTAGTCGATGGCTTGCCAAGCCGACTGAAGATCATTCTAAATTTTCGTTGGCGCGCGCGTTGTCGAGGGCGTTGGACGAATGTGATCGCATGCATTGGCCGCATCCCCTATGGACTATTGGACAGGTGTGCGAGGAAAAAACAAGATTTAGACAGGAGGCCACGGAATGAATTCGATCAGACGAATAGCGTTGGCGGCGTCGATCGCCTGCCTTGCGGTTACACCGGTAGCGGCCGCGGAATGGGTCATGGGGAGCGGTTATCCCGACAACAATTTCCACACTGTCAATATCAAGAAATTCATTGACGAGGTGCAAAGCAAGTCCGCGGGCAAGCTCAAGATCACGCTACATTCGAATGGTACCTTGATTAAGCTCGACGCGATGAAGCGCGCGATTCAGTCTAACCAGATTCCAATCGGCGAAATCCGCCTCGGCGTCTACGGCAACGAAGATCCGATGTATATCCTCGCGGGGCTGCCATTCATCGCCGGCACCTATAAGGATGCGTGGAAGCTGAAAGAAGCGCAAAAGCCCTATTTCGATAAACTGTTCGCCAAGAATGGCTTAAAGATCCTGTTCTATTCGCCCTGGCCGGGTCAGGGCTTCTATACGAAGTTTCCGGTAAGAAATACGGGCGACTTCAAAGGCAAGAAACTGCGCATCTATTCGACCGCGACAAAAAGTATGGGCCAGAAGCTCGGATTCAACGCGACGATCCTACCGTTCGCGGAAATTCCACAAGCGTTTTCAACCGGATTGATAGAGGCGTTGTTCACCAGCCCGCAAACCGGCATCGATATTCAGGCGTGGGACAACACCTCGCACTTCACCTATGCCGGTGCGATCCTGTCGAAAAACGCGGTCGTGGTGAACGCGCGCGCCTTTAAGAAATTGCCCGCAGACGTCCAAAAGGTCGTGATGGCCGCAGCCGTGGCGGCGGAAAAGCGCGCCTGGGAGTTGAGTAAGGAAACCACGGAAAAGCAAAAAGCTTTTCTCGCCAAGAACGGTATGAAAGTCGCCGACGCGCCGGCCAAAGTCATTTCGGACATGAAAAAGATCGGCAAATCGATGATGGTGGACTGGAGGAAAACCGCTAGCCCCGATGCACAGGCCGTGCTCACCAACTATCTCAAGTGACGTAAGTCATCCGGTAAATAATTTCACTGTGAAACAGTCGCCGGCCGGGCCATAAGAATGGCCTGGTCGGCGTCCGTTGGAAGCATGGCTGATGCGGTCCTTCCTCGACACCCTCTACAAAGCAAGCGGTTATCTGGCAGCCTTCTTTTTGTTCGCGATCGGCGCGACCATCTTGCTCCAGATTGGAGGCCGCTTCTTCGGCGTCGCCATCGATTCCACCGAACTCTCGGGATTTTTTCTCGCGGCGACGTCGTTTCTCGGTCTTGCCTATGCGT
>Ga0224508_10002284_pt1 | contig 16476 bp, 12 predicted proteins | sample SF_Jan12_sed_USG_4_FD_170157 | JGI IMG/M metagenome (GOLD analysis project Ga0224508, IMG submission 170157) | Sediment microbial communities from San Francisco Bay, California, United States - SF_Jan12_sed_USGS_21 | ecosystem: Environmental > Aquatic > Marine > Sediment | place: USA... | reverse complement strand
TCGCCAAAGTGTCGCCCGACGGGGGGTTTATCAGCAAGAGGCCGTTTTCACTTCTGCGAGCCGCGCGGTCGGAACGCTGGCACACCTTGAGACTCGAGTTTGTCGAAGAAGGGGCGGCAATCTCGCTGGACGGCAACCTACTGAGAACTACAAAGATCTCGAGCAAGGGTCTCCAGAAGATCGGTTTCCGGAGTGGCAAACAGGAAGCCTACATCGACAATATCCGGATTGTTTCGCGCCACGGAGGCGTATTTCGCGACACCTTTGAGCAGCCCCGAAACTCGCGGTGGGTCACTGTTCTCTTTCCCCTGTCGATCCTACTGGTCTCACTGTTGCTGTTCCTCCTTCTTCGGCGACTTCGGGGGCCGAGTGAGAAGGTCCTGCTGTTCAACTTTCTCATGTTCACGATGGTGCTTCTGGTGATCACCGGTCTGCTCTCCGGTTTGGCGTCACACCAGAAGCAGTTCTACCCCGACGCCGACGAGCGACTCCGCAAAGACGAAGCATATTGGAGAGGCGGATTTGCCGAGCAGATCTTCGAGAGCATCGAGAACGAATACTCCCCCGAGCCGGTTGACGGTGTTCGGCGCTTGCTTTTCGTGGGCGCGTCCCAGACATGGGGGTCCGGTGCCGCGAAAGAGAAAGAAACGTTTGTGCGGCGAACCGAGCGACTCCTCAACAAGCGAGCGACCGCCGGGCGCTTCGAGTGCATCAACATGGCGGTCAGTGCCAACAAGATTGCGGACATGGAACGTGACCTCCTGGCTCGGGGTCTCTCCCTCGAACCAGACATTGTGGTTGTGAACGCCTCTAACAACGACATCGGTAGACACACGAAGAACTTCGAGAAACATCTAGATCAGCTGGTCGCCGAGACTCTGCGGGTGGGGTCTCGAGTGGTGCTCATCATGGAACCCAACTCCCTCGAACGCGGTCCGTCGTCGTTGCGAAAGTTCCACGCCATTATGGGCAAGGTCGCCGAACGGCATGGGGTGGCGGTCATCGACATGCACACCTATCTGGCGGACCGCTATGACGACGGATTCTTGTGGTGGGACTGGGTTCACATGACGTCCTATGGCCAACGTCTGTTTGCCGAGAGGTTGGTCGAGGAGTTGGAAGACCTCGGCTTGGTCGAACTCGAACCGGTCGCGAGCCGTAAAGCCTCTCGAGCACCGAGCTCGAGTCGGAACCTGGTGAGCGAACGCTCTCCGCCTTGATGTCTGGAGTGCTCCCTTCCACGGCAGCATTGGCGCTCGATGGAGCGCCTAACTTCCCTCGGTCTCGGAGACTCGCTTGGCGAGCCTCCCCAGCGCCCCCATCAAATCTGGCGTTGTCGTGAGAATCTCGGCCCACGGATCGGTCTTCATGCGGCGCAGTCTGGCCGGGACGGTCTTGATGGTGAATCTCTTGGGGTCGAGTTTGGAGTTGACCTCGGACCACCGTAGCGGCGTCGACGCCGTGGCTCCTGGAAGGGGCCGAACGCTGTAGGGCGCCACGATGAGCTTGCCGTAGCCGTTCTGGCCGAAGTCTAGGTAGATCTTGCCCTCACGAGCCGCAGGGCGGCGGGCGATCGACGTGATGTCGGGCAGCTCGCCGGCGGTCACCCGCGCCAGCAGTTGTGCCAGCTGTTTGGATTGCTCGTGGGTGAAGGCGCCGGCCAGCGGAACCAAGACGTGCATCCCGGTCGCTCCCGAAGTCTTGACAAAGCAGGACAACCCTATCGAGTCGCAGAGCCTCTTTATGGTCCGGGCGGTTGTGACGACGTCGGCAAAGGATGCTGCCTTGGCGTCGAGATCGAGGACGCACCAGTCGGGATCTTGCAAACTCTGGAGCCTGCTCTGCCAGATGTGGAGCGGAATCGCTCCGAGGTTGACCAGGTAGCGGAGCGACTGCTCATCGTTGCAGATGAGGTAGTTGTTCTCGTTTTCTTCGTCCTCGGTCCACACCGGTTCGGTCCGGATCCACTCCGGGACAAAGCCGGGAGCGTTCTTCTGGAAGAAGTTCTTTCCATCGATGCCATCGGGATAGCGGTCGAGAACGACTGGGCGGTCTGCGATGAGCGGCAAGAGCCAGGGAGTGACGGCTTGATAGTAGGAGTCGAGATCGCCCTTTGTGTAGCCCTCGGCGGGCCAGAAGACCTTCTCGGGCCGGGTGAGGTCGACCGTAGGTCGCTCATCCACGTTGGCGACGGGTTCTTCTGTCTTCTGTGTGCGCTGGGGAGGCAGATCCTCGCGGATGCAGTCCTCGAGCGGTTTGTCGTCGCGTAGCCGCGAGAAGACGGGATGTCGCAGATGCCCGTCCTCGGTGTACTGGATATAGCGAACCTCGGCCGCGAGTTCGGGCTCGACCCAGACATGCTCCTTGGCAGCCGGTGCGGATCCGACAAATGCCGGGGTCTCCCGTCGTTTGGGCTCGAGCCGGCGCCGAAGCTTCGTCAACAGCTTGTCGGAAAAACCGGTACCGACACGGCCAGCATACCGAAGCTCACCGTCGTAGTAAGCGGCCAGGTGAAGAGCACCGAGACCCGGTCGTGATCCCTTGGGCTCCGTAAACCCTACGACAACGAAGTCGCCGCTGCGCTCGGCCCTGACCTTGATCCATCTGTCGGAGCGACCGCCCCGGTAGGCCGAGTCGGCCCGTTTAGCGACCAGGCCTTCGAGCCCCATCTGCCGCACCTGCTGGTACATGTCCTCGCCACGCTCGTCGATGTGGTCGGAATAGCGCAGCGGTCCTGCGGCTGGGAGCACCTGGCGCAGGAGTCGCTTCCTCTCGGTGAGCGGCATCGTCCTCAAGTCGTAGCCCTCGAGCCCGAGGAGGTCGAAGACGAACAGGACCGCCGGCAGAGGCACCGCAGCGCGCTCGATGTCCCGCCGGCGGGTGAGTTGGGCACGTTTCTGGAGAAGTTGGAAACTCGGCTTGCCTTCCTCGTCGAGCACCACGACCTCGCCGTCGAGGACCAGGCCGTCGTAGGGGAGGGCGCGGAGCGCCCGCAGCAGATCGGGGTAGGACGGTGTCGCCTCGCGGCCCGAACGATAGAAGAGCCTCGCTTCGGGCTTGGCGCCCACGACCGGTTGCGACCGGCCCGCCACGACCCGATAGCCGTCGTATTTGAGCTCGAAGATCCAGCCCTTTTTGGAGAATGCCTGGGGTTTGAGTTGAGCCAGCATCACCTTCACCTGGTCGGCCCGCAGGTGCCGCCGCCGAGCCCCCATGTCGGCGAGCTCGGTCCGCATCTCCTGGGCGCGGACGCTGCTCTTCCGGAGTTCTTCCACCGTCAGCCCCGAGAAGACCGATCCATCGTTCATCTGCTCGGCGGTCTCGCCGGTGGCTTCGGCGTCGGGTTTCTTGATCAACAGCCACTCTCTAGGGCTGCGCTTTGTGCGCACCAGAGTGAAAAGACCCCGTAGCTTGTACCCCTTGAGCTCGAAAAGCAGTTTGCCGGTCTCGAGCCCCTCTTCGGGGTCGAGATGGTGCGTCGCCAGCCCCTGGTCCCACACGATGACCGAGCCCGCCCCGTAATTGCCCTCGGGAATGACCCCTTCGAAGTCTGCATATTCGAGCGGGTGATCCTCGGTGGCGACCGCGAGGCGTTTGTCTGCGGGGTCGAGCGAGGGTCCCTTGGGCACCGCCCAGGACACCAGAACCCCAGCCATCTCGAGCCGGAGATCGTAGTGGGTGTGGCTGGCGGCGTGTTTTTGGACGACGAAGAGACCCGGTCGTTCCGAGCCAGCTTCGCCAAAGGGCTCAGGGGTCACCGAGGGCAACCGCTTGCGGCGGTACTTGTCGAGGCGCCCACCGGCGCCGGGCTTGGGCATCGGGGAAGTCTAGCCTGACGCACGGTCAAAGCGCCGGTCACGAGTGCCTCCTCTAGTCTCCTCTCTCTGCGAGGTGCTGCATCGAAGCCGCCTCCCGGCGCAGGACGCAGCCCGATCGAGTGCTCGGCTGGAAACGGCGCGAGCCTCTCAATCACGAAGTCCGAGTAGCTCGCGCCGTGCCCTAGTGGAGTCTCCACCCTGGCCCCCTGCCAGTTCCTGGAGCTCCAGCCTTGCTGTCTTCTCTGTGGTTGGTAAGGTACCTGAGGAACGAGAGGGAGGAGAACCAAGATGCTAGCCAGTGATGAACTGATCAATGCCTTGAACCAGCAGGTTGGGAACGAGATGGGTGCCTCGATGCAATACATCCAGATCGCATCCCATTTCGACCGTCAGAGCCTGACTGGGCTGTCGCGCTTTTTCTATGCGCAGTCGGAAGAGGAACGAGAGCACGCGATGAAGTTCGTCAGGTTCATCGTCGATGCGGATGGAGCGCTCGCGATCCCCGAGGTGCCGGCGCCGACGCCGAGATTCTCGTCGGCCCGGGAGGCCGTGCAGGCGGCTCTCGACTGGGAGAAAGAGGTCACCCAGCAAATCTACGATCTGGTGGGGATCGCGCGCAAGGAGAACAACCTGATCGCCCAGCGTTTTCTCGATTGGTTTGTCGACGAGCAGTTCGAAGAGGTGACCACGATGAGCGAGATGCTCGATGTGGTCGAGCGCGCAGGCGAGGACAACCTCCTGGCAGTTGAGGAGTTCCTCGCTCGCGAAGGCAAGGCGCCACCGCTTCCCACCAGCGAGAACTAGCTAGCGGCTCGGCGAGCGGCCTCTATCTCGGGCTCTACTGCGGTGTCGCGAGCAGAGCCTCTGCTATGGCGAGCGCGTTGCCGGAGGCGCCCAGGGTCAGGTTGTCCATCACCGCCCAAAGCCAGAATCCACCAGGCTCCCCGGACTGGGCGCGGGCCGGGGAGGCGAGCAGCGAGACTTTGCCCGAGGCGTCGATCGGCCCCAGCTGCTCCGCGTCTCGGTCGACCTCGATGTGGGTTGAGGAGTCGAGGGCCTGGTTGATCTCTTCCGCGGACGTCTTGGGATCGCAGCGTATGAACACGCTGGCGGAAATAGAGTGAAACACTGCTCCCTGAAGAACGTGGATCGCCAGGGCAAGCTCGGGACCCAGCGCCTGGCGGGCCGCGGTCATGACACTGGCGCTGCCATCGGTCGGCATGAGGTTGAGCGCAAGTTGGCCGCCAAACACCGCTCGAGAGAACTCGTTGCTGAAGGTCAGAACGCTACGCGTTTGTTCGAGAAGCTCGTCGACGCCGGCCTGGTCGTGAACCGAAGCCGGCTGCACCACGCTGGCCACCGCCTCTTTCAAGCCGAGATGGCGAAGTGGCTGGAGCAGGTGTGCGAGGGCGATTGCCCCGGGATGCGGGCTGACGAGTTGGATGGGCCGCCGGCCAGTGTCCATCGCGTCGAGAACCTCATCGAGATTGACTCCGGCAATGACGGTTGGGAGCCCTGGAGGCGGTGCTGCAGGGGAGGCGATAATCGTCCGTGGAACGCCAGAAAGCCGGTTTAGGATCTCATCCGGATCGTCGGTTGCTTGGGGACAGGCGAAGAGGAGATCGATCCCTTCGAGGTTGTCCCGGCTCAGTTCGTGGACCACTGTCGCCTCACCGGCAACCTCGGAGAGCAGCCCGTAGTCGCCCGTCTCTAGAGCGAGGAGGCGGATGTCTGTCCACAGTTCGCTCCGACGCTCGAGGGCTTCCTTGATTTCGTTTCCGATGAGTGACTTGGGGTTGAGAATGGCGAGCCGACTCATCGCGGGACCTCCTGTCGATCCTTCTTGGATCCGTCTCGAGCGGCTGCTCCCGGTGAATCCGTCGCCGGCGCGGCAACGATCGTAAGGCCTTCGACGAGGCGCTGGCCTTTCTTGACTTCGATCCGGTACTGATCGGGGAGGTAGAGATCGACGCGGGAGCCGAACTTGATCAAACCGATGAGATCCCCTCGAGCGGGGGAGTCGCCGATTCTGAGATAGCTGACCACTCTGCGCGCTACCAAACCTGCGATTTGGCGAACACCGATGAGGTCCCCGCTCGGGCGCCGGATGACCACCAGATGGCTTTGGTTGACCTCGCCGGCGTCCTCTCGGAAGGCTGCTCGCTTGAGCCCGTCGCGGAAACTGCTCCTTACGACTTCACCTGAGACGGGCGACCGCTGGACGTGGATATCGAAGACGGAGAGAAACGTGACGATCCTGCGCATGCGGCCTTGCCCGATCGCCGGATCCTCGACGCGGTCGATCCGGGTCACGACTCCGTTCGCCGGCGCTAGGACGAGGTGTTCGGGTCCATCAAAGCGGCGCTTGGGGATGCGAAAGAACGCCAAAAGCAGGAGGCCCACGAGGAACAGAGCGAGAGCGGTCCTTGGGTAGCGGAGCGCCAACGCCACGCCTGACGCAAGGACAAGGGGTACGGCGAAAGGCCACGCTTCCTTGGCAATCGACATTTTCTGGTGGGGAGGCAAAAAGAGAGAGGGGCGCACCCCTCTCTCCTGAGGATTCGGATTGTGTTGACGGTCAGGCCGAAACGCGGGTCTGTCGGTGCGATCGGATGATCTCTTCCATTCGATCTTTTAGCTTTAGCTTGTGGAGTTTGATTTTCTTGGCATCGAACTCGTCTGCCGGTGAGAGAAAGGACTTCTGTTTTAGTTCACTCAGCCGTCTCTTGTAGTCCTGGTGCTCTTCGTGGAGACGGCGGAACTCATCGTCGGTTTCGAGGAGCTCCTCTCTCAGTCCATCATTGATGTTTGGCATGTACTTCGGCCTCCCTTTGATCCCGCGGGATCGTTGGTTGGAAGTGGATCGAGATAGTGCCCAAGCGGTGACCGACGAGGTCAGGTGGGCTGGTATCTCGGCGGGGGATTCTCATGGACCAGCGGACACCTGGAGAATAGCAAAGCAGATAATCCCGGGCAAGACGGCCTGCCCGCCACCCGAAAACGCCTGCTAGGCTCGCCGCGTGGGCACAGGAGCACGTGGTTCGGTCCTTCTCTTCCTGGTTCTGGCGACGGCGCTGGGCGGCGGCGTGATCTCGGCCGAGGGCCCCCTGGAGACTGCGTTTCTGGAGAAGATCCGGGTCGATCTGGTCGCTCACGTGAACCATCAACGTTTGCTTGCTGGGCTCGAGCCATTTGCCCGCGCGCCCGCCCTCGACAGAGCGGCTCAGCAGGTTGCCCTGAACATGAGCAAGACGGGCAGCTCGACTCCAGGCGGGAGCGGCCCCTCCGGGTTGTCGACCGAGTTGCAGGGCTGGCTGGTTCGTGAGGGCTACGATGCTCGAAGGGCCGTCGTGCACGCTGTGTTCGACACCGTGACCGGGCTCGAGACGCGGACGGCCCTCGAGGATCTCCTGTTCGCGAGCGAGTCTCAGGGGTTGGAAGGGGGCTTACTCGATCCACGCTTCCACGATCTAGGCATCGGTCTCGCCGGGTCGGGAGATCTGCAAATTGTCGTGCTGGTGTCGGCGCTGTCCATGGCAGGCGAGTTCGAGGCGCTGACCGAGCCCCTCGATGACATCGAAAGAGTCCGCGAAGAGCTTCTGGAGCTTTCCAACTCGGCCCGTCGCGACAAAGGCCGGAGGGTCCTCCAGCGAGACAGATGTCTCGAGGGCGTAGCGCAACTCTACGCCGACAAAATGTTGGCGAAGTCGTTCTACGGACACGTCTCGCCGGACGGTCTGGACGCTTTCGAGAGGGCTCGAGCCGGCCGGTGCTTCAACCCCCGGATCGCCGAGAACCTCGCGCAGGGTTCGGCCACGGTGGAGGAGACGATCGGGGGTTGGCTGGCGAGTCCAGGGCATCGGACCAACCTGTTGGATCGGAGAATGAATCGAGTGGGCTTTGGTGTTGCGTCAGGGACCAACGAAGAGGGTTTCCGGATCCTCTGGGTGCAGGTTCTGGGGTCGTCCTAGGGGCTTGCCGGGAACCCTGATGGGTCGCGTTAACGAGCCGCCGTAACCCAAGGGCGACAAGCGGTGGCGGTCCGTCTCGGAGCGTTACTCGGCCATCGCCGATGGACGATGCTCCGCCATCGGCTCCTCCTCGAACCTTGGATACGAACCGCCAGCTCTTATCGCGCGACCCATCAGGGTTCTCGGCAAGCCCCTGCAGAAACCGAGTATCCTTCGGCGGTGACGGCGACCGGGCGGATCCTCTCGAGTCGAAACGAGAAATTTCGGGTCATCCTGCCGTGGCTTGTGCTGGGGCTGGCGATCGGTGGCCAGCTGCTGCTGCTGGCGGCTCGTCAAACAGCTTCGCTCGTCAGCGGCGACGAGGGCACTTACCTCGCGATGGCCGAGAGTTTGGCTCGGGACCGGGATCTGGAGTTCGGCGCCGAAGATCGCCGGCGGATCGAGAGCTATCCGAAGGGCGGTCGCCAAGCGGTGATTCTGCAAAAAACCGACTCGGGGATCACCTATTCGAAACCCGCTGTCTATCCGCTCGTGGGGGCTATCCCGTTCGCAGTCGGCGGCCAGGCCGGTCTTGTCGCTCTAAACGCCGTGGCGCTCGGGGCGGTGCTTCTTCTGGGGGTCGCCTATCTGCGGCGATCGGAGCAGGACCAGCGACTCGCCAGCTGGGCGGTGGTGACCTTTGTCGGCACGAGCGTTCTCCTGTCCTATGTCGCCTGGACGATGAGCGACTCGCTGCAGGCCTCCTTTGTGGCGTTGGGGCTGATCCTTTGCCTCGGCGCGGAGCGGCAGCGATACGAGCTCGAGCGGCGGCGGTTGGATCGCCTGCTGGAGTCGCGGTTTGCGCCTCTTGCCGGAGCCGTCCTCCTCGGTCTGGCCGCCGGCATGCGGTATCCGAACGCGCTGATCGGGTTGCTGCCGCTGGCGATCTTGGTGCTCCGCCGCCGTATCGGCCGTGCTGTGATCACAGGACTGGGTTTTGGCGTCGCTCTTCTTTTCGCTGTCGGAGCGAACCTGCTGATGGAGGGCGCTCCGGTTCCTCACAAAGCTCTCCGGGCGACGTTCAACCCCGCGGTGGGTTATCCCGCCGGCGAAGGCGCACAGGAGGTTTTGGAACACTTCGAGACTGCCCAGGCAACCGAGCAAATGGGTCTCGTGCCACAGCTCGAGCCCCGTGTCAGCGCGTACGCGAGCGCCTACTTCTTGATCGGCAGGCACACCGGATTACTGATCTATTTCCCGCTGGCTGTTTTTCTCGGTCTGGCTGCGACGCGGAGACCCGACACGGTTGGCGTTGTTCTGCTGTTCGGGGCGGCGAGTCTAGTTTTCTTCCATCTGGTGTGGATGCCGCGCAACTACTTTGGTGGAGCCACGTTTGTCGGCAACCGCTATTTCTTGACGACCTACGCCCTGCTGTTGGTGGCGCCGCTCCGGGCCCCCTCGCGGAGGGCGCTCGCTCTGGCCTGGACCGTGGCGGCTGTCGTCTTTGCATCGTCGCTAGTTTCGGCCACCGGCAACCCGGCGCTCGAGGAGCCGAGCCAGAGCCACGCCTACGCAGGGATCTTCCGGCTCTTTCCATACGAAACAACGGCACCGGCGCTCGACGGTCGGCGCGATCGGTACTGGTCCGACGAGCTGGTCCGGTTTGTCGATCCGCACGCCAGGGTCGAAGAGCACGGGTTTCGCCTCAACTCGGCCTCGCCTCCCGCCGAACTCGTAGTCACCAGCGGGCGGGCGGATCGGATGCTGCGTTTTCTCGTTCAGTCGGATCACCCCGAGGGGACATTTGTTGTCAGGGACTGGCTTCGCAGGCACCGCGTTGCGCTCGAGCCGGACGGTCGAGGTGGGTCCCGGGGTTTTGTCGAGGTGAGGACGTCGGCGCCATTGCGCAGGCACCCCTATTGGTGGGACACGAACACGAGTCTGGAGGCATGGTCGATCCGTGTGTCTCTCGACACGCCCGACGAGGAAGAGTCCGAGGCCGAGGTCCGTTACTTTGGTCCCTACCGATTCGCCCGCAAGTTTTACTCCGGCGAGGTGATCGAGATCGAGCTGCCGCAACGCGGCAACACCGGCCGCCGTGGGCTCGTACCCTTGCGTCTGCGTAACAGCGGTTGGCGTTACTGGGCCAGCGGTGATCCGGTCCCTATCCATTTGAGCTATCGTTTGTGGCCGTTGCCCAGGAGCAAGCACGCGGAGCCTTTCGTGGGACCGACCACGGAGTTTGCGCAACGAGTGGACCCCGGCGCTGAAGTCGATGTGGAAATGACGCTTCGCTGGCCACGCCGGGAGGGACGATACGAGATGTCCGTCGATCTGGTCGTTGGCGGTCACGAATGGTTCGAGGACTGGACCGGGACGCCGCTCGCCAAGGCCAGGGTCCGGGTAGTCGACACGCTGGAGAAGCCGCCCGGTGAGAACAGTGAGGTGGCTGACGATGGTGGCGGATAGCATGGTTCCTCAACGGGGAGCCGAGGTTGCCGCGTGGTAGATTGCCGCGCCCGACCAGCGCCCGTCTCGAACACGACATGACTGAGAAAGATCAACGGGGAAGCGACCAGAACGAACTCCAGATGGATTCGTTTCGGGTCGGCCGGGAGACGGATCTTGCAGATTGGCGCGGGGTCTGGGAGGCTGATCGGACGTTGCCGATCACCAGCCACCGCGGCTGGTTGGGGAAGCCGATCGTATGGCTCAAGAGGCTCCTGCGTGGGGTCGTCCAAAGACCGCAGGCGGATTTGTGGGAGCGACAGCGCGCCTACAATCTGAAGGTCCAGGGCGAGCTGGAACTCGCCACCGAAGCCGCCCAGAGCCGCGGGCGGGCGATCGAGGACCTCGCAGGCGCCCTGGTGCGAGTTGAAAGCGGACTCGAGAGGCTGGGCAAGGATCTGCAGACTGTTCAGGCGGAGTTGACGCGTGATCTGCGTCTTCAACGCGAGGCGGAGGAGCAGGAGCACGATGAGATGGTCAACGCTTTAAGGAGCGAGTTGTACGAGCTCCGCGACAACCATCTCGAGTTTCTCGACTCGCACGCGCGGCGGCTCGACCATGTCGAGGGCTTCGACAAGGACGGATACGCCGATGCGATGGACCATACGACAGCTCTGTTTTCGCGGGTGGAGCAGAAGCTCGATCGGTACCGCGAGTTGAGCCGTGAGCGCTGGAGCCGACTCGGTGCTTTGCTGGAGGTCGCCCGGAGTCGGGGACCCGAAGAGCTGGCGCGAGCCGTCGACGATGAGACTTATGTCGAGTTCGAGGGCCTCTTTCGTGGTCGCGAGGAAGACATCGGACGGCGGCTGGCACCCTATCTCGAGATTCTCGAGAACAGGGGTGAAGTGCTGGATCTGGGCTGCGGTCGGGGCGAGGCCCTGGAATTTCTCACCGCGAACGGCATCGAGTGTTCGGGTGTCGATGCCAATGTCGAGATGGTCGCGCGCTGTCGCGAGAAAGGTCTCGCGGCCGAAGTTTCGGACCTCTTCGCCGCGTTGGCAGAGCGTGCCGAAGCCTCGCTCGGAGGGGTCGTCTCCTACCATGTCATCGAACATTTGGTGCCGGCGGATGTGGATCGCCTGGTGCGTCTGGCGTGGAGAGTCCTGAGACCCGGAGGCGTGCTGGTACTCGAGAGTCCCAGCCCGCTCTCGCTGGTTGTGGGGGCGAGCAATTTCTGGCTGGATCCGACCCACCGGCGGCCGGTCCACCCGGACAGCCTCAAAGCCATGTTCGAAATTGCCGGTTTTGATCCGGTCGAGCGCATCGATCTGCAGCCGTTCCCAGAGGATGCGAGACTCCCCGAAATCGCGATCGGCGAGCTCGCGCCCGACTTGCGCCCGTTGGCCGACGGCGTAAACCGGCTGCGCGACCGTTTGGATGGTCTGCTCTTCGGATTCCAGGATTTCGGCATGGTAGGCACCAAGCCGAGTTGACGCCGCGAGAGGCTGCTCCCGTTCAGGGAATCTAGCGAGGGTTGGTGGTGGCCGCAGGAGCTCTGAGGTAGAGCGGCGTTGTCAGCAGGCCAGCGTCCCATTCGAGGCCCGGGTGACGCCCCAGTTCGAGGAGCGTCGGAGCCATGAGAACGGCTTCCTGAATCTCGACGCCGGGGTGGTCGCTGAGAGCGGCGGGGAGCCGTTGCAAGCCGAATCCCACGATACGGCAGGGCGCCCAGTCGAGGAGTTTCTCGGGCTCGACGATTTCGGCTTCGGTGAGTTTCAACCCGCCGGGATCGAAGGTTTGTGCGAACCACTCACCCCGAAGGGCGTCAATCAGTGCGACGGTTCTGTGATCGTCGTCGCGAGTGCTCATGCCCACCTGCGCGGCGAGAGCGCGGAACGCGGTGGCTGCAGTCGCCTGGGCATCGAGGCTCTGGGCCAGACCCATGAGGGTCGCCATGCCGATCCGCAGCCCGGTAAAGCTTCCGGGACCTCGGTTACCGACCAAGCGCTCGATATTGCGCGGTGAGAGTTGGTGCTCGCTGAGGATATCGTCGAGAAGGACGAGTAGATCGGTTGATGAGCGGCCGCTTGGAGTCTGTCGAGTGCCGAGGAGCGAGTCGCCCGGCCTCGACCCATCTCGGAGCTCCACGAAACCGACAGCGACGCTGGTGATCGGCGAAGCGCTATCGACGGCGACCAAGAGAGGCGAATCGCTATACTGACTGAGCATGCACACTTCCACTCGGCTCACTCCGATGCTGCGGCATTACACCGAGATGAAGGCACAGCATCCCGACGCTGTGGTCCTGTACCGCATGGGTGACTTCTACGAGGTGTTCTTTGATGACGCGGTTCGGGTGGCGCCGATACTCGAAGTGGCCCTGACAGCGCGGCATAAGGGAAAAGGGAGCGAGACCCCGATGTGCGGCGTGCCTCACCATGCGCTCGAAGTGTATCTCGCCAAACTCGTGCGAGCCGGAATCAAGGTGGCGATTTGCGATCAGGTGGAGGATCCCGCCGAGGCCAAGGGACTGGTCAAGAGAGAAGTCACCCGAGTGGTGACGCCCGGGACCTTGAGCGACCCCAATTTGCTCGAGAGCAAACAAGAGAACTTGTTGGCGAGCGTGAGCTGGGACCGTGATGGCGATGGCCGCGACGAAGGGGGCGCCGGAGCCTTTCTGGATGTCTCGACCGGCACTTTTTTCGTGCGCCGTTGGACCAACGCCCAGGAAGCCGTCCAGGACTTGCGGTTGCTGGCCCCGAGCGAGGTGCTGTTGGAAGAGGGTGCCGTGCCTGAGGCGATATCGAGTTGGGCGCAAAAAAGGGACGTTTGCATCACCAAGGTGAGCGTGGATCGGTGGTTTGGCCCGCAAGCCGGAGGGGCGTTTCTCGAGCGCCACTTCGGGACCACGACGCTTCGTGGTTTTGGCTTCGATGAGCAAAGCGGGACCGACGGGACGTCGACTCGGTCCGCGGCCCTGGCTCTGGCGTATGCGCGTGAGACGCAGCAGAGCGATCTGCGTCATATTCAATCGCTTTCCGTCCGTCAGTCCGACGAGGCGATAGCGCTCGACGCCACCACCCTTCGTAATCTGGAGGTTTTTGAGAACCAGCGCGACGGTGGCGTTCGCGGCACGCTGTTGTCGGTTCTGGATCGAACCGTTACGCCTCCAGGTGGACGGCTTCTGCGGGACTGGCTGGGTCGCCCGACTCGGGAGCCATCGGCTGCGGATCGACGACTCGACGCGGTGGCCGAGCTGGTTGATGACGAGCCGAAGCGTAACCGCCTGCGGGCCAACCTTCGGTCGGTCGGCGATCCGGCTCGCCTGCTCACCCGGGCGGTTCTGGGCTCGATCACACCACGGGAAGCGGCTGCGTTGCGTACTTCGCTCGAGACCCTGCCCGAGCTTTTTGTCGAGCTGGTCGAGTCGCGTTCGGCTTTCCTGGCCGACGTCGGGGCCACAGACCCGGCCCCGGGCCTCTGTGCAGAGCTACAGAGGGTCCTCGACCAGGAGCCCGCGTCGAATCTGCAAAGGGGCGGCGTGATCCGTGAGGGCGTGGACGCCGAGCTCGATCGGGTGCGGTCGCTGGCGCGGGATTCGAAGAAGCATCTCCTGGCGCTCGAGGCGGCGGAGCGTGAGGCGACTGGGATTTCGTCGCTCAAGGTTCGCTTCAACAAGGTATTTGGCTACTACCTGGAGGTGACAAAGGCCAATCAGGGCCTGGTACCGGAGCGCTATGTGCGCAAGCAGACCCTGGTCAACGCCGAACGCTACTCGATCCCTGAGCTCGACGACTTGCAGGAGCAGGTCTTGACCGCAGAGGAACGGCAGATCGCTCTCGAGCGGGTACATTTCGAGGCTCTTCGTGAATCCATCGTGGATTCGAGCACCATCCTCTCGCGGATCGCCGACGCCGCGGCACGCCTCGATGTGGCGACCTGTTTGGCGGAGGTTGCAGCCCGGAATCGCTACTCGCGCCCTCTGGTGACGACCCCTGGAGGCGGTGTCGAGATTCGCGACGGCCGTCACCCCGTAGTGGAGAAGCTGAGCGGCGAAGAATTCGTTCCCAATGATCTCGAGATCGACTCCACTGGCGGCGACATCGTGTTGTTAACAGGCCCCAATATGGGCGGCAAATCGACCTATTTGCGGCAGGTGGCGCTGATCGTCCTGATGGCGCAGGCGGGTAGCTTCGTCCCCGCGAGGTCGGCTTTGATCTCGGCGGTCGATCGGATCTTCACTCGTGTCGGAGCCAGCGACGACCTGACGCGAGGGGAGTCCACCTTCATGGTCGAAATGGTCGAGACCGCCAATATTCTCCACCAGGCGACCTCCAGCAGCCTCGTTGTGCTGGACGAGGTGGGGCGAGGCACAGCGACTTTCGACGGTTTGTCACTCGCCTGGGCGATTGTCGAATACCTTCATGAGGGTCCGGCGCCCAAAACGTTGTTTGCGACGCACTACCACGAGTTGACCGAGCTGGCGGCGGTTCTGCCTCGAGTTGTCAACCGTACGATGGCGGTCAAGGAATGGGAAAACCAAATCGTCTTCTTGCGACGTGTTGTCCCAGGCAGCGCCGACAAGTCGTATGGTCTCCACGTAGCCCGGCTGGCGGGGATTCCACGTTCCGTCATCGAGCGCGCCGCCGAGATCCTGGGCAATCTGGAATCTCACGAGTACGACCTGGCTGGCAAGCCCCGGATCGCCCGCGGCCACGGCCCGCAGAGTCCGGGGCCGGATCAGATGGCCTTGTTTGCCCCGCCAGAGGAAGTAATCGCGGCGATTCTGCGTGATGTGGACCTGGAGCGGCTGTCGCCGCTCGCTGCATTGAATCTCCTGCATACTCTCAAATCTCGGCTCGGAGAGTAGTAGAATGGCAGTGGAGAGATTAAGGGGCGCCTTGTGGAATGGTCCACAGTCAAGATCCCTTGTCGCGTTGAGTATTGAAAGAGAGGATCCGGCAACGTTCTCTGAGAGGGACGTTGTCAGGAGGGAGCTAAGAAGTGGTGCTTAATGTTACGAGCGACCGCCGCCGCAGAAACTGCGGATTCACACTCGTCGAGCTTGTGGTCGTCGTCGCGATCATCGCCATTATCATGGCGATTCTGATCCCGAATCTCATCGAGTCTCTCAACAAAGGAAAGCAGAAGCGGACCATGGCCGACATACGCCAGATCGGGACCGCCATGCTGATGTGGTACACGGACGCGCTGGGCGCCGCCGCTGCCGGACAGCCAGTCGCACAGAACCTTGACTTTAGCGTCCTCACGCCCGTGACCTACGCGAATCTGAAGCAGATTCTGGTCACGGGAGGCCCGGATCCCGCCAACCCCTTGCCGATGTACATCCAGGCGATCCCTGAGGTCGACGCGTGGGGTACACCGTTTGAGTTTGGGATCGCCGAGAACCTGGAAAACGAACTAGTCCTTGGGATCCGCAGCGCGGGAAGCAACCGCCTGACCGGGTCGGTGGCAGTGTTCGAGGGTCCTGTCTACGAAATCGGTTCTTATCTCGCATTTCACTCGGAATGCGACATCGTATGGGTCGATGGGACTTTTAGGTTCTTCCCCGAGGGCGCCCAGGCGGTGGGTGCGAACGAGGCCGGCGTCGGCACCTGCAAGTAAGACCCGCGGCGCGATCAGCGCCGCCCGCGAACCGCATCTCTCCTGGTGTGCCGAGCCGCGCGAGGAGGTTACGAGAAACGTCAGACTAGAACGGGATATCGTCGTCTTCCGGGCCCGCCTCGGCAACCTGAGAAGGTGGTGCTGCCGCCGGCCGCGAGTAGGACTCTCCGACTGGGCCTGAGTCACCTCGCTGGCCCAACATCTGGAAGTTGTCGCATACGATCTCCGTCTTGTATTTCTTTTCCCCGGTCTCGCGGTCGTCCCATGAACGGGTCTGCAACCGCCCTTCGACAAAGATCTGTTTGCCCTTTGTAAGGTACTGGCCTGCGATCTCCGCTTGCCGTCCCCAGCAGACGATGTTGTGCCACTCGGTCTGCTCCTGCCGGTTGCCGTCGCGGTCCTTCCAGCGCCGATTGGTCGCGACGCTGAAGGTCGCTACCGGCTGACCCGAGGGCGTGGTCCGAACTTCCGGGTCGCGTCCGAGATTCCCTACGAGGATGACTTTGTTGACCATCTGCTGACTACCTCCGGCTGCTCAATTTCAGGATGGGTAAACTATCACAGCACCCGCCCGGTTAGAGGCGCCCCTGAGTGGAGCAGGTGGCCGGTGCCTTCGACTCTCTAAGACGAAAAAC
>Ga0224508_10002283_pt1 | contig 16478 bp, 21 predicted proteins | sample SF_Jan12_sed_USG_4_FD_170157 | JGI IMG/M metagenome (GOLD analysis project Ga0224508, IMG submission 170157) | Sediment microbial communities from San Francisco Bay, California, United States - SF_Jan12_sed_USGS_21 | ecosystem: Environmental > Aquatic > Marine > Sediment | place: USA... | reverse complement strand
GAGCAGTACAAGGGCTCCGACAACGCGCTCGACGCCCTCGTACTCGGCAACGATGCCAAGTGGCAGCAGCTCGGCCTCTCACCTGTGGAGATGGACTTCCTCGGGGGCAGTAAGCTGAGCCGCGAGGAGATCTGCGCCGGCTACGGTGTCCCCCCGGTCGTGGCCGGTATCCTGGAGAATGCCACCCTCGCCAACGTCGAGGCCAGTTGGATCAACTACTGGATCAACACGATGGTCCCGTTCCTTGACCGCATCAAGGCGGCCTGGAACCACTTCCTCACCCCCGAGTTCGGCGACGATATCCGCCTTCACTACGACCTCTCCAAGGTGCCCGCGCTCCAAGCGCTCTTCAGAGCAAACATCGATGCCGCGGAGCGTCTCTGGAAAATGGGAATCCCCTTTCAGGAGATCAACCGGCGCCTCGAGCTCGGCTTCAACGAGTTCCCCGGCTGGGAGTTCGGGTACGTCAACAACCGGACTGTCCGCATCAACCCCGACGGAACTTTTACGTCGCTCGACGTAGCCTCCGGATCGTCGCAACTAGAGGCCGACGAAGAGAGCGATGAAAGCGATGCTGAGGACGATTCTGCAGCTACGCAAGAAAGTGCGCCTCCGGCGAATGGAGCCCTAAACTAGGGGGCCTGCGACCTACGCAAAAACTTCAACGCTTGACGACCGTCGCGAAATGCGCGTAGGCTTTGCGCAATTCAGGGAGGCCGACGGTGCCCGTGCCGAACCCGCGCCCGGACGAAACTCAGGAAGAGTTCCAAAGTCGCATCAAGAGCGACCCGTCCCCTGACCGCTTCGAGACCAAGAATTTTGCCCTAGAGTTCAAGCTCGACGCTGAGAAGCGCGAGATTGACGGCCATGCCGGCATCACCAAGACCGAGGACCTCGGGGGCGACACCATCGAGTCGGGCGCCTTCAAGCGAACCATCAAGGAGCGGTTCACCAAAAACCTGGTGAAGTTCCGGTTCATGCACCGAGACCCGATCGGCAAGGTTCTCCGCCTGGCCGAGGACAGCACCGGCCTCGCGTTCGCAGCTAAAATCAGCCGGACCGTTCTCGGGGACGACGTTCTCACCCTCATTCAAGATGAGGCGGTGGACGCCATGTCCATCGGGTTCCGGCCGAAGGTCGTCGAGCTCGATGAGGACGATCTGGACCGGTTCGGGTTCGCAAAGCGCAGAATCAAGGACCTCGACCTCTTCGAGATTTCGGTGGTGGACCTCGGAATGCACCCCGACGCGCGCATCGAAGGCGTGAAGGCGCTCGAGCAGGCATTCATGGCCGAGCTCAATCGTCGCCTCGACCTCTTCGAGAAGCGTCTGGGATTGCCGGCTCCCGCACCGCCTGAAGTAGACGTGAAAGTGAAAGCGCCGGACAGCCGGCTGATCAATCTGGCCCAGACTGCCGTTGGCGGACTGGGGGAAATCGCCCAGCTCCTACGATCCTGAGGGAAAAATGTCCGCAACCGCACCAGCAAAAGACCCGCAATTCGAGAAGCTCGTGGAGCAGATCGAGGTCGTCAAGACCGAGATTTCCGAAGCCCTCAAGGACCAGAGCGAGGAGCTGAAGTCGTTCCGGGAGACTCAGCCCAAGACGGCTCAACGCTTCGAGGACGCGGAGAAGCGATCCGAGGACATCTCCGGCAACCTCGAGAAGCTCATGGGCCGCCTCGACGAGCTGGAGAAGGCCTTCAACCGGCCCCCGGACGTCGAGCGCGCCGACATCGCGAAGACGGTCGGCGACATGCTGGTCAGCAGTGACCAGTTCAAGCAGTACAAGTCGGCGGGCGTGCGCGACATGAACGCGCTGCAGTTGAAGTCGTTCCTGCCCTTCATGACGAAGGAGCTCGGTGAGGTTTCGACGGCCGCGACCTCGGCCGGCGACGGAGTCGACCCGACGCGGGTGCCCGGCTTCTTCGCCCAGCCGCTGCAAGCACGTCGGCTGCGCAACATCATCCCGACCCTCTCGACCGGTCAGGGCTCGGTGGAGTTCGTCAAGGAGTCGAACTTCCATCAACTGATGGTCTACATCGACGGTGATTCGGCGGCGGCCCAGAAGGTGGTCAACGTCGCGAACGTGGCCGGCTTCTACGTCGGCCAGTCCGTCACGCTCGACCCGGGCGGCGGCGACGAAGAGACCCACGTGTTGGCCGCCGTCTCCGCGCCGGCCAACGCGACGCAGGGCGACTACACCGGGACCATCACGACCACGGTCAACCTGACCAACACGCACAACGCCGCCGAGAACCACCAGGTGGTGTCGGCGACCTACATCTTCACCCGCGAGACTGAGCTGAAGCCCAGCGCCGAAATCCAGCTGGACCTCGTCACCGAGCCGATGAAGACGCTGGCCCACGCCATCGCGGCCTCCCGGCAGGTGCTGGACGACGTCACCGGCCTCCGGTCGCACGTCGACAGCCGCATGCTCGAGTCGCTCATCCTCAGCGAGGAGCGGCAGATTCTGTACGGGGCCGGCGGAACGGCCGAGCTTTCCGGCATCATGGTCGACCCGGACAACCAGGACTACGCCTGGTCCTCGGGCGCACTCACTCCGGTGCCCGACACCAAGCTCGACGCGATTCGGCGAGCGATGACCCTCTCGATGCTGGCCCACTACCCGGTCGACGGCGTGGTGGTCCATCCCAGCGACTGGGAGGACATGCAGCTCGCCAAGGCCACGACCGGTGAGTACATCTGGGCCACGGTTCCGAGCGGCACCGGCGAGACCGTGTGGCGCGCCCCGGTCATCGTGACCACGGCCATCAACGCCGCCGACGCGCTGGTCGGAGCCTTCCGGCTCGGAGCGGCCATCTGGGATGCCAACCGGGCAGCCATCCGCATGTCGGAGTCGCACGACAACTTCTTCCTGCGGAACATGGTGGCCATCTTGGCTGAGGAGAGACTCGCGCAGACCATCTACCGGCCCGAGTCCTTCGTCAACGTCGACTTCGACGCCGAGCCCAGCTGATGGCTAACGTCCGCATCAAGATTCTACGCACCTGCGCCGGCCGCGGGGGCGTCAGAATGCAGCCTGGGACCGTATGGACGATGCGTCGTCCTGCGGCCGAGGCCATGGTGCGGGTGGGCAACGCGATGCTGCTCCACGAGCAACCCATCCCAGAGACCAAAGCTGGGCCGCCACCGGCCGCAGCCGCGGAAGAGCCGGACCTCTGGGACTGTGCCTACTGTGACCGTCAGTACAAGACGGAGCGCGGTCTTGAGGGCCACATCGCACGGGAGCATGGGGAGGACGAGTGAGTGGGCAGTGTCGCAGCCACCGATACCCGCGTAACGCTCGAGCTGGCCAAGAGCTACGCTCAGATCTCGGGCAGTGAGCAGGATGCTCTGATCAGCCTGCTCATCGTGGCGTCTGCCCAAGTCGCCGACGAGTACCTCAACAACCCCTTCACCGACGACAACACCGACACCGGGACCGACGTCCCTATCCCAGAGGCGATCAGCCTGGGTCGCCTGGTGTTCATCAAGCACGAGCTCGAGCGCCGGCCAGCCGGCGTGAACTTCGCCAAGGCGGGGGATTGGGCCGTGCGCTACACGACTGGGGAGCAGACCATCTCGGCCGATGTCGAGCGCCACTGGAAGTACTGGCGCCTCATTCCGCGCGACGACGCCGACGCTTCGACCCTCCAGTCCCCCCTGTTTGTGGGGGCCTGATGGCGGGACCTTTCACCACGGTCATCGACCTCGACAAGGGCTGGAAGAAGAACAAGCTGGCCTTCCGCGAGCTCAAGAAGTGGAAGGCGGTCGCGGGCGTCTTTGCGGGTCGCAAGCACCCCAGCGGCATGAGCTCAGCCCAGGTCGCGGCCATTCACGAATTCGGCAGCCCAACCCGCGGGATCCCGCCTCGGGCCTTCATGAAGCGGGCGTTCGCACAGGGTCTATCCCGCAACATCGCCCATATGAAGGCTATCTACCGCGGCGCGACGGGGCCGAGCCCGGTGCCCGTCAAGCCGCGGATGCTCGAACTGGCGCAGATCATGTCGAACGACATGCGCGTCGCTATCAGCGGGGCGTCCGGTTGGGCGCCCGGCCTCAAGACCAAGACGATCCGACAGAAAGGCCACGGCCGCCCGCTGGTCGATACAGGCTCGATGGTCGACTCGATTACCGGCCGCGTGGCGACGGGCCGCTTTGTCAGCAAGGCGAGGGCCCGATGATACTGGGCGCCCAACAGTTCACGCTGCGCCGCTTCGGGCCGACGCGTTACTCAGGGCACCAGCCCCTGCCGCAGTCGCCGTCCACCTCCGTCATCTTTGGCACCTTCCAGCCGCTCAACGGGGAGGAGTTGCAGCTCCTCCCAGAGGGGGACCGGGTGCGCGACACGCAGAAGTTCTACACCGAGCAGGAGATTCGGACGGTCAACGAGCTGACCGAGACGCCGGCCGACGAGCTCGAGGCCTACGGCCAGGTCTACGAGGTGCATCGGGTGGAGCGGCACGGGCCGGGAGCGCCGCTCCCTCACTTCAAGGCCCTCCTCGTGAGGAAGCAGCTGTGAACCAGGCCGACCTCAAATCAGCGACGGCCGACTGGGTGGCTTCCCTCGGAGGGCTGACCGATGACCGCGTGCTGACCGGCCGGGGCACCCCCGACCCGAAGGGTGTGCGGCGCGGTAAGCCCTACGCGCAGTTGACGCTGATCACCACGACGCAGCTTGGCCAAGAGCAGAGCTGGGCGGGCGAATCGCCTGGGAACGAGCATGCGGTCAATCGGCACGTTGGCCATCGTATCGCCGAGTTCGACCTGCAGTTCTACGGCCTCGGCGGGGGCGACGTCATCGAGGACCTTCGGCGGGCATGCTGGCGGCAGCGCGGCATCGACGAGGCTACGGATCTTGGCATCCAGATTTTGGACGTCGGGCCCACCATTCACCTCGCGCAGTTGCTGGACTCGGCCTACGAGGAGCGGGCGCAGGTCGATCTGATGGTCGGGTACGTGGTCGAGGAGTTCGACACCGAGGCCGGGACTATCGAGGATGCGGCAGTGACGAACGCAGCCGTCGGCGGTATGGTCGGGACGGTACCCCTCATCGTGGACACGACGAACCCATGAAGGTGCGCTGGAACAGAGACGGCTTTGCTAGCTGCAAGGGAATCATCCTGCAGGGGCACGTCGTCCAAGAGGTCGACCCCGAGAAGTTCTACGTGGCGCTCGAGGCCGGCTGGCAGGCAAAGGTCGACGCCGGCATCATCGACATCGTCGAAGGTGAGCCGCAGGCGCCGAAGCCGAAGCGATCTCGGCGAAGCAAGAAAGCAGACGAAACGCCGGCTGCAGCGCTGGCCGAGACTGAGGAGAGCTAAATGGCTGGTCCTGCAGACACCATCACGCTGAGCATCGCGCTTGATGCCGCGCCCGTGACCAACCCGCCGCTGAACAGCATCCTGATCGCCGGCACCAATCCGGCCTTCTCGGATCGCGTTCGGACCTACGCGACGGCGGCAGCCGTGCTGGCCGACGAAGAGGCGGCGCTCGGCACCAGCGACTACGAGTACCTGGCGGCGGTGGCGGCGTTCAGCCAGAGCCCGGCGGTGCCGAACCTCAAGATTGGCCGGGTCGACAACTCGTCCTTCGTCGCCCAGGTGAACACCATCACGGTGGCGGCCGCCGCAGACGACGGTGACTACACGGTGACAGTCGACGGTGTGCCGTTCACGCACGCCGCGTCCGGAGATACTGCGGACGTCATCGCAGCCGCCCTCGTCGCGCTCATCCAGGCCAGCACTCTCAACGTCACGGCGGCAGGTGCGACCTCGCCGTTCACAGTCACCTCCGACACGGCCGGCGACGGTTTCACCATCAGCGTCAACGCGGTCAACAACAACCTCACGCTCGTCGAAACCACGCCGAACACCGGCTGGGAATCGGAGATGGCCCTCATTGCCGCCGAGGACGACGAGTTCTACTACGTCGTCACCTCCGGTCGGACGGCGGGAGTTATCGAGGACGTGGCCAAGTGGGCCGAGGCCAACCGCAAGATCTACATCGCGCAGAGCTCCGAGACGGGGATCGACATCGCCGAGCCGGCTACGCCCGACCTGGCGACCCGGCTCAAGAACCTCAGCCTCCTTCGCACGGCGCTGCTCTTCTACACGACCGACGCTACGGCGGCGGACGCGGCCTGGGCCGGCAAGAAGGCGGCCATCGATCCGGACGTGGCGACTACGACGTGGAACCACGCGACGCTGGCCGGAGTGGCCATCGACAGCACGCTCACCGCGACCCAGATGGGCTTCATCGACGGCAAGAACGCCAACGTCTACTTCAAGCTCGGCGGCATCGGCTCGACCTGGGAGGGGAAGGTCGCCGACGGGAACTACATCGACAGCGTGGTCACGCTCGACTGGACCTACTTCCGCATGCTCGCGGATCTGCAGACGCTGTTTCTCAATGCGAGCAACCGCGGCGAGAAGGTTCCCTATACGACCGGCGGCATCACGAGTATCGCGGACGTCATCAGGAACCGGCTGCGCATCGGGACCGACGTGGTTTCCCCGCCGCACTTCAACGACGATCCTCAAGCTGTCGTCACCCTCACTGGCCGGCGGGACGCGCCCACGACGGACATTCAAAACCGGATCGTGCGCGGATCATTCCAGGTCGAGGTGGCCGGGGCGGTCCACAAGCTGACACTGTCTGGAGCCGTGGTCACCACGCTATCGTAAGGAGCGGCAATGAGCCTGAAGACCTACAACCTCAAGGAAGTCATCCTCACCGTCAACGGAATCCCGGTGAGTGGCTTTGGCGACGGGGACGCCGTGACTGTCGAGTTCAGCGAGGAGGCGTGGACCATGGTGGTCGGCGCCGACGGCGAGGTAACCCGAAGCCGCACCAACAACGAGTCGGGCAGCTTCCAAGTCACGCTGATGCAGACCTCGGAAGCGAACGGCATCTTTCAGCAGTGGATGCAGCAGGACAAGCTGTTCGGCCGCGCACTGGTCGGCGTGACGCTGACCGACACGACACGCGGCGAGGTCATCGCGGCGACGCAGTGTTGGATCGAGCAGACCCCCAGTCGCGAGTTCAACCGAGACGCCGGCAGCCGTGTGTGGACCATTATGGCGCCACGCCTGGTTGACGAGCCGCTGAGCGCACTGGCGTTCGGCTTCGACCTACTCTAGGCCATGAGCAAGAAGACCAAAGAGAGGAGCATCGCCGACGCGGAGCAGCGCGACCACGCCTACGTGGTTCTGCAGCATCCGGGGGAAGAGGGCTTCGAGCTGCTCACCGAAATCCTGAGCGTCGTGGGCGACTCGCTGGGGCGGCTGCTCCAGGCTGCCTCGTCCGAGGAGAAGGAGGGTGTGCTCGACGGACACGCCGTGGGCACCGCGCTCACCCAGCTCGCCGTCGAAATCAGGAAGTCCGGCGGGCCGAAGCTCATCAAGCGCATCCTGAAGTACACGACGCGGGACGGTAAGCGCTTCCTGCCCGACGGTGTCGGCACCGACCAGATGTGGACGTTCAACGAGACGTTCCAGGGCAACTACGGTGAGATGTTTCTGGCGGTCGGCTTCGTCCTGGAGGCGAACTACCGCAATTTTTTCGATGGGCCGCTGCGGAAGATACAGGGGCTGATGGCGACCCAGATGGCGGCGCCCCTGCACTGATACGCCTGCGCGAGCGGGCAACTCGCGCGGGCGTCAACTGGTACGTATTCCGGGTGTGGCAGATCGGACGGGATTCGCTGCACGATATCCAAACCCTGTGGAGTGTGGACGATGTGGTCCAGGCTCTGGCCTTCGCAGAAGTCGAAGGCGCCGAAGTGAAGGCGTAGCCGAATGGCGATCGTCCGCGAGCTGATAACGATTCTGGGCTTCAAGGTCCAGGAGTCGAAGATCATCAGGGCCGAGAAGGCGGTCAAGAAGTACACCAAGACCGCCAAGATGGCGGCGCGCGCCACCAAGGGTCTCAACTCACAACTCGCAACCTTCGGCCGCAGCCTGCTGGGTCTCACGACCGGGGCTTTCGCCGTCCGCGGCATCGTCCGAGAGCTGACTGAGTTCGAGCGCCTAAGTGCCATCCTCGTCACGCTCACCGGCTCAACCGAGGCGGCGGCGCGACAGTTCCGTTTCATCGACGAGTTCGCGCGCACTACGCCGTTCAACATCGACCAGGTCACGAGGGCCTACCAGCGCCTCAACGCCGTGGGCATCCAGCCGACGCGTCGAATGTTGGACGGGCTCGGCAAAATCGCCGCCGCCATGGGCTCGGACATTGAACGCCTCGTCGAGGGAACTGTGCAACTGCAGTCTGGGCTAACTCGTCAGCTCAAGAACGTCCTGAAGGCGCAAATCAGGCTCAGCGAGCGGGGCCGCAAGGCGAGATTCGAGATCCGCGGACAGGTTTTCGAGATCGAGAACACGACAGAGAACGTCCTGGCCCTGCTGACCAGAATCGGAGAGACGGAGTTCCAGGGCGGCATGGCCCGGCTCATGGAGCGCCTCCCGGGGCTGTTCAGCAACGCTGTCGATGCTGTGAAGCGGTTTGTGCGCGCAATGGGCAAGGGAGGCCTCACCGCGGCGCTCGAGCGTCTCCTGCGCGCGTTCATCGGAACCACTGAAGAGACGATGGAGTTCGGGGAGCTCGTGGGGCGCGTGCTCGGCGCACCGATCAATACCCTGGCTGCGGCCCTCGAGTTCGTTCGGGAACACGCCGACCTCTTCCGGATGGCGCTACTCGCCCTCGGCGCCGTCATAGTGCGCTCGGGCTTGACTGCCCTTGTGTGGGCGCTGACGGCGGCGCTCGGAGCCATGGGGCTGTCGATAACGAAGGCCACACTGCCGCTCTGGGCCATCGGCGCGGCCTTTGCTGCCGTCATCCTGCTCGTACAGGACCTCTGGGTCTTCATGATGGGCGGGGAGTCCGCCATCGGCGTGTGGGTCGAGTCGATGAGCGAGGCCGGCGGCATACTCGGCGCCTTCGCTGACGGGCTGATCTGGTTGCGCGACAACGGCGACGTCATCATCGAAAGGGTGGCGGACGCTTTCGGCTTCCTGGCCGACATCATCAAGGACATCGCCAGCACTTTTACCTCCATCTTTGGGGGCGACGAGAGCGAGTTCGTCGAGGAGATGGAGCGCCAAGCCGCGGGCGTTGATCAGCTACTCGACGCCAACGAGCGAAGTCTGGCTCAGATGCAGGCAGCCCGGGACCTGGCCCGTCTGCGCGGGAGAGAGGCGGAGGCCGAGCGATTTCAGGATGAGGCGAACACCCTCTTCAACGTGCGTCGACAGTTGATCGCCCAAGAACAGGGAATTCGGAGAGCGGTGGCTCGCGAGCAGGCGCCCGCCGGGACGCTCGGGGTCAATGACCCGATCACTGCTGCCGCACGGCGAGCGTCCACGCCGCCTAAGGCTCCCGGTGCCAGCGCGACGAACAACACGACGAACCAGAGCAACTCGCTGAGCATCGGTGAGATCAACGTCGTCTCGCCCGAAGGCCTTGGCCTTGGCGACGAGGGAGGCCTGGGCCTCGAGGACAGCGTAGTGGGCGCGCTCGAGTCGGCCTGGGACCGCGTGGCTCCGAGCATCGCTGGCTCGGGCAGGGCGGTCGACTGATGGCGTCAGGACCCACGCTACTCAAGACGAAGAAGAGCTTCGGGTCCGTCATCATCGGTCCGACGGATCGGCACTTCATCCTCGACGTTACTACGTCCGACGAGCATCGCTACCCATTCGGCATCACGCAGCACCCCGTCGAGGATGAGGTCGAGTTCTCAGACCACATCCAGCAGCGTCCCGTGGAAGTCGTCATCAACGGCATCATCTCGAACACCCCCGTCTTCCAGTCCAACCCGGAGCCCAACCGCAGCGGCACCGCGTATGACTTGCTGACCGAGGTGGCGAACCTGCGCCTGCCGGTAACCGTCATCACGGGCGATCGTCTCTTCGGGCAGATGGGCATCAAGGAGTTCAAGGTGCTGCGCGGCACGCGTATCAGCGCCAACGAGCTTCGAGTTCGGATCAGCCTCATGCAGGTGCGCTCCACTACCACCCAATTCGTTCTGCTCGACGAGTCTCTATTCGCCGACGACGTCGCCGACAGCGGCTCGGACGAGGACGAGAATGGGAGCAATCCCGGGGAGGAGCTGGCGCCGGACGAGCCGTTCACCAGCTGGCTCTCCGATGGGATAGATGGGCTCAGCCGCGTCATCGCGGGACCGCCAGCCGAAGCTAGCGGGCTGGATCCGACATGATCAAGCGCTTTGCCATCAACGCGTCCCGCGGCAAGCAGGCATTCCTGTCCCAGATCGGAATCGAGTCCCCGACATCATTCCGCTTCCGCCTCTACTACGTGCGGCGGCGGGAGGCGTGGTATTTGCGGATCGAGTCCGCTGACGGCACCCCGCTCGTGTCCGGCGTCCGGATCGTGTCCGACTTTCCTCTCATCGATCAGTACAGGCAGGCGCTGGGCAACATCGACACCGATCTGCTGGTCATGGACCTGACGAGTAGCGGCATTGAGCCGACCCGGGACGGCCTCGGAGAGGACTACGTTTTCATCGAAACGGACGAGTTCTGATGGTCGATCGGCTCTTCAATCGTGAGGTGGCAGTGACCGTGGGGGAGTCCGCGGTCATCCTGGCGCGCCGATGGGACGAGCTCGATATCAAGTTCACCGTTGACCAGACCGTGCGCGGCAAGCCCAACACGGGCGTGGCCGAAATCTTCAACCTCAATCCAGACTCTCGTCGCTGGGCGCGCACCTACGGCCGTGTAATGCAGATCGAGGCCGGGCACACCGGCCGGACTGGCGTCATCTTCAGCGGCGACGTCCGGGCGGTCACCATCACACACAAGAAGAACGGCGACGTCATCACGAAGATCGAGTGCGCCGACGGGGACAACGCCTACGTCGAGAGCACTGTCAGCGTGACCATCGGACCTGGCCGGACCGTGCGCGACGCGCTGCTGGAAATCGTGGACACCATGGAGCTCGAGCTGCTGCCAATCCCAGCCGAGCTCAGCGGCGCTCTGTCCGAGGAGTACCTGAACGGACGTACAATGGTTGGCCAGTCCGCACGGTACATGGACCAGATCATGGATCGCATCGGGGCCGACTGGTCGATCCAGGATGGGCGGCTCCAGGTCATCCGCAAGGGCGGCCCGACACGTCAGGTCGCGGTGGTGGTATCGCCCGACACGACTCTGATCGGCTCGCCGACGCTACAGACCAAGAAGAAGAAGCGCGAGATTCAGGTCGTGGGCGTGAAGTTCAAGATGCTCCTGGAGCCTTCACTCCGGCCGGGACGATCAGTTCTGCTGCAGTCGAGAGAGTTCGACGGCCCCTACGTCGCGCAGCGGGTGCGCCACATCGGCGGCAATGGCTTCGAGCAGTCCTTCTACACCGAAGTCGAGGCGACCGCGCTATGACGAACCTGCCCGACTACACAGTCAGAATCGACGAGGTCTTCGACGCGGTGGTCGACGCCCGTCTGCGCCAGATCAGGGTGGGCATGCCGGGCATCGTTCAGAGCTACAACTCGAGCGAGCAGAGCTGCGACGTCCAGCCGGCGCTGACCGAGCCGGACGGAACCCAGTACCCCGTCATCACCCGGGTGCCTGTGGTGTTCCCGCAGGGCGCTGGCTTCGCCATTACCTGGCCCCTGTCCGAGGGGGATAGCGTGTGGCTGTCCTTCGCCGAGCGCGACATTGAGCGTTGGCTCAATCAGGGCGGCAACCAGTCCAGCAACAGCCCGCGCGTATTCGACATGAGCGACGCCGTGGCGTTCCCCGGCATGAGCCCGTACAGCGCGCCTCTCTCGGACGCCGGCGTGGACCACATGGTCATCAGCATCCCCGGGGGCAAAGAGTTGCGGCTCGGACAAGGGGCGACTGACTTTGTGGCGCTGGCCGCAGACGTCTTGACGGAACTGCAGTCGATTAAGACAGACTTCGATTTGCACACGCACAGTGGCGTCACTACTGGTCCGGGCGTCTCGGGGGTTCCATCAGTGCCACTGACTGCTCCAAGCTCCGTTGCGGCGACCAAAGTGAAGGCTGAGTGATGCCGACGATCGACTTCGCCATCGACGAGACGACTCGGGACCTAGTCTTCGACGGCCAGCAGTTCGGGTTCAACCTCGGACGCCGGGCCATCGCGCAGCGCCTGCTCATCAAGTTCGGGACCTTCTTGGGCGAGTGGTTCCTCGACGTAACGGCCGGGATTCCCTATCGCGAAGAGGTGCTCGTGAGGGCCCCGGACGAGGCGGTCTTGAGCGCGCTCTTTCGGCAGAATATCCTTGAGACGACAGGAGTCACGGGGATCAGCGAGTTCGCGCTGGCGCTACAGCCAGCCAGCAGGGGTCTGAGCGTGTCGTTTGTGGCGACCACCGATGAAGGAGAGCTGCCCGTGACCCTCGGCCCCGATCCACTCCAACCCTCGATGTTCGTCCTGCTCTTCGACGACTCGCGTTTGATGGTGCCAAGCTGATGGCGTTTGGACTCGACCCCACAGGATTTACGCTCAAGACGTTGGCGGACATCCGCGCGGCGCTCGAGAGCGATGGCCGAAACCAGTGGGGGCAGGGCCTGAACGTGTCGCCCGACGGCGCCGCGGGGCAGATGATCGGCATCGTCGCGGGCGCGCTGGACGAAATCTGGCAGGGCCTGCAGGCGAGCTACGACACGCTTGTGCCGCAGAACGCCGAGGGTGTGCTCCTCGACAACCTGGCCCAGATCATCGGTCTGACGCGCCTCGCGGCGACGGAGAGTACAGCCCCTGTCACGCTTACCGGAACCGCAGACACGGTCGTCGTCGCCGCCACCAAGTTCTCCGTCGGCACGGGCGGCGACGTCTACCTGTTGGATGAGGACGTGACGCTGACAGCCGGTACGGGCACGGGCACAGTGACGGCCCAGACGCCGGGGTCGCTGCAGGCCGCCGTCGGCTCCATCGACACCATCGTCACTCCCGTGGCCGGACTGTCGACCGTGACCAACACGTCGGACGCGCTCGTCGGGCGCGACACTGAGTCAGATGTGGAGCTCCGCCAGAGGCTCAAGCGCGGCTCGCAGTTCATCGGATCGACTAGCCGGGGCTCCATCGAGTCCCGCATCGTGCAGCAGCTCGAGGGGATCACCGACGCGCTGGTCCGAGAGAACGCGTCCGCTGTGACCGTAGGAAGCCTGCCGCCGCACAGCATCCAGGTGGTCCTCGACGGCATCATCGTCTCCGAAGACGTGGTCAATTTCCTGGCCAGCAACGTGCCGGCCGGCATCGAGACGGTCGGGGCCTCAAGCGGCGTGTTCACAGACTCGCGCGGCAACGACCACACGTTCAAGTGGTCGGCCGTAACCCTGACGGACATCGGCGTAGACGTGACCGTCACGACTAACAGCCTCTATCCCGCCGACGGAGACGCGCAGGCGCGTCAGGCCGTTGTGGATATTGTCGACGACATCCGGGTCGGCGAGGACATCCTGAACGCCGCTGTGCTGTGCGAGGTTTTCCAAGTGCCTGGCATCGTGACGGTGACGATTGGCCTTGGCCCCCAGGCCGGACCCATTGTAGCAGGCGCCGACATCTCGATCGGGGAGACAGAGAAGGCGAATATTGATGACGCGGCGGCTGACGTAACGGTGGTCAGCACATGACTCACCTGGTCGACCACAACGAGGACCTGCGCCAGCAGATGGTCGATCGTTTGCTGTCTCAGTTCGAGACGCTCGAGAACTGGCTCAAGTTCGTCGACTGGCTGGCTCCGAGCTTCCAGGAGGCCGAGAATGTCGCCTATGACCTCAGCGCGGACAGGCTGCTCGACACGGCCGAGGGCGAGGTGCTGGACCAGTACGGGGCCCTCCTGGACGAGCCGCGCGACGATCTCGATGACGACACGTATAGCCGCGTGCTGAACTCTCGCATCCTGAGCAACCGGAGCTCAGGAGTGCTTGAGTTCCTTCTCGAGATAACGGCTCGACTGGCCAACACGGAGCTTGCGAGGGTGATTGAGTTGTTTCCTGCTGGCGTGTCGACCGAGTATGTGGTCCCGAGCTCTCTCACCGCCGGAATGCGTGCTCGCATTGTGAAGCTCCTCGACCGGGCCACGTCGGCGGCGATAGGAATCAAGGTTGTCGAGGCGGTCCCCGGCTACTTCGGCTTCGAGGGCGATCCCGAAGCCCTGGGTTTTGGCGAGGGCGTCTTCGCAACGAGGATAGACGACAATGGCTGATCGAGTGATTTCTCGTTGGGCTGAGAATGCAGCGGCGGGCGACAAGGCCGACCCGGGCTTGGCCCAGGAGCTGACAGGTTATCTCAACCTACAGAAGCCGCCACACGACGAGTTCAACTACCTGATGAGCCAGGTTTCTGGCCGCCCCTACGTCTTCAGCACGGCAAGCGACGCAGCAGCAGAGCTTCCGGTCGGAAAGATGGGAATCGTTGACGAGGACGCCCTCGGCGTGGACCCGTTGACGGGGCTCTGGACATTCAGCGACGTCGGGACGGACGTCAGCGCCGCGTGCGTGGCATGCGATGGGCGGTATGTATACGTTGGCTACGAGGGCGGCTCCAACGAGTCGAAGTTTCGTCTCCTCGATCGAGAGACCGGCGTTCAGGGCGGGGGCTTCGATTTTCCCAACGCCGAGGACGTGAGATCCATTCACAGCGATGGGGGTATGGTCTTTGTGGCTCACGGGGACTGGGTGAGCGCCTACAACGTTCCGGCCAATATCGGCGACACTATGCTGCCCGCTGTCTGGGAGTTCGACCACGGCGCCGCCGTCAACGCCGTCTACAGTGACGGCAATCGACTGTTTATGGGCGGCGTCTCCTCAGGCGGCGTGTTGACGCGTTCCAGGGTGCGATCGACCGGGGTCTCCGACTGGGATAATTCGGACGCGAACCCCGGCCCAATCAACGCACTCGCGTCGAACGGAAGATATGTCTACGTGTGCGGGCCAGGTGTGGGCGTGACTTTGCGCCGCCTTCGGTACGATACCGGGGTCAGCCTGCACAACTACGACCACGGCGCAGAGACGTATGACCTGGCGCTTGGTCGAGAGTCTGTCTTCATCTGCGGAGCCGACTCTGCCGGTGACCGTGTTCGCCGCCTAAACCTCGCGCTGGTTGTGGACTGGAGCACGTCCGGTCTGGGCAGCTCGATTCACAGGTCGATAGTCTACGACGGCGATCGACTTTGGGTGGGCGGAGACCGGGTCGGAAGCAGGACGCTGGTGGGGATAGATCCCGTTCTCGGCGAGACGGACGCGTTTGAGTTCGACCACGGCGCGTCCGCCGACGTGCAGGGTCTAGCGACTGACGGTTTCGGGCTGTTTGCTGCGATCGACATCGACGCCAATGACGACCTCGTCCATCGACACTCCATCGACACCACACCTCGCCTAGTTCGCAGGATGGCTGGCACGGAACGCTACGGCCGACCGTACCACAATGCGCTGATGATTGTCGGCGCTGACCAGAGGATCTGACATGGCCGTAGCAGATGAACTACTCAAACAGCACGCAGACATGCAGGTGGCCCGCGCGCCACTGTTTACTGCGCTGGCCGCCAGCAAGTACGCGACTCGCCATCCGGCCGGCACCTCCGACATGACGTCGCTGAACCTCGCCAAGGGCGGCTTGGCCATCAAGGCGGCCGTCGAGGTCCTGCTGCGAGAAGACGCGTCCAAGCGCACCGCGCGCTGCACGATCGACGTCTTCGACCTGACAACCGACTACACGGTCACAATCGACTCGAACGCTCACACGGTGAACGGCACGACCGACATCGAGGCGACGATCGACCTGCTCGTGGCGGACGTGAACGCTGGGCGGGCCGGCGTCCAGGGCGTGGCGGAGACCGAGTCCGGCCGTACGCAGGCGACCATCACCGCCTATGACGTCGGGACGACCTACGACATCATCCTCGACGGCTTCACGCTGTCGGTTGTGGGCGAGGCCGACGGGCCGGACACGGCGGCGGCGCTTCGGGACGCCATCAACGACTCTGTCCTGGCCTCGAAGCTGACCGCCACCGCGGCAGCCTCGGTCGTCACGATCGACAACGACACCGCCGAGACCTACACGATCGACGTGGCCGACACGGGCGGCGCGGGCACGATCAGCTTCGATGCACTCCCGGCGACGGCCTCCCGCGAAGGCAGCGGCGACGCGAGTGTGTTGCTCATCGAGGGGACGGGCAGCCCGAGCTACACGATTACGGTGAGCGAGGCGACGGGGACTGGGCGCTGGAGCCTGGCCGCGGACGCCACGACCTGCACGTTTTCTCTGTTTGGTGTCCACACAGGGCGAACCGCTGCCGTCGAGCTCTCTGGCGAGGAGAGAACTGTCACCAGGAATTGGACCGAGCGCATCAGCACCGCCGGCCTCACGCACATGATGGTCGTCGTGAGCACGACGGACGGCATGGTGGCCTCAGCCATAGGCCCGGCCCAGCTCGAGTAACGAACGGAGGCACCCATGTTCAAAGACGTCTTCTCGCTTCCAGACAAGGGCAAT
>Ga0224508_10002282_pt1 | contig 16480 bp, 18 predicted proteins | sample SF_Jan12_sed_USG_4_FD_170157 | JGI IMG/M metagenome (GOLD analysis project Ga0224508, IMG submission 170157) | Sediment microbial communities from San Francisco Bay, California, United States - SF_Jan12_sed_USGS_21 | ecosystem: Environmental > Aquatic > Marine > Sediment | place: USA... | reverse complement strand
ATCAGTTCGCCGTAATAGGCAGCCGAGACAGCGAACTTGGTGGAAGCTTCGTGTGTTTGGTCTGCGGCGGAAGCTTGCGCTGAAGCAAGTTCCGTCTTTGCCCCAGCGTCTTCCTGCGCATCGACGACCGGCGATCCCCAGATAGTTATGGCAAGCACCAGTGTGGTCAGGAATAGCGCATTTCGCTTGAAGACCAGGGCCCGCGATCTGGAATGAGTTATTCTCATAAGCGTTGAATTCTATTGACCGTTCGTCATGAATCCTTGCTGTCTTGCCATGTGACCCTCCGATTTGCCGGGTCTGTCGCAAACCAGAATGGGTGCGAGGTCTACCGTACCCGCACGTGACACATATTTGCCACAACGCACCAAGGACTCTGACCGGAATCAGAATGCTCGTAATGACCCCAGCGAGGTTCGAACTCGCGTTACCGGCGTGAGAGGCGGATACAATGGCGCAGTCATGTCGTGCTCAAGGGCGAAAGCCTCAGTGACCAAATAATGACCAGAGCCCAGGGCAAGCCGGAGGATTCCAGGGAACTGCAGGGTACGAAAGTAAGAGGTCGGACTGCATGTCTTTGAAAGCGATATGCGGGAAAACCGAGTGGCCGCGTAGGGTTAGCGTATCGCTGACACTAGGGTTCGATTCCCACCGCCTCCACTATTCCGGTTTCTCGACCGACCGCCATGTTTCTTCCACTCCTCTGGAGATCATCCACCGTTGGAGCACATCCTCGCGAATGAGCTCGCCGGAAACACGAAGCATCGCCTCGATGTCGCGAAGGTGTTTTTCTGAACCGCCTTCTCGATAGAACTCCAACTTCCGGACGATGACATACTCGAGCGGAGCCACATGCACAGGCTCACCATCCACCTCGACCGGTCTGCGCTCCGAAAGCGCCCATTGATGGAACGGATCGCGGTTTGCGAGAAACACGTCGGCTTTGAACCCGCTCTCATGATGAATGAGGTTGAAGTGCCCTCGCTGGGCCCTGAGCACTTCCTGAACGATGATCTCCTCCGGCGGGCAGTAGAACTCTTCGAGCGGAAACAGCTCACCGATGCGCGCGGTGTCGCTTTGCTTCAGCGCGAGAACGAGATCCACATCGTGAGTGACCCGCGGTTCTCCATAGAACACCCCAGCCACGCTGCCCGTGATCATGTATGTGAACCCTGCTCGCTCGAGCCGTCGGGTGTAGAGAAGAACGAGGTCAGTCTCGGACATGCGAGAACGCTTCTCTCACCGCGGCCGCGACTTGGTCATTCGACCAATCGGGGTGTTGCTGGCGTATGAATGCCTCTTTGAGGCGACGCACGGACCAATACAAATCGCGCGCGGCGCTCCAGCGCTCACCGGGCGTCATCTGACGGAATCGCGAGATCTGAGCCTCTCGTGCCTCCGAAGCATGATCCACGCGGATGAGGGTATCGCGTATGGTCGAAAGCTCAAGCGAGGGCATGCTCGCCGCAAAAAAACGTGAGCAGCCGTCGACGATCGGGACCGAGGGTCGCCGCCGAGACCAACGCTACCGCCACCGCGCGCCCCCAACCCGAAATGGTCAGTGACCCAATAGTGACCAGAGCGCAGGGCAAGCAGGAGCATTCCAGGGTACTGCAGGGCGCGGGAGTAAGAGGTCGGGCTGCATGCCTTTGGGCACGATACGCGGGAAAACCGAGTGGCCGCGTAGGGTTAGCGTATCGCTGCGCTCAGGTTTCGATTCCCACCGCCTCCACTGATAAGCATCCGAGATCATTTCGCTTTGATCTCGGGTGGCAAAATCACTGGCAAAAACCTGCTCTGAAACAGGGGCTGTTTCGGGTATTTCTCGTTTTGCCAGTGGCAAAACCGCGAGCTTGCTCGCGTGTAAGTCGACGTCGAGCTTGCTGATTTCGTCGCACAGCGTCGACCACTCCCATGAAGTGTACGCGTCGATGACTTCGCCTTTCGCGTTGTGTGTCATCAGCTCGATCACTTTGCTGCGCGTCCTAGCGCCCATGGTCGACGGGCTTCGCCCAACCAACTCGCCCCATCAGATGAAGATCCAGCCCCGCTCGACGACCACGAATAAGACGATGCTCATCACGAAGAACCAACCCACCTGAACGCGTTCCACGGAGCGACTGATCGGCTCCCGCGCGAGGAGAAAAAACGAGAGCGGAATCAAGTAGTAACGCTGCTCGATCAGCCAGGCTGGTAAGAGAAAGAGGATCGTGAACGGATACAGAAGCCACCAGTGGCCGCGCAGTCGAACAGTGCGCAACGACAGGGCCGCCAGTGCGACAGGCACGAAAAACAGAAGTCTCGAGACCCGGGTGGATGAGAAGAACGTGAGCACGTCGTTGCGCAAAAAGGGCTCCGACAATTGCGTATTGTACGGATGGTCTACCGAGAACCCGAGCCAGAACGTGACAAACAGCACGCAGAGCCCGAACCATCCAGGCCAGGTGCGGAGCGGTGACAAGGCTTCGCGGTGGCGCGCCGCAAAGAAAGGAACGAACAAAAAGAAGCACAGAAACAACAAGAAGAAGACATTTCCCAGGTGCAAGCTGGTCGCTGGGTGCGCACCCGCATCTCCGATCGCGACGCCGCGGTTCGCCACCAAGAACACGACGAAGAGCGCGCCGGTCAACAGAAAAACCCAGTACTTCCCGAGAGTCTGCTTGACAGGTGCCCAGCTCCAGCCGTTCTCCTCGACGTATGACCAAATCAAAACAAACGCGACCCAGACCACGTTGGTCTGTCTGATCAAGCAAGAGATGAGGCCGAACAAGCCGGCTTGGCGAGGACGCTTCTGCGCCGCAGACAACACCATCAGCAAGACGAAGAGCAGCGAGGCGATGTCGGTATAAATCAAGAAGAACAGTGGGAAGGCCACGGGTAGGAACGCAAACTGCAACGTGTTTGCCATCGGGTTTCGAGCCTTCTGCGCCTTCGCGGAGAAATAGAACGCCGCGACCGTTGCGAGGCCGACCATGAAATTGAAGAAGCGGATGGTTCTCACGCTGAATGCGTCCACCGCCCAAGCCAGGAAACCGAGGAGCGCGTGATAGCCCGGAATCATGGTGAGCCTCGGGTCCAAGCGAGAATAACCCCTCGCGAAAATCACAATCTGGGGATAATGGACGCGCTCATCCACGTGCAGCGGGTTGTCATAGAAGGCGACAAAGGCGGCGGTCGCGACGACGACGAACCCAAGAAGACCCCACGCCATGCGCCGCGACGCGTTCACCAAGCACAGGTTGATGCACAAGCGCGGGGACTACAACTCCGTGACCACCAGAATCCAGCCTTGTGGCGCATGTTCTGTGAGACAGAGTACAAAATTTTCTCGAAAGATTCCCTGCTGGAATAAGTGGCGAAATTTTGCGCATGGATTCGGTCGCTTTTTCTTGAAAAGCGATTCCAGTTCAGTATAGCTTCGCTTCTTTCCAGCCCCGGTCACATTGGGCGAGTCACAGAACAAGGAGATTCTGATTATGCAGCGAATTCTCGCGATTTTTTCAACCTGCGCGCTTGCGTTAGTGGTAGGCGTCGCCTGCGGAGACACGTCCGTCGACTCGACCACCGCAAGCCTCGACTACGACGGAAGCGGTTCAGGCATGGGTTCGGGTTCGGGTATGGGCTCAGGCTCTGGAAGCGGCTCGGGGTCCGGCATGGGTGCAGACTGCACCCCGGGCTTCTACAAGAACCACTTTGAACTCTGGGATGATGATCTCGACAATTGCGGAGAGAAGAACGGGGAGCGTAAGCGCAACTGCGGTCCCTATCCGGAGCTCGAGCGCGACTGCTGTGATGGCATGGAATGCGATGACCTGCTCATGGACCTGAGCGCCGAAGAAGGTAGCGACGAGGCAATGCGTAGCGCCGCGAAGGCCTTCCTCGACGCCTGCTTCGCTGATATGGAGCCTTGCGAAGACGAGGATGACCCCGAGTACGAAGACTGAGCGCTAGAGCATGTAAGCTCACGCAAGAAAGGCGGATCTCGGTCCGCCTTTCTTCGTTTAACGGTTCGAATGGTAATCTGCTCGACGCTTGAATAACGAGGTCCACCAAGTTTCGATCCGCGCGGTGTATGCGAGCCTCGCTGCCGCGGGGCTGAGCGTTGTGTTGGGCGCCTTTTTCGGCAATTTCTTCGATGGCGCGCCCCTCGGAAACGACAACTCTTCCCACTACGCCGAGATCATCTACATCGCCGAGCTGCTTCGGCTCGGTGAAACCGATTTCTGGTTCGACCAGACGAATCTCGGCTATCCGCTATTCCTGGCCTACCAACCAGCGCCGTCCCTCTTGATGGGCGCCCTCACGGCGCTCTGCAAGCCGCTGATCAACCCGATGCTGCTGTTCAAGCTCTCGGTGCTGATCGTCTGGGCACTGATTCCAGCAGCTTGGTACTGGGGCGGTCGCTGGCTCGGCATGGACCGGCTGTCGGCCTTGGTCTTTGGGCTGTTGGTGATGTCGGTGAGCGACTTTCGCACTTTCGGCCTCGGCATGACCAGCGTGACCGCCACCGGCCTCTACACCCAGTCTTATGGCACCTTGCTCCTGCCGCTCGCGATGGGAGGCCTCTATCGGTATCTCTTCGATCGGGACGTCGGTCTGAAAGTCCCAACCTTGCTGTTCTCAGCGACGCTGCTCACCCATGCGTATTTTGGTCTCTACTTGGCGCTGGCGGCCGGAGTCATGGTCATCATACGGCGGGATGGCCTCGTCGACCGTGCCCGACGGCTTACGCCGGTCTTATTACTGTCCGGCTTGCTCACCGCGTTTTGGGTGGTCCCCTTTGTGCTCAACATCGAGTATCAGGGGGGGCTTCCGTGGAGAGGCAAGGGTGAGAATGGATATCCCGTCCTCGAGCTCGCCCGCCTGGCCGTGACGGGGAAACTCTTCGATTATGGTCGCCTTCCTTGGTTGAGTGCGTTGATCGCAGTGGGCGCCATCCTTGCGTGGAAACGCAGAACGGGGACCCTCGCGCGATTCACATTGATCCTCCTCGCCCTGACGATCGTCCTCTTGCTCGGACGCACGACATGGGGCTCGTTCTATTCCCTCATTCCATTACACACCGAGCTCGAGGTCATTCGCTATCTCAACGGCGTCCACTTCTGTGGCTTGCTCTTAGCCGGGCCAGCGGCTGCCTTTGTCCTGCGGCGCCTTTCGGGCTGGATCGAGTCGTTGCCCGGACCAACCTGGCTCTCCCCTCGGCGGACCACCTTCGCCCTACTCGCCGCCGCGTTCGGGGGCTATCTGTTTTCTGTCACGACGAGCGCGGCGCGCCACCTGAGGTCGGTCGATGAATCGGAGCTCCATCTCCCGCAGCTCGCGGCGGCGCTCGAAACCGACCAATCTAGCCGCTTTCTCGCCCACAAGAAGCTGGGCACGGGGAGTCATTTCTACCTCAATCTTCTGCCGTCGCTGGCAAAGCGGCCGCAACTCGAATCGTTCTCACGCGGATATCACGACACCCTGAGCCTATACTACTTGGAGTATTTTGATTTCACCCCGGCCGCGTTTCGCCTCTACAACGTTGGAGCGGTCGTCGCGCGAAAGAGCGCGCTCGAGGAGGTCCCCGATTTTATGACGCAGAGCTGGACCGACGGCGAATTCTTCGTTTACGAGGGTTCGGCGGCGCGGGGGTATTTCGAATTCGTTCGAACGCCACTGACACTGGTCGGCGGCTTGAAGGAGCTTCGGCCCGTTGCTGCCATCCTCAGCCCCAGTCTCTTCAATCTGGGGGTTCTCCCACGCATTTCCGCCCAGCAGGACCCGGATGGGGACTCCCTCATCGTGCGACCTCGAGCCCGCGCCGACCTACGCCAAGGAGGGCGGCTGACCGCCGAAAATGAGCCGGCCGGACGCCTGCTGCGCCAACTTCTCCGGGGCTATTCCGCTGAGCCGGGGCGTTCTGAAGTTCTCGAGCAGAGCCACGCCCCCAATGAATATTCCGCGCTGGTCGACTCGAGAGGCGCCCCCGAGCGCCTCCTGCTGAAGGTAAGCTTTCACCCGTTTTGGACCGCGGAGGTCGACGGGAAGCGAACCCCGATTGACCACGTCGCACCGAATCTGATGGTGGTCGACGTTCCCTCGGGTCAACATCGCGTTCGCCTTCGCTTCCGTAATCCCAATTACCAGAAAGCCCTTTTCATCGCGTCGATGCTCGGCGTGGTCGTATGGTGTGCACTGGGCGCCATTCTTACTTGGCGTCGCAGGCACCCAGTCTAACATGCACGGTAATTAGGTGCTCCTTGACGGTCAATCCCTCGGTCATGCAAACCGTTCACATCGTCATCCCTTGTTACAACGAGGCAGAGAGACTCCCCGGCGAAGAACTGCTCGCATTCCTCGAGGCGAATTCATGGGCGTCGATTTCCTTGGTGAATGACGGGAGCGCAGACGAGACGCTAGTCCTACTCGAGCAACTGAAGGGATTGGCTCCAGAACGGATAGACGTCCACGACCTCCCCCAAAACGTCGGCAAGGCCGAGGCGGTTCGCCGGGGCATCCTCGAAAGCCTGCGCCGTCCATTCGACTTCGTCGCCTACTTGGACGCGGATCTCTCGACTCTTCCCGAGGCTTTCGAGGATATGCTCCAGGCGTCCAAACCTCAACACAAGTTCATTCTCGGATCGCGCGTCCTTCGCGCGGGCGCGGTCATCGAGCGGAGTCCTCGGCGCCATTATCTCGGACGCGTGTTTGTAAGCGCAGCTTCGACCGTTCTCAACTTACGTTTCTACGACACCCAATGCGGCGCTAAGCTGATCGAGCGCCGGTTGATTCAGCCGCTTTTCGCCGATCCTTTCCTGAGCCGATGGCTTTTCGACCTGGAGCTCTTGATGCGTCTGAGGCGGCTTCTTGGAGAAGAGGAGTTCAAGAACACCGTGCTCGAGGTCCCGCTGAGCCGCTGGATCGACAGTGGCAACTCCCGGATTCGAGCACGAGATGTCGCCTTGGTGCCGTACGAATTGCTTCGCATTAGGAGCCATTATCGAAGCTGAATGCGCTGAGGTTACGGCACGTAGGGTCGCTCTCTGCTAACTTTCCGCCGCCGCCCATTTCCGAAGACGATTGCCCGCATATGACCTGTTCCCTTTATCGCGCCCTGACTGGGTACCTGCTCTTGCTCTCTATCGTCGCTGGCTGTTCGGCAGGATCGGACGAAGGCGCCAATGGAAGCGCCGTGCCCGTAGCGCCGTTCCTGGACGGGGTCTTTCCAAGCCGGACGCCGAGCGGGCCCGGAAGCTCGGACTGGACGATCGTTCCGGCTTTTCCAAATCTCGAGCTCAGCGATACCTTGGTCATCTCGTCGAATCCGACCGACGATCGGCTCTACGTCGGATCTCGTAACGGCTTGATCGTCTCCTTTGAAAACCAGCCCAGCGCCGGCGCGACAGAGACCTTCCTCGATCTTCGTGACCGGGTCGCTGTCGTTTGGGACGGCGGTTTTCTTGGGTTGGTCTTTCACCCAGACTTCGGTGACCCGGGTTCGCCGAATAGCAAGACGTTCTATGTGTATTACTCGTCGCATTGCCCACTCGGCACCTCCGGGGACGCGCCCGACCTCGAGGCGTGTGACAACGGATATCCAAGAACGTCGACCGAAGGGTTCTTCGGTACGTACCTTCGCCTCTCCCGATTCGAAGTGTTTGAAGGCGCAATCGTGGGAGACCCCAGCACCGAGCAAGTGCTCATCAATATCCGACTCTATAACGACTCCCATCGAGGAGGAGGCATGGTGTTCCGGGACGATGGCTACCTGTACGTCACGATTGGCGATCAGTTCCGCTTCGACACTGCCCAAGATATCGTCGACACGCTCGAGGGAGGCTCGGTGCGGCTTGCGGTCGATGTGACCGAGAACGGCGACGGCACCTGGAGCTGCCCAGCCGGGAGCCATCAGCCGCGGCGAACATTGAATAGCAGCGGTGAAATCTCCGGTAGGTACTACTGCATCCCGAACGACAATCCATGGCTGGATGTCGGCGGTGGCGCGTTCGAAGAGTACTGCTCGATCGGACATCGAAATCCTCACCGCCTCGCAAGAGATCCGCTAACCGATCGGCTCTGGTCCGGTGAAATCGGAGAAGCATCCCGCGAGGAGATCAACGTCATCGAGTGCGGGAAGAACTACGGATGGCCCTTCCGAGAGGGCCTGATCGCCGGGGTACGGCCCGAGCCCCCATCGTACCTCGGGACCCTCACTGACCCAGTAATTGACTTCACGCGCGACCAAGCCCAAGCCATCATCGGGGGCTACGTGTATCGCGGCTCGAAGTTCCCGGAGCTTGTTGGGTACTATCTCGCCGGAGACTACGTCACCAACAAGGTCTGGGCGATCGCACTCGACGAAAACACGATGACCGCGACCAAGCTCTACCTCGCCGAGTTTTCCGCGGGAAATCTTGCGACCTGGGGGCAGGACAACAGCGGCGAGGTCTTTATGGGCGACGTTGCGGGCACAGGGTCGCTTTACACCCTCGAGCCTGTCGGCGAGCCGGTCCCGGACGCGCCGCCGCTTCTGTCGCAGACCGGAGCGTTCGCCGACCTCGCAGCGGCTGTCCCGAGCTCGGCGTGGATGCCTTACGGTCTAAATCAGCCGTTCTGGTCGGATGGCGCGCTGAAGTCGCGCTTTATCGCGCTTCCCAACGACGGCCGCCGTAACACGCCAGAAGAGCAGGTCGGGTTCTCCGCGTTCGGCGATTGGACGTACCCTACGGGCACGGTTTTCATGAAGCACTTTGAGCTGCCGCTCGACGAGGCAGACCCAACGAAGACCGCGCGACTCGAAACTCGGTTCCTGGTGCTTGGCGAAGATCAGCAGTGGTACGGGCTCACCTACCGATGGCGGCCCGACCGGAGTGAGGCGGACCTGCTCACCGCCGAGGAAACCGCTGATTACACGATTCGGGCTTCAGACGGTGGGACGCGGACACAGACTTGGTATTTCCCATCGCGGCTGGACTGCCTGAGCTGTCACCGGCAGGGCTCTGGCGGTGCTCTCGGCCCAAGCACCCATCAGCTCAACGGCGAGCTCAGCGAGTCGGGAACCTCTGGCAGCGGCAACCAGCTTCGCACGTGGAACGACCTCGGGATGTTCTTACCGCCCCTGGATGCCGTCGCGATCCCGATGCTCCCGAAGTCTCCATCGTTCAGGGATGTCACCGCGCCGTTGCAGGACCGCGCACGTTCGTGGTTGGATTCCAACTGCTCCTATTGCCATCGGCCTGGCGAAGCGAACGCGGGCTTCGACGCGCGGTTCACGACTCCATTTCCAGCGCAGCAGTTTCTGTGGACGGGCGTGCGCAACGACCTTGGAAACCCGGACACCGTCGTGATCTATCCCGGTGCCCCCATGCTATCGGCACTCTGGCGACGGAGCGACGTGGTCGGTCCGACTGCGATGCCCCCACTTGCGAAAGCGCTTGCCGAAGAGCCGGCAGTCGACTTGCTTGAAGCATGGATCGAGCGCATCAACCCCGACCTGCCGCAAACGGGGCTCCACTATGAGTACTACGAGATCGCGGGCTTAGCCGCTCTGCCCGACTTCGATGCGCTGACGCCGGCCAGCACGGGAACGATAAGCACAGCGGACCTCTCTGTGCGCGAGCACGATGATCACTTTGCATTCCGATTCAGCGGCTATCTCAGCATCGAGATCGGGGGCGATTACACATTCTACACGAGCTCGGACGATGGAAGTCAGCTCTTCATCGATGGCAGCCTGGTCGTCGACAACGACGGGCTTCACGAAGTCGAGGAGCGGTCTGGGGCCATCAGCCTGAGCAACGGCTTTCATCTCATCGTCATCACCATGTTCGAAGCAGATGGCGGCGAAATCCTGGAGACGAGCTGGGCCGGTCCTGACACCGTCGGCGCCAAAATCCCACTCGGGCCGGGCGGCCTCTTTCTCGAGATGCCCTCAGGCCCCGTGAACGACCCACCCGTGCTCACGAATCCAGGTGATCAGAACAGCCGGCAAGGAGAGGCCATCACACTCGAGCTCAGCGCGGCCGACGACGAAGCTGCCGCGCTCTACTTCGATGCGACCGGGCTGCCCGCAGGCTTGGCGATTGATCACGATAGCGGACGCATCTCTGGATCCATCTCTACGTCCGGTGTCACCACGGTGACCGCAAGCGTCTCCGACGGCCCCGAGGTTTCAACTGTAAGCTTCGATTGGACCGTCGAGCCCGATTGACGCTGGGGACTACCTGGGAACAAGAACGGGGTCCCGTTAAGCCAGCGAGCGAGCATGCCACTATGACTGTTCTTCATTGCGTTGCACCGCCGCGAACAACGCATGCAACGCCGACACCTCCGCAAGTTCGCGCGTCACGTCGGCCACAGGGCTTTGTGACAGTGTCATAAGAATGTCCGGTAACACGTTTTGTTCGTGTTCTTTGGCAGTGTTCTGATCGATACTTGTCCGCGAAACCGTTCGAGAATCGTCGGAGTCGGGTGAAGAGCCGGCTGTTCGATTCCCACCGCCTCCACCACTTAAGGCAAGTGATTGCTTGCGGTTAGCGAGTTCAGCCGCCGCGCGAGTGGACACGCAGTCGCCGGGGTCGGCTCGTTTCGGTATCAGTTCCTCGAAATTGGCAACGTTCTGTATGAGCCGCGGCCGGCGTTCGGTACCTTGCCCAAGGCCACCCTGCCCCGACTTCAACGCTACATGCACGAGCGCGGGGGCAACGTGGCCGGTTCTTCATGAACCGTGGGGCGCGTCATCGGCTTTGCCGGCGCCTCTGTCCGCGGCGTCAAAGAAGTTCTCCGAAATGTCCAAGACGTAGGGGCTGATCCGTCATAAGGTATCGGCCCGGTTGGCCGACGACCCCAAGAAGGAGAAATCATGCCTAAATTCCTCTGTCTGCAGCGCAGCCTCTCCGCCCCGGACGCAGAAAAGCCCTCTCCCGTCCAGATGCAAGAGATGTACGCCAAATTCGGAGCCTGGGCGGAGAAGTTCAAAGACAACCTCGTCGATATGGGTGGAAAGCTCGGCAACGGAAAGCTCGCTGCGACGGAACCTCCCGCCGACCGGCACTTCGTCGAAGTGAAGGAGCTGGTGGGCGGCTACATGATCGTCTCAGCGTCTAGTCTCGATGAAGCCATGAGAGTGGTAAAAGAATGTCCCGGCTTGGTGCGTCCCGGCTCGGGCTGCGAAGTCATTGAGATTCAGATGCCCGGCGGCTGATCCAGGAACTATCGGGTTTGAACGCTCCCGCTTCACTCCCCAAGAACTTCTTCCGGCGTGAGTACGCCAACCTCGTGGCCCTCCTCTCGCGGCGCATCGGAGTGCACCACATTGAAACGATAGAAGACGCCGTGCAGTCAGCCCTGATGACGGCGCTCGAACAATGGGGGGACTCGGGAGCGCCCGGCAATCCCTCTGCCTGGCTCTATCGTGTGGCCCACCGTCGCGTGCTCGACGAACTGCGGGGCGCCGCTCGCAGACGAGCAATCATCAGCGAACAAAGTGACCGAGTCGAAGCCAGCGAGGACCCCCTCGAGGTCTCATTTGAACAAGAGCTCCCGGATGACCTCCTCCGCATGCTCTTCGTGTGTTGCGACCCGCAAATCCCCGCCGCGTCGCAGCTTGTCTTCTCTCTCAAGATCCTGTGCGGCTTCGACGTCCAAGAGATTGCACTGCGCCTCTTTCTCAGTGAAGCTGAGTCGAGCTCGTCAGCGCTTGCACGCGATCGGAAAGGAGGGTTGGGACGTTGCGGGCGACCAGCAGAATGACCGCCTCCCCACGGTCCATCATGTGCTCTATCTGCTGTTCACTGAGGGTTATCTCTCGTCACACGCAGAACAGGCCATTCGCCGGGAACTCTGTGCCGAAGCGATTCGTCTGGCCACCTTGCTCACCGCCCATCGCGTAGGGCAAGAGTCGACTTCTCGCGCTCTGCGCGCCCTCATGCACTTGCACATGGCGCGTCTCGGCTCTCGCCAAGACGAGACCGGCGCGCTCCTCCTCTTGGAAGTGCCTCGAAAGAATATTACCTATGTGTAATGTGGGAGGTCCTTGAGAGTAGGCCCTGCAAAAGGCAACTCAGGAGGCCCCCCCCAAAGAGGTCGTCAAGCAATACGAGGCATGGAAGGAAGTCGTTCAAGCATCTGGGCCACGAGCGCTCCGGTTGATCCCGGGCTACCGGGACCATGCGCTCAAGGGCGAGTGGAAAGGCGCTCGGTCCAGCTATCTCACGAAGAAATGGCGCGTCCTCTATGTGGTCGAGGGAGACCGCTTCGAGGTTCTCGTGCTGGAGGTGAATCCCCATGACTACTAAGCGCGGAAAAAAGGTTCAGGAAGCACTTCGAGGCGAGCGGTTCACGAAGTCGGTCGTTCGAGTGAAGCTTTCGCCGGCCGAGATGGTCCGTATCCTCAGAGAGAAGAACGAGCTGACGCAATCGGAGCTCGCAGAGCGCACCGGCCTCACACAATCGACCATTTCGAATCTCGAGAACGGGCGCACGCGGCTGGGTGCGGAGCGAGCCAAGACCCTGGCACGTGCTCTTCGAGTCCATCCCGCAGTATTGCTCTTTCCGGGCTGGGACGTGGCCAAGGAAAGCGCCGCGTAGCTTGCGCCCTAGTTCCCTTCCTGCCAGAACGCCGTCGGTTTCGGCGAGAGGTGAACGTTGTTAGCGTATCGCTGACAGTAGGGGTTGATTCCCACCGCCTCCACTACTTCTACCCCGTCATTCGCGGGATGAAGTGTGCTCGGCGCCTCAGATGTACCCAGGAATGTTCCAAGGTACTCGTCGGCGGATGGCAGGCACTCGACGACCTCGCAGAGCGTGGGCCACTGCCACGTCGTGTAAAGATCGACGATCTCGCCTCGCGCGCTGTGCGTAATCTCCTCGAGAACGTCAGCGCGTGCGCCACCTATGCGTCCTCAGAACCGCGTCGACCGCACAATCGCTGACGTTTCCCCGCTCGGGATCGAGCTAGCCGACCCCGGTGCTTCCCTTGCTGTACGCCCTTCTCGCGACCGCCAGATCGAGCCTGCAGCCGCAGCGTGAGCTCGCCCTGCAGAACCTCGCCTTGCGACAGCAGCTGGCCATTCTGAAGCGCAAGACCAAACGCCCCAAGCTGACCAACGCTGACCGCGCATTGTGGGTCGCGCTCTGCCGTCTGTGGCCGGACTGGCAGCACGCCCTGATCATCATCTAGGTGCCTTCAGCGAGATAATCCTGCGCGTACAGTCCCAGAATGCGTTTGGTTTCCTCAAGCAGTCGCTCTCGCATCGGCGACGGCTGACGCTCCGCGGCGGCGAGCATGCTGGTCCCCAACGCGAGGAACGTCGTCGCGACCACCTGGCGCCGTGCTTCGTCCAAATGGGGTGCGTAGTAGCCGACCAACATCAGCAAGCGCCTCAACTGCTCATCGCGAAGCCTGTGGCCGGTCTTGTCCGAAGCCGCGTGGAGGTTGAGGTGACGCCAAATCGCATACCAACCAGGCTCTTGCGCATTGAATGCCGCGTACACGTCGATTGCGCGATCGATCAGAGTTGGAATGGACTCATCAAAAGCGTCAGCGAAGACCGACTCGAGCAGTTCGCGTTCGTTGGCGGCCACTCGGTCGAGCACCGCCTGAAAGAGCGCCTGCTTATCGGCGAAGAACCGGTATACCGACCCTATTGAAGTGTCGGCCCGCTCGGCGATCTCCTGCATGGTCGCTGCTTCCACGCTGCGCTCCGCAAATACCTCCGCCGCCGCATTCAGGATCGACTGGTACCGCTTATGGCTGCGCTCCTGCTGTGGAAACGCCCGCATTTCTTCGCTTTTTCTCATTCCCTCGAGCTGCTCGTTGACAAACATGAGGCTGCCCTCATATGTTGTCAAACATGAGGGCAGCCTCATGTTTAGGAGGTAAGCATGGAATCCTATCTCTATTCAATCGGCATCGGCGTAATCGCACTGATCGCGCTCGGGCGCGCGGCCGTTGTGCTTTACATCTTCTTTGGTCGGTCACGTTCCTATCGAAAGCGCGCCGTCGCGACACCCGGGTCTTGGGCCGATTTCATCGCGTACCCCGAGCCAGCACTGCTCTTCGCAGTAACACTATCGCTCTGGATCTTGCACGAACCCGCTACTGCTCCTGCAACGGTCGAGCTTGCGAGAGTGGGCGTCGGTGTCGTCATCGCGTTGACCGCCCTCGCGATACAGCTCTGGTCAATCCGCGCATTTCCTACGGTCGCTGCGGGACACTACGTCTTGCCCGAACAGCAGCTCGTCACGAAAGGTCCATACGCGTACGTTCGCCATCCTATCTACGCGCTCGTCATCTTGATCTGGGTAAGCGTTGCGATTGGGTTCGCGAGCTTGGTGGCTGGGCTGATCACGGTCGGATACGTGATTCCGGCGTACGTGATCTACAGCCGCTCCGAGGAAAAGATGATGCTCGAGCATTTTGGCGACGCCTACCGCGCATACCGCAGAAACACCGGCGCCTTCTTTCCGCGTTTGCGCAAGCGTGCTCCCGCTGCGTCCGCGCCATAGCCCCCAGTCGATACGAGCCGGAAGTCTTACTGAAGCCGTAGCCGCAGTCGGCACCTCGGTCGGCTTCGTAGTTGCGACTACGCCCTATAGCCCCGCCATGTCCCAGCACGCCTGCTACGTCCGTAGGCATTTGGCACTGCTGCGTGCGTGGACATTTGCATGGTCCATGTTTGCAACTGCGACACCCTCGCAGGCAAGGATCGAATCATCCTGCCCGGTTGCACTCGGCTATAGAAGACGCCAGGTCGAAACCGGGCTCTCTGATGGCCGTGACCCTAGCGAGGTTCGAACTCGCGTTACCGGCGTGAGAGGACGCCTTCAAGCACCAAGCGCCGGAAGCGGGCTCTGAGGCGGACTGGCATGGGTCCGCGAGCTCTCCCCGCTCATTGGAACACCGACGCAATTGCGTTCGCCCGAGCCGAATTTATCAGTGACCAAATAGTGACCAGAGCGCAGGGCACGCTGGAGCACTCGAGGGTACTGCAGGGTACGGTAGTAAGAGGTCGGGTTCCGTGCGTTTGATAGCGATACGCGGGAAAACCGAGTGGCCGCGTAGGGTTAGCGTATCGCTGACACTAGGGTTCGATTCCCACCGCCTCCACCAAGAAGCACTGGTCGCAACTCTGCCGTCACCCTACCCCAGCGAGGTCGCGTTCGGCGTGCCAGAGGTCCCAGTCCATTTGCAGACCAAGCCAGAACTGAGGTGAGTTCTTGAACACCCGCGAAAGACGAACCGCGGTTTCTGCTGTGATTCCCCTCTTGCCTTTGATGATCAAGTTGACGCTTTGGACGCTCAGGCCGAGCTCTTCGGCTAGCGCGCGCTGCGTCATTTCCATCGGCACGAGAAACTCTTCGAGCAGCATCTCGCCGGGAGAGGTTGGGGGTCGGTGCTTTGGAATCATCGCTTCTTCCTAGTGATAGTCGAGGACCTGGACCTCATGCGCGTCCCCATCTCGGAATGCGAATACGACCCGATACTGGTCGTTGACGCGGATCGAATGAAATCCCTCGAGGTGCCCTCGCAGCTTTTCCAGTCGGTTGTTCGGTGGAACCCGAAGGTCTCGGAGCGAGGCGGCGCGATTGAGCAGATCGAGCTTGCGTTGAACGACCTTCCAGATTGATTTCGGAATCCGACGAGCATCTTTCGAGTTCTTCCCGTGATAGAGGTCCTCAGTGACCTTGTCAGCAAAGCCTCGAATCACGTAGAAGACCCTACACTGTTTAATGCATTAATGCAATGAATTAACTCACTAATCTTCCATCAAGGTTGCTTCTTGGAACCTGCCAGCAAACGCAACACGGCACGCGCCAGCTCTCGCGACTCTGCATGACGAGAGCTCGACAAGACCTTGCGGGCTAACATCCCGAGGGTCTCGGCGGTGGGCGTCTCTCCCACGTCCGCCCTTCCCTGCGCAGTCTCGGCTCCGATCTTGCCAGCTGGCAAAGCGTTTTCCCGAAAGTGCTTTTCCTCGTGTTTTGATTCCGGTAGCTCGGGATCGGGTTTCCTGTGATTTCCGGTAGTTGCCTGTTCTGCACCGAAATCCGCAGTTTTCGATTCCACCGCCTCCACTAGTCCGCGCGGCTACCGCTCGGCGCGCCGAACACCAAGCTGACGATGGCGACACCGGCGTAGTGCAATGCAGCCACGCGCTGGCGAATGGGAAGAGCCCGTCGCTGGGAATGCATACTCACACGTCGCTCAGGTGCCGGTAGGCGGCGTCGATCGAGGGCGTGGGAATCCCGGTCTGCGCGATGAGCTGTCGAAACTCGTCGCGGAGGAGGATCCACTCCGCCCGCCCCTGCTCGGCGTGGCCAAACTTGGTCGCGGCAGTCTCGGCGCTGACCATGCGGCGCATCGCGAACAGCAGCACGGACTCGGGCAGCCACTCCAATACCCGGTGATTGCGCGGCGTGATGGGAACGCCGATTGCGCGCAGCACCTGAAACCCCTCACGAATGGCACGCGACATGAGCCGCAGCGCCTCGTCAT